>Ga0247608_10008561_pt1 | contig 10317 bp, 12 predicted proteins | sample 176DNAGHGlowgp2_FD_193490 | JGI IMG/M metagenome (GOLD analysis project Ga0247608, IMG submission 193490) | Sheep rumen microbial communities from Palmerston North, Manawatu-Wanganui, New Zealand - 1766 DNA GHGlow gp2 | ecosystem: Host-associated > Mammals > Digestive system > Stomach > Rumen ... | reverse complement strand
GTTGAGAGTTGATAGTTTAAAGTTGAGAGACAGTTTAAAAAGTAAATAGTGCCGCCACTGGCGGAGTAAAATAGTACTTCAAACCTGCTACTCTAAACTTCAAACACTGACTCTAAACTCTAAACTGAAAAGGTAAACAGTAAACTGTAAACCGTAAACCAATTCTCACTTCCCTGTGGCCAGCGAAAAACCTTTAATCATCGGAATGGGCGGCAGGGTCTTCCCGTTCTCCATCACCGCCATAGCGTAGCCTATCAGCAGCCAGTTGGTCGGATGCGTCTGCGGGTCACCCAAGTCCCTGTCGGGCCCTATTCCCGTGTAGTCCGACACATGACGGATGTACGCCTCCGTATTGTTCTCTTTGGGCGGAGCCCATCGCGATACAATGTCCCTGATGGTCTTTAACCCGTATTTTCCGTAGTACGTGCGGCAGAGAATCACAAAGGCTGCACGCCAACCCAACTCAATTGTTTCAAACTGAAAAAACTCCCTGTCTTCCTGCAAGACCTTCAAGCCTTGCCACTTGTCTTTACTTAATCTGATATTCAATGGATTATTATTCCTAATTCCTCTTGGTTCGTTCATAATATCAGCCTCTCCCCCCGCCCTCTCCGAGGAGAGGGAGCCAAGGTTATGAGGACTTTTTTTAATGTTAATATATATGATGTTAACTAGCTCTCCTCTCCCTTTAGTTCCCCTCTCCTCGGAGAGGGGTTAGGGGTGAGGCTTTTTTATTCACATTTATCGGCGTTGAGCCGGGGAACGCCACGCTGTACGCTGCGTCCAAAGCTTTCAGATTCACCCTATAGAAGCTGATGCCACACTTTACCGCCACGATAGCCCGCAAAAACTCGCGGTGCCTACGTGGGTAGAGCATCGGTGCTGGTAGTTCATCCCAACCCACCTGCGGCTCATCGTCGACGATTGCCAGGTGGCATACTTTCCAGATAAATTCATCATTGGCTTCGTGGCCGAACCACGCTTTCAGTACGTTACGGATACAGTATCGCTTATGTTGCACCCACAGCAGCCGCCTTGTGCGCTCCAGCCGAAGCCAGAGCTGCACAAAGCATTCTTGATTATTTTGAATTTCAATCATAATTATCAATTCTTAATTTTCAATTCTCAAAACCTTAATGACACTCATGACACATGACACTCATGACACACTCTAAGCTCTCAACTCTAAGTTCTCAACTTTACGATACTTCCCTGCTTCCGTCTGCACGATAAGGCCCTGTTTCTTCCAGTTCTTCAGCATCTGACGGACACTATTGTGCGTCACACTGGCACCCTTCACGCTGACGCTGTGCTGGAAGGCTCCCTCGAAGACAAACTCCACATCCAGACGTTCAAAGATAGAGTCGTTCTTGCCCATACGTTGGCGGTCGTTACTGCCGCTGTAGTCGCGGCTTTGGAATGCTGCCTCTATGCGGTTGCGGAAGAAGTAGAGAGCCGTCTCTATTAGGTAGTCGGCAATCACATCGTAGATACCCAGCAACTGTGGTGTCTGTGTCTTTTGTAGCATTGTCTTCCACAGGTCGGGATTGCTTTTCAGCAACTTCTCGGCACCATTTAGGCCATTCTTCTGAATCAGCTGTTCGGCCACACGGCAGAGCATGATGCAGCAGGTCATACGCTGAGCCGTTACGCAAGTGCGGATACGTTGGCGAGCCTTCACACGGTCATCATTCTTCATCGTTTCCAGGCGAATCTGTTCCAGCCATTCGCGACCCTTTGCTTCCAGTTTCGGCAGTTCCACCGTTCCCTGCATCAGCGGCAACAAGTGAGCAATCTGCTGAATACGTTCCGTCTGACGGTCGGTCAGCACGTGGGGCTTATCCTCCAATGGCGCAAAGGTATTGTCGGGAGTGCATGCGATGGCGATACGGCTCTGGAAGCCGTCTGTGTAATTGCTTACCACACGGTAGAGGGCGTCGGGCGTTCCGCACATGGTCACGTTCCAAAGCAGGTGCTCAATGTGAACGTTCACGGCATCAGCACTCTTGGCTTCGCGGTCGTACTTGCTGCCATCGTAGCTCTGACGCAGCATCACCGAGAAATCGCTCATCGCGGACTTCCATTTCTGCGCCACCGTATCGGCTTCAGGCGTGAATGAGAAGGCGTGCCTGCCCTCCGTATTGGCCAGTCGCTCGGCCAGCTTGGCCACCGTGGAATTCAGGGTGATGAAACGCACCGGCAGTTTCGGTTCCTCTGGTTGCTCCTTCTTGTTCTTGGCGGCATTCTTCTTGGTGCGCCACTCATCCTCCTGCTGCTCATACATCATGTCCACGGCCCTTACCTCGCCCATCCAAGCATCTATAACGGGGTCGATAGAGCCCTTACCGCTGGCAAAGTCGCCTGCAATGTAGCTGATAAGGTTAAGACCCTTCTTCTGACCGTGCACATCGAGCCTGACACCCGTTGCCAGCATACCGATGGCGGGACAGATGGCCACGACAACAGGCATTGACAGCGAAGGGCCGACAGCATCTATGGATTCACGGATACCTTGCGGCAGCCCTTTATGTGAAGAGTGAAGAGTGAAGAATGGAGAACTTGCTTCCGCCATATCATCGTCAGCATCCCTCTCCCCTGCATCGTCGATGGCGTCGTCGTCATCGTCCGTCACACCAGCTGCCTTCAGCGCCTCACGCATCTTCTTGGGGATGTTCTTGTAGAAGTCGTACCCCTGTGCACTCTTTACCGTCTGAGCTACATTCTCGTCACGTTCCCTGATGATTTCCTGCACAAAGGGTGTCTCACAGAGTATGTGCTCAATGAGCCCGGCATCGTTCTCGGTGATGTATCGCAGATGGTCGGCCAAGTATAGCGATGTGCGGTGCCTGTCGCCCTCCTTCACCTTCTTGCCTCCCAGCCATGCCTCCACAATCTTAGCATAAGGTACTCCGTGGTATTCGGTAGGATATTGGGCGGGAGAAGCGGATTTACGGATTTCAGGATTTACGGATTTCGTGGCTCCTTGATTCCGTGGTTCCGTACATTCCTTCATACCGAAAATCTCATCATCAAGATACAGCAGGTTCTCCTCGTCAGCAGTTGTAGTGAAAAACACGCGGGTGATATCCTTCGCGCCTTCGTCGTAAGCTACCTCCAACAGCTCGCTTGCCCATTTCAGATTCTCCTCTTGTGATAGTTCGGGACGACGCTTGAACACCAGGTGATACCCAGCCTTTCGGGCACTTGTCTCCAGCATCAGCAAGCCCAACTCATCCTTCTTCTGCAGAATACGCTCACGCAATGGTTGCATCTCCTCTGGTGCTATATGGTCGATGTCCATACCCACCGTGGTGCTCATGCGTGTTGAGCCCTTCAATGTTCCGTCCTCGTTGGGCAGGCACGAGTAGTTCATCTGGATGAGGCGGTGCTTCTGCTTCTCGTCCCCCTCGCGCACGGCCTTCAGTATGGCCTGTTGCTTGCTGCTTCCGCGCAATGCCAGGTACTCTTCCCTGGTAAGGATGGGGCACATCATCTTCGCCCCATCCTGATAATAAATTGAATAAACACTCATAACTCAAAACTTTTAACTTTTTGAACTGACTCTAAACTTCGAACTATGAACTCTAAACTTTAGAGCCACTGAGTTTCTGTTTGACGTGTCTTGATAAACGCTGCCTGCTCGTCCGTCTCTTCGCGATAGAGCGACTCGATGAGTGCCTTGCCCATCCGTTTGCGGAATCGTAGCTGGAAGATGATATCATCCTGAGTTTCCCTCACCTCTCCGTGACCTGTGCTGAAGAGAATGTTATAGCGCCTGCCGCTACCTTTGGCGTAGGCATGGAAATGGCTTGTGCCGTCATCCTCCGTCACCATGCGACCCTTCTGGCTGGCACGGTCACCACCATTTACAATGTGCTGTCCTGCCTCGAACCCGCAAGGGTAGATATGAATGTTACCATTCTGATTAAATACTGTCTGTGTCTCCATCTGGAGATTCTGGATAAAAATATTTTGCTTTTTCATTTTCTGAATTGATTGCGAGAGAAGTTTTCAAGAAAGGCGCCTACATCATTACTGATGCTCAATTGATTCCCTCGACTTCAACTCAGGTTACATAAATTATTTGTTAAGTTTCACAATATCAGTTGCAAGTATTTCTTGAAACATCTGCCCCTGATATTCGTGTGTAGAGAACCGGAGCGTGGCTGCCACCACATCTCCTTCGTTGAACCTGCACGCTGCCAGATTGCCCAGCATGGCGCACACATACTCGTTTTCGAACTTGCCGCCCAGTTCCTTCAGTACAATGTTGCACTTCTGAATCTGACCGCCGTCAGCCTTAGCCGACTGTACGCTGAAGGCCTCGCCCTGGCGTACTACCTTTAGAATTCTTGTTTCCATTGTTTGGTTGTCATATCCGCTGCCCGAAGTCTCACCGCGAGCGCTTCTTTGTCGGATTGACGATGCAAAGGTAAGTCGTATTTATGGCGATTGGATGGCTTTGAGAATGACCTGCTCTAACACGTTCTGAATTGCTCTGAATTGCTCCGCTCTGTTCGCTGCAAGGTACAAAAAAAGCACCAGAACCTTTCGATTCTGATGCTTGCTATGATGCCCCCGATAGTTCTTATTTCGCGTTAGGAGCAATCGGTTTGTTATAATACTTTCTGAAAGTCGTTTCGTTGAAGCCTTCGCCATTGGACATTCCCATCCTGACGAGTTCTGCATATGCAGCCGACGGATTGGGTGGCAGAAGAACTTTCTTATCGTTCTTCAGTTGTGTAAGGTATTGGCATATCATCTGTATTCCCTGAAGCTTGACCACCCGTTTCACGGCATCGTGAATACACCACGCCTCCGTCTCGTCAAGTTCCGGATGAACAAAGTGAAATCTCTCCTCGTTCCGCTCTTGACGATTGTTGGCTTGTTGAGTGGATGATGGCTGCCCATCGGTGGTATTCCCTATGATTTTAGTGCCGACCACGTCACCGCCAAATACGTTGACGATGGGCTTGTCTGTTATTTGCACATTGGCACCTGACTCTATCTTGATGTTCATATCGCTTGCTTATTGGGTAATTTCAGATACTGATTGGTGATACCTTGTTCTGAAATTTGTGCATGAGCTCCCTCTTTAACGTCTATCTGCACAGCAGGCTTCTCAGCCATCTTCTGTGTGGCTTCTGCCATTTGTCTGGCATACCCTTTCATAGCAGTTTGGAATTCCTGAGGACCTTTCAACTTAGCTTTAATTAATTGTTTCATCTCCTTGCGATGCTTTGCCCATGCTGGCTGATCCTCCAGGTCCCAATCCAGCTTATTGAAAACCAGTTCGCTGACTTTAGGGTCGTCAAAGTTCACAATTGTATTTACCACATCATTCACGGGTATGGAATTCTCTACCGCCTCCTTCATGCTCTCACAGATTTTCCTCAATGGTTCCAGCTCTTTCACGTGCCCTTCCAGCTTTGCTGCTTCCTGTTGCCAGAAGTCGGCAAGGTCTTCCAGTTCCCTGTAACTCTTAAAGCGTTTGCGGGCAAGTACTCTCTCGAATTCCTCGCAGAAGAGAATCCTACACAGAGGGTCAAGCGTATCCTCCTGCTCAACATCCTTCATGATATTCTCCATTTTTATGATGTGCGAGACCATTTTCTGCTGCTCATGTTCAGTATCCAGGATTTCCTCCTGCCTGTCAATAAGGGCGTTATAGAACAAATGGATATAAGGGTGTGATGAGGTTTGGACTTCTACATTGTTGGCCACCCCTCGGAAATTCTTATGTCCACTACCCACAATGCGCTTAATCATGACGGAATAAACGTGTTTCAGGAAATCCCAGTTCTGGCGCAGCAAGCTTTCAAATTCATCCTTCTGTTCATCCGTGATATCTGCGGTTTCTATCATATAGAAGGCATGCAGTATGCAGTAATACTCGCCGTGGTAACGGTCACCTTGCACCCTCAGGCGTTCAATATTCTCTTCCAGTTTCTCCTTGTTCCATTCCTTGATGTATGGGCGGTAACCGTGTCTTAGAAGTAGCAGCAGAATATCTGTCAGGTTTCGCCCCTCCTTCCTTTTTCTGGCCAGGCTTTCTACTACATCATCAATATCCTTTGTCCCGAACCATTCTCCTAACCCCTGATAACTATCTATACAGGTGTATATAAAGAAGCGGAATTCTGGGTACGCGGCATCTTCTCCGGTGAACGAGTCAGACAGATACAACCAGTAGTAGGGTTGCAGGGCTTCATGAAAAGCATCTCTTGTCTTAGCTTGTTCAGAAAGGTATATTACCATGCCTCTGGTGCTTATCCAGTTTTTTCGCCAACCCTCAACATTGCCGTTTACAAGTTCTTCTAAAGGGGATATGATAGTATCTTGAATAATTTTCGGTGTCATTTTTAGCTTATCCGTTACTGAAAACAATTTTAGTTTGCAAAAGTACAAAAAAATAGCGAGCCATGCAATATGCAAGCCCGCTGAAATTGGATTATCACTTCAATAATTGCAATACAGCCTCAGGTGACACCTCCATCTTCGTGACTGCAGCGGTTTCAGACTCAGTAAACTACTCAACATCTCTATATCATTACGTGTGAATGCATATGGGAGTGTTCTTATCTTCGATAGGCTTTTCGTGGTTGCAATTTGCAACCGCAACCTGTTGGCTTTCGTAATTTGCGATAACCTCTTCAAGGTTGTTGCATTTTGCAACCACCTTTTTAGGTTCTATCTCTATCTTCTTGCCTTTCTTTAGCATAGATTTATATTACGTTGCTCGAACTTTTCATGCAAAGGTACAATAAATCCAGCATGTATTATATTATATGATGAAGGGCAAATATTAAGTAGAATTAGGAAATCCACCAACATGACTGGCCTCTAAATTCACTTTATAAAGGGGAATAGCGATTACTCTCAAAATGAGAAACTCAATTTGAGAGTATTGTTATATTTTTGCTAAAAAAATGAAAAGATGATGAAGTCCGATTACCAACAACAAGTCATTAACAAAATCAAGGCACTTAGGGAAAAGCAGGGTATAACCCAACTTGCCTTTTCAAAAATACTTGGAATAAGCCCTGGGCAAATGGGAAATATTGATAGTATCAGACAGCCTCATAAATATACCGTCAAGCAATTATTGACAATTTGTGATGCCTTAGGCGTTGGTATTGAGGAGGTATTATATCCCTCAAATGCAAAAACAAAGACGTATTCTGTTAGAGATGTCGTTACAGCTATAATAAAGTATCAGGAAGGTCTGTAATAATTTAAATGATAAAGCAATGAACGTAAAAGAAATTGATGAATTAAGGAAGAAATTACAGCAGAGCTGTGACTTGCTTATTAAGAAAATCGGGAAAATACAAATTGGTACTCCTGAATTATTTCCGTATGGATGGAGAAAAGCAGCAAAGGGAAGAACTGTGTGGAGAATCGTCGAAGAGGTCATTACGCAGAACTTGGAAAAGCATCACAGTGAGTTCAAGGTTGACAGTGTTCAAGCTTCTGACTCAGAAGTTACGGTATATGATATGAAATGCATATATGGAACCCATGAAGCATACATCAATATAAAATCTGCCGTTACTGGAGGTAAACGTCAGAAGGATGACATATCAAAAGCAGACGGATTGAAAGCATTCTATGACGAAGACGAAAAACGGCAATTCTTTGTTGCAACATTTTTTATTCAGTTCAACAATGACATGAGTATAGAGATTGCAAAAGCCATAGTATTCCCAATAGCATGGATTCCTGATATTTATATTAATCCAAGCAATAATGGGAATCTGCAATCTGCTTATTACAAAGACATGAAGGATGCTGTGAAAAGAACCAACAAAACGTTTCTTCCCTTATTCCAAAATGCCATTGAAGTTGCGAATAAGAAGAAGCAACAAAAGCAGAGGAAGAAGCGTAAGCAGGAGAAGAAGTAATAATTTAGGGAAGCGTTAAACACACTTCCCTAAATTTCTGCTAAAATGTAAAATGTGATTGGTTACATTATCACTTATTCGAGTTTTTGAGAATACCAACGAATCGATTTTTTCTATTGCATCATCAACATATACTTTCCGTTCCCTTACAAGACCTGCTATCTCACCAAGTTTTTTCTTGTCATCGTTGCTAAAATTCAACACGGGTAAGCAACTCACATATCCAGAGGTTACCATATTCGAACGTATTAAAACCCCCCGTATTAAATATGTTACCAATGAACTATTAAGATAAGCCAAGAGCCAATTTATATCATCCTTGGGTGGAAAAATAGTTGGGTTAACACCAGTAACAGCTTCTTCGGGTAGATAGACCGCACTAAAGGGAAGTCCCATAGACGAACAAGCTATGCCTTCATGATGAAGCAGTTCCTTGTTTCGTACCATAAAATTTTTGTCGCTACTGTGTGCATTCATATAATCATCTGTCAAATATGCATCCTCTTTCCCAATAAACTTGTGGCTTGCTGGATTTTTGTAGAATGGTATTGTAAAACCAGACTTCTTTGCTTTAGAAAGATAGAGAGAATCATTTCCAGTAGAAATACACGTCACACACTTAAAAACATCACCCAGGAGAGAATTCTGATGGAAAAGGTTCACAACTTCCTCGTCAACATCAATTAATATCTGATTATTTGACTTGTTACAATTCAGCCTAATTGAATCTAGTGAAACCCTTTTAAGCTTCCGAGCAGCCAGTATGCTTTTTAGCTCTGAAGAATTTTTAGGTCTGTCTGCCACCAAAACATCAGATTGATACTTTACACCTTTTTGAAGAATCAGGATACATGTCCTTACATCTGCCTGTTGACCCCAGAATAAATCAGCTGGACAGAGGATAATCTGGTGTATGCTACATGATGAAAAAATCTGTTCTCTCAATTTGGCGTGGTATGTAGATGTCAAAAAGGAATCTGAAATAACTACACCTATCAAACATCCGTCTTTTGCCATACTAATCATTGCTGACAAAAACATGGAATACATGTTATAAGCTCCAATTGGAAATAATTCATTCAGCCATTTCTTGTTATCCCTTATATAGTCTATCTCATGACAATTATATGGGGGGTTAGCAATCATGTAGTCATATTTTGAAGGTACAAAGGAGAAAAATTGATTTGCAACAAATTCTGCATAGACATCTATAAAATTCTTTTGACAGAACAATGATTTTGTATGCGAGCCATAGTCGATGATATCATAAGACTCAACAATTTTGCCTGCTTCGAAGAATTTATTTAACAGTTCTTCCTTGCCAACAGCAGGGTCTAAGACATCGGTTCCATTAGGATTAATGGCCAACATCTCGTTTGTTATATAGTTAGAAATGAAAGAAGGGGTTGAATAATAACCAACCTCACGTTTGTCAATTCCGTTCTTAATTAATACCTTTACTTTTCTTGCCATTTATCTTTAAATAATGCTATTTGGTTACAAATTTACAAATTAATTCTCAGAAAAAGAAATGATATCTCAGAAATTACATGTAATTTAATACAAACTACTCAACGGTGTTATCCTAAATCTTGAAGCTGTTCCGCAGATTCACTTTTTAAGGTCGCTCTTTGCCTTTACTGCTTACATTCCGTTGACAAGGTCTTAAGTCCATCAATCTGCCTGGCAAGCGTTTTGAATTTCGCTTGCCATCCATCGTTTCACAGACACACTTGTGTCATAAGTGTCATTAGGTCAAGAGTGTCATTAAGGATTTTGGAACGGGAAGGGGATTTTCCGGCCATAAGTAATATAAATAATATATTATTTATATTACTTATGAGGATTGTTGAACTCTGATTTCGTTAATGACACTCATGACACATGACACACATGACACACCTTCTGAAAAGTTTTTTGAAAAAAGTTTGACTTTTATTCGAGAACCGCAATGGCAATGTCGTATCTTTGCAACGTCAAAACAAGGTAGGGAATGCACTCCCTAACTAGGCGGAAAAAATTGCCTAACTAGAGAGTTTTTCCTCCCCAACTTGACAGAAAAGAACCGGTTCAGAGAGTGTTAAAGAAAAAGTATTACAAATTCAAAAACATTTAAAGCTATGTTGAAAGTAAAAGCAAACGAACAGAAAATCAAGATTGGCAAGTATGCCGACACTTACCGCTATGTGATGGCTCCCGAGCTGTATGCCACCCTCAACCAGAACAAGGTTATCAAGGAGGCTGCCCTTCGCAGCGGCATCAGCAAGGGTGTAATGCAGGCCGCATGGGATGCAGCAGGCGAGGTAATCAAGGCTTGGGCCACCGAAGGTCACAGCGTGGCAATCCCCGGACTGGGCAGCATGCGATTCGGTCTTCGCGCCAAGAGTGTTGCCAACGTGAACGAGGTGAAGGC
>Ga0247608_10008556_pt1 | contig 10321 bp, 6 predicted proteins | sample 176DNAGHGlowgp2_FD_193490 | JGI IMG/M metagenome (GOLD analysis project Ga0247608, IMG submission 193490) | Sheep rumen microbial communities from Palmerston North, Manawatu-Wanganui, New Zealand - 1766 DNA GHGlow gp2 | ecosystem: Host-associated > Mammals > Digestive system > Stomach > Rumen ... | reverse complement strand
GGCGATTTAGGCCGTCGGCATATCCAATGGGGATTGCGGCTATGCGGCTGTCACGAGTGAGATGTCCGCGACGTGAATAGCCCACAGTTTCCTCTTTCGGCACCTCGCGAATCTGAAGGATAGTGGTTTTGAGGGTGGAGATGGGAGTCAGAGGAGAGTTGACAGTTGACATTTGAGAGTTGACAGTTGGAGTGATGGGATTCACTCCGTAGAGGCCGAGGCCGAGACGTACCATATCCAGATGACGCTCGGGGAAGTGTTCGATGCCAGCGGAGTTGCAGATGTGGCGCAGGATATGATGCGGGAAAGAGGCCTGCAGCTGCTCGGAAGCACGCAGGAAACGGTCGAACTGAATGGCGGAGAACATATCGAACTCCTCGCTGTCTGAACCCACGAAATGGCTGAACACGCTGCGCGGGATTAGAGCCGTCTGTGACGTGAGCAGATGAATCACCTCTGCGAGGTCGCGTTCCGGGTCGAAGCCCAGACGATGCATACCAGTGTCCAGTTTCAGATGAATGGGATAATTGGTGATACCAGCACGCTCGGCGGTGTGAATCAGCGCTTTGAGCAGACGGAAAGAATAGACTTCCGGCTCAAGACGGAACTCGAAGAGGGTGTGGAAAGACGACATCTCGGGGTTCATCACGATGATGTTCGAGGTAATCCCGGCGCGGCGCAACTCGGCACCCTCGTCAGCCACAGCCACAGCCAGATAATCGACTCCGGCGGCCTGCAGCGTCTTGGCCACCTCAACGGCTCCGGCTCCGTAGGCGGAGGCTTTCACCATGCAGACCATCTTGGTCTCGGGTCGCATAAACGAGCGGTAGTAGCGAAGGTTCTCCGTCAGAGCAGCGAGATTCACCTCAAGGATAGTCTCGTGAACACGCTTCTCAAGCGCTTCGGTGATATGCTCGAAGCGGAACGAGCGTGCACCCTTGATGAGGATTACGCGGTTGCTCAATGACTCGAAGAGTTCCGAAGAGAGGAAGTCGGAGGTTGAGGGGAAAAGGGATGGACGGCCCCCTTGCCCCCCGAAGGGGGGAGTTGAGAGTACGTCTCCTGCGAGGGATTTCATAGCCGCGCTGATTTCCGGCCCAATGCCAATGAGCTCCTCTATGCCATATTGCTGAACCAGCTCGAGGACATGCTTGTAGAGATCCATGAGACCAAGGCCCGTCTGCTTGATGTCCGAGAGGATGAGAGTGCGACGGCGGCCTGCCTGATCCGGACGGCGGCGCATGAAATCGAGCGCAATCTCCAAGGAGTTGAGGTCGCTGTTGTAAGAGTCCGTGATGAGGGTGCAGCCGTGCAGACCTTCTTTCACCTCAAGGCGCATGGCCACGGGCTCGAGGCGCGACATCCGCTGTGGAATCTTGTCCGGATCGAGGCCCAGACAGAGGCAGGCACAGAGGCAATGGATGGCGTCTTCTATGCTGGCATCGTCTATGAACGGCAGGGTGAAGCGTCCGGAGACCGTCTGCTCAGGAGCCTCAGAAGCGCTATCGTTGCAGAGGCAGGCCGACTGGACAATGTAAGAGACCTCGGTGGAGGTGTTCCCCTTCGACACATTATCTATATATATAGGAGCCGAGGAATCTGTGGAGCTCCATCCGATGAGCTGGCAATTGAAGTCCGAATGAGAGATGCAGTCGCTTATGAGTTCGTCGTCAGCGTGATAAATCAGAGTCTTCACATCACGGAACAGACGCAGTTTGTTCATGCATTTCTCGCGGCGCGAACCGAAATTCTCGTCGTGTGCCGGCCCGATGCACGTGAGGATGCCGATGGTGGGTTGGATTATCGACTGCAAAGCATCCATATATCCCGGGTCGGAGATACCGGCCTCGAAGATGCCGAGCGTGGTGGTCTGCTCCAAGCGCCACACGGACAGAGGCACGCCGAGCTGGGAGTTCCACGAGCGGGGTGAACGCGTCACGGTCTCGTCATCGGCCGTCAGCTGGTAGAGCCACTCCTTAACTATGGTCTTGCCGTTGCTGCCCGTGATGCCTACGAGGGGGATGTCAAAGCGCTCGCGGTGGCTGCGGGCCAGCTGCTGCAAGGCGGTCATCGTGGAGGCCACGCGCAGGTAGTTGGCATCCGGCATAAGCATCTCCGGCAGATGTTCAACGACGAAATTGCGCACCCCGCGACGATAGAGTTCTCCGATGAAGCGGTGGCCGTCGTTCTTGCTTGTGCGGATGGCGAAGAAGAGGCTCTCCTCGGGGAACGTGAGCGAGCGGCTGTCGGTCAACAGCCAATCGATATCTGCTTTCGCGGTGCCAACGCGCTCGGCACCGATGATGTCTGAGATAGATTGAATAGTATATGTCATGGCTCGATATTATATTTTTCCACCAGCTCGGCAAATCGCTGGCGTGTCTGGTTTACAAATTCAACATTCTGGGGTGACGACGGGTCTGTGGGCCGATGTGTCAAAGCCTTGCGTATCGGCTCGAAGTCAACGAAATAGCGGTGGCACTCATCGTCCATAAACGCCTGTACAAAGCGTTCCCAGACGTAATCGATGGCCTGCGAAGAGGGGTGCAGCATATCCTCGGCATAGAAGCGGTAGTCGCGCAGTTCGTCCAGCACGAGCTCGTAGGCTGGGAAGTAGTTTACCTGCTCGGGACGCGCCTTCTGAACGGCATCAATGGCGAGCAGCAGAGTGGCTTTGGCCAGCTGGCTGTCGTGGAAGCCGTATTTGGCATAGCGGAAAGGCGAGACGGTGAATATCACCTGGGCCGAGGGGAAGAGCATACAGATGGAGTTCAGTATGGTCGTGGTCTCTTCGACCGAGAGCGACACCTCGCGGAAGGTGGCGGCGGGCTGTTTGTGGCAGTTGCCTACGGCCAGAGGCGAAGGCTCCAAGCGCTCGTAATAGCGGTTTGTGCCGAGAGTGACTATCAGCGTGTCGGGCCTCCACTCGAAGATGCGGCCACGGGCAGAGAGTACACCGGCTTTGCACGCCTCGAGCGAGGTGGCGTTGAAGCTGCTGTCGGTGAGCCAGCAATGCCATGTCCCGTGCTCATCTTTGAAATAGAGAGTGTCGGAAATGGGATTCTGGGTCAGAGCCTGAAGTATGGACAATGGGTTATAGAGAACTCCGAAGGGGTTGACCAGAGCGGGCAGTCCGCTCTGTTTCATCCGCGCCCCGACATGCTCTGCAAAACAGGAACCGAGGAAGGCCACGTGACTGTTTACGGAGAGTGTCCGGGCGGGTGGCAGAATAGATACTTTTGTAGAGAATTGCATCATCAAAAAGGCTAATGCTTAGGTGTAGTTTTGTATTGTCAACGGCAAAAGTAGTGAAAAGGTGTGAAAGGGGAACAAAAATCATGCTTTTTTTTTGCTCTTAAGGTGAAAAGTCCTACATTTGTACCCAAATTAACACTCCATTGATGAATAAATACACGGAGGGAGCACCCCTTCTACCCAATATTGACTATCCGGCAGACCTCCGGAAGCTATCTGTCGAACAGTTGCCACAGGTCTGCGACGAACTTCGCCAATTCATTATCGATGAGCTGGCGAAGAACCCCGGACATTTCGCTTCAAGCCTCGGTGTCGTGGAGCTGACAGTGGCCCTTCATTATGTGTTTGACACGCCCAACGACCGCATCGTTTGGGATGTGGGCCATCAGGCTTACCCGCACAAGATTCTGACGGGACGCCGCAAACGCTTCAGCACCAACCGCCATCTGCACGGACTCAAGCCCTTCCCCTCGCCCGAAGAAAGCGAGTATGACTCATTCACCTGCGGACACGCCTCGAACAGCATAAGCGCGGCTCTCGGAATGGCTATCGCAGCAAAGGCCGGTGGGGAATCTAAGCGCCACGTGGTTGCCGTAATCGGCGACGGAGCCATGAGCGGCGGTCTGGCTTTCGAGGGGCTGAACAACGCCTCCGGACTGCCCAACGACCTGCTCATAATCCTCAACGACAACAACATGAGCATAGACCGCAGCGTTGGCGGAGTCAAACATATATTGCATCAGCTGCAGACCAACCCGACATACAACCGCATCCGATACAAGACAGCCCAGAAGCTCTACTCGTGGGGCTGGGTCGGCGAAGAAGGACGGAGCGCGATACTACGTTTCAACAACTCGCTGAAATCGTTGCTCACACGCCAGCAGAACATATTCGAAGGAATGAACGTCCGCTATTTCGGCCCGAGCGACGGGCACAACGTGATTGAGCTCGTTCACACCCTGCAGAACATCAAGGATATGCGGGGACCGAAACTCCTGCACATACACACCGTGAAGGGCAAGGGCTTCGAACCGGCTGAAAAGGAGGCTACGCTGTGGCACGCGCCAGGAAAGTTCGACAAGACCACAGGCGAGAGAATCCAGTCGGACACATCCCATCTCCCACCCCGCTTCCAGGATGTCTTCGGACACACGCTGGTGGAACTGGCGCGGCAGAACGACCGCATAGTAGGCGTGACACCCGCTATGCCGAGCGGATGCAGCATGAACATAATGATGCAGGAGATGCCTTCACGGGCATACGACGTAGGAATAGCTGAAGGACATGCTGTGACGTTCAGCGGCGGAATGTCCAAGGACGGGCTGATGCCCTTCTGCAACATCTACTCGTCATTCGCCCAGCGCGCCTACGACAACATAATTCACGACCTGGCCATTTCGCGCCTGAATGTGGTGCTATGTTTAGACAGAGCAGGTCTGGTCGGAGAGGATGGCCCCACACACCATGGAGCCTTCGATCTGGCATATCTGCGCCCGATTCCAAACCTGACGGTGGCCTCGCCTATGGATGAGCACGAACTGCGCCATCTGATGTTTACAGCTCAACTGCCCAACAAGGGGCCGTTCGTCATTCGCTATCCGCGCGGACGTGGGTCGCTCGTAGATTGGGAATGTCCGATGCAAGAAGTGCAGGTGGGCACAGGACGCAGGCTAAAAGAGGGCAAGGACGTGGCTGTACTGACTATAGGGCCGATAGGAACAACCGCAGCAAAAGCCATCAAGGAAGCCGAGGCAGAACACCCGGAGATGTCTGTTGCACACTACGATATGCGATTTCTGAAGCCGCTGGACGAAGCATTGCTGCGCGAAGTTGCCGAGGGCGGTTTCCGCCGCATCGTTACCGTCGAAGACGGAGTTCGCACGGGCGGTCTGGGCAGTGCCGTTCTGGAATGGATGAACGACAATGGCTACGGCTCAACGCCCATAAGACGTCTCGGACTGCCGGACGAGTTCGTGGAACACGGCACATGTGACGAACTGTATGCCATCTGCGGCATAGACAAAGAAAGTATAAAGAAAGCTATCACGCTATGAAGATAATTATTGCAGGCGCCGGAGCCGTAGGCACTCATCTGGCTGAACTTCTTTCCAAGGAGAGCCAGGACATCGTACTCATAGACCCGGACGAGGATAAGCTGACGCGTGCCAGCGAAGGCCTGGACTTGATGACCCTGACGGCCGAACCCACGAGCATAAGCGGACTGAAAGAGGCCGGCACGCCTCAGGCAGACCTCTTTATCGCCGTCACCCCGAGCGAGACGCGAAACATAGCCTGCTGTATGCTGGCACACAACCTCGGGGCAAAGAAGACCGTGGCCCGAATAGACAACTCCGAATATATGGAGCAACGCAACCGCGACTTCTTTGAGACTATGGGCATCGGAAGCCTGATTTATCCCGAGATGCTGGCCGCAAGCGAAATCGTTGACGGCGTGAAACGCTCTTGGGTAAGACAGTACTGGGAAGTGCACGGCGGCGCGCTCATCATGCTCGGAATAAAGTTGCGCGAGGAGGCAGCTCCGCTGTTTAACACACCCCTGAAAGACCTCTGCAAACCCGACACCCCATGGCATATCGTGGCAATCAAGCGCGACGAAGCGACTATTATCCCAGGCGGTCTAGATGTTCTGCAACTGGGAGACATCGCCTATTTCATGACCACGAAGAAGCACATGCCGCTTATCAGGCAGATTGTGGGCAAGGAGAAATATGCGGATGTGAGGAAACTGATGATTATGGGCGGAGGACGCATTTCCGTACACACTTGCCATCAGCTGCCTGACTATATGGAGGCTAAGCTTATCGAACTCAATCCCGCCAGATGTGCGCGGTTAGCAGACTTACTTGACAATGATAACGTAATGATAATCAACGGTGACGGACGAGACTCTCAACTTTTACTCGAAGAGGGAATCCGCAACACTCAAGCCTTCTGCGCCCTCACAGACGAGGCCGAGACGAACATCCTGGCCTGTCTCGCAGCCAAGCGCATGGGTGTTCGCAAGACCGTTGCTCTGATTGAAAACCTGGAATATGTGTCTATGGCCGAGAAACTGGACATCGGCACAATCATCAACAAGAAGACTATCGCCGCCAGCCACATCTACAAGATGATGATGGAAGCTGACGTGATGAATGTGAAAGGACTCACCATAGCCGACGCGGAGGTGGCTGAGTTCATCGCTTCAGAAGGCTCGCTCGTTTGCGAGAAGCCGGTGATGGGGCTGGGACTGCCCAAGGGCATAACCATTGGCGGACTGGTGCGCAACGGCGTGGGACAGCTCGTCAGCGGCCGTTCGCAGATTTTGCCCGGCGACCGTGTTGTGGCCTTCGCCCGCACATCTATGATTAAGCAGATGGAGCGTTTCTTCAAGAAACCCAAAAGCTCACTAATGTCAATACTGAGAGGCAAAGAGTGATTCATATAAGGATTCCAGAAGACGAATCCCGCAGGCTGAGTTTCTATCTCGCTGCAGAGGAGTATGTGGCCCGACGGCTTAACGACGGTCCCGACTGCTTCTTCATGTGGCAGGTCGAACCAACCGTAATCTTCGGCCGCAACCAGGACATCGAGGCCGAGGTGAATCTGGACTATTGCCGCGAGCATCACATTCAGTTCTTTCGACGTCGCAGCGGCGGCGGATGCGTCTATGCAGACAAGAGCAATGTGATGATGAGCTATATCACACGCGACGAGCAGGTCGGCTTCACCTTCAACCGGTACATGACTCTCGTCACGTCCATGCTGGCAGAGCTGGGCCTGCCTGCAACATCAACTCAGCATAACGACGTGCTAATCGACGGGCGAAAAGTCTCCGGCAACGCCTTTTACCACATTCCCGGACACAGCATCGTACACGGGACTATGCTCTTTGACACGGATATGGAACACATGCTGCACGCCATCACCCCACCCCGCGAAAAGCTTGACTCCCACGGCGTGCAGAGCGTGCGCCAACGCATAACCCTGCTGAAAGAGCACACCTCGCTAACTATAGAGCAGTTCAAGCAGCACGCCATAGCCCGCCTCTGCGACAGCAAACGCCTACTCACGCCGGAAGACATAAAAGAGGTAGAGCAAATCGAGCTAGGCTATCTTGACCCAAGATTTATTTGGGGTAAGAGTTTAAAGTTTAATGTAAATAGCTAATTCGTAAATCGTCAAATCGTAACTTATAAAGGCTAACAATATGGAAGAGAAAAAGACATGTCTTTATGACAAACATGTGGCTCTTGGAGCTTTGATGTCGCCATTCGGAGGCTTCATTATGCCAATTCAGTATTCGTCTATCATAGACGAGCATAACGCCGTGCGCCAACATTGCGGGGTGTTCGACGTTTCGCACATGGGTGAAGTGAGAGTGACTGGACCTGACGCTGAGCGTTACGTGAACCACATCTTCACCAACGACATCACCGATGCGCCGCAATACAAGATATACTACGGGATGATGTGTTATCCCGACGGCGGCACGGTGGACGATTTGCTGGTTTATAAGATGGGCGAGAATGACTTTTTCATAGTGATTAACGCCGCCAACATAGACAAGGACGTGGCGTGGATGCTTCAGAATGCCGACGGTTTCGATGTGAAGATTGACCACCAGAGCGACTACTACGGACAGTTGGCCGTACAAGGCCCCGAGGCTGAGAGCGTAGTCGAAGAGGTGCTCGGTCTGAAGTGCGGCGAACTGGTATTCTATACGGTAAAGACTATAGAGAAGAACGGAGAGACACTCATCATCTCACGCACCGGATACACCGGCGAGGACGGCTTCGAGATCTACGGCTCACACGATTACATACGCGCCGCATGGGACAAGCTGATTGCCAGCGGCAAATGCAAGCCCTGCGGTCTGGGATGCCGCGACACCCTGCGCTTCGAGGTCGGACTGCCGCTCTATGGTGATGAGCTGAGTGCAGAGATAACCCCGATAATGGCAGGATTGGGCATATTCGTGAAACTGGACAAGCCCGAATTCATCGGCCGTGATGCTCTCGCCAAGCAGAAGGCTGAGGGCGCACCCAAGAAACTGGTTGGAATAGAACTGAAGGACAAGGCGATTCCTCGTCACGGATATGCAGTACTTGCCGACGGGCAACCCATCGGCGAGGTCACCACTGGCTACCATTGCCTGAGTGTAGATAAGAGCGTTTGCATGGCTCTTATTGACGCTCAGTATGCAAAACTCGGCACCGAAGTCGAAGTCCAGATCCGCAAGAAGACATTCCCCGGTATCGTGGTCAAGAAGAAGTTCTACGAGAAGCACTATAAGAAATAATCATATTTCGAATGTAAAATGTAGAATGTAGAATCGATTGCAAATCAATCGATGAAATAAAATGTAGAATGTAAATATACTAATAACTCTAATATTAATCACTAAAAGAATGACCCTATAAGCTTCCTTGTGCTAGCCACGCCCCTCCCTTCACCCCTCCTCAGGGAGGGGTCGGGGGTGGGCACCTGGGGGTGGGTCTTTTATTATGGCAAAATTTGAACAAGGACTCTATTACAGCGAGTCACACGAGTATGTTCGTGTAGAAGGAAACATTGGAATCATCGGCATCAGCGACTACGCTCAGCACGCTCTCGGCAACGTGGTTTATGTTGATATGCCCGAAGAAGACGACGAAGTAACCGCAGGCGAGGAATTCGGCGCTGTGGAAAGCGTTAAAGCTGCCAGCGACCTCATCGCTCCAGTCAGCGGCACCGTGATCGAGGTGAACGAAGCTCTCGAAGACCAGCCGGAGCTCATCAATCAGGATGCGTTCGGCGCCGGTTGGATTATCAAGGTGGAACTCTCCGACGAGGCAGAATTGGATGCCTTGATGGATGCTGCCGCCTACGAGGAACATTGCAACAATGAACATTAAGGATGCGCGCAGCCTAAATCGTAAAATCTTTAAATCGTAAAATCGTAAAATTAATCTATGCAATATTTCCCCCACACCCCAGAGGAACTGTCGGAGATGCTGAGTGTGGCTGGAGTGAAGAGCCTGGACGAATTGTATTCCGATGTGCCGGAGGCTATACGCTTCCGTCGCGAATACAATCTGCCGGAGGCTATGAGCGAGATAGAAATACGCGACTATTTCGACCGTCTCGCCACACTCAACGACCCGCTCACCTGCTTTGCCGGAGCAGGATGCTACGACCATTATGCGCCGAGCGTCATTCAGAGCATAATCCAGCGCTCGGAGTTTCTCACAAGCTACACACCATATCAGGCGGAGATTTCCCAAGGCACACTCCACTATATCTTTGAGTTCCAAAGCATGATGGCGGAGATGACGAAGATGGACATCAGTAACGCCTCGATGTACGACGGCGCCACAGCCACCGCCGAAGCCGCTATGATGGCCATTGCCGCCGGCAAGAAATGTGATAAAGTACTGGCTTCCGCTACCTTAGACCCGAAAGTGCGTGCCGTACTGGACACCTATGGCCACTTCCACGGCTTCGACGTCGTCACCATTCCCGAGAAGGATGGGCAGACAGACCTCTCAACTCTCAACTCTCAACTCTCAACTCTTGAAGGCGTTGCTGGAGTTATCGTTCAACAGCCTAACTATTACGGCATCGTGGAGGATTTCTCCAACATAGCCGATATGTGCCACAGCGCTAAGAGCCTGTTCATCATCAACAGCGTGATTGCAGACTTGGCCATACTCCGCGCTCCCGGCGAATGGGGTGCAGATATCGCCGTCGGCGACGGACAGAGTCTCGGTATCCCAATGAACTTCGGCGGTCCGGGCGTTGGATATATGTGCTGCACAGAAAAGCTCATCCGCAAGATGCCAGGACGAATCGTTGGCCTGACCAAGGACAACCGCGACCAACGCGCCTTCGTGCTGACCCTTCAGGCACGCGAGCAGCATATCCGCCGCCAGAAGGCCACTTCGAACATCTGCTCCAACCAGAGTCTGATGGCTCTCTATGTCACTATCTACCTGTCTATTATGGGCAAGCAGGGCGTGAAAGAGGCTGCTGAACTCTCATACGCAGGTGCTCACTATCTTCATGACGCTCTCGTGGCAACGGG
>Ga0247608_10008553_pt1 | contig 10322 bp, 11 predicted proteins | sample 176DNAGHGlowgp2_FD_193490 | JGI IMG/M metagenome (GOLD analysis project Ga0247608, IMG submission 193490) | Sheep rumen microbial communities from Palmerston North, Manawatu-Wanganui, New Zealand - 1766 DNA GHGlow gp2 | ecosystem: Host-associated > Mammals > Digestive system > Stomach > Rumen ... | reverse complement strand
AGAAAATTTATCGCATCCTCTGCTTAAAAGAAATGTAAGTTAGATTTTTCTATTATTATTTCATTACACATCACGATTATTTTTAGTATATTTGCCATTGTATTGATGGGCTATTTCTGTGTCAAGTTGCACAAGTTTGTCTACCACAAGATGACAGAACCTTTACAAGATGTTTGATGGACATTTCTCCATTCTGGCAGAAAAAGCACCTCAGTACGAGACACTGATGGTATTCCTAACATCGAATCAATTTAATTTCCTAAAAGCCATTGCCAAAGAAGGAGTTGTTGAACAGCCACAATCAAACGCTTTTATCCAAAAACATAAATTGCCTAGTGCAAGTAGCAACAAGAAGGTTCTTGAAGTATTATTGGAAAAGGAATTAGTTTACAGAACTCCTCAAGGCTATATCATCTATGATCGATTCCTCGCTTTATGGCTCCAAAGGCAATTCTATTAATAGTTCCCAAATGGGGGGCTGAAGGCAATGTGCTAATAATACCACCCTTTGTGCCTCAACATCTGAGGCACAAAGGGTGGAGAAATGGATAGGAGGGTAGCCCGCTTAGTATTTCTTCATATAGTATGCTACATAGTCGCTGTCCGTCAATCGCTCGATAACACCTTCAGTTGCAGACAGACTCAGAATTTTCCATTCATCCACACGGGTACTTCCCCCTTTTTCATATTGGCACTTTACATTTCTGTCTGTGAGCGAATAGGAACCCGTCCGCACCATTTCCCATGAACCATTGCGGAGTGTCCACGATTCAAAGCTGTTATCGCTATTGAAGATCATACGTGCATTATCATTGTCTTTCCCCTCGTCGCCCGTACTGGCACCTGTCAGTTCCCAATCCCACGACTCCTTCAAAGTGCCGTCAGATTTGTATTCAGCCCCTACGGTACGATACGCCTGCCAATTGCCAACCAGCATATCTGCGGTTATCTCTAACCGTACGAAAGTGATATTGCCGACAGTTACCTCATTACCATTGATGGCGATGGTCACCTTGTCATTGTCGTTCACCACTCCATCGCCATTCGTGTCGGCTCCCTCGATGGTCATCTGATTGCCGGTGATAGTAAACTTGCCTTCTATCAGCTTTCGCTTCTTACCGTAATTGACAACAAACTCCTCCATATCATTACCGTCAATCTCAACCATGAAATACTCCTTCACGTCCGGGTTCTTCTCCACATAAGTACCTGCCTGCAATGTTGGAGTTTTCTGCAAATCCTCTATCTTCTGGCGAATCTCATCAGTCATGGACTTGTAAGTAATCGTATATTCTGTATCTTCGTATGTGAGAAGGATATTCAGTACGCCCTCTTTGAGATTAAACTTATATTGTTCTTTTGTGCCGTCAGTATGCGTAATCGTTATCATGCCACCGCGCGTCCAGGAAAACGATGTGTGCGTACTGGTATTATAGCTCGTATAGGTAGTTATCGCTCCCTTACCAGAAGATTCAAACTTAATGACATCGTAATCATTATAATAGTCACTATAGGAGTACCACTCGTTGACAACTTGTTTCTGCAGATTGTCAAAATAAGTCTCCATCGTATTGATGCTACTCTGCACGGAGGTAGTGACTTTCTTAAGCTGATAGTTGCCGATTTCGGCATCGTTCATGTGCATCACGTCATCAACAATCGTTGCCGTTGCTGAAGTACCGGCAATGGTCATACTGAGGGCATTGTCTTTTTTTGAATACGTACCAGTGCCTTGCGTTTTGTAATAAATGTCACCATAGATTTCATACATATGAAGTGTCACGGTGCCATTATTAGCAAAGTCCCACACCAGCATATAACTTCCCGACTGCGTGTACCAAGCCCCCACGCTGGAGTTACCACTCGGCTTATCGCCACCAGAACCTCCAGCCGAAGTAGCATCATCGCCACCACAACTTACAAAGACGGCTATTGTAGCCATCATCATCATTGAAATTATTTTTCTCATAGCTTCAAGTATTTAATGGGTTAGTAACAGTTGCAAAGATAGAGGAAATTTATGCGTTTTGCAACAGCCGTATGATGAAGATTCCCCCTAAGACGGATGAAACATCGTTACTTAGCCAATAATTTGCGATAAGAGGGAATTTATTTGTTCAACGACGGTCTAACCAGAGGCTCAACAGAGGATCTGACAGCGAGTAGACCTTCTCCTGACGGGTTACATATCGTATTCCAGCAGTTTCAATGCAGCAGTCTGCGTTGAACTGGGAGAACGCAATCGGTGCTTTTTGTTGAAGGCCGACGATGTAATACTTTGCACATGTCCTTCAGCATGGACGGCATAGAGCAGTTCCTTCTGTGCTTCAGTGATAAACGACAATTGCTCGCGCAAATGTGCATCATTTTCCTCAATATAACTGTTGATTAGCTCTTTTATGCAGATGGTATCACATACTGCTCCTTCCTGTGTGTCGGCATAGGCATCTTTCAATAATCAGTCTACGTCGACTGCCAGAAAAGACAAAGTTGACGTTCGACAACTTCTGAATATGCGTGCGCAGCAGTGCTTCTGTGTTCTTCTCCGGATAACGCGTAATCTGCTGGAACTCATCAATCACCACTAAGCAACGCTTGTCCACCTTCTCAAGATACTCACAAATCTCGCCCAATGTGTATTCCGGTCGCAAGATATCTCCCAGTTTCACATCAAACGTCGGCGTATTCTGTACAGGGTCATAGCCAAAACTAGTACTCAGCGACTTCAGTACTGTCACAAAGAGTTTTCTCCAACGTGTCGCTTTCTGCCTATCGCAGAAATACGGAGGGGCTATTTTCCCTGAAACAATGAAAGGATTGATATTTGTATTCATAACACGCGCATTTATACGGCAAAGATACAATATTTACGCAAATTACCAAAAAAAATTACCAAAAATAAATAATTTCAATTCCATGGCTTGCTAAAAACATAAATGCTGCGCAAGAATGGCATATTTATACACAAGTAGCATAGTAGAGGTGTGTCTTAAGAACAGTATTAAGGTAGAAATTGCTCCAACAGACCTCCTTGGGTGCAGAGGGCATTTTTTTCGTTTAAAAGGGAAAAATCGCCGATAAGATACAAAATTATGAGAATAAAAGGGATAAAATGTTTCATTTCAGCACGTTACAGCGACTATAAGGGAGGAAAATAGCCTTCAAAAATCTTGTTTTATTTTAATAAAATTTTTATCTTTGCAAAAGACTCTCAACAGCGTGAGAGGCTTCAATACTCATTAAACAGGTGTCTACGAACACAGATTTTTCCTTCCGAAGAAAATAGGCGGAGAAAGAGTAGAGTCCCCACCTTTTTGTGAGGTTGATAATACCAATAACTATTAACGAAGAGCCGAATATGGGACAACAGGCTAAACCGAGAAAAACTATGAAATTAAACAAGTTACTTTGTCTGACAATTGTGTTCTTCGCCACAGTCGTAAAGGCGCAGGACCTGAAAATTAGTGTGAATGAGAAAGGTAAAGTGGGTTTTGTTGACGCACAGGGCAACGAGGTTATCAAATGCCAGTACGAAGGTGCTTATCCCTTCGAGAACGGCTATGCCATCGTTAGTAAGTCCGACAAGTACGGTATCATTGATGCGACAGGTAAGGTTGTGTTATCTTTGAAGTATGATAACATTTCCAAATGGAATGACTTATACCTTATTAAGAATGGAAAAGACCTTGGTTTGGCATCCACCAGTGGTGAGATAGTACTGAAGCCCGAGTATTCGATGATAACCCCCACCAACTGCTATGGGAAGGCTATGATAGCCAAAGGAGGAAAAGCTGCCCAGCATGAAAAGAAAACGTATATGAGTAATGCCAAGTATGGTATTATTGACGCTAAGGGTAATATCCTTATTCCTGCAGAGTACAAGGGGCTCTGGGAGTTTTCTTTGGACTGCAAGGGCAAGAATATTTACTATGAGGGCTATGCTGCCAACTATGTTCCTCATTATGTAAATGACACGTTGGTCACTGACTGCAGTTATCTCTGCTATGGTAAAGTGGGTTATTTCCCTCTCCAAGGAGAGCACCTCGCTTCTGGTGGTCTGATGGACGGCAGTGGTAAGATTTTGATAAAGGAAGGTACTTACACTTTTGTTATGAAACCTCAGAGCAATATGGTAAGGACCTATAAATTCAAGTCTTCGAAAAAAAGTACGGAGATAGCTGGTGGCTATTATGACCTGAGTAACGAGAAGGCGATTAATGCGACAAACTTTACGCTTGCCGCAAATCAGACCGTCACTTGGACGCATGGTGACTTTGTTGGTGGCATTGCTCCTGTGAACTCCTCAACAGTATGGTCGTTTATCGATAAGTCAGGACAAGTGCTTCGTAAAGGATATACAGGTATTGTCCACAGTGTCCACACGAACCTGTGGGGAGCAAAGAACGAGTCGGGTATCTATGATGTCTTTGACGAAGACAACAATGACATACCCGCTCTTTCTGGCAGTTACACAGACATGGGATTCCCAGCACAGGCTGGTGACAAGGAGGTCTTTAATGTTCAAAAGGATGGAAAATGGGGTGTCGTCAACCGTTCCGGCAATGTCATTGTGTCATTTGATGAATATGATGAAGTTTGGTTCAACAACTACGATCTCATGAAGGTTAAGAAAGACAAGAAGTTTGGTATGATTGACGCTAATGGTAAGGAGTTGATACCTGTAGCTTATGAAGAAATTGGTTTCACCGAAGAGCGCAATGCAAATGAAATCTGGGTGAAGAAAGCAGACTCACTCTTTTACCATTATAATATAAGTAAGGCACATGAGTCAGGTAAAGGATATAAGTATGTAAACAACTTTAAGGACGGAATCGCCATGGTGACTCCCTATGGATTCACGCCAGCAGACAATCTGCTTAATAAATGTCTGTTTTTTGAGCCTTTCACACCACTGACTACTATCAGCGCGTTGAAACCCTCTGAGAAAATAGGTTATTATGGAATACTCATTGACGAGAATGACAATGTCTTGTTTGATCAGCCAATTACAAATAGCATTTACCAAGACAGAGTGAGAGCGTATATGAAGGCTCATGGCAATAAGCCCTTGACGAAGATGGAATCCAAGAACCTTTTGTTGGAGATTACCCAAGAGAATCGCTCATATCCACTGGATGAAGTAATCGGTGAAGAAGAATGGAATTACTAATATTTAAATGAGGAAAATTATGAAAAGATATATTGTTTTAAGCATATTAGCAGTTTCATTGATGACTGCATTTGCACAGGAAGATGCGCAGAAATATCGTCGCAGCTCTATCTATTCCTTGATGATTAATCATACTGACCAGCAGTTTGCCAAGGAAATCAAGGAGGCTTTCCTCCAGATACCCGTGCCCGACAAGTTCAATGATCATAACCTGAGTGTGAAGGTGGTCAATATGGATAAAAAGCTGGCAGGTGCAAAAAAAGAGCAGGAGAATGCTACTGTGACCGACTTCCTGGAGAAGAATAAGATTGCCAGTCGTCTGGTCGGCAGATGGTTCAACCGTGACTTCTTCACAGGACAGTGTGACATGGAGCTGGTGAAAGAACGCGGTTTGTACAACGCTAATGAGTTTGACAAGCAACTCGCCACCCGTTCAGCCCGAGGCATGGCGATGTTGCAGGATGCCGGTGAGGAGCTCATAGGCAACACTTTCGTATTGGTGAATGACATTCGCTACGTCGATAAGGGTCAGAAGTCTAAGGTCGTTGGAGGTATCTTTAAGGTATTAGGTGCTGCTGCCTCTATCGTAACAGGTAGCAACAGCTTCAGTGACTTAGGTGACAATTTGGGAAAAATCGCAGAGAGTCTTAAGGGCTTCTCCGTGAAGATTAACACATTCCTCTATCGACTGGACTGGAACGACGAGCTGGCTGGTGAGTTCTATCAGGAACAGTATGCTTCAGCACCAGATGAAACCAAATGCAAGAACTTTGAGAAAGCCCGTGGCAAATATACCTTAAAGTATGTCGGTAAGGTGGAAAGTTCTGGCAGTAAGACCTCTTTCCTCGGTATCAAGGAAGACGAACCCATCGTGATGGTCCGCAAGGCATGTCAACGTGCCATTGACGAGAATGTGGTGGACCTGCAGCGTGAGTATGAAGAGTTCCGTGCCAAGACCCCATTGCTGTCAGTAGAGCCATTGACGGCATACATCGGTATGAAGGAAGGTGTGAACAGTAAGTCAAAGTATGAGGTGCTGGAAGTGATAGAGATGGAGGACGGCTCTCATAAGTACGAGCGTGTTGGAGTGATAGAGCCTATCCCCAGCCTGATATGGGATAACCGCTATATGGCAACAGAGGAAGGTGCTCAGGGTGCCAATCTTGGTTTCACGACTTTCCGCAAGGTAAGTGGTAAGAACTTCAGCAAAGGTATGCTCATTAAAGAAATGAATAAATGATAGTCATTAACGAAAAAGAAGAAGTATTATGAAAAGATCACTAACCATCATTTCGCTGCTTTTATTCATCTGTCTGTGTGCTATGGCAGGTGACAAAATGCCGAAATATGACATTACAGGAGCTGGATCAGGAACAGAAGGGACTGTTCTGGTGAAAGTGTATGTGTATGCAAGGAGTGTGAAAGATGAGGATTTAAAGAGAGCTGCTGTCCATGGCATTATCTTCAGAGGATGTTCTGGAAATGCCAGCGGTGCTCGTCAGCCAGCCATGGCATCACCGACCGCAGAGACAGACAATGCCGCTTTCTTTGAGGAGTTTTTCGCCAAGGACGGACAGTGCTTGAGCTATGCGTCTGTCGTCGGTGGATCATATGACCGTGTGAAGACCCAGAAGGGATACAAGTGCGGTGCTATTCTGCAGGTTGACAAGACTGCTCTTCGCAAAGACCTTGAGAAGGCAGGTGTCGTACGTTCTCTTTCATCAGGTTTTTAATCTTTAAGGAGGAACAATTATGAAGAAACTATGGTTAATCATTTTAGCGTTGTCGCTGACCATGTCAGTGTCAGCACAATACCGTGATGTCAAATTACCAGAAAAGCCCAAGCAAAGACCCTATGAGGATATTGAGCGTCAGGATGCCGGAGTCTGGTTTGCTATTGAACTGGACGGTGGTAGCAGCATTATGTCTGAGAAGACGAATACGCAATACGTCAATCTTGCTGGTATTGTTGGCTATCGTGTAAGCGAATATCTCCGCTTTGGTGCTGGCGTCGGTGGACGTATGTATGTGCATAACGCATGGGTCAGGGGTACAAACAACAAATTCGGTGTTCCCATCTTTGCCAATGTGCGAGGCAACTTCCTTCCTACCTATGACAGGGATGGAGTTCCTTTCTGGTCTTTGAATGTGGGAGGTATCACCAATGAGGGCTTTTTCTTCAGTCCGACAATAGGATGTAGCTTTGGTGGATGGCGTAATAATTTCCAAATCGGTATCACCTATACGCTGTCGAACTTTAAGTATGATGACGGGTCAAAGGTGGCATACAGCTTCTTTGGTCTGAAATTAGGATATGAATTTTAATGATACGAACTATGAAAAGATTATTTCTGACTTTAATAACGGCAATGGTCATCACCGCTGCTGAGGCTCAGACTCCAACGGTGTTTGCACGTTCTTCCATCAAATGTATTGGTGTGGAACTTGACGGTTCGCAAACCCTTCGTGTACAGGGTTATGGCAGAAACCGTATTGATGCGAAAGAGCAAGCGATGAAGAATGCGGTTTGGGCAGTGATTTTTGAAGGTATCCGAGACGGTGTTGAAGGTTGTAACATGCGTCCTTTAGTTACTGAGGTGAATGCCAAAGAGCGGTACGAGGACTATTTCAATATCTTCTTCTCTGATAATGGTGCCTATAGAGATTATGTCTCGCTGCGTGATACGAAAACACGTTCAGGTGGCAGGGAGAAAGACAAGGTGGGCTATTCCTATAACCTCACTATCCGTGTACTTCGTGCGCAACTGAAGGCTCGTCTGAAGGCAGACAATGTAATTGATTAAAATGGAGTGCTATGAAAACAAGAGTATTATTTTCATTTTTGCTGGCGATGTTTGCACTGGCTGCAATGAGTCAGGCAAAAAAGCCGACACTGATGGTTGTTCCTAGCGATGCTTGGTGTAAGGAACATGGGTTTGAACAGACTTTTGACAATCAGGGAACTCCCGAGCAGATTCCAGATTATAAGGCAGCCCTGTCATCAGACAAGCAGCTGAATGCCGTGATTTCTAAAATCAATGTTCTGATGGCTGACCGTGGCTTTCCTCTTAAGGACCTGCAAGCCAATATGAGGAGTATAACGAATCTCTCTGCAGAAGACCGTCTGATAAGGAGTAAGAAGAGCGGTGCTTCCATCACAGAGAGTCCTCTGGACCGTCTGCGTCGAACAGCCAAGGCAGATATTATCCTGGAAATCGACTGGACAGTGAATAAGATGGGACCCAAGAGCAGTATCACCTATAATCTGAAGGCTATCGATGCTTACAGCACCAAGCAGGTGGCTGGTGCGGAAGGAACAGGAAAAGGTTCTTTCTCAGCAGAGGTTCCTGTATTGCTGGAGGAAGCCGTTCAAGACCATATGGATGCTTTCGTAGAGCGTCTGCAAGCGCATTTTGATGACTTGTTGACCAACGGTAGGGAGGTGGTTCTTGATTTGCGTATCTTTGACACCACCGGTATTGACTTTGAGAAGGAATATGGTGATAAAGATCTGAGTGAGGTTATTGACACATGGTTGTTTGATAACTGTGTTAACCACCGTTTCAGCAAGTCAGACGCCACAGAGACCATGATACTGTATGAACAGGTGCGGATTCCTTTGTACAAAGCTAATGGTATGGCTCAGGATACTTATGGATTTGCTCGTGAACTGGCTCGTTTCTTAGGTGCTTCACCTTATAGCATTCCTGTAAAAACAGTGAATCGCGGATTAGGTCGTTGTCTTTTAATTTTAGGTGAAAAATAAGGAGGAATATATATGAGAATCAAACATCTATTATTTGTCGCCTACCTGATGGTAGCAACTGGTGTGTCAGCGCAGGAATGTGTGATGCCAGTCTCAATCCAGCTTGACGAAGAGTTTACAAATATTCCTACAGCTGCAAGCACCATTTTGTATCAGTCGCTTAACCGTATGCTGACAGAAAACGGATTGACGAGTGAAGGAATCACTACTCCTTTCATTCTCACCGCCCATTGTGATGTGCTTGATAAGAGTAACATACCAGGACCACCTATCCAGACGGTCTATAATCTTGGTATTACTTTCTATATGGCAGATACGTATAACAAGAAGAAGTTTGGTACTGCCTATGTGACACTCGATGGAGTAGGAACTGGTGAGGTGAAGAGTTATATTAATGCTTTCCGTCGGATCAGCTCTAATCAGACAGAGATTAAAGACCTTATCAAGAGGGGTAAAGCCAACATGATGAAATATTATGATACCCAGTATCCTAATATCATTAAGGAGGCTAAGCGTCTGGAGTCTTTGCAGCAATATGAGGAAGCCCTTTCTCAGGTATTATCTATTCCGCTCTGTTCAAAGGGTGGCGAAGCGGCGTCACGTTATGGACTACAGCTCTATTCCAAATATCTGAATCGTCTGAATCTGTATCTGTTGAACCAGGCAAAAGCACTATGGGCAGCAGGTCAGGACCAAGAGACGGCTTATCAGGTATGTGCAATGCTGGCACAGATAGACCCTGACGCTGCATGCTATGCAGAGGCAACCAAACTGATGAAGGAGATCAAGGCGCAAGTGAGAAGCGACATTGATTTGGAAATGCGTCAGAAATATAATGACGAGATTCAACTGGAAAGGGAGCGAATTGCTGCTGCTCGTGCTGTTGGTGTTGCATTCGGAAATGGTCAAAAACCGACAACAACCAATATCGCATGGCTCAGATAATGAACTTTAAACTAGAAAAAAGGGTAGTAAAGTTTTATTTGCTACTCTTTTTTTGTATCTTTGCAGAAAAACACAGGAAAATGGGAAAATTCTTATTTTGGGTATTTGCAGGGCTGACCGCCTGTTGGTTGACATCCTGCCAGAAGGAAGGGAAAAGCGATTCGCAAGGAGGAACGCAGAAGGACAGTGACGAGTATTATATTGATTTGTCTCTCCGTAATATAAAGTTCTATGAGGCGTATGCAGTAGACTCTTTCTTGCAGACTACAGAACGTATCCATCAGTATCTGCTTCGTAACGAGAAACGGACGAATAGGGATATGCAGCTGCTACGTGCCCAGTGGATGATGGCGCGTGGAGTCTATTACGCTGCATTGCTGGGACGACCGGACTCTGGACTGGTCTATGCGAAGAAGGCAGCCCATTTGATGGAGCAGGAAC
>Ga0247608_10008551_pt1 | contig 10325 bp, 9 predicted proteins | sample 176DNAGHGlowgp2_FD_193490 | JGI IMG/M metagenome (GOLD analysis project Ga0247608, IMG submission 193490) | Sheep rumen microbial communities from Palmerston North, Manawatu-Wanganui, New Zealand - 1766 DNA GHGlow gp2 | ecosystem: Host-associated > Mammals > Digestive system > Stomach > Rumen ... | reverse complement strand
AACTACCTGAAGTTCCGCAACACCAGCAAGTTCTGTCTGGACAACCTGGCGGACTTCGATCCCAACAACCTGGTCTCCCCCGCCGAGATGCTGGAGCTGGACCGCTGGGCCGTCACCCGGCTGAACAGCCTGATTGAGAAGGTCTTCGCCGCCTACGACGACTATGAGTTCCACACCATCACCCACGCCATCAACGACTTTTGCGTGGTGGATCTGAGCTCCTTCTACTTCGACATCATCAAGGACCGGCTGTACTGCGACGACGCCGACGGCCTCAACCGCCGCAGCGCCCAGACCGCCATCTTCCTGATCCTGGACGCCATGACCCGGATGTTTGCCCCCATCCTGGCCTTCACCTGCGACGAGATCTGGCAGGCCATGCCCCACCGCGCCGGCGACGACGGCCGCAACGTACTGCTCAACGAGATGGTGCAGCCCTACGGCGACTATGCCCTGGATGAGGATGCCATGGCCGCTTGGGGCGTGCTGGCCCAGCTGCGTACCGGCGTCAACGCCGCCCTGGAGCAGGCCCGTGCCGACAAGAAGATCGGCAAGGCGCTGGAGGCCCACGTGGTGCTGGTCACCGAGGGCGACGCTCTGGAGGAGACCCGCAGGCATTTCGAGAACCAGTGGGCCGACCTGTTCATCGTGTCCGACGTGGAGGTCAGCAACCATCCCGCCCTCTACGCCCAGGCCGCCGAGACACCGCTCCAGGGTGTCCGGGTCCTGGTCAGCGAGGCCAAGGGCGAAAAGTGCGGCCGCTGCTGGAAGCACCACCCGCTGGTGGGCGCCAATGCGCAGTTTCCCGATCTGTGCCCCCGCTGCGCCGCCGTGGTGGCCAAGCTGCCCGTGATCGAATAAAACCCTTGCATTTTCCGAAATAATCAGTATAATATATGAGTGGCTCTTGTGAGCCACTCATATATGGGCTTGTAGCTCAGCTGGGAGAGCGTTCGGTTCGCATCCGAGAGGTCGAGGGTTCGAATCCCTTCAGGTCCACCAAAATTGAGAAATCCGAACTTCGTTCCGATAGGAACGGCGCTCGGATTTCTTGTTTTAATGAAAGATCTTGATACTATTTGCGATACAAATTAAGCACTTTTCCCAATGACCGCCTCGATAAAAGTCCCGCAGTAGTAGCTGATATAGAAGTCAGCCGGGATCTTCCGGCCGCCGACAGTCTGCACCCTCCGGGACAGCGGTTTTGAGAACGTTTTCAACCTGAGCGGTTCCTTCCTGGGACTGTGTCTGTTCGAATACTTCAACGACAAGACCCGGAACCGGACACCTATTGTGACCGACTACAACTCCGGGACCGGGCCATCTGCATCGACGGCGACGTCGGCCAGATCCTGACGGAGCTGAAAGCACCTGGGGCCTGACAGAGAATAATGACTCCCCTATCATCGAAAAAAAGAACACCGCTCCTGTTGGAGCGGTGTTCTTTTTTTAAGCTAACCCATCACTGGCAGCCGAAACGATCCGGTCAGGCTCAGCCGATGGTGCAGTACATGAAGTACTTGTAGCCCAGAGGATTGGAGAAGAAGCCCTTCACATCCTTGCTGATCATGTAGGTGTCGGTGTAGAAATACAGGGGGCAGATGCAGCCGGTGGACATCAGCAGGTCCTCGGCGCGGTGCATCAGCTGATAGCGAACAGCGTTGTCGGTGCAGCCCTTGATGGTCTTGATCAGCACATCGTAGGTCTCGGCCCAGGTGCCGTTCTCCACCTTCACGTCATAACCCAGGTCGGTCAGATCCAGGCTGTAGGCCTTGACCTCGGCGTTGTTGCCCTTACCGAACTGGACGTCGTTGTTGCCGGAGCCGGTGGTCCACATATCCAGGAAGCAGATAGGATCGTTGTAGTCGGCCAGCCAGCCGTTACGGGCGATGGAGTAATCGCCGTTCTTACGGGTGTTCAGGAAGGTGTTCCACTCCTGGTTCTCCAGGTTCATGGTGATGCCGATACCGGCCAGCTGAGCCTGCAGGTACTCACCGATGGCCTTGTGGCCCTCGGAGGTGTTGTACAGGTAGGTCATGGTGGGGAAGTTGGTGAACTTTCCGGCGGCCTCGTCATAGGCGTAGTACTTCTTCAGCACCTCGATGGCCTGGTTGTAGTTGGTCTCCACAGCCTCCTTGGACACGTCGTAGTAGCCGTTGAAGCCGGTATTGTTGCCGGCGGTCTCATAGAACTGGGTGCCGTCGGGGTTGGTCATGCCCATGGCCACGAAGGAGGACGCGGGCACCTGACCGGCCTGGCCGATCTCCTCGACGATGTAGTTGCGGTCGAACAGCAGGCCCACAGCGTTGCGGATCTCGGCGCGGGCATTCTCAGCCTCCACACCGGTCAGGCCGCTGTCGGCGGGCAGGATGTCCTCGTTGATGTTCCAGCAGACGTAGTAGGTGCCGATCTGGCCGGCGACCACATACTCATCGGGATACTCAGCCTGCAGGCTGGCCATCTCGTTGGTGGGCACGTCGTCGATCAACTGCCAGGTGCCGTTCTTGAAGTTGGCCACCATGTTGTTGGCGTCGTCGGACAGATAGAACTCGATCTTGTCCATCAGGATCTCATCGGCGTCAACGTAGTTGGGGTTCTTCTCCAGGGTGATCACGCTGTTGTGATCCCAGCCGGTCATGGTGTAGGGGCCGTTGGAGACGTAGGTGGCGGGTTCGGTAGCCCAGCCCTCATCGGAGACGATGTCCTCACGCACAGGGAAGTAGGTGGGGAATGCCAGCAGCTCGTTCCAGTAGGAGACAGCGTTGGCCAGGGTGACCTCCAGGGTCTTGTCGTCCACAGCCTTCACGTTCAGGGCGTCGGTGCCGTAGCCGTCGACAACCTCAAACATGTAGCCGTAGTCGGCGCCCAGATCCTCGGAGGCGGCGCGCTGCCAGGCGAAGGCGAAATCACCGGCGGTGACATCCTTGCCGTCGGACCACTTCAGACCCTCACGCAGCGTGTACGTGTAGGTCACGGTGCCGTCGGCATTTTCGACGCCTTCCACCAGTTCCTCAGCGGCGTCAGGTACGATCACCAGCGCGCCTTTGCTGTCCTGGGACCATTTGGCCAGGCCGGAGAACAGGTGGCTGATCAGGGTAGCGCCGTCCACCGCGGAGTTCAGAGCCGGGTCAAGGGTATCGGGCTCGGAGGCGAGGCAGACCGCGATGCTGGAGCCGCCGTCGGACGGAGCGGGGGTATTATTGCCGCCGCAGGCAACCAGAGCAACCATCATGGTCAGCGCAAGGAGCAGTGCAAGAATCTTTTTCATGTTGGTCTTCCTTTCATGTAATTTTTCAGAATATGCGGACCTGCCGCATACAATGAACGGTTTTTACAGCTCGTTCACCCGGTGACAGGCGACGAAGTGGCCGCTCTCCACCTCCTTGAACTCCGGCATGCTCTCGGCGCAGCAGGGTGCGGCGTGGGGACAGCGGGTTCGGAAGGGGCAGCCAGACGGGGCGTTCAGCGGGCTGGGGATGTCGCCGGAAAGCACGATTCTCTTGTTGGCCCTGGCCACCTTGGGGTCGGGCTGGGGCACGGCGGACATCAAGGAGCGGGTATAGGGATGCAGCGGCTGGTCGTAGATCACGTCGGCGTCGGCCAGCTCCACCATCTTGCCCAGATACATGACGGCGATGCGGTCACTGATATGCCGGACCACCAGGATATCGTGGGCGATGAAGAGATAGGTCAGACCCATCTGCTCCTGCAGCTCCACGAACATATTGATGACCTGCGCCTGGATGGACACGTCCAGCGCGGAGACGGGCTCGTCGCAGACGATGAACTCGGGCTGGAGGGCCAGCGCTCTGGCGATGCCGATACGCTGGCGCTGACCGCCGGAGAACTCATGGGCATACCGGGAGGCGTGTTCGCTGTTCAGACCCACCCGGTCCATCAGCTCCAGGATCCGCTCCTCCCGCTCCTTCCGGTTCTTGTACATCCTGTGGATGTCCAGGGGTTCGCCGATGATATCCGACACGGTCATGCGAGGGTTCAGCGAGGAGTACGGGTCCTGGAAGACCATGGTGGCCTTCTTGCGCAGCTCGTTGATATCCTCCCTGGACTTGATCAGCCGTCCGTCAAACTCCACCTCGCCGCCGGTGGGCTGGTAGAGGTGCAGGATGGACCGGCCCACCGTGGTCTTGCCGCAGCCGGATTCGCCCACCAGACCCAGCGTCTCGCCTCTCCGGATGGCGAAGGAGACGTCGTCCACCGCCTTCAGCGGCTTGCTCCGCAGGGGACCGACGTTGATGTTGAAATACTGCTTGAGGTGACGGACGTCCACCAGGGGCCGCTCGTTCTTCTCAAAGGTTCCGCTCATTCTGCCCCACCGCCTTTCTCCTCTTCCGGCACGATGGTGCCGTTTTCTACGCCTTCCTTCACGTTCATCCAGCAGGCGCTGAAGTGGTACTCATTCAGCCGCATACGCGGGCAGCGCTCCTTCAGGCAGATCTTCATGGCGTTGTCGCAGCGCGGCGCGAAGGGACAGCCGTTGGGCATGTTCAAAAGGTCAATGGGCGTTCCGGTGATGGGATGGAGCTTGGTCCCGGCGGTATCCGCCGTGGGGATGGAGCGCATCAGGCCCTTGGTGTATTCGTGCCGCGGGTTGTAGAAGATCTCATCCGCCGTGCCCTGCTCGCAGATGGAGCCGGCGTACATGACGATGACCTCGTCGCACATCTGGGCCACCACGCCCAGGTCGTGGGTGATCATGATGATGGCCATGCCCAGCTCCTCCTGGAGGGACTTCATCAGATCCAGGATCTGGGCCTGGATGGTCACGTCCAGCGCCGTGGTAGGCTCATCGGCAATCAGGATATCCGGCTCGCAGGCCAGCGCCATGGCGATCATGACGCGCTGCCGCATGCCGCCGGAAAACTCGTAGGGGTACTGCTTCATGCGCTTTTCCGGCTCGTTCACATTGACCAGACGCAGCATCTCCACGGCCCGTTCCCAGGCCTGCTTTCTGTTGCGGTTGGTGTGGAGCAGGATCGCCTCCACCAGCTGGTGGCCGATGGTGTAGGTGGGGTTCAGAGACGTCATGGGGTCCTGGAAGATGATGGAGATCTTGTTGCCGCGGACGGTCTTCATCACCGACTCGCCTGCGCCCACCAGCTCCTGTCCGTCCAGCTTGATGGAGCCGGAGACGATCTTGCCGGTGGGGGCCAGGATCTGCATGATGGAATAGGCGGTAACGGATTTGCCGGAGCCGCTTTCTCCCACGATGCCCAGGACCTTGCCGCGGTCCAGGTTAAAGGAGATGCCGTTGACGGCTTTCACCTCGCCGGCGGGGGTAAAAAAGGAGGTATGAAGGTCGCGGACCTTCAGCAGCGGTTCAGTCGACATATTCTGCACTCCTTTCTCAAGTTCTCAGCTTGGGGTCAAAGGCGTCCCGGAGGCCGTCGCCGAACAGGTTCAGCGACAGGACGATCAGGGAGATGACCACAGCCGGAATGACCATGCGGTACGGATAGGAGGACAGGCCGTTCAGCGCGTCCGAGGCCAGGGAGCCCAGGGACGGCATGGGGGCGTTGACGCCCAGTCCCAGGAAGGAGAGGTAGCTCTCCGTAAAGATGGCGTTGGGGATCTGCAGAGCGGTGGAGATGATGACCACGCTGATGCAGTTGGGCAGCAGGTGCTTGGTGATGACCCATCCGCCCCTGGCGCCGGCGGCCCGGGCGGCCAGCACGTACTCCTGCTCTCTCAGAGACAGGATCTGGCCGCGGATCAGACGGGACATGCTGACCCAGTACAGCACGCCGAAGACGATGAACAGGCTGATGATGTTGCTGCCGATCTTCTCCAGCGCCGTGCCCTCCAGCGCCGGCCCCAGCGTCAGCTTCAGCACGGATGCCAGCAGGATGACCATCAGCATATCCGGCAGGGAGTAGATGATATCCACGATACGCATGATGATCAGATCCACCTTGCCGCCGCAATAACCGGCGATGGATCCGATGGTCATTCCGATGATCAGCACGATGATACTGGCGAAGAAGCCCACCGCCAGGGAGATGCGGGTTCCGTAGACCACGCGGATAAAGTAGTCGCGCCCGGAGGAGTCGGTACCGAAGACGTGGGGGAAGATCTTCTCCCCCGCCGCCATCCGCTGCTGCTCCGTCTTGCCGTACTCAAAGGGGGCCAGGTTATTGTAGCTGGCGTCCACAGCCTTGCCGGGCTGGACGCCCAGCATGTTCTCATAGGAATAGGGCCAGAAGGCCGGAATGATCAGCGAGGAGAGCGTAATGATCAGGATCACGATCAGACTGACCGTGGCGACGCGGTTCTTCAAAAGGCGCTTCACGCCGTCCCGGAAGAAGGTGGAGGAGGGGCGCATCTGCACCATATATGCCTTTTCCTCTTCCGTTGCCGGAATGAAGGAATCCACGTCAACGTGCATGGTAAACTTCTTATCCATGATATGTCTCCCCCCTTTATTCCAGGTTGATCCGCGGATCAACGACCTTGTAGAGGATATCGCTGACCAGATTCATCACCACGATCAGCACCGCCAGCACAATGGTGGTGCCCATCACCATGGGGTAGTCGCGGTTGGTGATGCTGCTGACAAACGCCCGGCCGATGCCCGGCACGGCGAAGATCCGCTCCACCACCAGCGAGCCGGTGACGATGTAGGCCAGCATGGGACCGAAGTAAGTAATGACCGGGATCAGGGAATTCTTCAGCGCGTGGCCGAAGATGATCTTTGTGCCGGAAACGCCCTTGGCCTTGGCGGTGCGGATGTAATCCTGCCCCAGCACGTCCAGCATGGACGAGCGGGTCAGTCGCGTGATGTAGGCCATGGGATAGAGCGACAGCGTGATGATCGGCAGGATCAGGCCGCCCTTGGCGGCGCCGTTGGCCGGCAGGATCATCCACGATATGGCAAAGAGCACCAGCAGCAGCGAGCCCATGATAAAGGACGGCATGGAGACGAAGGCCGTGGTGATGACCATGATGATCTTGTCGATCAGCTTGTTGCGCCGCAGGGCAGCCACCGCGCCCAGCACAATGCCGGACACGCCCGCCAGAGCCGCCGCAATGATGCCCAGCCGGGCGGAGGTCTTCATGCCGTCGGCGATGATGTCGATGACCATCCGGCCTCTCTGTTTCAGAGACGGGCCGAAGTCGAACCGGGTCACAATGTCCTTGAGATAGGTGCCGTACTGCACCATCAACGGTTTATCCAGGCCGTACTTGGCCTCCAGCGCCGCCTGGGCGGCAGGGCTGATGGCCTTCTCACTCATGAACGGTCCGCCCGGTACCGCGTGCATGACAAAGAAGGTCACCGTGATTACCACCCAGACAGTCAGGATCGCCAGACCGATCCTCTTCAGAATGTAAAACAGTGTCTTTGAATTCATAGTTCGTCCGCCTTACACCTTTCCTCTCCTCATCCCGGCGGCATCCGTCGGCCTGCGCCGAAACCGGATGCCGCACCGTCCTACAGTTTTTCCGTGCGCGGCCGCATCGCTTCCGCGGCAGCACACCGCTGTATTTAATTAGCAGTATAGTTCAATAAAGCGCGGAATGCAATAGCGCGCCGATTTATTGTGCATAATGGCGAGAACGGTCCCTGCTTTTTGGGCAAATCGGCGAAATTTCTATACCGAACCGACGATTGGCAATTGCTGGAAGAGGGATTGACACGGGAACGATCGTTCGCTATAATGGTATGCGACCGGTCGGTCGCCTTTTGCGTGGGGGGTGCTTGCGTGGCAAAGGATACGAAAGAAAGAATTCTGGCGGCGGCGCTGGAGATGTTTTCCCAAAACGGCTATGCCGGGACGAACATCCGCGAGCTGGCCGGGTCTGTGGGGATGGGCAAGTCGTCCATGTACCGCCATTTTGAGAGCAAAGCGGAGATCTGGAACGCGTTGCTGGACGAGATGATCGCCTATTACGCGGAGCGTTTTGGCTCGCCGGAGCATCTGCCGCCCGTGCCCGACTCTTTGGAGGGTCTGGTGGCCATGACGATGGGGATGGTGGATTTCACGGTCCACGACGAGAAGATCGTGATGACACGAAAGGTGCTGTCCATCGAGCAGTTCCGGGACGCGCGTGCCCGGGAACTGGCGACCAGGCATTTTCTGACGGGGCTCACGGAGATGTTCACGCAGATTTTCGCAGGCATGATGGACAAGGGGCTGCTCCGGCAGGACGATTCGAAGATGCTGGCCTTTGCCTATACCGCACCCATCTCCGCGCTGATCCACCTGTGCGACCGGGAGCCGGAGAAAACGGAGGAGGCCATGGCGCAGATTGAGGCCTTCAGCCGGCACTTTGTCAAAACATATCAAAAGACAGGGGAATGAAAACGGGGATATTGAAGGGGTATCTATGAAAGAATACATCGCCTACTGCGGGCTGGATTGCGAGAGCTGCGGCGGCTGCGGCCAGATGGACACCTGTGAAAAACTGGGTGCGATTACCCGCAACAACCCGGAGACCGCCAGCCGGAGATGACGAGAATGCACATCCACAGATAGGGAGGAAACACAATGAACTCAAATGACTATATCATTCGTTCCGAGGAGAAAGCGGATTACAGAGAAGTGGAAAACCTGGTCCGGGAATCCTTCTGGAACGTGTACCGCCCGGGCTGCAGCGAGCATTACGTGATCCACGTGCTGCGGGATGACCCGGCCTTTGTGAAGGAGCTGGACTTCGTGATGGAGCGGGATGGGAGACTGATCGGACAGAACATGTTCATGCGGACGGTCATCAACGCCGATGACGGTCGGGTCATCCCCGTCCTGACCATGGGGCCCATTGGAATCACGCCGGAGCTGAAGCGCCGGGGCTATGGCAAAAAGCTGCTGGACTACACTTTGGAAAAAGCCGCCGCCATGGGCTTCGGCGCGGTGCTGTTCGAGGGCAATATCGGCTTCTATGGCAAGAGCGGCTTTGACTATGCCAGAAACTTCGGCATCCGCTACCACGACCTGCCGGAAGGGGCCGACGACTCCTTCTTCCTCTGCAAGGAGCTGATCCCCGGATATCTCAACGGTGTCACCGGCGTATACCAGACGCCGCAGGGCTATTACGTGGATGACGCTGACGTGGAGGAGTTCGACAAGGCGTTTCCCCGCAAGGAGAAGCTGCGGCTGCCGGGACAGATCTTCTGACAAAGGGCAAATAAGGTGCATCCTCCGGGGTGTACCGGTTCCACGGCAATTGCGCCGCTATGATCGGGAGGGTTCATGAAAAACCTGGTATTGTACGTCCACGGCAAAGGCGGCAGCGCCGCCGAGAGTGAACATTATAAATCGCTGTTCCCCGGCTGCGAAGTCACAGGCCTGGACTATCAGACTTCCACCCCGTGGGAAACGGGAGAAGAGATCCGCCAAGCGGTGGAAAAACTGAAAAACGAATATGAGCGCATTATACTGATCGCCAACAGCATCGGCGCATTTTTCAGCATGAACGCGCCGATCGACACGATGATCCGCAAAGCGTATTTCATCTCCCCCATCGTGAATATGGAGCGGCTGATCCGCGACATGATGGCATGGGCCAGCGTGACGGAGGCGGCGCTGGAGGCGAAGGGTGTGATCCCTACGTCCTTCGGCGAGGATCTGTCCTGGAAATACCTGTGCTACGTCCGGGAGCATCCCGTTCAATGGAACGTGCCCACCGAGATCCTTTACGGGAGAAACGATGACCTGACCTCCTATGAGACCGTGGCGGCTTTCGGTTCGGATTTGACGCAATTCTCTCCGCCAAAAGAGGGTTGCTATTTTTACAAGGATAGCAACCCTATATTTATCAGTTTGGAGGTTTGGAAATGCAGCATCAAGATTACTCATTTACTTTTTCTCTCTTTGGCAAAAAGGTGCAAATGTTTCATTGGAACGATATGGGGATCGTTGTCGAAAAAGAGCCGGATGTCATTTGCATTTACGGAACCGACAATACAAACAGCAAGATACTATGTGCTATCCCGCTTTGTCATCCCAAATACCTGAAAGGTGAAACCTTCCATATTTCCTTTTTCGAGGATAGCACGGCAACCGTTACTGTTGCTGATGTGAGAACGTTCTTCGATTTTGCTTCAAAAAAGTGCTCTAACAATAAGGGCTTGCAGAACTACGGTTCAGATGCATGGGGCCAAGATATTACCTGTGATTGGAATTCCGTTTTTGAAAAGAAATCCAACTGAATCAAGACGTTACGAAATTTAACGATTACCCATGTTTTGTTAAAACAGCAATCTTTAGCCAAAATAAAAGGCACCCTTGGGGCGCCTTTTATTTTGCCTGTGGGGCGAAGGGATGAGAAACGAACTCCGAAGGTGCCGAGCATAGCGACGGCAGCTTCGG
>Ga0247608_10008549_pt1 | contig 10325 bp, 7 predicted proteins | sample 176DNAGHGlowgp2_FD_193490 | JGI IMG/M metagenome (GOLD analysis project Ga0247608, IMG submission 193490) | Sheep rumen microbial communities from Palmerston North, Manawatu-Wanganui, New Zealand - 1766 DNA GHGlow gp2 | ecosystem: Host-associated > Mammals > Digestive system > Stomach > Rumen ... | reverse complement strand
CAGCCACCATCGAAGAGATCCCGTACGATCTCCTCGGTAGAATCGTTAACAGAATCATCACCGAAGTACCCGGCATCAACCGCGTACTCTACGACCTGACACCAAAGCCGACAGGCACGATCGAGTGGGAATAATTGAAAAGTCATTTTTTCGGCGCTGGTCCTCCGCGCTACGCTTGTGCGGAGGCGCCTTTAAAAATGCTTTTCAATTTCTTGAGAGGCGCTGTCAAAAAAGATTCTCTCCCGCTTGGGAGTCACACATTTTCATATGGGCCAGAAAGACCGGCTGAGGGAATCCTTGGCCGGCTTTTCTATTCTATCACGAAAAAAAAACGGCAGATGATTTGCTGCATTTTTTGCAAAGTCGTGCCAGAAACGCAGTGATTATTGCAAAAGTCCTATGACTTTTGTTATAATTACTGCAAAAAGGATAGGAGTTTGCTGTATGTATCGTGACATAATGAACGATCTGATAAAGTGGAAGAACCGAACAAGAAGAAAGCCGCTTATTATTTCCGGAGTCAGACAGTGTGGCAAGACTTTTATCATAGAAGAATTCGGTCGCACACAGTTTTCTAATCTGCTTACGATCAATTTTGAAGAGCAGCCGAGTTTGAAAGAAGTATTTGATTTCGATTTCGACACTAAACGTATCGTTTCAGAGATAGAGAAACTAACAAAGGCAAAAATCGTACCCGGCCAGACGCTTCTATTTCTGGATGAAATACAGGAATGCCCTAAAGCGATAACAGCACTTAAATACTTCTGTGAGAAAATGAATAATCTTCATTTAGTGTGTGCCGGATCTCTTCTTGGAGTTGCATTGCGTAGTGAAAACATTTCTTTTCCGGTAGGGAAAGTGAACAGGTTAGATCTCTATCCTATGAATTTCCGGGAGTTTGCAATCGCTTCAGGTGAAGAATCATTGATAGAGATGCTGAAGGAATGGAATGTTGACAGACCGATTCCGGATTATATTGATGTTCCGATGAAGAAACTACTTAAAGACTTCTATATTGTCGGCGGAATGCCTGAAGCAGTGTCTGTTTGGACGGCTACCCATGATTATGCGGAAGTTGAAGCTGTTCAGCGAGAGATCCTGAAAGACTATGCAGATGATTTCTCGAAACATGCACCTATCAGTGAACTTCAAAAGATACGGTGGATCTGGGATTCGATCCCTGTTCAAATAGCCAAGGAGAATAATAAGTTTGTCTTCTCACATGTTAGAGAAGGAAAGCGCGCTGCAGATCTTGATGACGCACTTTCCTGGCTTCAGAATGCAGGGCTTATATATCGACTCGAATTAGTAGAGAAACCCCAGCTTCCTTTATCTGCATTCGCAGATAAAACATACTTTAAAGTATATATGTCTGATGTCGGGCTGATGCGAGTAAGGGCAAATGTTTCTGTGGACACGATACTCCATGAGGGTGAAAAATATGTGAATTATAAAGGAGCAGTTGCTGAAAACTATGTCAACAACGAACTTGTCGTTCAAGGCAAGAGTCCTTTTTTCTGGCGCTCTAATAATACGGCAGAGATAGATTTCATGTATGAAAAGGATAATGAATTCTATCCGGTTGAAGTTAAGTCTGCGGATAATACGCAGGCTAAAAGTTATAAGCAATTCTGCTCAAAATACAATCCCAAGAAGGGCATTAAACTTTCAACGAAAAACATTGCAAGAAATCCGAGTAGTAAAACGGAGACATATAATATTCCATTGTATATGGCATGGGGGATCGACTATTACATCGACAGCCGCAATTAAACGGAGATACAGGAAAATGCCGAGTAGTGTCCGACAGGCATGATTGAGTGGGAATAATTGAAAAGACTTTACTCCTGCGTGGGAGTCACACATTTTCATATGAGCCAGAAAGATCGGCTGAGGGAATCCTTGGCCGGTCTTTTTTCGAGATGAAGGATATAGGGAAGGCCGTGAGTGCAATATCCGGGTGATCGGACAGATCTTTCTTACCTCGCAGTTCCCGGTATATCACATGGACTCTGCGGGCTTATGAAACCGCAAAAGAGGGAAGATAATATCCAGGCGGAATTCATATCCGTAGGGTTTTCCCTCGCAGGAGAGGGTAAGTTCGCCATCGTATTTTTCTGCGGCGCTTCGGATATTTCTCAGACCGAACCCGTGATTTCTGGAATCTTCTTTACTGGTTTTCACCATTCCATTTACGATATTCACTTTCTCTGCACACGGATTCGTTGCACTGATCAGGAAGAATCTGTCTGTCTTCTTCAATTCGAGGACGATCTTTTTATAGGCAGGATTCAGATCGCGAAGGCGTTCATCCGAAGCCGCTTCGATCGCATTGTCCAGAATATTCGAAAGGATCTGGCACATATCCTGAGGGGTGATATGGATATCGGAGATGACACCGCTCGTGGAAATAGTGATCCCATGTTCTTCTGCTTCGGCTTTTTTGGCGCAGATAACGGCGTCGGCGATCACATCTCCTGTATGGGCGGAGATCTCCGTGCCTTGCAGTTTCTCCGTCAACTCACTTAAGTACTTTTCCATCTGGTCATATTCCTTATTGCCCAGAAGGATCTTTAAGACCTGTACGTTATTTTTCATGTCATGACGGATCGCGCGGATCTCGGAATCGGCCTTGACCGTTGCTTCGTAATAGCGTGTCTGGGAAGCAACCAGTTCTTCATTCACGCTGTTGAGTTCTTTGAACGTATCCCGCTCTTCTTTCGTCGCACGGATATAGAAAAGGACGATGACTGCCATCAGGCCTGCGAGAAGTGTAAATATCAGCATCGCCAGCTGCGAGGAGTTAAGTGATGAGAAATCCATGACGTCGTACTCCGTACTGTAACTGTACTCTGTCGTTTGCAATGCGAAGACGACCTCAAAGAGCTCGACGACGAGGAAAAACGCAAGCAGATACCGTATGGGGAGCGGTGTGTCATCGTGTTTGCTGCGGATCTTGTCGATCAGAATGAAAATGCCGATCTCGAGAAGTGTCATAAGAACGGCAATGACAAGTAATGCCACGACTCTCAGAACATGTGTCTTAACCGTAAGAGACGAATATATGATTTCCCGGCTTGCGGTGAAGATATGGAAAAAAGTATCGAGCATACTAGCCGAAAGAAAAAAGACGACAATTTTTATCCAAAACTTTTCCTTCATGTTCACGAGCATCATCACCAGTATACATAAAGATGCAGCTATGGAGATCAGGTCGTATGGTAGCGTGATGACGATCCGACCGGTCGTATCTACGCAAAACACAAGCGATATCACGGCCGTTGTGACCGAAATGATCGAAGCGGTGATATATGCAAGTTTTCGGTTCTTGAATCTGTACTTCAAAACAGAGTCAATAAAGTACACTTCAAGAGGCGCGTTAACAAGCAAGGGCAGTATGAAAAGGAAATATACGGCGGCTCTCATCTTCCGTTCCTCCTTACATATTCAAGAAGTTTCTTCTTCGCCTCAGCTGCCATGCCTCTTGCGATGGGAAGTGTTTCATCATTATCCATAACCACTTCTGCACTTCCCATTTTAACGACATGCGCGAGGTGGATATAGTAGGAGCGATGGATCTTTAAAAATCCGTCCGTCAGATCGTCGATCAAGGACATCGCCTCGGAAAAACGCATGCGCTGCTCGACGGCCTTCTTTGAAAAAACAAACCGTACCGAGTTATTTGCCGCTTCCGCATAGATAAGATCCGCGACCGGAAAAATCAGCTCCTCCCCGTCTTTTCGAAGCACGATCTTCTCTTCCACTTTCAGTTTTTTCTCAAGATCCACAAGCGTCTGTCTGAGTTTTCGCCCATCAACGGGTTTGGCCAGGAACCGGAACGCATCGACTTCATAGCCTTCGAGAGCCATCTCGGTATGGCTCGTGGTGAAGATGATGGGAATGTCTTTACTGTACTTTCGGACCAGTTTAGCCGTACTCATGCCATCGAGTTCTTTCATCTCAATGTCAAGGAAGATTGCATCCAGCTGAAAGCCGTTATCGAAACTTCTGACCAGTTCATTCCCATCCGAAAAAAGAAAGCAGCTAACGTTTTCCCTTCCGTAGAGCGAGGTGATCTGATCGACAATCGCCTGTCGAAACACTTTCTCGTCATCTACAACAGCTATACGCATACCTGCTCTCCCCCAAAGGCCTATATATTTTTTAGTGTATCACTTATCCGACGGTCTTTCCATTTTCAAGCATCACGATCCTGGTTCCGTAGGACGCGCATTTTTCGGAGTGTGTGACCTGAAGGATCGTCAGTCCTTTTTCCTGATTCAGTCTTCTGAAAAGCTCCATGATCTCGCGGCTCGAATTGGAGTCGAGGTTTCCTGTCGGTTCATCTGCCAGGATCACCTTCGGGTTGCCAAGGACCGCGCGTGCGATCGCGACACGTTGCTGCTGACCTCCGGAAAGCTTGGCCGGCATGGCCTTTCTCTTTTCTGTAAGACCGGTGATCTCGAGGATCTCATCGAGTTCATTTTTCAGTTCCGATTTCTTTTTGCCGTTCATCGTCAAGGGAAGAAGGATGTTGTCTTCCACGTTCAGATTCATGACGAGATTATAGAACTGGAAAACAAATCCGATGTTGTCGAGACGGAGCTTCGAGAGCTTTCCGTCCTTCAGGTCACCGATGTTTTCTCCACACAGAGAGATGTTTCCCTGAAAGTCGCGGTCGAGTCCGCCGATGAGATAAAGGAGCGTGGATTTTCCGGAGCCGGATGCGCCCATCAGGGAGACGAACTCGCCTTGCGACACATACATGCATGCATCGTCGAGCACGAGGTTGATATTCGTTCCTTTTCCAAATGTTTTTCTTACGTTATTTACTTCAATGATCGTGTTCATATCTGTCTCCTCCGTTATGTAGGTTTATTCATACTTGATCTGCTCGGATATCTTCATTTTCCTGAGACTTCTTATGGGGAGAAGCACTGTCAGTGCGAATATCACCACAAGGACCAGGAAGAAAGTGACCGTTCGTCCGGCATCCGCTTCGATATAAAGACCGATGCTTGCCGCATGGTCGATCGCGTCGCCGATGATCCCGGTCAGGATATGTCCTGACAGAGTGCCGATACCTGCGGCGGCGATGGACGTGATCAGCACTTCCTTAAAAAGGATCCCCGATAGTTTCTTCTTACTCATCGCGGTCGAGAGCATAACGGCACATTCCTTTTTTCTTCCCGCAAAGCCGATGAGCTGGTTACTGATGGAACCGATACAGGTCATGGCGAGCGCGCCTATGATCACGAAACTCATGATCATCGTAAGCTGGGCTGTTTCTTCCTTGGCGGACTCGACAGCTTCCTGATATGTGACTGCATCGGAGACTGTATCTCCTGCATAGATCTTGACCGTGCTGACCAGTTTTTCCGGATCGTCACAATTGATGAGAATGGCGCTCGGATTATCGTTCAGAAGCAGTTTATACTCCTCTTCAGGCAAGAAGATACATGCCTTTCCTCCTTCGAGTCGGGCGGAGTAGATAATCTTTGAGATTTCGTATTCTTTCGTGATTGGAAGAATCCCGTCCGGATGGAGCGTGATCTTGATCTTATCTCCGGCTTTATACCCTTCCTTTTCCGCAAAACGGCCGTCGATCAGGACCGTACCGGGTTCGATCTTTTTCGGCATATCCTCGTAATTTTTCTGTAGACGGTATCCACCGTCCGGATAACCTTTCATTACCGCGGAAAAAGAGGCCGGATCGTCTCCCACGCAGATCGTTTCCAGCGAAGAGTAGATCCTCTCTGTTTCCGTTATACCCTCGAGGTGGTCGACGTATGTGTAGTATTTTCCCGTCTTGCTGCAAGTGAGGATCGCATCGCAGCGGTAGGTGACCTCGCCCATGGCTTCTTCCATCGAGCCGGCCATCGAAAAGATGATCAGGCACATCGCGGCTGCGGTCGCAAGAAGCACGCCGCTTCCGACCGTACTTTTTCTCGCGATGGTTTCTACCGCGGCCAGAGACCACGATGCATTTCCCGCTTTTTCCGAGATCATTCCGATTCCTTTTGAGATGCACTTGAGCACGATCGGAAACAGCAACGCGAGAGAGGTAACTCCGCTAAGAAGGCATACCGTAGCCCAGATCAGATTGGTGCGCAGGAAGAATGTGATCACAGCAATCCCCAGAAAGGCCACACCCGCGATCGTGAGGACCGTACTAAAGCGGTATTCGGTATCACGGTTATCGAAGATGATATCGCGGATCGATGTCTTCAGTGCCCGAAGGATCGCACGAAGCGGGATCAGACACTCGATCAGGATCGCACCGATAACGACACATACGGGAATGGCGATCGACAATTCCGGAAGATCGAAGCTCACCGCTCCCGCATCGCTTTCTACCGTGAACATCGATTTCAAAAGGCTGTCGCGGATCGGAAGATACAGGAACGTTGCCGGAACACTTCCGAGAAGAGCATAAAGAACATTTTCCAGGATCAATATCAAACCCGTTTTTCTCGTGCTCATTCCGAGACTTCGGAGCGTGCCGATAAAAGACATTCGTTCACTGACGATGCGGTTACTGACCGACGCCGTCACGAAGATGACCAGCAGGAAAAGAATCGCAAAAATGAGATACAGAAATGCCTTCATCTCCCCAATCATCGCATGGTCCTCATCCGAAAGTGACATGTCATCCACGTACGCATCCGGATAGTGCTCTTCGATACTTTTCTTTGCCGCTTCGATTTGACTGTCGTCTTTGATATCGATCAGCACCACGGAAGTATCTTGATCTCCGCAGGAAAGGATCGCGCCCGTCTTTTCATTGACTACGCCCTTATACCCTTCCAGGATCGGATTCTGACCGTTTCTCGGAAGGATCGATGCGACTTTCAGTTCCACTTCATTTTTGTCACGGTCATGGACCACGATGGTATCACCGGCCTTATATCCGAATTTCGCGGCAAATACGTTGCTGAGGACGATCTCGCCGTCTTTCGCCTGTAGGTCTTTGAGAAACCCTAACGTCTCCGCCGCCTCTGTGTCCATACCGTAGATGGAAAGTCTCGTGGTAGACGCGTAGTTGTATTCGTCCTCGATGTCCGTATAGATGAGATCGCTGTTGGCACTGATCGCAAGGATATCTGCTTCAGGGAGCACCTCGGAAATATTCGAGATATCCATACCACCTGATGTTACACTGAGATCCGCCGTGGTGATCGATGTCACCAGGGACATGGACAGATCCTCAATGGTCTTTCCGATATCGAAGCACAGATATCCGCAGAAGGCACATGCGAAGATCGAAATCACGATCAGCAGCGTCCGGAAAGGTTTTCCGAATATGTTTCTTAAAGAATTTTTCAGGATAATATTCATCGTCGTTCACCTCATCAATGCCATCTGGAGATGCGCTCTTCCGGCGCGATATACATGCCGTCGCCATCCTGTACGCCGTAAAGGCCGTAGAAGGCATCCAGCGTCGAAAGGATCGCATTTACCCGAAGGACCTCCGGACTGTGTACGTCATAAGCGAGCTGCTCGATAATAGCCGTATCCGTCTTCTTTTCGCACCAGATCCTGGCATAGTTTTCGAAGATCCGCATCAGCTCTTCGTCATTTCCCGCAAGAGACGTGATGCATTCTAAGCTTCCCAGATCAGCATAGTTTTCAGCCAGCGTCTTATCGCCGTCCACATGGTAGATGCCAAACACTGTGAAGTTCTGCTCGAAATACTCCGAAGCCTTTTCGTTTCTTTCTTGAAGCTGCTTCACATCTTCCTCTTTGATCCACGTCGGATCGTAGATGCCGTCCTTTGTAAAGAGGATGCCTTCGCTGTCGAAAGCATGTCCCATCTCATGTCCGATGACCGCACCAAGTCCGCCTAAATTGGTGTAGTAGTCCGCGTTCAGATCGAAGAACGGTGCGTTCATAATGGCCACGGTGATGGTGATCCGGTTGCCATACTGATCGTAACAGGCATTTAACATCTGCATCGGCATATCGACTGATTTTCTGTCCACCGGTTCCGTAAATCTTTCGATGGTATGTATCCTGTCGATCCGTCTGTAGGAAAGGAGGAAATCGTAGTAGCTGTCGCCGGCAAGATCCGCATACTCCGAATTATCATGGCGCTTCAGATCATTTCCCGTAACATAGCAAATGCTTTCGAGTTTGCTAAGAAGCGCAGCCCGCGTCTCTTCGGAAAGCCATGTTGCATTGCTGATAAGATCTCTATATCCTTCCTTGATGTCATCGCACATCGAAATCAGCGCCGCATCCATCTCATCGGAATAGTAACGTTCCACATAGATCGGATCCGATTCCAGGTAGAAAGATTCCCGGATCTCGCGAAGTGCCTGCTCTTCAGCAGATGAATGATCCTCCTCCACATAACCCGAAAGTTCCTCGTATGCAGGTGCCAGAAAGGTTTTGTACTTTAAGAAAAATCTGCCCAGTTCCCAGGTCTTCAGTGCTTCGATATGCTCGTCCGAAAATATATCAGCAAGACCCGCAAACTGTTTCTCATCCTGGATGTTAAAAGATGTAACCGCACTTCCCGGAAAGCCGATGTCGGTGATATATTTCTTAAGATCGAAAGATGTGAAGTCAGCATATACATCAGAAGCGGAATATGACTTTATGGTAGAAACACCAAGAAGATCGTCCATGACCGATAGATCCGTCACACCAAAGAGCTGAAGTCCCAGATAGGCCAGTTCCTTTCCCTCGGCTTCCGCTTCATCGGAAGTCATGCCCAGTGCATGGCGGATAAGCTTGCCTTGCGAAACAAGGGTGTCCAGCTCCGAGTTGTCTTCCCGGACAGCGGCAAAGTCCACACTCAGGATACTTGCGATCTGACTGAACTGCAGCACTCTCTTTTTGGAATCATAGGGATCTCTTCCCATCGTAAGACCCAGGATACTGCCGGTACCGTAGTCCCGGACGAGCTTGGCATCGATGTCCATCAGTTCACTTACGGAAGCGGCAGCATTGATTCGCCCGATCATATCGACCAGATCCTGCGGCACTGCCGGAGAAGAAAAATCATAATCCAAATAAAGCTGATACGCACGCTTGATGATATCCTCTTCCGAACCGGCCTCATAGCCGCTTCCGGCCGCCACTTCCTTGATGATGCCGAATACTTCGTCTTCGATTAGCTGCTCGTCGAAAGAGGACGCCGCGGATGTGGCACCATATTCAAACTTCGCCTGATCGAGACGTTCTTTATTGATGTAATAGTAATAATCGTCCTGGGGACGCACTTCTTGACCTGGTGCGGCTTCTGTCACTTCGGACGAAGGACGGGGGATGGGCTTCGTTACTTTTACGCATCCGACAGAAGAAAGAGTGATGCATCCCGCAAGAACCAATCCTAATAATCTTCGCATAGTTGTTCTCCTCAATTTGATATCTTGATGAGATCGTATCACCGCAAAAGCACCTGTGCGCGTCCTTCGTGGTGAATTGCATCCGTAGTGTGGTGAATAGTAAAGATCGCCCGTGGATCGACAGGCACGATCGAAGAAGAGATGAGATTACTATCGAAATCACAAATTGTGATATCGATCCAACAGCAGGAACAAAAGGCGGTCGGTCCAAAGCAATCAAGGCATTTACTGAGCGATAGCCAATCCGAATTGCGTTATAATGAAGTTCATTATACGTGAAAGGAAGCTTTTGTTTTGAAACTGAGAGCATTTGATATAGATAAGGATTTCGATGTGATCCGAAACTGGATCACAGATGCGCGCACGTATGCGATGTGGAGTGCAAACCGCATCGGGTTTCCGATGGAAAGAAAAGAATTCGAGGACTTTCTGAAAAGACAGAGAGAAGAAGGGGACAGTGCTTTTGCCGCGGAAAATGAGGACGAACGGATCGTCGGGTTCTTCCTTTACGGAAAGAACGAGGAAACGATGGAAGGCATGCTGAAATTCATCGTCGTCCGACAGGAACGATTGAGTGGGAGTAAGTCGTGAATGCTTTTTCTCCGCGCTGTTTGCTAAAGCAAAGGCGATGTCGAAAAAGATTCACTCCTGCGTGATTGGAGGCAACGTCGAAAAGACTTTACTCCTGCTTGGGAGTCACACAATTGCATATAACTGAAGAAAGACCGGCTGAGGATAACCTTGGCCGGTCTTTTCTATCCCTATATAACTGGTTTTCATGATGATTCTACTATTCTTCCATCTTCCATGTGATAAATCACATCTGCATGTCCGGCAATGGCTGGATCGTGCGTAACCATGATAATTGTTTTTCCGTATTTTTCATGAACCTTATCAAGAAGCGCGATTACCTCTTCACTGTTCTTCTTATCCAAGTTTCCTGTTGGCTCATCACAAAGGATCAGTGCAGGA
>Ga0247608_10008546_pt1 | contig 10326 bp, 10 predicted proteins | sample 176DNAGHGlowgp2_FD_193490 | JGI IMG/M metagenome (GOLD analysis project Ga0247608, IMG submission 193490) | Sheep rumen microbial communities from Palmerston North, Manawatu-Wanganui, New Zealand - 1766 DNA GHGlow gp2 | ecosystem: Host-associated > Mammals > Digestive system > Stomach > Rumen ... | reverse complement strand
ATCAAGTCTCAGGACGAACTGGCACAGACGAACACCGCCATCGGTGCTTTCGATGTAAAGGGTAACGACGAGGCTGAAGGTGAAGTGCTCAAGGCTAAGGAAGTAATCGCACAGCCCGAACCCCCGAAGGAAGAGGAGACAAAAGTCTTCGACGTGGTTGAGGAAATGCCTCAGTTCCCCGGTGGTCCAAACGCACTGTTCGAGTATCTTTCGAAGAACATCAAGTATCCCGTTGTGGCTGAGGAAAACGGCGTACAGGGTCGTGTCATCGTGACCTTCGTCGTAGAGCGCGACGGTTCGATTACCGATGTGAAGGTTGTCAAGTCAGTTGACCCCTCACTCGATAAGGAGGCTACTCGCGTGGTGAAGTCCATGCCACACTGGATTCCTGGTAAGCAGAACGGTTCTGCCGTACGTGTGAAGTACACCGTACCTGTAACCTTCCGTCTTCAGTAATTTTTAAAGATGAACGCATTCAACAAATTACACATATTAGTTGGATTCACTCTAATGTTAGGCTTGCTCCACGCTTGTGGGAGCAAGCCTAATCCTGAAATGGAGGAGGCCTATCAGAAAGCCGCCAGCTGTCTGGCTGCCGACGAGAGTTTCTACCCCATTATCGACGAAGCACTCTACTATTTCCAGACCCAGACACTCGACTCCATCACGCCCGAATATATCAACGAGCAGGAGGCAGTGCAGAAACTGATGAAACTGGAAACCTGGTTGGCCTTCACCACACGTGATTTCACTGCCAACGAAAGAAAAAGTCTGCAAGACCGTAAATATCTGCCCAGGGCTATCCCCATCGCCTACGACGGCCTTGCAATCATTGTCAACAACACCAATCCGGATACCTGCATCACCGTCAAGGACTTCAGGCGCATCCTCATGGGCGAGCTTACCACATGGGATGAGCTCAACAATACGAAAACAGGTCTAGGCGACATCGACGTCGTCTTCGACAACCCCTTGTCCAGTACCGTCCGCTGGTGCGTAGACTCCATCCTCGGCGGTCAGGAATTCAAAAACCCAAACATCGGCGCTGTGAAGACCAGCGCTGCCGTCATCGACTATGTTGAGAACCACAAGAATGCCCTTGGCATCATCGGTTCCAACTGGCTCAACGACAAACGTGACACCACCAATGTCACCTTCAAGAAGAATATCACCGTGATGGGTGTCTCCCGACTCGACTCCGCCACAAAGGCCAACAGCTGGAAGCCCTATCAGTTCTACCTATATAATGGTAACTATCCGCTCATCCGCACCATCTACGCCCTGCTCAACGAACCCAGAAGCGGTGTGCCTTCAAGCTTCGCCCACTTCTGCCAGCTGCCCAAGGGACAGAAAATCATCCTGCGCTTCGGACTGCTGCCCAGAACGGCCAACATGAACGTCAGAGAAGTGATAGTGAACAGAGAATGACAAAACTCATTAAACCATCCGAGTTTTTAAACGTCATAAAAGCGAGAGATAATTAACAAGATGTATAACGTAAAAAACGAGAGAATTATGAAAACGATCAAATATTTAGTAATGGGTGTGCTGCTGGCAGGTTTCAGCACCACCGCAATGGCACAGGAGGCAGAGCTCAACGCAGCCCTGCAGGCCATCAAGAACAATGCAGCCGACAAGGCTGACGTAGTGAAAACCGCTCAGAAGAAGAACAAGAAGAACCCCGAGGCTCTCGTAGCTATCGGACGTGCTTTCTACGAGGCTCAGGATACGGCTCAGGCCCGCAACTTTGCCAACCTGGCCGATGAGGCTTCTAAGCACAAGTATGCCCCCGCCTTCATCCTTCTGGGCGACATCGAGGCTTTTGCCAACGAGGGTGGTAAGGCTGCCGGTTACTACAACCAGGCTACCTATTGCGACCCCAAGGATCCCACTGGTTACTACAAGTACGCTCTGGTGTATCGTAAGATTTCCCCGAAGGGTGCCGTTCAGAAGCTGGCTGACCTGAAGGCTCAACGTCCTGATATCGAGGTTGATGCTCTGTCTGGCCACATCTACTACCTCTCCAACGAGTTCGAGAAGGCTCGTGAGGCTTATGGCAAGGTGCCCGTAGGTAAGATGGAGAAGAACGACATCGTGGAGTACGCTATGGCTTCTTACTTCTTGGGCAAGCACGCTGAAGGTTTAGAGAAGGTAAAGGCAGGACTGACCAAAGAGCCCCGCAATGCCGCTATGAACCGTTTGGCGATGTTTTTCAACACCGAACTCGGTAATTTCGACGACGCAGTAAAGTACGGCGATGCCCTCTTTAACCAGTCTGACAGTGCTAAGTTCTCTTATCTGGACTACGCTTATCTGGGCAATGCCTTCAATGGTCTGAAGCAGGCCGACAAGGCTATCGAGCAGTACAACCTCGCTCTGAAGTCAGAGTTCGACAACAAGGCAAAGCGTGCCGGTGTGATCAAGCAGCTCTCTGAAGCCTATGCTGAGAAGGAAGACTATGTCAACGCTATCGAACGCTACAAGGAGTATCTGGAAGGTATCGAGAAGGCCACCGCTACTGATATGGCCGCCCTCGGAAGCCTGTACACCCAACATGCCAGCAAACTGACAGATCCCGTTGCCAAGAAGGAAGCCTTCACACAAGCCGACGGTGTCTATGCAGGACTGGCAGATAAGTTTGAGAATGCTATCGAGTATGCAAACTTCATGCGTGCCCGTGTAAATGCCCAGATGGATCCCGACTCTAAGCAGGGGCTTGCTAAGCCCTACTACGACAAGCTCATCGAGCTCATCGCTCCTAAAGCTGAGAAGGACAACACCGATAAAGCCCGTCTTATTGAGGCTTATCGCTACAACATCGCTTACTTCTTCATTGTTAAGGACGACAAGGCTCAGGCTAAGGAAATTGCCAACAAGCTCATCGCCATCGATCCAGACAATGAAATCGCAAAGCAGATTCTTGGTGTGAAATAATAAAATGATACAACAAAAAATCCCCCGCCAATGGCGGGGGATTATTTTTTTATAACTGTTGATTAGCCCAGGCTAATAGCCTCTGAAGGACAAACACTAGCGCAGGTACCGCACTCAGTGCACAGATCGGGATTGATAGAATACTTCTCACCCTCAGAAATTGCCTCAACGGGGCACTCACCTTGACATGTACCGCAAGCGATGCAGTCGTCACCAATTACATATGCCATAATCTTACAAAAATTAAATTGTTAATACTAAATTACCCTTTTATGGTGATGCAAAGGTACGAACTTTTTTCATATCTACCAAATTTTAGGTAGCCATTTTCAGTTACGAGGCCCAATTTATACAGTGTCGAAATAGTGAGTGATATAATAAAAGGCCCAACTTTCACGTTATAATACATAGATGAAGAGAACACTCTTGATGCTCACGCTCTGCCTGACAGTCCTCATGACAACGGCCCAGGAGAGGAAGGTGCAGAACAAGCCGTATACCGACTTACGGCCCTTGCATCTTGGTATTCTCGTGGGTATGAACCTGCAGGATATCGAGTTGGAGAACGTCGGACCACAGACCATCACTATGGAAGACGGAACCACAAAGACTCAGACGATTGTCTGCGATGCCGATAAGTGGAATGCAGGTTTCTCGGTTGGTGTGTTGGCTGACCTGAGACTATCACAACACTTGAACCTGCGCCTCACACCCACCATGCACTTCGGCGCCAAGCATCTTACATTTTATAATATGACGGAGCTGACACCAGAAGGCAGGCTGTTGGAGATGACACAGGATATGAAGAGCACCTATATCTCATTTCCCGTTGGTTTGAAGTTCTCGGCAGAACGCTGGAACAACTATCGTCCTTATATAATAGCCGGTGTAAGTCAGTTGGTGAACCTGACCAGCAAGAACCAGGACTTCCTGCAGTTGAAACGTACCGATACCATGCTAGAGATCGGACTGGGCTGTGACCTCTACCTACCCTTCTTCAAACTGATTCCAGAACTGAAATTCTGCTATAGTCTGACCAACGCCCTCGACACCAGTCATGCCAACGAATTGCAGGACACAAACAAGCGTATGTATGCCAACGCAGTGAAGAGCGGACAGACAAAGATGATTGTTTTGACCTTCTATTTCGAGTAGCAACCGTTAAAAAAGCATAATTACTCTACTGATTATGCGTTGCATTCACGTAATACGGATAAAAAGTAGTACCTTTGCACCCGCTTTTCGGCGTAACCGATGGAGGGAAGTAACGAGTTGCCCGTCTATGTTGCGTTGGAACGATACAACAAATTTAATTATTGAGTAAATAAAATGGATTTAATTAAAGTTGCTGAAGAAGCATTTGCAACCGGCAAGAAGTTCCCAGAGTTCAAGGCTGGTGACACCATTACTGTCGCTTACAAAATTATCGAGGGTTCCAAGGAGCGTATCCAGCTCTATCGTGGTGTGGTCATCAAGATCTGTGGTCATGGTGACAAGAAGCGTTTCACCGTCCGCAAGATGTCTGGCACTGTAGGTGTAGAGCGTATCTTCCCCATTGAGTCACCCAACATCGATTCGATCGAGGTGAACAAGGTAGGTAAGGTACGTCGTGCTAAGCTGTACTACCTGCGCAAGCTCACAGGTAAGGCTGCCCGCATCAAGGAGAAGCGTCGTCCTGTTAGTGCAGAGTAATACGCACTGTGAACAAGATAAAAAGAGATCTCAATTGCTGGGATCTCTTTTTTATATCTTCTATTTCCATAACATATTACGCCTTCGCTTGCAAAATTACAACTTTTTTCGTATCTTTGCACCCAAATTAAAAAAATCACTAGAAACTTATGAAAGAATTAGCCCTCAAGTACGGATGTAATCCGAATCAGAAGCCCTCACGAATCTTTATGACAGAGGGAGAATTACCCATCGAAGTAATCAACGGCCGTCCTGGCTACATCAATTTCCTTGATGCCTTTAATGCCTGGCAGTTGGTGAAGGAGCTAAAGGCTGCTACCGGTCTGCCCGCTGCCGCCTCGTTCAAGCATGTGAGCCCTGCTGGCGCAGCCGTCGGCCTGCCCCTAAGCGACACATTGAAGAAAATCTATTTCGTGGACGATGTGAAGGATCTGGACACCTCGCCCATCGCCTGCGCCTATGCCAGAGCCCGTGGTGCCGACCGTATGTCGAGCTATGGTGACTTCGTAGCCCTCTCTGATACTTGCGATGCCACAACAGCCAAGCTGCTGAAACGCGAGGTGAGCGACGGCGTGATTGCGCCTGACTACACCCCCGAGGCCATTGAGATGCTGAAGGACAAGCGCAAGGGCACCTATAATGTGATTAAGATAGACCCCAGCTACGTGCCAGAGCCCATCGAGCGCAAGCAGGTGTTCGGCATCACCTTCGAGCAGGGCCGCAATGAGATCAAGCTCGACGACGATGCCCTCTTCGAGAATATGCCTACGCAGAACAAGACCTTCACCCCTGAGGCCAAGCGCGACCTGATCATCGCCCTCATCACATTGAAATATACACAGTCGAATAGTGTCTGCTATGTGAAGGACGGCCAGGCCATCGGTATCGGTGCCGGTCAGCAGAGCCGTATCCATTGTACCCGTCTGGCTGGCAACAAGGCCGACATCTGGTGGCTGCGCCAGCATCCGAAGGTGATGAACCTGCCCTTCGTGGATAATATCCGCAGAGCAGACCGCGATAACACCATCGACGTATATATCTCAGAAGATGAGCACGACGACGTGCTTCGCGACGGAGCCTGGCAGCAGTTCTTCAAGACCAAGCCCGAGGTGCTGACGATGGAAGAGAAGAAAGCCTGGATCGCCCAGAACACAAAGGTGGCACTGGGTTCGGATGCCTTCTTCCCCTTCGGTGATAATATCGAGCGCGCCCATAAGAGCGGTGTGGAATTTATTGCTCAGGCTGGCGGAAGCGTACGCGATGACCATGTGATCGAGACTTGCGACAAGTATGGTATCGCAATGGCGTTTACAGGTGTGAGACTGTTCCATCATTAAAACTATGGACGATTTCCAGCATATCCTCGAGAACGGCATCAACTTCGGACGTGGAGGAGACAAGCCGAAAGACGACGGCAAGGTGAAGACCAAAGCCAAGAAAAAGCAGTATATCACTGGGGCTCACGGTAGCGGCTCTGCACGGCAGAAAGCCAAATACCGTGAGCAACGGGCTAACCGCCATAAGAAATAAAATGTATAATTAAGCTACTAACAATATGAAGAAATCATTACTATTGACTTTATGCATAGTGTTAACCTGCACAGTTTCCGCCCAGAAATACTTGGGCGGCGATGTTTCCCTTCTGCTGACTTACGAGGAAAACGGCGCCAACTATATGGACATAGACGGCAAGAAGATTACCGACCTGCTGGCCTTCCTTAAGGAACAAGGACTGAACACCATGCGTGTTCGTCTGTTTGTGGACCCCTCGAAAGCCTCGGCAGAAGCGAAAGGCCAAGGTGTACGACAGGATCTGGAATACGTGAAGAAGCTTGGGAAGAAAATCAAAGACGCAGGTCTTGGATTCATGCTCGACTTCCACTACAGCGACACTTGGGCTGACCCAGCGCATCAGACGATGCCGCAAGAGTTTATAATGGTGAATACCCCCGCCTATGAATACATATACACTTACACCAAGAATAGTCTTGAAGCCATGGTAACAGCAGGAGCTACACCCGACTTTATCCAAATCGGTAATGAGATCAGTTTTGGCATGCTCTGGGATGGTTGTAAGGTAAAGCACAACAGTGACTGGACAGCATATCTTGACGACAATTGGGATTCTTTCTCAAAGGCACTTAAGAATGCTAGCAAAGCCTGTCGCGAGGTATGTCCTGAGGCCAAAATCATCATCCATACAGAGCAGTGTGCCAACAACCCGACGCTTGATGTAGCGTTCTTCAATCGCATCAAGGCCAACGAGGTGAACTACGACATCATCGGCACATCCTACTATCCATATTATAAAGGTCCCATCAGCAATCTCGACAAAGGACTGACACAATTGGAGATTAATTTCCCTGACAAGCAGATCATGATAGTGGAAACGGGCTGTGGCTATCATTACAAGATGGGCGATAAGGAAACAGGCTATCCCCTTACCTACGAAGGTCAGCAGAAGTTCACAGCAGAACTGATAACCATGCTCAACAAGCACCAGCATGTAAACGGTCTTTTCTGGTGGTTCTTAGAGGCCAATGAATACGGTTTGGATTGGAAAACGAAACGCGTCACTGACGAATGGTACAACGCCTCGCTTTTCGACAATGAGACGGGACATGCCCTACCCGCTCTCTACGAGCTGAAGAACTTTGTGAGCGAGGGTGCCGGCATCAGTAGCCTCAGTGTAGAGAACACTGGGGGAGGCTGGTACAATCTCAACGGCAAAAATCTAAAAGAGGCCCCTACACAGAAGGGCCTCTATATATATCGCGGACAGAAAGTCGTGGTGAAATAACTCAGAAGTTCAGATTCTTACCCCGATAAAACTCTATGAGTGCCTTCTGGTATATATTCTCATAACGGGCCTGAACAAGGTCGGACTCGGATTTCAGATAGTTGTTCTTTGCCTCATTGAACTCGGTGATGGTGGCCTTACCGTTCTCATACTTCGCCTGTGTGAGGTGGAAGGCATCGTTGGCAGTAGCAACGGCCTGCTGCGAGGCTTTCTCTTTAGCCTGAGCGTTCAGCGCATTATAATACACCTTCTGGATATCCTGATAGAGTGTCTTCTTCGTATTCTCGAGCGCCAGTTGCTGATTCTCCTGAGTGATACGAGCATTACGAATGTTGTTACGCGTCTGGAAACGATTAAAGATGGGCACATTGAGATTCAAGCCAATATACTGCGAGAAATTATTCTTCAGCTGAGAGCCGAAGCCATCCGCCTTGAAACCTGAGGTAGTGTAATAATTAGTGCCCATTCCGCCACTAAGAGAGAGCGTCGGATAGTTGCCTGCCTGAGCAATCTTGATGCTATGCTCGGTACCCTTGAGACGGAGCATCTGCGCGGCGATTTCAGGCTTAATGCCGAGGGCCTCAGCATATATCTGATCGGGGGAAGGCAGAAGGCTTGAATTTCCCAGATTATCCAGATTAGGACGGACGATGGTGAAACCCTCAGGCGATGAGAGCTCAAGGAGCTGCGTCAGCGTGAGGAGAGCCAGACGGGTATTGTTGTCGGCCTGAGTGGCAGTCAGATGACTATTGGCGAGCGTGGCTTTCTGCTGTGAGAGTTCTGCTTCAGCAGCCTTGCCATTTTTAACGAACGCCTGCAGACGAGCCACTTGCATGGAGTCGATCTCAACCTGGCGATGCGCCACATCAGCTATCTCCATATCATAGAGTATCTGCACATAAGCCTGTGCCACCTGCATACGGATATCGTTCTTCGCCTTCTCAAGGTCGGCCGTAGCAGCCTCAAGGTTCAGTTGGTCGAGTTTAATCTGATTGGGAATCTGGAAACCCGTAAAGATGGGCACGCTGGCACCGAGAGAGATGCTGGTCGAACTGGTATTGGTATTCGAGTAAGTATTATCAGCCGTCAGACCACGTCCGAACGAGAAGTTCTGTCCGATAGAGCCGCTGAGATCCGGCAGACGGGAGTTTTTCGACGTCGAGAGCTGTATCTCCTGTTGACGCCGCTGGTTCTCCTGCTGCTTGATGCTGATATTATTCGCAACAGCATAGTCGCAGCATTCGCGCAGGCTCCACTGCTTGGGCTGAGCGGAAACCGGCAGAGTGAGGGCTGCTGAAATACAGCAGCATACAATAACATTCTTCATAAGCATTTACTCCTTAGTATCTTCGTCAGTGATAATCTCAGGGCCGCGTACCTTATCCTTAACGCTGATGCCCTTCTTGATTTCGATGTTCACACCGTCAGAGAGTCCAGTCTCAACATAAGTGCGATCATAGGTTTTCTCCTTACCTTCACCCTTGATGACATAGACAAAAGTAGAGTCGCCACTGAACTCGATGGCACTTTCGGGAATCGTGAGCACATTATCAGCTTTTGCCAGCACGATCTCGGCGTTGGCACTATAGCCAGAGCGGATCTTTCCACCTTCGGCGAGTTTCACAGCAGCCTTGATCTCAAACTGGTTGGCTCCATTCGACTCGACAGCCTTCGGAGAGATATATTCCAGCGAGGCATCGAACTTCAGATCCTGCAGAGCACCGATGGTAATCTTCATATTCATGCCGTTGACCAACTGCCCTACTTCTGTTTCATCAATGTTCCCGCGGAAGATCAGATTGTTCATATTGGCAACCGTAGCAATCGTAGTACCCTCGTTCATCGTATTGACCTGGATGACGGAGTATCCCACCTTCACCGGTATGTTGAGGATAATACCACTGATGGTGGAGCGAATCAGGGTAGAAGAAGCCTTGGCGTTTGCCTTGGAGAAACCCTCTCTTACCACCTGTAATGCATCCTCGGCTGCCAGTTTCTCGTGCTTAGCCTGCTGAAGCGCAATACGGCTCTTATCATACTCATCGTCGCTGACGAGTTTCTGCTCGTGCAGGTTCTCGATACGTTTGAAGTCAGTCTCAGACTGCTTGAGGTTGATCTCAGACAGACGTACACGCATCTCAGCAGAACTCAACTGACCCATTTCAGGCACCACCTTTACCTTGGCAATCACATCGCCAGCATTCACATAGTCGCCGGGTTCCTTGTAGAGTTCGGAGATGATACCAGAGATCTGCGGTTTGATGTTGACCTCGTTACGGGGTTCGATCTTACCGGTGATGATGGTGGTCTTCTGGATACTGTCCTGTTTCGGCGTAAACTCATTGTAGACCACTTCCTTGGGTTGGCTCTTCTGCCACAGAAACACGAATGTTCCGATGAAAATCAGCGCGATAATAGCGGCGATAATCAGTTTGCTGTACTTTTTCATAATGTTATCTTGTTTTTATTTTTATTATTCATCTCTCATTGCGTCTACGGGTTTGATACTCATGGCCCTTGCCGCTGGAGCGAGTCCTGCGAGCACGCCGAGCGAGCTCACCACGAAGGCACAGAAGATCGCGGTCCAGAATCCCACCTGGAAATGCGTCTCGATGATGCCGTCCTCCGTATTATACATCTCCAGCATCTGGAGGATCATCACGCCGAAGAGAATACCGCTCATGCCCGCCACTAATGTCAGTACGATACTCTCGGAGATGATCTGCGAGAGAATCATCTTTGGTGTGGCACCGATGGCACGACGGATACCAATTTCCGTGGTACGTTCCTTAACCGTTACCATCATGATATTCGACACACCGATGGCGCCTGCCAATAGGGTTCCCAGACCGATGAGCCAAATGAGGATGTTCACACCCTTGAAGAGATTGTTGATCATC
>Ga0247608_10008545_pt1 | contig 10329 bp, 8 predicted proteins | sample 176DNAGHGlowgp2_FD_193490 | JGI IMG/M metagenome (GOLD analysis project Ga0247608, IMG submission 193490) | Sheep rumen microbial communities from Palmerston North, Manawatu-Wanganui, New Zealand - 1766 DNA GHGlow gp2 | ecosystem: Host-associated > Mammals > Digestive system > Stomach > Rumen ... | reverse complement strand
CGGCTCCTTTGCTTGCGGAACGGTCGTAGCCGAAGTGTCGGGCAGAGACTTCGGCAAAGCGTCGGGCCTGTTCGTCCAGTTGGAGTGCCATGGCCGCCGTGGCTCCCTTTTGCGGGGCGAAGACGCGGGCGGCGCCATGCTCGCCGTAGAGCGGGTTGTCTACGTCGGTGGCTATGGTGAAGCGTACGTTGCCGAGAACTTTGATGCCATCCCATGTGCCGTGGGGGTTCAGGGCGTCTGTCAGGGCTCTGAGCATTCCCTTGCCGGCATCGCTTGTGGCACTGCCGCCGAGACCCACGATGACGTGTCGGGCTCCCCTCTTTACGGCATCGGCCACCAGCTGTCCCGTACCATAGGTGGTGGTCACCAACGGGTTGCGCTCCTCAGGGGTCAGCAGTGTCAGGCCGCTGGCTTCGGCCGTCTCGATGACTGCCGTATGTCCTTTCAGCAGGTAGCGGGCTGTGATGTTGCGCATCAGCGGGTCTCTGACCGTCAGCGTCACCAGTTCGCCGCCGGTGGCTGCACGATAGGCCTCTATGAAGCCCTCGCCGCCGTCGCTGACGGGCAGCAGCACCAGCTCGGCATCGGGATGTACGCTCCTGATGCCTGCTGCCGCCGCCTGGTTGGCCTCGGCGGACGTGAGACAGCCCTTATATGAGTCTATTGCTATGATTACCTTCATCTTTTTTTTCATAACGAATCCTAATTATAGCTTCTATATAGCTCAGTTTATCATTTGTTTCTGTTTTCATGCTTGGAAAAATTTGCTGCAAAAATACGCTTTTTTATGGGAATTGGTGTATCTTTGCAGAAAATTTTTTCCGATGTCAGACGCAAGACGTATTATCCGCAGGGCTGTATTACCGGCCGACGGCGAGAGAATCATGGAGGTTTTCTCGGCCGCGAAGGCTATAATGCGCGCCTCAGGCAACATGCACCAGTGGGGCGAGGACTACCCCTCGCTGGACGTCGTCAGGGCTGACATCGAGCATGTTATGCAGCGTGTCCAGTGACTTAGATTGGAATATAATAAACTCTATACGATATGAAGATAGTAATACTTGACAGCTATGGAGCCAACCCGGGTGACCTGTCGTGGGACGAACTGAAAACAATGGGCAGCCTGATGGTCTATGACCGTACGCGGCCTGAGGATACGGTGGCCAGGGCGGCCGGAGCAGAGGTGCTGCTGACTAACAAGGTGATACTCGGTCGCAAGGAGATAGAGCAGCTGCCTCGGCTGCGTTACATCGGCGTGCTGGCAACGGGATATAACGTGGTAGACGTTGGGGCGGCCCACGAGCGCGGCATCATTGTCACAAACGTGCCCGCCTACAGCACGGAGAGTGTGGCGCAGATGGTGTTCGCTCACCTGCTGACCGTGACCAACCGCACCGAGCATTACGCCATGCAGAACCGTGCCGGGCGCTGGAGCAGGAATCCTGACTTCTGCTATTGGGACACGCCGCTGACCGAGCTGGCAGGCAAGACCTTCGGCATAGTGGGACTGGGCAATATAGGACGACGGGTGGCAGAGATAGCCCATGCTTTCGGCATGCAGGTGAAAGCCCTGACCAGCAAAAGCCAGGAGGACCTGCCCGCTACTATCCGTAAAGCCGGCCTCGCCGAGCTGCTCGCCACCGTTGACATACTCTCGCTGCATTGTCCGCTGACTGACGATACCCGCAACATGATGAATGCCGAGACTCTTCGGCTGATGAAGCCGACGGCCATTCTGATTAATACGGGACGGGGACCTCTGGTGAATGAGGCAGACGTGGCAGGGGCGCTGGCATCGGGACGTCTGGCGGCCTATTGTGCTGACGTGATGGCCGAAGAACCGCCGAGGACGGAGAACCCGCTGCTCCAGCAGCCCAATGCCTACATCACTCCGCACGTGGCCTGGGCCACACGCGAGGCTCGCATCCGGCTGTTGCAGGTAGCCATCGACAATGTCAGGTCTTTCGTAGGGCAGCATCCGCAGAACGTGGTGTAGCCAACGGCGTCGGGGGACTTCCTATAGAAATCCCTGATGGTGGAGAGCATCAAGCAAGCCTTCCGACATGGCTTCGTTATCGCGGCGAGTATAGCGTATGTCGGTAAATATCTGGGCCAGCGTCTGCTTGTTGTTCAGCGCTACAAAGTGGCGGTTCTCCTCCAGCTGTTCCTTAGGGCTGTAGTAGCGGTCTATGTCGTCGGCCGTGTAGTCGTGATAGGTCTCGTGGTGTACGAAGCTCTCCAGCGGCAGACGGTCGGACAGAGGGGGCTCTTCGGCGGGCCATCCTACGGTGAGTGTGGCTACGGGCATGGTGAGGCGCGGCAGCTGCAGGATGTCGATGATTTGCCGTGGCTGGTAGACGGTGGTGCCCAGATAGCAGTAGCCCAGTCCCGCCTCGTCCATCAGGCAGCAGAGAGTCTGGGTGTAGAGCAGGGCGTCGGTGGCTGCGTTCTGGTAGGACAGGAAATTGTCGTAGCCGGGCTGGGCCTGCCGCTCCTCACACCAGCGTGTGGTACGCCGGAAGTCGGCACACACGGTGAGCACCACGGGTGCCTGCAGCACCATGGGCTGCGAGAAGTGGGCTGGCGCCAGGCGCCGTTTCATCTCGGGCGAGCGTGTCACGACGACGCTGTACAGCTGCAGGTTGCCCATGGTCTGGGTGCGTGCTGCCTGGGTCATCAACTCGTCCAGCAGCTGCTGGCTCACTTCCTTGTCGCTGTATTGGCGTATGGTGCGCCGGGTTTGTAGATTTTTCATGGCACAAAGGTACGAAGAGTTTTCCAAAGTGGAAAACTTTTTGCGAAAAATCACAGCGAAAGTTTTCCTTTTTGGATAATAATGACTATCTTTGCAGGCGAAAAAATTCCTAAGTGATGCAGACATATAGTTATGACGAGGCCTTCGAGGCCTCCTTGGCATACTTTGGCGGCGACGAGCTGGCTGCCAGGGTATGGGTGAACAAATATGCGATGAAGGACTCGTTCGGCAATATCTACGAGAAGTCGCCCGAGCAGATGCACTGGCGTCTGGCCAACGAGATAGCGCGTATAGAGCAGAAGTACAAGAATCCGATGACGGCTCAGCAGGTGTTCGAGCTGCTGGACCACTTCCGATACATAGTGCCTGCCGGCAGTCCGATGACGGGTATTGGCAACAGCTACCAGATAGCGTCGCTGTCGAACTGTTTCGTCATTGGCCTTGACGGCGATGCCGACTCGTATGGTGGCGTGCTGCGCATTGACGAGGAACAGGTGCAGCTGATGAAACGGCGCGGCGGCGTGGGCCACGACCTGAGTCACATACGTCCCAAGGGCCAGCCGGTGAACAACTCGGCGCTGACGTCGACGGGACTGGTGCCCTTTATGGAGAGGTATAGTAATAGTACGCGCGAGGTGGCCCAGGACGGACGTCGTGGAGCCTTGATGCTGTCGGTCAGCATCAAGCATCCCGACGCAGAAGCCTTTATCGACGCAAAGATGACTGAGGGCAAGGTGACGGGCGCTAACGTGAGCGTGAAGATTGACGACGAGTTCATGCGCTGTGCTACGGAGGACAAGCCTTATGTGCAGCAGTTCCCCATCGATAGTGAGAATCCGGTGGTGAGCAAGGAGATATCGGCCAAGGCGCTGTGGGAGAAGATAGTGCACAACGCCTGGAAGAGCGCCGAACCCGGTGTGCTGTTCTGGGACACTATACTCAGAGAGAGCATCCCCGACTGCTATGCCGACCTGGGCTTCCGCACCGTGTCGACAAATCCCTGTGGCGAGATACCCCTGTGTCCCTACGACTCGTGCCGCTTGCTCAGCATCAACCTCTACTCGTATGTCAAGAACCCGTTTACGAAGGATGCCTACTTCGACTACCAGCTGTTCTGCAACCACGTGCAGAAGGCCCAGCGCCTGATGGACGATATCGTAGACCTGGAGCTGGAGAAGATAGACCTTATCATGCAGAAGGTGGAGAGCGACCCTCAGTCGATGGAGGTGAAGGGGGCCGAGATGCACCTGTGGGAGAAGATAAAGTCCAAGAGTGCAAAGGGCCGACGTACGGGTGTGGGTATTACCGCCGAGGGCGACATGATAGCCGCCATGGGCCTGCGCTATGGTACTCAGGAGGCCACCGACTTTTCGGTCGAGGTGCATAAGACGCTGGCGCTTAACGCCTACCGTTCGAGCGTCGAGATGGCTCGCGAGCGTGGCGCATTCGAGATATACGATGCCCAGCGCGAGGCGCAGAACCCCTTCGTACAGCGAATGAGGCAGGCCGACCCGCAGCTGTATGACGACATGGTGAAGTACGGACGCCGCAACATTGCCTGCCTGACCATAGCACCCACGGGCACCACTTCGCTGATGACGCAGACCACCAGTGGCATAGAGCCCGTCTTCATGCCTGTCTACAAGCGTCGTCGCAAGGTGAACCCAGGCGATGCCGACGTGCACGTAGACTTCGTCGACGAGGTTGGCGACTCCTTCGAAGAATACATCGTCTACCACCCCAAGTTCATGGAGTGGATGAAGGTAAACGGCATGGACACCACTAAGCGCTACACGCAGGAAGAGATAGACGGTCTGGTACAGCAGTCGCCCTACTACAAGGCTACAGCCAACGATGTAGACTGGCTGATGAAGGTACGCATGCAAGGTGCCATACAGAAGTGGGTCGACCACTCTATCAGCGTTACCGTCAACCTGCCTAACGACGTCGACGAGGCTCTTGTCAACCGTCTCTATATCGAGGCGTGGCGTTCGGGCTGCAAGGGCTGTACCATCTATCGTGACGGTTCGCGTGCCGGCGTGATGATCAGTGTGACGAAGAAAGACAAGAAGAAAGACGACGAAGCAATAAAGAACCAGGACAACAACATGGAGCAGCAGACCGAGTCGCCCTGCAAGCATCCCGAGGTGACAGAGGTACGCCCTAAAGTGTTGGAGTGCGACGTGGTGCGTTTCCAGAACAACAAGGACAAATGGGTGGCCTTCGTGGGTCTGCTGGACGGCTATCCCTACGAGATATTCACCGGACTGCAGGACGACGACGAAGGTATCGTGCTGCCAAAGACGGTGACCAAAGGCAAGATTATCAAGCAGGTGAATTCTGACGGCACCAAACGCTATGACTTCCAGTTTGAGAACAAACGCGGCTATAAGACCACCGTAGAGGGACTGTCCGAGAAGTTTAACCCCGAATACTGGAACTATGCTAAACTCATCTCTGGCGTGTTGCGCTACCGCATGCCTATTGACCACGTCATCAAGCTCGTCTCCAGTCTGCAGCTCAAGTCGGAGAGCATCAATACATGGAAAGTCGGCGTCGAGCGCGCCCTGAAGAAGTACATACAAGACGGTACGGAGGCCAAGGGACAGAAGTGTCCCAACTGCGGTGCTGAGAGTCTGGTGTATCAGGAAGGATGTCTTATTTGTAAGAACTGCGGCTCCAGTCGCTGTGGTTGATGCCGTTCATAGTGAAGAGAGATGATGAAGATAGAAAACTCATATATATACATAGACAGGGCCCGGTTCCACAGCTATCACGGCGTGTTGCCTCAGGAGACCCAAGTAGGCCACGACTTCGAGGTCACGGTGCGCTGTGGCGTTGACATCAGTGCAGCTATGGAGCACGACATGGTGGAGGTCACACTTGACTACGGTGTGCTTTACCGTATCCTCGAGGAGGAGATGGCACGTCCCTCGCAGCTTGTAGAACATGTGGCAGGCCGCATTGTAGAGCGCGTCGTGGAGACCTTTCCGCAGGTCACGTCGCTCGACCTATCCATCACTAAGCTTAACCCGCCCTTGGGAGCTGACTGTAAGGGCGCAGGTGTGGAACTACACTTAATAAATGATAAAACTAAGCGATAACAGGTTGACTTTTAAGGTAAATTACTTAATTTTGCAGCCGAAATGAAGAATAGGACACTCATTCTGGTAGGATGTATGCTGCTGCTGACGGCTTCAGTCATGGCTTTCAGCGCGTCAGCACGCCATGTAACGGATGCACAGAAGAAGAAATTCATCCTCGTCATCGACGCTGGCCATGGCGGCCACGATGCTGGCGCCATAGGAAAACTGACACAGGAGAAGCGTATCAACCTGAACGTAGCGCTTTGCTTCGGCATGCTCGTAGAGCGCAACTGCCCCGATGTCAAGGTTATTTACACGCGCAAGAAGGACGTTTTCATCCCCCTTCATACCCGTGCCGACATTGCTAACCGAAACAAGGCTGACCTGTTCATCTCTATACATACAAACTCGCTGCCAAAGGGACGCATCTCGCGAGGCATGGAGACCTACACCCTGGGAATGCACCGTGCTGCCGACAATCTCGACGTGGCCAAGCGCGAGAACGAAGTAATACTCTACGAGTCCGACTATAAGCAACGCTATCAGGGCTTCGACCCACGGTCGTCAGAGAGCTACATTATGTTCGAGTTCATGCAGGACCACAATATGGCGCAGAGCGTAGAGCTGGCAAAGTTCGTACAGCGACGTACCACCAGCATAGCAGCGCGTCAGAACAAGGGTGTAAAGCAGGCAGGGTTTCTGGTGCTCAGAGAAACTTCCATGCCCAGTTGTCTTATCGAGCTGGGATTCATTTCGACACCAGACGAAGAACGTTTCCTACATTCCAGCGATGGCGTGTCTCTCATGGCTGAAGGCATCTACATGGCTTTTCTCGACTATAAGAGCAAGCATTATGGCACCAGCCCTGTGGTAGAAAAGGACGACAGCGCCGAGAAGACTGCCAAAGAGAAGAAGGCTCAGGAGAAGAAGGAAAAGCAAGAGCGGGAAAAGAAACAAAAGGAGGAAGAAGAGAAGAAACAGAAAGAAGAGCAGGAGAAGAAATACAAGCGAAAGAGCAAGATGGCTCAGGCCTTGGCCGACGCTCGCGAGGGTAGGGGAGACGAGGATAAAGCTTCTGCCGTATCCACACGTCAGCAACCCAGCGCCGACTCTATCGTGGCTGCTTCGCCCCAGGCACCTGCAGCAGCTGTGCCTCCTGACAAGGAGGCCCCTGCCAAGCAGGAACAGCCCACTAAGACCGAGGATAAATCTGCTAAAGGCGAGGATAACCCCGCAAGGGACGAGAAACCTGCACAGCAGGAGTCGGCAGCTCCGGTCTTCAAGGTACAGATTCTGGCCAGCGGCTATAAGTTGCGTACCAACGACCCACAGCTGAAGGGCCAGAATACGGCTGAATACTACCAGGAAGGTGGACTCTATAAATATACAGTAGGCTCCTCCACCGATTACAGAGAGATAAGCCAGTTGCGCCGAACGCTGCTCAAAAGTTTCCCACAGGCTTTCATTATAGCCTTTAAAGAAGGTAAGAAGATGAATGTTCAGGAAGCCATACAGGAGTGGAACAAGGCGAGGAAGTAAACAACCGACTATAGATTAAGATAAGTAACAAAGAAAAAGATATAAGCCGTATGAAGTTCTTTACGAAAGAGGTTAAGATAGCATTGGTGGCCATTTTTGCCATTGTGGTGCTGTTCTATGGACTGCAGTTCCTCAAAGGACTCAGCATCTTTGCTGATGACGACAATTACTATGTCAAATTTGACGATGTAAGCGGTGTGGCAGCATCGACCCCTGTCTATGCCAACGGCTACAAGGTAGGTGTGGTAGAGGACGTTATCTTCGACTATTCCACCAGTGGTAACATCGTGGCTGTGATGGGGCTTGACAAGAAGATGCGGCTCCCTCGTGGTTCGCGGGCCGAGATATCGAGCGACCTGTTGGGTAATATCAAGATTAACCTACTGTTGGGCAACGACCCTCTCAACAGTATTGCCAAGGGTGACACCATTGTGGGTAGCACCGAGGGTGGCATGATGAGTAAGCTGGGCGAGATGATGCCCACCATTGAACGTATGATGCCTAAGCTCGACTCCATCCTGAGCAGTCTGAATACCTTGCTTGCTGACCCGGCGCTGGCACAGACATTGCACAACGTAGAGGGCATTACACGCAATCTCGATGCTACCAGTGTCCAATTGCGCACCTTGTCGGCATCGTTGAACCACGAACTGCCTGGCGTCATGCAGAAAACCAACGGCGTTCTGACAAACACCCAGGAACTGACAGGCAAACTGGCGGCCATTGACGTGAATGCCATGATGGCCAGTGTGAACCAGACACTGGCCAACGTCAGCCAGATGACCCAGAAGCTGAACAGCAATGAGGGCACCTTGGGTTTGCTTATGCGTGACGCTACACTCTATAACAACTTGAATGCCACAATGGTATCTGCCGACTCATTGCTCATCGACCTTAGGGCTCACCCCAAACGTTATGTCCATTTCTCAATATTTGGCAAAAAGGACAAATAAAGAGATGCGTAATTTTTATTTTGTCTAAATTACGAGAGGGCGGCAATGTTTTTCGACACAGCGTATGCAACTGCCTGATATAAGCTACTTTTTGAATGATATAAAAATTAATAATGCACAAGAATTGTGTCCTGTGCGGTAATAACGCAATATATTGAAACACAAGGACTTACAGAAGTGCAAATGTCTTGTTTGTTAAGAAAACTTATGTAGGGGCGTAAAATCCGCAAAACGAGAGAGTTACGTGTTTATGCATAGTTCTTGTTTAAAAATACGGATTTGTTTATTTCAAAAAAAAATGCGAACTTTGCACTCGGAAACAATTTAACCAGACTGTCTATCAATAACAGTATTATTAACAAAATAACGACCGCCGCATGGAACAAAATCCAAAGGCGCTTTGGGACAACTGCCTGCAACTGATAAGGGAGAACGTCACGGAGCCGCAATACAGAACATGGTTCGCACCCATCGTCTTCGAGAAATACGATGAGACAAGCCAGACGCTGCTTGTACAGGTACCCAGTATGTACGTGTATGAGTATTTGGAGCAGCACTATGTGGCACTGTTAAGTAAGGTGCTTAGTCGTTGTTTTGGTTCCAGCATCCAGCTGAACTATCGTATCGTGGCCGACCAGAAGCACCACGTTACGGTAGACGTCGAGGGCAGTGAGCCTATCAACATAGAGCCTCGCCAGTCCCAACGCATGGGCAACAAGGCACCGTCAGTGCTTGATTCGGCTACGCCACAGGACATTGACCCCCAGCTGGACCTACACAAAACGTTCCAGAGTTTCATTGAGGGAGACTCCAACAAGCTGCCGCGCACCGTTGGACTTACTATTGCCGAGCATCCAGGCAAGTCAACTTTCAATCCTTTCTTCGTCTACGGTCCTTCGGGTTGTGGCAAGACTCACCTCATCAATGCTATTGGTGTGCGTTGCAAGGAGACGTACCCTGGCAGACGTGTACTCTACGTCTCAGCACGCCTATTTCAGGTGCAGTTTACTGATGCTACACGTCAGAATACAGTCAACGACTTCATTCGTTTCTACCAAAGCATCGATGTGCTTATCGTCGATGATGTACAAGAATGGGCCACTGCCACCAAGACGCTCGACACCTTCTTCCACATCTTCGACCATTTGTTCCGTTTGGGCAAACAGATTATCTTGGCCTCCGATCGTCCACCAGTAGATCTTTTAGGCGTGAAGGATCGTCTGCTGACGCGCTTCGCCTGCGGACTCATAGCCGAACTCGAAAAGCCCAATGAACAGTTGTGCGTAGATATTCTTAATTCAAAATGCCGTCGTGACGGACTTAAGATACCCGATGACGTCATACGGTTCATAGCCCAGACCGCTAATGGTTCCGTGCGCGACCTGGAGGGTGTTATCAACTCACTGCTGGCCTATTCTGTGGTCTACAACAGCAACATAGACATGCGCTTGGCTGAGCGCATTATCAAGCGTGCCGTTAAGGTCGATAATCACCCGCTGACTATTGACGACATCGTAGAGAAGGTATGTCACCATTATGGTGTAAGTCAGCAGCAAGTGATGAGTCGTTCACGCAAGCGAGACTATGTTCTGGTGCGTCAGGTGTCTATGTATTTGGCTCAGAAATACACCCGTATGCCTGCTTCGCGCATCGGCCAACTCATTGGTGGTCGCGACCACTCCACCGTCATACATAGCTGTACCACCGTCGAGCAGCGCCTGAAGGTAGACAAAGCCTTCGTCACCGAGCTTAGCAGCATTGAGAACTCTTTCAAGCTGAAGAAATAAAAAGACAACGTAACCGTTGTCTTTTTCATTTTAAGGATCTCTGAACCTATTTCCCTAAGAATTTGGTATCAAGGTAGGTTTGGAAAACCTCACGATACATGTCGCCTATGGGCAGATATGTGTCGCTATCCATGATGACGCGGTTCTTATTCACCTCCTGTATCTTTGTCAGGTTAATGATGTACGAACGGTGAATACGCATGAAGTAG
>Ga0247608_10008543_pt1 | contig 10330 bp, 10 predicted proteins | sample 176DNAGHGlowgp2_FD_193490 | JGI IMG/M metagenome (GOLD analysis project Ga0247608, IMG submission 193490) | Sheep rumen microbial communities from Palmerston North, Manawatu-Wanganui, New Zealand - 1766 DNA GHGlow gp2 | ecosystem: Host-associated > Mammals > Digestive system > Stomach > Rumen ... | reverse complement strand
CGACTTCAGATGGTCGATAGTGTTGCGAACGGTCATGCGCTCGAAGTCGTAAATCTGACAGCGAGAAAGAATGGTGGGCAGAATCTTATGCTTCTCCGTCGTAGCCAGAATGAAGATGACGTGTGCGGGTGGTTCTTCCAACGTCTTCAGGAAAGCGTTGAAAGCTGCTGTCGAAAGCATGTGAACCTCGTCGATAATAAAGACCTTGTATTTGCCTACCTGCGGCGGGATGCGCGTCTGCTCCATCAATGTCTTGATGTGCTCTACACTGTTGTTCGAGGCAGCATCGAGTTCGAAGATGTTGAACGAGCGCTGTTCGTTGAATGCCTGACAACTCTCACACTGTCCACAAGCCTCACCATCGGCAGTGGGCGACATACAGTTGATGGCCTTGGCAAAGATACGTGCACAGGTGGTCTTACCCACACCACGTGGTCCGCAGAAGAGGTAGGCATGTGCCAGTTTTCCGCTCTTCACAGCGTTCTTCAGGGTGGTGGTCAGCGCCTGTTGACCTACCACCGTGTCGAAGGTTGTAGGGCGATATTTGCGGGCCGAAACAATATATTCCATACTTTTTTTGAAAATTATGGTGCAAAGATACAAAATAATTGATAATTGACAACTGATAATTGATAATTATTTTGTAATTTTGTCGGCGAAAAGAAAGAAAAGTATGAAAAAGGTTAAATCGTTCCTGCTTCGCATCTATCATATCCCTGCCTTGAAGTATATCGTGGTAGCCTTGATAGCTGTTATCCTTATTGGTTTTGTAGATGAGAACAGTGTGTGGAATCATCTGCGCAACCAGCAGCGTATCAGTGAATTGGAAGATGAGATAGATCAGTATACCGAACGCTACCATCAGGATCAGGAGAGAATTCGTACCCTTGATGGCAATCCTAAGGCTATTGAGAAGATAGCCCGTGAGCGTTATTTTATGAAAGCTGACGATGAGGATGTGTTCGTGTTGAGTGACGATGAGAAACCAGACCTGATGACACCTGATGAGACAGCTGAGTAACATTGAAACTTTTGTGATGCTGGCAGGAGGCCTGTTGATGGTAATAGGTTCAGGCGCCAGCCTTTTTCTTCAGTCGTGGGCAGCCTATGTGTTTGCCCCAGGTGCCTTGATGTTTGCCGCTATGCAAATGCGCCAAAGCTACGATGGTCCCAACCTCAATATTCGTCGTCTGCGCAGGATGATGCTGTTGAGCGACGCCCTGTTCCTGATTACTGCTCTGTTGATGTTTGCCAATCGTGGAAATTTCCTTGGCCTCCAGTATGTATCGTACGTCAAATATGTACACAACAACTGGATCGTGGTACTGCTTGTGGCAGCCATCTTGCAGCTCTATGCAAGTCATAGAATTAGCAACGAACTGGAAAAAGACGCAAAAAAACGCTAAATAATTGCACAATTGTTTTAAAATGCGCAAATATATTTTCATATTTCGATAGAAGGTTGTATTTTTGCCGAAGAAATATGAACGATATATTGTCTATGAACAAAATACTCTATACATTTGCTGTCATTGCAACCTTGACATCATGCGCCAGTTCTTGGCGTGTGGAGGGTTCAACGTCAGTGTCCGCACTCGATGGTAACAAACTCTATTTGAGAGCCATCAAGGCTGGTGAGGTTAAGAACCTTGACTCTTGCGACGTGGTGCATGGTGAGTTCCACTTTGCCGGACTGCTGGATACAGTACGTATGGCTAATCTTTATATGGACGACGAGAGCATCATGCCCGTTGTACTGGAAGAAGGTGATATTACGATTAAGATTGATAATGCCAGCCAAAGCGTGGGCGGTACACCGCTGAATGACAGCTTGTATCACTTTATCGACAAGCACAACCAGCTTTCCAATCGTATGACAGAACTGTCACATCGACAGAGTCAGATGCTGTTGGATGGTATTGATGAGGAAACCATCAATCAGCAATTGTCTGTAGAAGCCGCCCGGATAGCTCAGGAAGAGGATTCACTCGTTACCAATTTCATCGTCGAGAATTTCGACAATGTGCTGGGTCCTGGTGTGTTTATGATGATAACGAGTCAGTATCGTTATCCAGTGCTGACACCGCAGATTGAGGACATCATGTCGAAAGCTACCAAGCAGTTTAAGAACGACCCATACGTCCGAGAGTATTATCAGGTAGCACAGGAGAATGAGCAACGCATGAACGGACTGAGTGAGACGGCGGCTCCAGCAGCACCTGTTGACTCTATAGCGCCTCAGACGCCAGCCCCGTTGGTAAACATGCCTAAACCATGAGAATACTGATTAAGGGGGGACATATTGTCAACGAAGGCCGTACGCAGGATGGCTATATAGTCATCGAAGACGGCAATATTATAGAGATTACCAAGCAGCAGCCCGTAGCATCGTTTGATGAAACAATCGATGCTGCGGGTTGTTATGTGTTGCCAGGTATTATTGACGACCACGTACACTTCCGTGAGCCGGGATTGACTGCTAAGGCGGATATCGACACAGAAAGCCGTGCAGCGGCAGCAGGCGGTGTGACGAGTTATTTCGACATGCCAAACTGCAATCCGCAGACGACTACGCTGGAAGCTTTGGAAGAGAAATTTGCTTTGGCTCGTGAAAAAAGCCATGTGAACTACTCGTTCTTCTATGGGGCGACCAACGACAATGCCGATACATTTGCCAAACTGCCTGCTGACAGGATTCCGGGTGTCAAGTTGTTTATGGGTTCGTCAACGGGTAATATGTTGGTTGACAAGCAACAGGCTTTAGAACATATCTTCAAAACCTGCAGGTTGCCACTGATGGCACACTGTGAGGATACAGACATTATCAATCAGAATATGGCTGAGGTCAAGCAGGCTTGGGGAGACGATCCTCAGGTATCGCTTCATCCGTTGATTCGCAGCGAGGAAGCTTGTCTGGCATCATCACTTAAGGCGGTAGATTTGGCTAAGAAATATGGTACACGCCTGCATATTGCACATATCTCGACAGCTGAAGAGCTGGAACTCTTTACGGCATGTCGCGATTCAGTTGCAATAAACAATATTACCGCTGAGGCCTGTGTGGGTCATCTCTATTTTACCCAACTCGATCATGAACGGCTGGGTGCAAAAATTAAAGTGAATCCAGCTATCAAGACACCCGTCGACCAGTTTATGTTGCGTGAGGCATTGACGGATGGGCGTATCAGTGTCGTAGGTACTGACCATGCTCCCCATCTGCTTAGTCAGAAAGAAGGGGGCTGTGTCAAGGCTGCCTCAGGTATGCCGATGATTCAGTTCTCGCTGGTTACCATGCTGGAACTTGTTGACGAAGGCGTACTTACCATTCAGCGATTGGTGGACCTGATGTGCCATAATCCTGCCCGCCTGTTTGGCGTCCAGCAGCGTGGTTTCCTGCGTAAGGGTTATCGTGCTGATATTGTCATCGTACGTCCGAAGCGTTCTTGGACCGTTACCAAGGAATGCGTTTTGAGCAAGTGCGGTTGGAGTCCTTTGGAGGGACACACCTTCAATTGGCAAGTGGAACGTACCTTATGTAATGGTCATACCGTATATCACAATGGTCAAGTGGATAACACCTATATTGGAGAAGAAATAGCTTTTAGTCATTCATGATAGCCCGTTTTGCCATACCTTTCTTCCTGTTGATGGTACTCGTTGTGGTACCATTGGGCTTGGCGTTGTTGTTCAGGTACATTCTGCCACGCAAGGTGTGGCGACGTACGTCTATCGCGTGTACTATTATATTATGGGCACTGACGGGCTATGGTTTCCTGTTTGGTTTCCAACAGTTTGAGGTACGCCATGTTGAGTTTGCTTCTGCTGACTTGCCTGAGGCCTTTGATGGGTATCGCATCGTTCAGTTCAGCGATGCCCATGTAGGTTCTATGACGGGCAGTCGTCAGTGGATGCTCCAGCGAGCTATAGACAGTATCAATGCCCAACATGCTGATGCCATTGTTTTTACGGGCGATATGCAGAACATCTGGCCTGATGAGTTGCCTCGGCAGGCTTCCTATTTCCGCCAGTTGAAAGCAAAGGATGGTGTTTTTGCTGTGTTGGGTAATCACGACTATGCCGTCTATCAGGATTGTGATGAGACTGAGAAAACTACGAATTGTGGGAAGACTGTAAAGGCATTATGCGATATGGGTTTTGACCTTTTGCTGAATGAACATCGTATTGTGCGCCGTGACTCGGACAGCATCGTTATTGCAGGTATGGAGAATTGGGGCACCAAGAAACGTATGCCTCGCAAGGGTGACGTCATTAAAACTCTTACTGGTATCACCATTAATCCTTCTCCTTTTATTGTTATGCTTCAGCACGATCCCAGTTGTTGGCGTGAAAAGATATTGCCTGAATGTAATGCCCAGCTAACATTGAGCGGACATACGCATGGTGGACAAATCTCTCTGCTTGGCTGGTCACCTGTAGCCATGAGTTATTCGGAGTGGGGCGGTATGACGTATGAGGGCGCTCGTGCCATCTTTGTCTCTACGGGATTAGGTGCGCTCATTCCCTTCCGTCTTGGACTTCCTGGCGAAATAGTAGTAATCACATTGAAAAAGAAATGAAGATATTTTATTGGATTTATCAAATCATTATTGCCTTTCCTGTTACCATCTTAATGACGATATGGACTGCTTTCCTCGTTGGTGTTGGCTGTGCCTTGGGCGATGGCCACTTCTGGGGTTACTATCCTGGTCGTTGGTGGGCTCGTGTTATTACGCGTGCTTTTCTGTTGCCTGTTACTGTTGAGGGGTGTGAACATCTTGAAGCTAACCAGTCATATGTCTTTGTGGCCAACCATCAGGGTGCCTTCGACATTTTTCTGATATACGGTTTCTTAGGTCGTAACTTCAAGTGGATGATGAAGTACCAGTTGAAAAAGATACCTTTTGTGGGTTACGCCTGTGCCAAGTCCCATCAGATATTCGTTGACAAGCGTGGCCCCAGCAAGGTACGCGCTACTTATGAGACTGCACGACATATCCTTCAAACAGGTAATTGCTCAGTTGTCGTATTCCCAGAGGGAGCGCGCTCGTTTACCGGTCATATGGGTGTATTTAAGAAGGGAGCCTTCGCCTTGGCTGATGAATTGCAGTTGCCTGTGGTGCCACTGACAATCAATGGTTCGTTTAATGTGATGCCTCGCACTAAAGACTGGCATTTTGCCACGTGGCATCCTCTGAAACTAACTATTCATCAGCCTATTTATCCCATAGGGCAGGGCAGTGACAATATCCAAGCCACAATGAATCAGGCCTACGACAGCGTTATGTCAGCCTTAGTGCCTGAATACCAAGGTTATATAGAGAATCCCGATCAGTAGTTAATCGGTAAGTGCATCAAGCCAGCAAAGGAATGCCACAAGCGAGGCGTTCCAGTTGATGGCAATCTCGTTAGAAGCGTACGACTCTGCGTCGTCTATGTACGATTCATCGGGCACGTTGGAAGGATAAGTGGCTTTCATGTTTTGTTTGTCCTGTTGTCCAGGATTCGGACCACCAACCAACATACCAGGGAATGGAGCCTCTACATTGTCGGCAGCCGATGGACGATGGTGTGGATGCATAGGACTCTGATCGCCAAAGCCTGTCACATAGCAGTACCCAGTGGCATTACGCCCAAATAGGTAGTCAGCATTCTGCAAAGCATAACGGCGATAGTTCTTGGTGCCAGTCATCTTGTCGGCATAGAGCAATGCCAAAGCCTGACAACAGCAGTTCTCAGCAAGACAGCCCCATCCAAAGTCGCGTGCCTTGTTACCGTAGGGCGACTGGAAACTTGATGTGGCAACCTCCTTCACTGTTTCTTCGCAATAAGCTATTAGCTGAGCCTGCATGTCGGCACTCAGTTCGCTATTGCATGCCAGCCATTCAAAAGCACCGAGTGATGCCACATTTCCCCATGTTGGGAGAGTGAACTGCTTGGGTTGATACTGACGGGCATCGTTAAGATATTGCTTATTACCAGTCAGACGATAAAGGGCTGAGGCTGCCCAGAAGAATTCATCGTTGGCACTTCTGTCGCCGTATTCGCCAGTAGTCACTGCAGGATCCTTCAGTTGGCGCTGCATATAGAAAACCCTGGGATTGGCCTTTGCCCATTGATAGGCACGCTCGGCCATAGCAGCAGCCTGCGCAGCAAAACCGGGATAGTCTTGCTGATAAGGTTCAAAGAATCGGGCTGCATCAGCCATTACGGCAGCAAAGTCCAGTGTGGCAGTAACGCTCTTGGCTACAACATAGCGCGTCTGCTTGCAATCGGTAGGCATGACGAAACCCTCAAAGTTGGGCGTTGTCAGTTTATGGTAAACACCACCGTCGTAGGGATCCTGCATAGTCATCAGCCAGCGCAAGTTGAACATCATCTCGTCCAGGAAATCAGGGGTTGCGTTACGACTCTCAGGAATATTGGTGTTCAGCTTGGTAAAATAGTCGCGCTGTTGCTCGTAGGCAGCAAACATCAGGCCGATGCTGAATGCTGAGTTGACGACGTACTTGTTGTAGTCGCCAGCATCGTACCATCCGTAGGGCGAATTGATAACAGTTCCTGCAGGTCGCAGTGGCGATGCTGCTGAGGGATGCACGAGTACATGCGTATCAGGATGACCAAGGGGACGATTATATGCGCCACCCAGATTGATGGCGATGCCTGAACGGATGAGGTAGAACAGGCGTAATGCAGACTTCGCTATATCGTGATAGGGTTGTTCGCTGACATGCAACACGCACGACTCATTACCGAGTGCCACGCGATAGTCGCCCGTAGCCGACAAATTACCTAAATCTACTACATAACGCGTTTTGTTTGACAACGGCGATACGGCGCGTCGTACGTTTTTAGCTTTCACAACCTTTCCGTCGGGTGTCGTAATGCGCATCTTGCTGCCAGGATTTGTACCCTCGACAACGATGACTTTCTCTTGATTTGGAGAACACCCCACCTGATTACGGCGCAACACCACATTGTCTTTTGCCTGGACATTCAAACCAGTAAACAGACAAGCCAGAACTACTGGTAACATCTTAGGATATTTGCGCGTCCAACCATCCCAGCGCAGACGCATAACACCGAAGAAGGCTTCGCCGAAAATACCGCCAGACATTTTCGAGACACCCTCACGACGATTGACGAAGATAACGGGTACCTCTTTAATTTTAAAGCCAATTTTATAGGCAGTAAATTTCATTTCAATTTGGAAGCCATAGCCCTTGAAACGAATCTTATCAAGTTCTATGGTCTGTAGCACACGACGCTTGTAGCACTTGAAACCAGCAGTTGTGTCGTGAACCTTGAAACCTGTAACGATACGCACATACTTTGATGCGAAGTATGACATCAGTACACGTCCGATAGGCCAGTTGACGACGTTCACGCCACTGACATAGCGTGAACCGATAGCCACGTCGTAGCCCTCGTCAGCACATGCTGCGTAGAGGCGAGGCAAGTCGTTGGGGTCATGACTGAAGTCAGCATCCATCTCGAAGATATAGCCGTAGTCACGCTCCAAAGCCCATTTGAAGCCAGTGATGTATGCTGTGCCCAAGCCCAGTTTGCCACTACGTTCGAGGATGAAAAGACGATCCGAGAATTCCTCTTGTGCCATCATGCCTTTGACAATAGCTGCAGTGCCATCGGGGGAGCCATCATCGATGACCAAGATATGAAAACACTTCTCCAGTCCAAAGACGGCGCGGATTATCTTCTCGATATTCTCCTTTTCGTTATACGTGGGAATGATAACGATACTATCACTTGTGTGCATTTGTCCTTATTTTATTATTAACGTTGCAAAATTACAAAAATTCTCCTAACTCCGAGCCATAACCCCAGTTTTTTTAGTATTTTTTTCCGTTACTTTACAAGAATTCTCAGCTTTTCCCAAAAACAGCAGGCTCCCACATCAGTTCTATTATATTTTTGTTTAAACTATGGATGGCATTTACTTGTCCTTTCGAAATCAAACTTATTCCTAATTTTCTTCATTTTTAGTGACATAGTGACATAATTCTTTTGTTAATATTTGTTTTTCAGGTGATTATATGATTTTTTGTAGGGCACTTAGTGACATAATAGTGACATAAAAGTGACATATATCCGACATAAATCTGGCATTTTCTTGTATTTATCGCCACTTTCACCTCTTTTATGGCTGCTAACTGTTGACAAGTATACTGGCTCATCGCGTCATTAGTGTTTCCACTGTCTGAAACTATACTTCGTAAATAAATTCTCTAGAGAATTGTACGGCTAGTACTATTCTCCTCAATCGTTAGAGGCCTACTAACGCTTAAATTCTCTAGAGAATTGAATGACTACTCATAGTCTTTAAAGTTGTAACCCAATGTCTCCGTATCTGCTAGCTTACTATGCATCCATTAACTGCCTATTATATGCAATGATGCCACTATTATGTCATTTTTATGTCACTTCTATGTCGGTTTTATGTCACTATTATGTCACTAAGTAATTTTATAATCTATTGAAATATAATAAAATACATTCAATTTATGTCATATGTCACTAGTTTTTATAATTTCTTTATGACTTTACACCGATTTTAGATGAATTTCAAATGAAAATAGAATAATCTTCTCACTATTTCTGCCAATATTTTACGATTTTCTAGAAAATTATGTATTTTCGAAGCTCTGATGATGGATATTGCAGCAGTCACAGTATTATATATCTTGGTTTCCAAAGATGAAAAAGATGGAGTTAGAGCATAATCACCTTCTCCGAATGATCCACAGTATGCCTGTGCGGTGCTGCTCATCGTGAGCAGCATTGCATTGGTGGCTTATCAGGTCGTCATGATCGACGACGTGTCGAACGGCCTGCTGGTCTATGTCGCCCAAGCCTTCCTGCTCGTCGCCAGCATCTTCGGCCTCGACTATTATGTTAAACTTATCACACGGAAAATCAATGGAAAACATCAAACTCAGTAATCACTTCACGTTGTCCGAGTTCTGCAACCTCGACAAGTACCCCGACAACATCCCGACCGTACAGCAGATTGCCAACATGATCTACGGCTGCCGCAACTTGCTGGAACCCGCCCGCGAGGCCATCGGCTGTCCCATCAACATTAACTCGGGCTTCCGCAACAGTCGGGTCAACGCTCAGGTTGGTGGCGTCCGCACCTCCCAACACCTCCAAGGCCAGGCTGCCAACATCCGCCCCCGTGACCCTCAGCAGTTCCAGCGCCTGGTCGACTTCCTTCGCACCTGTGAACACGCCGACCAACTGCTGACCAGCAACGGCTGGCTCCACATTTCTTGGGCGCCTTTCAGCTCGCCTCGCCATTATGTCAAGATTGGGTATTACAAGTAATATAATTCCCCGCAATTCTGAGTATTGCGGGGATTGCTTTATACAAATAATAGTAACAAAGTTCCGATCTGAACATTTCTTATTACAAATCTTCCCCATCAGAATGGTTATACTCATTATCGTAATACATTGTAATGAAGTATTGACCCAAGTGTTGATTTATTACAAACCAAACACGTTTCATGTCAATAGCAGACACAGCCTTTTCTTTTTCTTCTGACGACATTAAGGAATATTTTTCGACGTCTGGTAGTTGACAATATACTGCTTCATATCTCTTATTATGCACTAACATTTCATAGGAGATGTCTTCGTCTTTGGGAATGAAGTATTCTTTTTCGTTTAGATTTGCCTGAACATATTTCTGGTTTTTAGCAAATTGTCGACATAAATTATTAAAACGAATTTTAATATCCGTTTCGCTAATTGGTTTACTATCACCAACCATTATTCGCCATACTTTGTTGTTGTTGGTTATAATATACACATAAACATCAGACCCATTGAATTCTCCTTCAAAGCAATTATTACTGCTGTCAAAAACAAATCCTTTTTCCTGAAGTTTCTTTTTCATCTCGGCTTTCGTACCATCTACAGGAATTCCAAGGAATTTTGTTACATCTTTCTGAGCCAACATTAACGATGAGAACAAAACAAATACAAATGTAAATAATATCTTTTTCATATCCATCATTTAATTTTAATTATACACACAAAAAAGAAAACGTGGACAAGTTACTTCGTCTACGTAATCTGAGGTATCGCCAAACACCCATTTATCTTAAACGAGTAAAAGTCCACGCCAGCAGGCGCGAACTCCAACTTTCGTTCTTGATAAATTCTTTCAATTTGGCGATTTCCAGATTACAAGAATCTAAAAGCGGATATTCATCCTATATGTCCTTTTCTGTTATTTCATTCCTTGCCCATAGGCATCTGCGGTTTTAAGGGTTCAACATTATATTGTTTTTTTCAATTTTTCTGGATT
>Ga0247608_10008542_pt1 | contig 10331 bp, 17 predicted proteins | sample 176DNAGHGlowgp2_FD_193490 | JGI IMG/M metagenome (GOLD analysis project Ga0247608, IMG submission 193490) | Sheep rumen microbial communities from Palmerston North, Manawatu-Wanganui, New Zealand - 1766 DNA GHGlow gp2 | ecosystem: Host-associated > Mammals > Digestive system > Stomach > Rumen ... | reverse complement strand
AGTAGTTCACTTCAGAAATTGCAATTCTCTTTTTATCTTCTTGCCCAATCTACAAAATTATTTACAAAAGCTTCCACATCCTCATAATAGCTTGCATCAGGGTCAAAGTATTCAAAATCCGGAAACATCTTCCATATCTTTTGAGATACACTTGCTGAAAAAATTTTGTCATAACATTCTTCCCAAACTTCATCATTTTCGCGATCCCAATCACACATGTTTCCTGCTTCATCAAAAGTTTCTTGGAGAATTTCAGCAACTGTTAAAGCAGACATACCTTCACAAATTTCAACATCATTCATACTCATATCCTACATTGCAAAAGAAAACCTTTTCCGTAATTTTTTTCAACATACTCTAAAAAAGGCTTTATATCATTTCCCGTAATTACATCTATACCTAAACTTTCCATTAATTCAAGTTTTGCATGTTCTTTTTCAAAATGACCCTCCGCTAAATAACTACCTTTTATTTCAATCAATTTCCCTTGAACTTTGAAATCCGGGTGAAAAATATGGAATTTCTCATCTTCATCTTCCAACTTGTAAGGGATTTCAATATCGGGGTGGTATTCAAAAGAATACCCGAAATCTCTCAAGTAAATATAGAATGCAACTTCCCAGCTTGAGTCAAAAATTATATTGTTGAGTTTGTATAAAACTTTTTTCATAATCAAAATATAGATGTATATAGCTCTTCAACCTAAATGAAGCAAAAAGCGGAATGTATCACGAGTTATTATTTCTAAAATCTTTTAAAAAGATTTTTAATTTTTTAAATATATATTTAGAAACCCCTATCTCGTTGTACATTCACTTTTTTATTTCTTTTCGGGGTTATTAAAATGCATAATGATATATGATTCTTCTTTTTTATATAATACAAATTCGAATGTATAACATGTTATTGAAACAAGTAATACAATAAAATTGCGTTAAAGTCTTATAGAATAAAGGAATAAGATTAAATGTACAACGAGTTAGATTTATTAAACTTTTTAAAATGCTTTTTTGATTTTTTAAAATATAATATAAAAACCCGAAACTCGTTGTACATTTAATTCTTTTGCGGCTTAATGTATAACGAGTTAGTAAAACAAGTGATACATTAAAACTATGATAAGCTGTTATAATACAAAGAAATGGAAGATAAATGTACAACGAGTTAGGATTTATAAACTCTTTTAAAAACTTTTTTGAAATTTTAAAATATAAATAGAAACCCCTTATCTTGTTGTACATTTACTTATTTCTCTTTATTTTATAACACTTTAGCCGAGTTTTAATGTATAACGATTTATTAAAAATGTATCATTTTTAGGTTAGGATTTGTATTATATAAAAAGAAGGAGGTATTTATTATACTTAAGAAATCAAAAGAGATTGAATGTACAACGAGTTAATGGTTTTCAAATATATATTTAAAATTTCAAAAAAGTTTTTAAAAGAGTTTAGAAAAGATAACTCGTTATACATTCACTCCCATTTCCTTACTCTATAAGGATTTAACTCACTTTTAATGTATCACGAGTTGCTCTAACATATGATACATTCGGCTAAATGTACAACGAGTTAAGATTTATAAACTTTTTAAAAAACTTTTTTGAAATTTTTAAATATATTTATGAAACCCTTAACATGTGATACATTACGGGTAATGTATAACGAGTTAAAGCAACATATGATACATTAAAATCGCGCTAAAGTCTTATAATACAAAGAAGTAGAATTAAATGTACCACGAGTTAACTTTTATAAACTTTTTAAAAAACTTTTTCAAAATTTTAAAATATAATATAAAACCCTCTAACTCGTTGTACATTTAATTCCGTTTCCTTTTTATTTGATTTCAGCCTATACCTTTTTTCTATATTGAAAAAAGCTTATACTGGGCTTTTTTATAAAGGTGAAATCTCAAGTACTAAATTAAAACGGAGGATTTCACAATGAGAATTTTAAAAGAAAACGTTTTACAGGATTATCCTCAATTAAAACCTGTTTATGATTTTGGAAAAAGAAAACATGATGCAACCGGTAAAATAAGAATGAATTCAGGTCTTCCTTATTGGGTACACCCTGATATGGTTGCAGAAGTTGTCGCGGCTTACGGAGGAACTGATGATGAAATTGCGGCAGCACTTCTTCACGATACGAGGGAAGATACTGATACAACTGCAGAAGAAATTGAAAGATTATTCGGTCCTGATATAGCTCAAATTGTAGAAGAAGTTACCAATTTTGAACCTGAAGTAAAAAGATTAGGAAAAGAACAATATATAAATAAGGAACTTATGGAACTTTCAAACTCAGCTTTACTTGTAAAATTGGCAGACATGTATTGTAATTCTTTGGATAAGCCAAAACCAGGGCAAGCTGAAAGAATGGCAAGGAATTTAAATTATTTGCTAGATCATGCGGATAATATAGACGATAGGTGCAGGAGTTTGATTAAATCCTTCCCTTTGATGGATGACTATGATTTAGAAAAATCAGAATTTGATATTTCTTTAGATGATTTTGAAGAAACACCTGGAACAAGATTAGTTTCAAGCAGAAAAATTCAAAGGAATAAATTATCTGAAAGGCGTAGAAGAAGGAGAAATTGAGAAATTAAAAAACCTCCTTTTTATCAGCGGGTTTTATTTTTTTATGCTTTTCTATATTCTTAAAAAGGAGAAAAGTAATGAATAATAATAAGGTGAAAAATTGCAGCTTTATTGTTGTAATTTTAGCAATGGCTTCTGTTATTTTTAGTGTAGCTGCTAATCAAGTTTCAGGAAGATTAGGCTTCTTTGGGCCTTTCGCAGCTCCTTTGGGTGTGTTTTATTTTCCTTGCATTTATGTTATTTCTGATATTCTTTCAGAAGTGTATGGTTATAGAATTTCCAGATGGGTTTCCTGGATTACCTCTTTTGTAAACATCATATTCCTCGGATTAGTTCTTGGTGTAATTTCCATTATCAAACCGGTACCGTGGTGTGAAGATTTAAATCAAGCCCTTTGGGATGTAAATGGAACCTCATTCAGAGTGGTAGTAGGATCTATATTAGGAGCGGTTTTAGCTGGATGGGTTAATGATATTATTTTTCAAAAGTTTAAACATAAGGAAGGAGAAAAGGGTTTTGCAAAAAGAAAACTTCTTTCTAGTTTAGCTGCAGAGGCCGTAGATACTATTACATTCATCACTATAGCTTTTTTAGGTACAATGCCTTTTAGTCCCCTTTCAGAAGGAGGATCTATTTACACTTCTGTATGTTCTTTGTATGTTGTACAGTTTTTATTGAAATACAGTGTTGAAGTAATAACAGAACCTTTAGCTCATCTCTTAGCTAAGAAATTGAAGAAGTTGGATCCTGATGCTTTCGAGGATAGAAGCAATTTCAATATTTTTGGTTTCGAAAAAAAGCAGAAAACAAACTAAATCAAAAAGTCAAGGGGACAGGTTAGCAATCCCACTGCAACTTGAAAATTGCATCATACTCAATTTTCTAACCCTTTCTACTAATTAAATTTATAGAGCCGTGGGAAGCTCTTAAAAGGAGTTTAAGTATGAAAAAATTAACAAATGAGGTCATATTCCTCAAATCCCTAGAGAATTTCTCTACTCTATTTTTAGAGTATGGTGGAAATCAAAAATTTCAATTCATTTGTGAAAAATGCAATCACTCTCAAGCCCTTCCAAAGAAAAGAATTAAAAAACTTCAATCCTTAAAATGTTCAAAATGTAGAAGAAAAGAAACTAATCTGCAAAAATATGGAGTTGAAAATATTTTTCAGGATACTGAAAGAATTGAAAAGGCCTGCATTTCAAAGCTTGGAGTATCAAACCCTCAGCAATTAAAAACCGTGAGAGAAAAAACTAAGAAAACTAATCAGGAAAAATACGGATGTGAAACTCCTTTGCAATTAGAAAAATCTAAAGAAGCATCTAGACAAAATTGGAAAGAATGTAAAGATACCAGAATTGAAAGAAGAAGAAAAACTTGTAAAGAGAAGTATGGAGAAATTCATTTTTTAAAAACAAACGAAGGAAAAGAAAAATTAGAAAACACCTGTGAGAAAAGATTTGGGTGTAAAAGTTCAGCACAATCAGAAGTTGTTAGACAAAAATTAAAGGAGGCTTGGGCTAAAAAATCAGAAGAGGAGTTAGTAGCTATAAAGGAGAAGTATGTATCTACTTGTTTAGAAAGGTATGGAGTTGAAAGCTCTTCACAATCTCCTGAGATTCGGAAAAAAGGAAAGTCTAAAATTAGAAAGGATGGACAATTGTTCGATAGTAGTTGGGAATTGAAAGTTTTTGAATTTTGTAAAGAAAATTCAATTCCTGTAAAAAGAGAGCCTGTAGTTTTAGAATATGAATTTCAAAACAAAAGTGGAAATGTTTTGAGTCGATTCATCCTATTGACTAAAAATCGATAGGTTTTCTCGACTCGTTCTTTATAAAACTGTAACGCTTAATCTTTTCGTTTGTCATCTTTTTAAAAAACTCCTTTATTTTAATTTTTTTTATTTATCAAACCTTTGTATAAAGGTCATCTATTCTTGCATTAATATTTTGAAATTCCATTTCTATATAATTTAAAATACCATTGAAAGTATTTACATCGGCTTTGTCAAATTCTTTTTTTAACGGATTTAAAGAAAGGAATTCTTTAACGTTATAATATCTCCAATATTCATTGGATTCCATTCAAGAAGACCACCCTCTTTTATTGTACAAAAACCTTTGGCAAGACAAAAAGTCAATATTGGAAAATTTCTAAAATCCCAATTTGTAACAATTGGACTTCCAAATTCCTTTCTAAACTTCTCCACTTGTTCGTAAGTAGGCTCATCATACTTTAGACGAATCACTCCTTCTCGAAACTTTGAAAAATCTATTGGAAGATTTTTCGGAAGATCAACCCATTTACCTTTTGCTTCTTCATACTCAATGCTTGCGCCTCTGTCGTAACAATTTTTTAAAAACTTTTGAGATTCACTCAATTTTTTCTCAAACATTCTTTCCTCCTCTAAAATATCCTGCATTAAAACCAGATTTAAATGCTCTTTCTGCTCTAAATTCTTCAGATGGATCATCAAACATTTTATCTTTTGAATATTCCTTCCAAGCTTTTTCAATTTCTGAATTTGGAGCTTCAATAATGTTGATGATTTTCTTTTTTAGATGTTTAGAAATGAATTTTAACATATTAGTATTATAGCAGTACAAACAGAAGAAAAACTAATTTTTTCAATATGACTAGAGCAGAATTAAAACAAAAACGTTTAGATGAAGAAAATGAAAAAATTGAGGAATTAAAAGGTAAACTTTTAAATGAGGACCAAAAGAATTGGTTTAGAAAAACCAAAATTTGGACTTCTTTTAGAAAGTTGTTTGAAAACAAGGGAGTAAAGAAATTCAAAAATGGGAAAGAAAAACCAATTAAAGAAGTAGATTTTCTTACAGGTAATCCTTTAAAGAAAGGATTCAACCTTCACCACATGCGTTTGGATCCTCGTCTTTATACGGATTTAGAAAAAGAGTTTTTCATACCTTTAAATTCACAGAGTCATGAGGTGTTGCATTGGATTCACACTCAGCGTTGCAAAGACCCAAAATTCATGGAGAGACTTATAGAACTCTCTGATAGGATGTACGAATTAAATGAAGGAAAAGATGTAAAAGATTTCAAATAGAATTATTTGACAAAAAATTTAATTTTTTTTGAGACTCAAATCGTTTTAGTTTTTTTTGACAAACCCTCTGCAAGTATTTCCAGTTGAGCTTTTCCTTCTTCCAAACTATAATAAAGAGCTTCTTTTATCCACCCGTCTGTTCCTTCTATATATCCATTAAAGTCATGCCAAAACAAAAATTTCTTGTACTGAATCTTGAATGGCTTTGCATTTGTCGAGCGATCTCCTAAAGATAATCTAAGTTTCATGTTGAAAAATATAGAACCAAAATTAAAAAAACTACTCAAAAAAGAGTAGTTTTTAGATTCATTTAAAAATATTCAAGAATTTCGTTAATTATTCTATGTTCTTTTAGAAACTTATCTAAATCCTCATAATCTTCAATAGTTTCGTCTTGTATTTGAAGCAAATCTCTTAAATATTCCCTGTACTTTCCAGGAATTACTAAATCCTCTTCAGCTTCCCTAAAAGCTCGCTTATTTTTAATCATCTTACTCTCTTTTTTTATAGTAGAAGGTGTTATACTTCCTTTAAACTCATCAATAAAATCAATTGTATCTTCAAGGTCCATTTGCAATTCTGAAAGTTCACCTGACCAGCTTTCAATTTTTTCTTTATTTGAATCTTTACAATCAATTGTATAAGAATCTACTCCATTTGGAGAGAATGAGAAAATCAAATCAGTTCTTCCGCAATCAACCTGCCAAATAATTGAAACATTGGATTCTTTATCCATTATAAAGATATCCGGTCTATTTGAATCTTTCAAAAACTTCAAAACTCTTGCGCGAAGTTTTGCACTAAAGTTTCCTGCCCTTGCTTCTTTTAAATTTCTATTTATTCTCATTTTTATTTTCCTTTTAAAACAATTAGTGGGTTTTTTTGCATTAAGGAAATGTATATTTTCAGTATAGGAGTCAAAAATGAATGATCTTGAAAATTCATCTAAAATTGAAAAAATGGAAAATTTCTTTCATCAATGGTACGACATTTTGAATCCTTTACAAAAAATAGATGCTGATAACTTTTTGTTGAGTTATCCAATACACGAAATTGAAAATGATATCTTTTCAGCTGCAGAAAAGAACAATATTGAAATTGAAGTTCCTCCTGCAATGCTTTTTCAAGTTGAAGTTGAAAATAAAGTGAAAACCCCAGAACGCAAAATTCTAGAGTGCAAATTCATTCCATTTGGAAAAACTAACGACTCTTTCCGTAAAGAACTTTTCAATCTTTTTGAAAATACAAAAAGCACTTACCCTGATAAACTCATAACTTTTTTTTGCATGTGCCCTTTTATAAAAAGTTTTTCCTTTTCCGCAAAAGAATATCAATACGGAATACTTGGAACTTTTTGGATTCCTTAAAAAAAGCTCCTGTAAAAAGGGCTTTTTAGTATCCGTAAAATTCAATTCTGTAATTATATCTTGTTCTTGTGCCGTCTTGGAATTCATCAAAAGAGCAAGCTAAAAGAACTTGCCTAACCTTGTAATCTTCTTCGCATTCGTGAATTTCTACACCAAGATCGTATTCGCTTACACTATAAGTTTGTTCAGCATAAACTATCAATTTACGTACAGCTTCCAAAACGGCAGAGAGATTGTTAGAAACGTTGATTTGCTTTAGAATTTCGCTACCCTGACAAGTTAGAGGGTTATCTTTCGGCTGTTTCAAAATTTTCTCCTTTTTTAGAAATTTTTTTCTGTTGAATGCTTTACAGAGTACATTACCCTTGTAAGATAATAATCTCCCTTCTGTTGGTAAGGCTTTTTACCGTCTTCCAAAGGAAGAATATTGAAAATTACCCAACCTTTTTCTGTGTACTGCTGAGCGAGCTTGTAAACTTCTACTTTTGAATTTAAACTGTCATAAGCTGCAGCAATTTTCTTTTCTGTAGCTTTATAAGCTTTGCGGAACTCTTCAACTGCATAACCAGAAGCGTTAATCCAATCAAAACTCATTTTTGATTCTTCCAAAATCTTTTTCGCTTCTGCAACTTCTTTTGCAATTGCAGCTTTAAGTGGTTCAACGTTTACCGAAGTTTCAGCAAACCGCTTGTTTACCTCAATAATTCCTTCACGGTACTTTTCAATTGTACTCATCAAATCTTCGAGTTCAAAACCCTCAATTCCATCGTTGAATTTATCTCCGAGTTTATAAGCTTCTGTCTTGCTCCACATTTCCCAAGGAGCATCCATTGTAAGATCCGTAAGACCCTCTTTCTTCAATGTAGGAAGGTAATCATAACGAAGACTGATGAATGTTCCGTACTCTGAATCTCTGCACTGTGAAAAAGGAATTCCTTTATACATCCACATTGTAAAGCGGTTGCCATCATCTGAAAAATTAAACTGTGGAAGGTATTCAAAACCTTCAATGTCCTGGATTCTTTTCTCTGTAACTGCCTTGATCATTGTTCGTACCTCTTATGCTTATAATATAGGGTTTTGGGTAAAGAAATTCACACAAAAAATAAAATTCTTTTTGCAAAAGTTACCCTATAATATTGAAAGCAAGGTAGGTATTAAATTGAGCAATATACTTGAAAAACTTTTAGCTTTAGCAAACGATAAGTGCAATTCTTTTGAAAGTGCTTTGGCCTATAAAATGTATCTTAAACTAAAAGATAAGTTTTCAGAAGAAGAAGCTGTCAAGAAAGCAAATGAAGAAGCTGAAAAAGAGTGGAATGCTTATGATAGTTCTACATGGTCTGAGGATGAAAGAAAAGAATACGATTACTGGCGTGGCGGAAAATTCTCTTTTGAAAGAACAGAAAAATTTCTCAATGAAGTGTACAAAGTTGAAGGTGGATATCTTATAAGACGTTGGAATTATTTGAATGCAATGTCTTTTCATTACATAACTCAGTTACGTACCTTTGGGAATGAATATGAAGGCGTAAGAAAAAATTGTCTTAAAAAGATTGCCTTTTTTGAGCAACTTCAAGAAGATGAGTTTGGAAAAGATGAATATGATGATTACGATTGGTACACAGAAACAGAAGGCACAATTAAATTTGAAAGATTCCAGGGGCAAGATAATAAAAAAGTAGGCAATCCAAAAATAAATTATCTCATGTTTATTGAAGGGAGTTTGATTTCACTGCTTGAAAGCTTTTACCCTAAAGATGCATTCAAAAATGCAAAAAGTTTCGAAAGTAATGCAATTGCAAAATTAGAGTATTAAAAAAAGGTTCCCTTTTTACAGGAACCTTTTTCCAAAATTTTAGCGGCGTCTATTTATCTTTCTTCTTATTGCTTCCTTCAAACGTCTAATACGAGCCCTTCTCCTTATTGCTTCTTTGAGGTCTGTATCCGCATTTTCAATGTCGTCTTTTGTAGTAACAAAAACCTTATCAACAGTTCCATCCCTATCTTCATCTACCCCGTAATAACCCGGTTGCCCAAATTCCTGGCCTGCTCCTTTGGCAAGTTTTTTATCATCTGCATCTGCCAAGGTATGTACAATTCCTTGCTTTTTACCGTCTGCATTAAGAACAGCAGCGGTAGCTCTTGCTTTTGGACCGTCTTTAGCCTGAACTACAGCATCTGCATTTTTATTCTTCTGTCTGTAGAATTTTTTATCACTGCTGTTGTAAAACATTGTTTCTTTGGAAAACTTCATGCCTTTGGTATCACCTGAAAAAGCTTGTGCATCTTCTCCAATTCTACGTTTTCTTGCAAATTTACGAGCTTCAAACAAATCTGCATAATCTTCAGGACTTAATCCTTCCAAATCATCTTTGTTTAAGAGATAACCGAGTTTTGTCATTTTGTTACCGTTTTTATCAAAACCTCCTCTGTCTTTACCCTTACTGTCAAAACCTTCTTCATCATATCCTTCACGGTCTCTTCCGTACCTGTCAAAGCCTTTACTGTTGTAACCTTCTCTATCAAAACCGTTTTTGTCAATACCGTCAATAATTGTATCAACAATCATATCTCTGTTAGGATCCCAGAAAGAGTAATAAGCCTCAACATTTACTGTATCAACATAATAAGAGCCTTCATTCTCATAATCTTCGTCTTCGTAATTCTGCTTTTCCTCGCAGTTTTCTTCAGCATCGTTTATAGAAGAAAAGAATTCAGTGTCATATTCATCATTTTCATTAAAGACACCATAAATTGTAGTTTCAGCAAGAGGAGTTTGTTCAAAACCTTCTCCCCATCCATCACTCATTTGACCTTCTACATAATCTCTCAAGCTTTTTACAACGTCTTCTGTAGCTGGAACATTGAGTTTACAGGTAACAAGGAGAACACTTTCTTTTGTGTCAAAGTCAAGATAAATACCTGAAACTTTGTCATAAAGTTCATCTCCAGCCTCGAAAGCGGCTAAACCTTTTGGACCAAACTCTTTGTTATCCAACTCAACAATATCTTTGCACTTTCTGTCAGGGTTAAAATCGTAATCGTTATAAACAATTTCATCATTAAACTGCGTATTAAAAGTATCATTATCGATACTATCTGTCATATATGTAACTCTTGGAGCTATCTTAAAAATAACTTCGCTAGTTGAAGCAACTTCTGCTTCGCGTAGTCTTCTAAAATTTTTTTCCATTCTATTAAATCTCCTGTTTTTAATAATTTAGTTAAAAAATTCCGTTAAGTGTAAAAACCTGTTTTAAGTCCTCCTCAAGTTCCTCTTTAG
>Ga0247608_10008540_pt1 | contig 10331 bp, 8 predicted proteins | sample 176DNAGHGlowgp2_FD_193490 | JGI IMG/M metagenome (GOLD analysis project Ga0247608, IMG submission 193490) | Sheep rumen microbial communities from Palmerston North, Manawatu-Wanganui, New Zealand - 1766 DNA GHGlow gp2 | ecosystem: Host-associated > Mammals > Digestive system > Stomach > Rumen ... | reverse complement strand
AACCGCATTTCTGCTGATCATAGTGTTTTCAACATCTGAGAAAGAGAATGCTTTCCTGGACTTGGAACACCCGGAAGCGCAGATAAGAATGGCTGCCGCCAGAACGGACGCGAGTGCGCGTTTAAATACCCCCATGATAGACCTCCCACATAACCTAGACCCGTAGGATACAAATTTATCGAAAAATGCGCTTACGGAGTATTATAGCATAACCGGTGAAGGACGGTCAGCAAGGTCTTAGAGTCCGTTTCCCGAAGAAACTATCGCATCATAATCCGGACTGCTATCGACCGACGCACGGAATAGAAGTTTTCCCGACCGGTCATACATGGAGTACACCGTCTCCGAGTACTGCCAGATCGAGCTGATATACGCCGGCTGTTTCTCATATTCTCCGGTCGGATGATAGGACACAAGAAGATACTTGTCTCCGTAATCGATATAACTCATGACCCCACCGGCGTCAAAGCCATCGAACATCTTATCATCCATATAGACAGGCTTCCCGTCCTTCTCACCGACACGGGTGCGTAGTCTCGCACGCTCTGCAAGTTTTTCTTTTTCCGTGATTACGAGGTCATCGGAAATAATGACTTTCCAGCCGATCTCGTGGTAATTTGCTCCGGATCCTTCGAAGTCCCCGTCCTCAGACATGGAATTTATCTGCAGAAGAAACCCGTTCTCTGTACTCTCCGCCTGTTCCAAATGATCGTGGCTGCTTCCGCCGATAAGGAGCTGCTTCTCCAATTTCCCGGATCCGTCAAAAACCATGCAGGAGACCTTCGGTTTACCGAGGCTATTGTCCCCCTCTTTTTCTTTATCTTCTCCGAAGAAGTAATATCGGCCTTCCTTCTCGATGCAGTCGGTAAGCGCACCTATCTCGACAGAATCCAGCTGTGTATCAAATACGACATTCCCTTTTGCATCACACTTGATGATCCTCGAGTGATATCCTGTCTTGATCTGATCCATGCCGGGAATGTAGTTGGCGTTATATCCCTGTGCGAAGATGAACCCTCCATCTGATGTTGCCGTGAGCGTTGTCGCGCCGTATGCATCGTTTTCATTTTCTCCGGAATACTCCGCCAGGACCTCTCCATAGAGATCCATCATCGTGATCGTAAATGCATTGGGATCTTTCCCTTCGGAATCTTTTTTCAGTTCCAGAAGTCTGTCCGAAAAAGCCTCCACATGGTGGAATCTGTCTTCCGCGATGATCCTTTCGAATTCCGCGGGCACCGTCCCTACCTGAGCGATAGACTCCGTCGCGCGTGTATCTTCCGTTTCTACCGGTATAGTGGTGGGATCCGGCTTTCTTCCGCAGGATGAAAGCCCGAAAGAAGATGCCATTACCGCCGACGCCACAAAAGCACCGGCCACACGGGAAGTATAGTTCTTTCCACTTTGAGTTTTCTTTTCCGGACGCATAAAAGATCCTCCGATCAGAGTTCTTTTTCCATCATGAAATCATCGCAGATGAATCCTTCTCCGATATCCGTCTTCTTTTCTTCCACGATCCGGAACCCGCGGCGCAGATATACGCGGAGCGGAATATAGTTTCTCTTATTTACATAAAGACGGATCTTTTTCTTGCCCATCTCCCGCGCCACACGCTCTGCCTCATCGAAAAGCACTATGCTCCGGCGCTGTCCCCTAAAGGGTTTCATGAGATAGAGTTTGCTGAGGAGCAGTGCGTCGTCTTCTTCCGGCACGACGCCGCAGTAGCCGATCGGCGTATCACCTAATACCAGCAGGAAATACTTGTAATTGTCTTCCGTGATCGCCTTATCGATCGCCGGCATGCTCTGGAATTTCTCGACCATATAGTTGATCTGTTCCTGCGGGATGATCTTCGGGAAATGCTCATTCCAGATGATCTGCGCCAGAGATACCACCGCCATCTTCCTGGTCGGATTCGTTACCGGCAGGACTTTTACTTCCGAGAGCTGCTCAATGATCTTCGGTACTTCGTTTAAAGACTTTATGACGACATCGGCAGCATTTACATTCTGTCCGCCGGATGTCGGATTATCGTAGCCGATCGTGTACATCCCGGCCATACGTCCGGCCTGAACTCCTGCGGTACTGTCTTCGATAACGAGGCACCTTTCCGGATCGACATCGAGTCTCGTGGCCGCCAGAAGGAAGATATCCGGCATGGGCTTGCCGTTCTCCACTTCTTCTCCTGTAGCGAATACTTCGACATAGGGCCAGAGGTTCAGGTGGTCAAACACCGCTTCCACATAATCACGGCGGGAAGATGAAGCCACTGCAATATGGATGCCTTTTTCATGGCAGAAATCAAGAAGTTCGGTGAGGCCCTCGGATCTTTCCAGACCCGAGTCCGGGATCCCGGCAACATTTTTCTTCCACTGCAGTTCGATCAGGTCCTCTACAGACGCCGGGATATCGTATTTCACCTTCATGGCTGCCCACAGGTCCGCCGAGGAGCGTCCGACATACGGACGGATCGCTTCATAGGCGCCCTTTGCGCCGTAGCTCTCGAGGATCGATGTCGTGGTCTGGTCGTGGTACGGTTCGCTGTCGAGCAGCACCCCGTCCATATCGAAAATCACTGCAGAAATCATTTTGCTACTCCTTCTCTTTGCCGCCGCGCCTTCCGGTCGGCCGGTCCTTTCTCAGATCAGGCATTCATCATATCGATGCCGGTCTCGGCATTCGGGTAATTTCCTGTGAAGCACGCATCACAGAAAGCATGCTCCGTATCGCCGATCAGATCGCCAAGCGAGCTCACCTCGAGATAGCCGAGCGAATCGGCGCCCAGGATCCCGCAGATCTCCGGGATCGTATGCTGGCATGCGATCAGCATGTCGCAGCTTGGAACATCAGTACCATAATAACATGGAGAGATAAACGGCGGCGAGCTGATACGTACATGTACTTCGGTAGCTCCCGCATCGCGGAGCATCTTGACGATATTTGCCATCGTGGTACCGCGAACGATCGAGTCATCGATCAGCACGACCCGCTTACCGCGGACGGCCTCTCTTACCGGGTTCAGCTTGATATGTACGGCTTCCTGCCGCTGGCCCTGCTCGGGCTTGATAAATGTTCTTCCGATATAGTTATTCTTCATGAAGCCTCTTGCCACCGGGATTCCTGACTCCTCGGCAAAACCACTGGCCGCATCAAGTCCCGACTCCGGTACTCCGATGACCACGTCCGCTTCTACCGGATGCTGCCGGCAAAGAAGCCTTCCCGCCTGAAGTCGCGCTTCATAGACACTCTTTCCGTCGATCCGGCTGTCCGGACGGGCGAAATAGATATATTCGAAGATGCACATCTTACAGATGCCGCTGCAGTGCGTGCGGATCGAGCGGATGCCGTTTTCATCACACACGATGATCTCACCCGGCTCGACGTCGCGCTCGTACTTCGCGCCTACTGCGTCAAGTGCACAGGTCTCCGATGCGAATACATATGAGTTTCCGATCTTTCCCATACAGAGAGGCTTAAATCCATACGGATCTCTTGCGGCGATCAGTTTCTTCGGACTCATGACCAGAAGCGCATATCCGCCCTGGATCCTCTTCATCGTCTCTTCCACCGCTTTTTCGACCGACGGCGTGCGGGTACGTTCTTTCGCTACAAGATATGCGATGATCTCCGAGTCCACGGTCGTCTGGAAAAATGCACCCTCCTCTTCGAGTGCTTTTCTAAGAGAGATCGCATTCGTAAGATTGCCGTTATGCGCCAGTGAGAGTGTTCCTTTTACATACTGGGTGACCAGCGGCTGGGTATTACTGAGGACGCTCGCGCCGGTCGTCGAGTACCGGACATGGCCGATGGCGATCGTGCCCTCGAGCGAATCGAGCATCTCGTGGGTAAAGACCTCACTGACCAGACCCATATTCTTCTGGCAGCGGATCCATCCGTCGTTATTTATGGCGATGCCGCAGCTCTCCTGGCCTCTATGCTGGAGCGCAAAGAGTCCGTAGTAAACGAGCGGCGCGATCCTTAGACCATCACGGTCAAAAATGCCGAAAACACCGCATTCTTCATGTCGGGAACCGATCATGCTGACATCACCTTCCTTTTCGAGATTATTTTATGAAATCACTCTTTTTCCTGTCAATGCGATATACTGATAAGAAATGAATGGAAAGGAACTACTTTTTCGTGGAATTCTGCTCAAAAAGCACTTCTCCCTATCAGGAATGCCATCTCTGTCCCAGGAACTGCGGTGTAAACCGGTCGGTCCGGCCCGGTTTTTGCGGGATGTCCTCCGAGCTTAGGATCTCGAGAGTCGGCCTTCACATGTGGGAAGAGCCCTGTCTTTCGGGAACAGAAGGCTCCGGTACGATCTTCTTTACCGGCTGCAGCCTGGGCTGCGTCTTCTGTCAGAACCACGAGATCTCCAGACGTATAGATCGAACCTCTTCCAGTTCTACAACTTCAGATAATTCTTCTTTCGGTCCTTACGAACTTCCCGGCCGCGTCTATTCCATCGAAGAGTTTGCAGACGCCATGCTCGGGCTTCAGGCACAGGGCGCCAATAACATCAACTTCGTGACCGGCACGCACTTCGTCCCGCACATTATTGAGGGGGTCCTTCTCGCCCGGGAAAGAGGGCTTTCCATTCCCACCGTCTATAACTGTGGCGGCTATGAGAGCGTGGAGACGATCCGTTCCCTGGAAGGAACGATCGATATCTACCTTCCGGATATGAAGTACTTCTCTTCCAGGATCAGCGCGAAGTACTCACATGCTCCGGACTATTTCGAACGTGCGAAAGAGGCTGTCGCCGAGATGGTCCGCCAGTGTCCGGAGCAGGTCTTTGATGGAAACGGCCTTATGAAAAAAGGCGTTATCGTCCGCCATCTCATGCTCCCCGGGCTTCTTTTTGACAGCAAGCATGTACTGGACTACCTCTGCGAAACCTATGGGAACAGCATCACGATCAGCCTGATGAACCAGTACACCCCGATGCCGGGTGTTCCGACCGAGCTGTCCCGTCCGCTTTCTTCGGAACACTACCGCGCCATGGTCGATCACCTCGCTCTTTCCGGTCAGGAGAACGCCTTTATCCAGGAGGGCGGCACCGTCTCAGAGAGTTTCATCCCGGACTTCGAGTAGATCCCGCCGCCGAAGAATCCCTCTACCTTCTGAATTAGAATCTGATATACTGTTGCTATGGATAATGAGATCATACAACATCACGGTTTCGGTGCGGGTTACGATGATACCACGCCTCTGATATATAGCCAGCCGGTACGTAATTTTTCCAAGCGCGTACTTCATGGTGAGGATGAGGACGTGGATCTTGTCCCGGAGACGAACATGCGAATCTGGTACAACAACCAGTTCGGTAATTTCGCGAAACACAAGCACGATGTTCTGGAGATCTGTATCCCGATCGAAAATGACTATAAATATATCGTGAATGGCAAGAATTTTGTCATCTCTCCCGGCGATATCCTCTTTATCCCGCCGGAGACGCTCCATGAGATCGAGTGCCAGAATGAAGGCTGCCGCTTTATCTATCTCTTTTCGATCGGATTTCTGAAAGAATTCTATGAGTATTCTTTTCTCACCGATTTTTTCAGCGAGCCGAAGCTGATCAACGAGAGCACTTATCCTAATCTCTACGGCAAGATCTACTCAGCCTTTATGGCGATCAACGACCAGTACTTCATGTACACGAACATGGTTCTGGAGATGCCGATCTATGCCAAACTTCTCGAGATCTTCAGTCTGATCGCCTCAGTTCATCCGCAGTTCTCGCCGATCCGTACCGAGGATGCGAAGACGAAAAGCAAATATGAGAAATTCAGATCTCTCATCAATCACATCAATTCTCATTACATGGATGAAATCACGCTGGAGTGGGCGGCCGACTATGCAGGCTTCTCGAAGTATCATTTCTCACGTCTTTTCAAGGACTATACGGATGTTACTTTTTCGGATTATCTTATGCACCGCCGTATGCAGGCGGCAAGGATCCTGCTGACAGATACATCAAATACTGTCACCGAGATCGCTTTTCAGACAGGCTTTAACAACCTGACCAGTTTCACCAGAAGCTTCAGAAATGCCACCGGCAAGACACCTTCGGAGTTCCGTCAGATCCAGCAGGCCAACAAGGCTTTGCATGCTGCGGCAGAAGCTGAGGCTTCCTCCTCAGTATCAGAGGAAACACCCGAAGAGATCAACCCGGAACCGGCCCTTGCCAATAGCTTCTCCGGAGTTTCCGGAACAGCTGTATCTGCACAAGGTACTCTGACGCATCCGGACTCCCACCCGATTCCTCACTCTGTTTTCACCACGGGCTCCGACTTCGATTTCGAAGACGAGTATTGATTGGACGGGAAAAGTTCAGTGCTTTTCCTATAAACTCAGATTTCTACTACGAAAAAACTTGCACAAAAAAGTCCCCTTTGCGAATACTCACAAAGGGGACTTTGATTACCATTTGCTTTTCGCTCTGTTGAGCGGTTCTGGTATAAGAATTAACCCTTAACGGAACCGAGAGCGATACCGCTTACGATGTACTTACTGAGGCACAGGTAAACGATGATAAGCGGAAGTGCTGTCATGGAGAGACCGAGATAGATACAACCGAACTCAGTCTTGTAGATATCCTCGTTGAGGCAAGCTACCATGATCGGCATGGTGTAGTTCTTCGGCTTATTGAACAGGATCATCGGCAGGAAGTAGTTGTTCCAGGAACCTACGAATGCGAAGATAGCCTGTGTAGCCATAGCTGGTTTCATGATCGGAAGTACGATCGAGTTAAATGTTCTAAACTCACTCGCACCGTCGATACGTGCTGACTCAACGATATCCATCGAGAGAGTACCTTCGAGATACTGCTTCATGAAGAATACTGTCATCGGAGCTGCGATAGCCGGCAGGATAAGCATGAGCTTGTTGTCGGTCAGGTGCAGCTGATAACATGCACGGTAGAAACCGATCATAGTAACAGTACCCGGCAGGCACATGATACCAATGATCAAAGAGAAGAACGCTTTCTTCAGCTTCCAGTCATATGCATGGATCGCATACGCTGTTAAGCAGGAGAAGTAAATGTTCAGGATTGTTACAGAAACAGAAATGATGAGGGAGTTCTTCATACCAACGAGAGGTTTGAATGTCTCTTTCTTACCAAGAATATCGATATTCTTGAAAAGATCCTTACCAGGAATAAGAGATACTGCCGTATTCTGAATCTGAATGGTAGATCTTGTCGCGTTGACCAACATGATGATAAACGGGAAAAGACTTAAAAGAGCCAAAATCGTACAAACAACATAAATTACTGTCTTAAATGCGATATCGGACTTCTGCTTGGAGTGTAAAACTACGTCATTTGATGCCATGAATTACAACCCCCTTCCTAATGCTTTTGCGCGTTTCATTTCCTGCTTCTTCATCTTAGCGAGCTTCGCTGCGTCTTTGTCTCTCAGGAGCCAGAACAGGAAGACAGAAATCACCATGATGATAAGGAAGAGAATAATACTTGCTGCAGCAGCACGGTTATACATGTAAGGATCCTTAAGTGCTGTCTGGTAGATGTAGATAGCGATCGTCTGGAGACCCAGCTTCTGCTTACCTTCACCAAAGAGCATCGGGATATCGAACATGGACAGACCACCGATCATAGATGTTACGAGTGTGAACAGCATGATCGGACGGACACTCGGAAGTGTGATATTCCAGAATTTTCTCCATCTGCCGGCACCGTCGATTTCAGCAGCCTCGAAGATCTCGGGGTTGATACCGATAACGGCCGCGATAAGAGTGATCATGGTAGAACCATACCACTGCCAGCACTGGATGAATTCAACGATACCTCTTGAAGCCATACCATTATCCAGGAAGTAGAAAGCCTTCTTGAAAATGCCGAGCTTAATGAGCATATCGTTTACCGGATATCCTGCAGGATATCCGAACAGCGTACGGAACAGGATAGCGATCGTAGCTGCTGTGATGATATTAGGAAGATAGAAAACTACCTTATAGAAGCCCATACCCTTAACCTTTACACGGTTATCTGTAAACCATGCAGCAAGGAGAAGAGCGAGCGTTAACTGCGGAATAAAGTTGATAATCCAAATCTTCGCCGTGTTGATCAGAGAGTCCAGGAAATAACTCATCTTTCCTGTAGCTCCTCTCGGCTTAAAGAGATACTTAAAGCTGTCGAGTGGATCACTAGCTATTTTCAGTTTTGGTGGAATGATACCTTTCTGATTCGTAAAAGCGATCAGCAAGGTGTACATAATCGGGTAAAGTGTGAAAATAAGAAAAGCAACAAGAAATGGAATAGCAAACAGGTATCCGTATTTTGAATAGCTAACGAGTTTTTTTCGTTTCAAAATTAACACCACCGTTCACTTTAATAAAAAGAAAGGAGGCGGCGAAATCCCTTTCGTCCGCCTCCGAATCTTTAATTGTTTACATCAATCACTTGATGCGAGGTTGAAGTTTCAAGGTCTAAATTAGATCTCGATACCCTTCTCAGCGCAAGCATCCTTGAAGTTGTTGATAGCTTCTTCCTTAGTGATCTTGCCACGAGCATAGTCAGCAGCGTTGTCTGTGAATACACCATTGAGCTGATCATCCAGGAGAGACTTACACTTAGAGGAAGCGAACTTTGTAGCTTCGATGAAGATCGGGAATGCATCCTGACCGCCGAGGAGAGCCATGTCACCCTTAACCTTAGCAAGTACTGTAGAGGAAGCAACTGTATCCTTTGTGCCGTTCTCGTTCATAGCACCGGATGCCCACAGATACTGGAGACCAGTGTCAGAAGAATCAAGTGTTACCCACTCAACGAACTTAGAAAGGAATTCCTTCTTATCAGCGTTCTCGATGCCCTTCTTGTTAACGCAGAGCCAAGAACCGCCCCACCAGAAGCCTACCGGAGACTCACATACACGCCAGTCGCCCTTTGTGTTTGCAGAGTGGTCACCCATTGTGTAGTTGATGAGCCATGCAGGTCCGAAGAAAGCGAATACCTTACGTGTTTCGTTTGTCTTAGGATCCTTGGACTCGCCGTTCATAGCAGCGTACCAAGCGTCGTTCCAGTTACCTGTCTCGTTGGTCCAGTTGTTATCGTAAGCTTCCTTGATGAGATCCATGTAAGCTTCTCTCTGCGGGTCGATGTTAACCTTATTGTCAACAACCCACGGTGTTGTAGCAGCCTTCTCAGCTACGTTCCAAAGATCACCGAAGTCAGCTACTGCAGCGTAGCCCTTTTCCTTCAGCTGAGCAGCAGCCTTCTTGAATGTATCCCAAGAACCGGATCCGCCGCCAACAGCCTTCTTAACCTCTGCCGGATCATCAGAACCGAAAACTTCCTTAGCGATGGAAGCAGAGTAGATCATAGCACCACCAGTGCACTGATAGCAAAGAGCAACCAGCTTACCGTCTGTGTTAGTACCAAGATCGATTGTGTACTGAGCGATCTGAGCATCCTTCAGCTTACCATCAACGTTGTCGATGAAGTCAGCGTACGGAGCTGCGAGAGAAGAAAGGTCACCCTGTGTATAAGGCAGAATGTAGTCAGCCTCTGCTACGTAGATGTCCGGAGCACCGTCACCGCCAGCTGTCAGAGCAGCGTTCAGCTTTGTAACGTAAGCACCGTTTGTGTTAGCAGATACCATAGCTGTTACCTTGTACTTGGAAGCCATGTCCGGGTTGTCAGCCATGAAACGCTTAACCATGCCAGGAACCTCAGGGCTCATCGCGAACATGTTGATCTCGATGGAACCAGTACCATAGCTCTCAATAGCTGTGGTAACTTCTGTTGTGGTGTCCTCACTGGAAGCCTCAGTCTCGCTGCTGTCAGCAGCAGACTCAGAGCTCTCAGCAGAAGAAGAGCCTTCTGTTGCAGAAGCTGTTGTGTCGCCGTTGCCGGAAGCTGTAGTAGCAGACTCTTTTTTGTCGTCCTTGCCCTTACAGCCAGCAAACATTCCAGCGCACATTGTGAAGCAAAGAATACTTGCAATTACTTTTTTCATATCGTCCTCCTGATATTTGTAGATTTCCGACGAAAATTTCGCCCGATTCTTGTAACTACAGGTACATAATAACCATTGCTCCAACTTCTTTCTTTACATTCTTTGCGAATTGTACCTTGTTTTAACAACGTTTGTTGCCATTTCTACCGCGAAACGTTTCGTGATATCACATTCTTTGCTTTCTTGGTATAATCATTGTGTGATGAATCCCGGAGATTATATTCTCCGTTTTGAGGTGTACATAATGAACGAATCTACTTTTAATTCGAATAACCCGGCGATGAGGTTCCTGACGAATCTTTTTAATATATTCTGGGTAAATCTTCTTTTCTTTTTCACATGCATTCC
>Ga0247608_10008539_pt1 | contig 10332 bp, 9 predicted proteins | sample 176DNAGHGlowgp2_FD_193490 | JGI IMG/M metagenome (GOLD analysis project Ga0247608, IMG submission 193490) | Sheep rumen microbial communities from Palmerston North, Manawatu-Wanganui, New Zealand - 1766 DNA GHGlow gp2 | ecosystem: Host-associated > Mammals > Digestive system > Stomach > Rumen ... | reverse complement strand
CCCATAACCTTCCATGCCAAGCCTGAAAAACTGCTTGGCATCCTTCGTTTCCGTAGCATGAGAGACAACTGCAAAGAATTGGAAAAGAAGTAGTAATATGGTTTTGAGAAATAGCATACGTTCAAGCACCATTCAGTTCCGCAAGAGAAACAGAAATGGCATGCAATCCACCCAAGGCTGCCTTTGCCTTCTTGCAAGATTGCATGACAAAATTACAGAAAAATGAAGTAAAACAACGCTATTTTTTTAAGTTTTCGCATCTTTTTTCAAGAAATCAATATAATTTTCAAAAATCATAGATGCTTTTGGCAGGTTATCAAGACACATTTTTAGTTTCAAATATATTATTAGCATCTCGCCACCTAAATTTGCAGCGTGAAAAAATAGAGGCGGCTTAATGCTTGTTGCCACCACACAGAGTTAAGCATTCGTTCTAATACAAGCTAAACGACTCTCCACATTCATACACACACAGAATGTGCAGACCCAGTCAGAAAAAAAATGTCTTAGATAACTGAGGGGATAAGCAAGTTAGTCCAATAGCTTGCAACATCCCCACGAATGGGGTTCGATGCGAATCGCGCCCCATTTCTTTAAAATCTTTTCCGATTCGAATTATAAAACCATAAAATTATTAACTATTTTAAAATCAATTAAATTATGAGAATGAAGAAATTACTCACATTTCTCGTTTTGCTCTGCGTCTCGGTCGGGGCGTGGGCTGATGCTACCTTTTCTCAAATTGCTAAGGACACCAGTAACGGAAAAGGATTTACCTATAATCACACAACGTATTCTGTGGAGTTAAGTGCTGCGGGTGATTTAGCAAATTACACGTACATTGAAAGTGGTGCAAGCGCAACGGTCGATAATGTGGAATACGGCACGTATTTTAAGTTTAGTGGTCCAATGAATGCTGCCGATTTACAAGCTTTGTCGAAATTTGCTTCTGATGCAAATGTAACTAATGATGTCTATTTCGATTTTTCCGATGCCACGTTTGTTGATGGCGAAGGGAACCCTCTTACTGACACTTCTATTCTCACGAATCTGAACAACTCCAAAGTGAAGTATTTAATACTACCTGACAATACAGAGAGTATTGTTGCTTCTGATTTCCCTTCCAATGTTCTTGAGGCTGAGGCAATCAACCCTACAACAGGACAGTATTTGGGCTATGCTTCTCCAACTGGAGCTGGAACTTTGGAGCATGTCATTGCATTTGATAGACGTAATGGTAAGAGTGATTATAACATTACTGATTATACACTTGTCGGCACATATACATACCAAAAGGATTCTAATGGGAATGCAATACAGCTTTCTACTTCCACATCAGCTGAACCTGCATACGAAAGTGTCTTTTCGCTTTTGAAAAATACTGGCCAGACTGGTTTCACTAATGTTAGTATAGAAGAACTTGACTTGAGTGGTGCTTCGTTCCCAATATATAAGGATAAGAATGGTAATGATATGGAAACAGATTATAGTCTTTCCTTTACAACATCTTCTAATCCTACAACATGGACTGACAAGCACAATGCCATGGAGTTGATTCGTCTTTATGGTGGAAGTCTTAAATCAGTGGAGTTTCCTACAGATCCTAATACAAAGTTGATTCCTTATAAGGCTCTATATGATTGTAACCTTGTTGAATCATACAACATTCCTGGTAATATCGAAACTATTGGTGGTTTGGCATTTGGTCACTATGGTGGTGATAATGATAAAACTGCGCTTACTTCCATTACTTTCAATGAAGGTTTAAAGTACATGAACCCTGACTGTTTCTATAACAATCAGAATCTTACAGAGGTTAACCTTCCTGTTGGATTGACAGAAGTGGGTAAATATGCTTTTACGGACTGCAAGGCTCTTTCAACAATTGTTATTCCAGAGGGTGTTACAAAATTAGATGTGGGTTGTTTCCATTATACAAACATTACTTCAATTCGTCTTCCTAATTCACTTGAGGTGATTGAAAGCAATGCTTTTCGCCAGTGTCTTAGTCTTACATCCGTGACAATTCCTGCAAATGTGCAGAAGATTGGTTCTAAGGCTTTCTATGGTAGTCATAATCTCACAGATATTTATGTCCTTGGAACTACAACCATCCCTGAGTGTGCAGCAGATGCTTTTGATGGTGATGCTTATCGTCACCACGGTTCTGCACCTGGTACATATACTTCGGAATCATACACCTATGGCTATGAAGGCTATAGAGATATTGTGGATTTAACAACCGTGAGCGGTGGAGAAACGCATGTACATACTGCTGCCAGATCTATTGTTGATCCTGTTGACACATGGGGGTATGGAGTAGAAAAGGGTGCAGCAATCTTACATTATCCACAAGCAACCCAAGAAGCTGAATATTCTTCAACTGCTGCATCTCCTACAGAAATTTCTGCTTATATAGCCGCCCAAGATGTGGATGAAAATCAAAAGCTCTATTATATAGAGGATGGTAACTATAAGCGTGTGTTCTATGATCTTAGTGAAGAGGGAACATACTATACTATAGCTGATGATGCATGGACACCAACTACCCAATCTGTTTCTGGTGTTTCTGCATATTATAATAGTGATGGCTATTATGTGACGCCTTTTATTAAGTGCGGCACTCAATGGGATGCTAATGCAGCTCCTCAATATTACGAGCAGAAGGGTACTAAACCAACTTATAACCTTACTGCTATTCATCAACCTCAAACTGTAGATGGTACTCTCGTCACTAAATATTATACAAAAAATGGAGAAACATATACAGAGTCTCCATTAAGATTTAGTCAGACAAAGTATCATAGTCCTGTGGAATCTGTGGTTGATAATTATGTTGGAACATCTCAACCTGTATCTGGTGTAACTGAATATTATGCATCAGATGGTGCCACTAACACTGTTACTCCACAGTTGAATCAATCTTTATATTATGTTTCTGATACACAAACAGGAGGCTATGTTAATACTAATAGAGAATTTAAGGGTGGTAATACTGCTTATTATATTTTTAACAACTCCACTTCTCAATATGAAAGAGTCTACCCTGGATTTAATGGTTATACTGTGTATAGCGATAACGCTGGAAACACACAGGTATATCAAATGTCTAGTGATGTAACGACTTATTATTATAAAGATTATTCAGATAATACAATAAAGGAAATACCAAATGGATTGCAGGTTTTTGATTATTATAATACTTATTATTATTATGATGAAAATGCTGTAATCCCTGTATATTCATTAACCTCTGAATACAATAGCGGAACTACTTATTATTATAAAGATTATGCTGGTTCATACATAGAGCAGACATCTTTGCAATTCAATACTACATATTATTACAAAGATGGAACAAAAACCGTAACCACCTATACCGAGGCTACAGAATGGGATCCAACCGTCGAGACTTACTATACTAAGAATGGAGATAATTATACAGCTATCACTTCTTGGTCTGACAATGATTTCTCTGGTGATTATTACTATCAGACAGGAACAGAGCCAAATTATGTGAGTGTTTGTGGTATGGAATATAAACCTGGACGTACTTATTATACAAAGAATTCAGATAATACTCTATCAACCACATCCACAGTGAACTTTAATGGAACTTATTATACTTTGGATGTAACAAAGGTTTTACCTGTAAGCTCAGAAGTAATTGCCAAAATTATTCTGAAGCAGAGTAAGACTTATGCATATAAGAATGGAGATGAATACCAGATAGTAGATGCAGCATACGTTCAGGCAAATCAAGACAATACCTATTATGAAGTGCTTCAGACCGCTAGTGATGATGTATATGGTGAATACTACACTGTTCCTGAGCGTAATGCACGATATGGTGGTATATTGAAAGATGGTGCTGATGACCACGGCTTAACTAAATGGCCAGACATTAGTGACTTATATGCTTATCCTGGTGGAATAGGTGAGGATGGTGTTCATTTCGACTTGATAAACGGTAGGGACTATTCTGGTTGGAAGAACTTCATGCTTGTTGGTGGATACAGTGTTGAAAAGCCAGACATCGTAGTGCCTATAGAGAATGTGAAGAAGGATGTCTGGTACACATTCTGTGTTCCTTTCGACTTGACAGATGCGCAGTTGCAATCTACCTTCGGAGCAAAATATGAGTTGGCAGAATTCACGGGTGTTACTGTCGATGATGCAAAAGAAACATACACTCTGAACTTCACAACCGATGTGAAAGCTGTTGTAAAACATCATCCTTACATGATTCACCCTTACTCCAAGGCTGAGAATGCTGATGGAACTCCTGCTGAAACATCATTCACCATTACAGGTGTAGATCTCACTGACGAAGACTTGAATGCTGCACCATCCAAAATGATTAAAGTTGAGCGACAAGGTCCGGACGGAAAAATATTCACGTTCGTTGCATACGGTCACAATTATGATAATAACAGCGTGGTGAATAATGCTAGCCCTGTTGTGATTCCTCAGTGGGCATTCTATTTGGCTCAAGACCCATCGTTGACCTATCCTAAGTTCTACCGTCAGACAGGTGCTAACAGCCGTACAACCGGTGGTCGCTGGACAAAGAATACAGCTGTTGTACTCCCACCAACCTACGAATGGTCTTATACCGACAGTCGCTCAATTTATGCAGCAGATGGTTCAGTACTTTATGGTGGCGACACTGGTAGTGCATATTACAACTATCTCTGTGAGGAATATAAACTTGAAAAAGAAGTCCCTGCTACTGGAGATACCGGTGTGAAGAGTATGTTCATCAACTTCACCAATGAACCAATCAACCACGATGCAGATGCTATCGATATTATCGAAAAGACAGATGCTGAACAGACCATTCTTGCCGAGTACATGAACAAGATTTTCAACCTTAGTGGACAAATGGTTGGCAACAACACAGACGGTCTTGAGAAGGGTATCTACATCAAGAATGGTAAAAAGTTCATTGTTAGATAAAAGGGAAAGGAAAGAAAGATAATAACCATTTCAAATTAGATGAATAAGATGAAAAAAGTATATATTCCCGCAGAAATCAAAGTTGAGAACCCTGTGATGATTACCTCCATGATTTGCGAGTCGATAAAAACCAAGATTTATAAGCCTAACGCTTCTTGGGGTGACAAAGAAGGTATGTTCCCTAATGAAGGTCCTTTCTCAAATCCTGAAGCTATCACTGACCAAGATGGTGGTTTCGACTCTCAGACCAAAGGTCGTGGCAGCGACTGGGGCACCATCTGGTAATCCCTTCTCCTTACGTTAAGTCAACAGACTTCATACTCTCTCCTCGGAGCGCAGGCATCCCGCTTGCGCTCCGTTCATTTTTCATAAAGGGTGAGTCAACAAATGCACACAAATGAACTCGAAAAAATAAACCTCTACGGAGAAAAGGAGAGAAGGAGATACTCAATGAAAAACTCCAATCCTCCAATCTTCCGTAGAATTTTTTTATGAGTCAACAAATGGACACAAATGTTCACGAAAATACATTTCTACGGAGAAATGGAGTGAAGGAGACGATGAACGAAAACTACAATCCTCCGTATAAAAAGATGTAACAAGCAAAAAAGTTGGCTAAAACATATTTGAAGATTCTTGAAAAAACAGAAAATTGATATTGAAGACTGTTAATGTTCATTGTTCATGCACGAAATATGAACAAAAGGAGTATCTTTGCATTGTTTATCTACTAATAGTACATAATTATGGCAAGACCGATTAAGGAAACACCTGTTCTGAAGGGTGAGGATGCTTTCAATTTCGAGTGGAGAAGGTTGAAAGTTGAGAACAAAACTCCTGAAGAGCGGGCTGAATCTCGTAGAAAGTTTCAGAAAGCAGTCGCAGAAGCCAATAAGCACATAGAATGGTGTTGGTAGCCTATGAAACTGGTTCCATTGACTTCTGATTATGTGTTGACTCCATTTGATTGTGGCGACAGCGATCTGAACGAATTTTTGTTCAATGATGCCAAGAAGGCTTCTGAGTTGCGCATTGCTAATACGTTCATTCTTGAAGATGATGGACGTATTGTGGCTTACTTTTGTCTTTTGAATGACCGCATTAGTCGCAGTGAGATAACGGGTAGTCGATGGAAGAAGATTAGGGCAAAATTTCCAGCCAGCAAGCAATTTCGCAGTTATCCTTGCATCAAGATAGGTCGTTTTGCCGTTTCTATGGATTATCGCGGAAAGAATGTCGGCACATGGTTGATGGATAAGTTAAAGGAACGACTTAATGCAATTCAAAACCAATCCGCATTTCGATACATCACTGTAGATGCTTATCTATCAGCCATTGAGTTCTATCGTAAGAATGGTTTTAATGAGCTTACAATGAAAGAAGATGACGAGCATACACGTCTCATGTTCTTCGACATGATGGATGTGATTTGATTTTTCACCCCATTTCTTTATGCTTTTTTGTATTTGTTGACTCTCATCATTTTTCTCTACGGAATTCTGGAGTGAAGAACTTAAGGAGACACACAACACCTCTCCAATCCTCCAATTCTCCGTAGAATTTTTTGAGTCAACAAATGCACACAAATACTCGCGAAAAATAAACCTCTATGGAGAAAAGGAATGAAGGAGATACTCAACGAAAAACTCCAATCCTCCAATCCTCCGTAGAAAATTTTATCAAAAATCTTTTTAAATAATTGCATCCCTTATTGAAAAAAGGTGTATCTTTACATATAAACTATGCAGTTATGATGAAAGCAACCGTTTTTACTCCTGTACAAATCCATTTGTTGAAGATGTTTGAATTGAGCAATACGGAACATGCTCTTGAAGAACTGAAAAATGTTCTGTATAAGTTCTACTCAGAAAAGATGGAAGCAGAACTGGATAAACTTTGGGATTCAGGTCAACTGGATCAGCAGCGATTGGACGAAATCAACAAGATGGATTTGCATAAGCTGGAAGGATGAGTAGAATTGTTCTTGACACAAATTGACTCGAAAAATAAACCTCTACGGAGAAAAGGAGAGAAGGAGATGCTCAATGAAAAACTCCAATTCTCCAATCCTCAGTAGATTTTTTTATGAGTCAACAAATGGACACAAATGTTCACGAAAATATATTTCTACGGAGAAATGGAGTGAAGGAGAAGATGAACGATAACTCTGCTTGGACTGATTTAGAAGAATAATTTTTTGGAATCAATAACACTTCTTAGTATTTGGTACGGTTCTGAATTGCAATCTTCATAGTTACCCCAAATTAGATTATTCATCCAATCAATAAAGATGAGATTTTGAACCCTCTTGCTGTCAGAAGGTATGTCCACAATCTTTGTTTTAGAATTCATTTCAAACCATAATGTGGTTTGCAAATAATCAATCAAACTGTTGCCTGACTTTACTTTTACGGTTTTATTGTCACGAATCAAATTTACAAACGGTTCATGTTTTATAACATCAAGAATCGCTAACCTAATCATGTAGTTATAAAGTTTGTTAGCATCTTCTCTTATATGTTGCTGAACCTTACTTTTATTGACTGTTATGGCTCCGATTTTAATGTCTGGATTCATACTTACTAATTCGCGTACCTTACTTGCGAAGAATTTCTTATTTTCCACACTCAAAGCACTTCCCTTCAATTCAGTTTTAGGGTCTGTCTTAGTTTTTGTATAAACCTTGCGTACAATACGCTTTAATAAATGTTTCTTTTCATTTGGGCATACAACATAGGCTATAGTCAAATATCGACTTGAGCCACCATAACGATAAGTTTTATTGAGCACCCAGCCCAAATCGCCACTTTCATCCAAATATATATTTACTGCCATATATCAATAAAAAAAGGCAGACCCTAAAAGAGGTGTATTCCCAATACACTTATGACACTGATCACTCTTTTTTTAGGATTTACCTGCCTGTAGTTTGCAAATATAGTCACTTTTTTGTAATCATCCAAATATTTCGAGGAAAAGTTTATGACAAATGTTTTTTATGTTAAAAATGTCTTTGAGGACTGACTCAATGGATGAGCCTTCGTTGTGGTTCAAGCGAGGGCTCGTTTGAACGACGACGAGGGCTCGCTGTTTTGATAACGAGGGCTCGTTGTGTTTGTTAAGCCCCAATGAAAAGAAAAACGGCTCACTTACTTGATGTAAATGAGCCGTTACGTGGTTTTTGTGACTATGTATGGTTGTTGCTTGGTGCGTGGCTTAGAGGTAGCCTTTGCACTTTCGCCAGATGTTGTGCCAGATGATGAAGAGGGGACGCCAGAAGATTTCGCTTGGATAGTAGAAGAGGAAACGGATGGAGCGTTGCTCGCGTCGCATGAACTGAACGAGGCGACTGTCTCCTTGCTTGAACTGCATCCGTGGGTCGTAGTGTCCTAAGTTACCTGCCATCATGATTTCACTGAGCAGGAACTCGCCGTCTTTCTTGCTTGGCTGCATCAGTAGGTATTGGTTTTGTAGTCCGAATACTTCTTGCAGCACCCATTGTGTGGCTTTGCAGAATCGTGTCATGCCTAACATGCGGATGGTGGCAATGACTTTCTGACGCATCTGCTCGTTCTGCATCGCGGGTTGAAGTAGGATGTAGTAGTAGTCGAGCAGTTGCTTGAGTCCGATGCCTTCGTAGAAGAGGTGTCGGTAGATGTGGAGCAGTATATAGACTGCGTTGAAATAGAGGGTGGGTGTGTGGATGGTTCCTGCGTCTTCGGGCAGTTCGGCGGTGTTGGCAAACTGTTCTGCTTTTTGTTCCTTGAACCAGCGTTGCAGTTTGCGGTTGGTGATGGGGTTGTACATCCACGATGGCATGAAATGGAGTTCCATTTCTACGTCCTTGAGTGGGTCGAAATCGACGTGGTGATAGACGATTTGCTTGGGTGTGACGAATTTCCGGACGTATTCGATGATTTTGTCTCTATCGCCATCTAACCAAAGGTCGATGTCGCCTGGTTGACGTCGGAGTGGCTGAGGATAGAGTGTGCTGATGCCTTGTCCTTTGATGACGGTGTTAGGGAATCCGTCGTTTTGGAATCGGTTGACGATGGAGACAAGTCGCTTGTTCTGGTGTCGGCATTTGTCTTCGACTTTCATCCCCAGGACAGACCATTTGATTTCGAGTTTCTTGGGTGGTCGTTGGTCTTCATCCAGATGTTCAATGCCGCTATAGAGAATGCCGGCGAGTCCTTGTTTGGTGGCAAGTTTCTGAAAGTCTTGCCATTCCTCTTCGCTTGGTGGAAGGTCGAATCGTGTCTTGTTTCCTAAAGCGATTTTCAGAAGGTCGAAGAATTTTTGCATGAACGGATGAAGGTAGTGGATTGAAGTTGATGGATGATGTATGCCGTGGTGACGGATGCGAAGAGTACGAAGAGTGTGAAGAGGCTCCAGTGGATGCCGAGCCGCTCTACAATCAAGACGTACATGCCTACGAAGAGTGCATGACTGAGGTATATTTCGTAGGAAATGCTACCGAGGAAACTGAGAACGGGATATGTTTTCTTGCCGATTGTATAGATGATGAAAACCAATGCGATGGGCAGTAGGTTTTGGATGCATCGGTAGGCAAAGGGTGTTTGGCTTTTTGCGTGAATGGCAAAAAGAAGCAGTATCAGGCAGGTGAAGATGAATGCTGTTGTGAGAGGCGAACGCTCGTAGAGGGATTTGATGTGGCGTTCGTAGTGGGCATAGAACATTCCGAGGATGACGGCGTAGGATGAGGCGTAATAGTGGGGTGCCCAATGCAGGATGTTCTCTACGACATGGATGAGTGCGAGAACGACAATGGTGTATGTCCAGATTTTCCAAGTGATGGCACTGGGGCTTTGGTTGTGGGATAGAGAGAAGATGAGTTTGAATAGTATGTAGAAAACGACGATGGCATAGACGTACCATGAGTAACCTGGACCATGCAGGAGGTCGGCAAGTAGGGTGTCTGTTGTCAAATCGCCTTTGCCGTAGTTTTCTATCTCGATGAGGATGCTGGTGATGAGGAAGGCAGGAAGGAGTTTTTTGATTCGCTTGGTGAGGAATCCGTGCAGGTAGTCGTTGCCTTTGGTCTTGATGGAGGAGATGAGTCCGTAGCCTGTGAGGAAGAAGAATCCTGCGACAATCATGATGGACCATCCGCGTATTTCGTGTATGATGCTGGCGAGGATGGGTGTTTGGGGTTGGAGGAGAAGGGAGGTGTGGAAGGAGAGGATGCCCAAAGCCAAGGCTCCACGGAGTGGGAGGGTGTTCGACAGGTTGAAGGCATGGGCTGAGAATCCTTCTTTTGCTTGTGCTTGTGCAAGGGAGGAGGAGTAGATGAGGAGGAAGAGGATGAGGAGGGTGAGAAGGAGCATGGGGATGATGGGGATAATGGGCTGA
>Ga0247608_10008537_pt1 | contig 10333 bp, 13 predicted proteins | sample 176DNAGHGlowgp2_FD_193490 | JGI IMG/M metagenome (GOLD analysis project Ga0247608, IMG submission 193490) | Sheep rumen microbial communities from Palmerston North, Manawatu-Wanganui, New Zealand - 1766 DNA GHGlow gp2 | ecosystem: Host-associated > Mammals > Digestive system > Stomach > Rumen ... | reverse complement strand
CGTTTTTAAACGCGTTTCTTACTTCTTCCTCAAACAGCCCTTTGATTGCATCTTGCATATTAAACTGTACAGGCACTTCATAAATTCTAGATCTTGAATAATCAATTCCGTTTTTTTCAAAATTCTCTTTATATGCTTTTGCGAGTTTACAATCTTTTGGCAAAATCAAGGAATGATCATATTTATCAAAAACTTCGTGAAGAATTTTCTTCATCTTTTTGAAATCAATAACCATTCCATTTTTATCCAATTTATTTGAAGTCAATTCCACTGTTACAAAAATATTTGAACCCGTCAAAGGAGTAATATCCTCTGAATCAGGAAACGCAGGAAAAGCTACAGGAAGTTCAATATTTGTTACAATTGTCCAACCGGTATACTCGCTGTATCTTACAAGATTATGGGAAGTTTCTTCAACGCTTACCCGTATATGTTTGTTGCCAAACTTTTCTGTTAATTTTTTACACCAAGAACATGCCATATACTCTGCAGTTGGGTTTTCATCCCAAATATGGAAGTTCGGATGCCCTTTAAATAATTCAGAAATAGGGTTATCAGGTGTCAAACAAGTCGTGTTTTCATATTTGTCAAAAAACTCATCCAATTCTTTTGTCAAATCTATTACAGGTTCATTCATTGTATAAAGAACTGTAATATGATATGTATGAGCATGAATTACTGGAAAAGCTTTATCTCCCAAATCATACCTATCATTTTTTCCATCGCATTGACCTTTATCTCTATATACATTCCCGCAGCAAAGCCCGGAATAAGCACCTCTATACAAACAATGAGCAATGTGCAAAGTCTTTACATATACTTTTAATTCAGTAAACATTTCATCCATTATTAAAAACTCCTTTTCAAAAAAATATAGATTTACACAGCGACTGTTGCTGTTTTGATTTTCAATTCATTACCATCAAATACTGCCGTATAATCACCTACAGATATGTTATCGCAATAAGCTTTGATACTTTCTATAATATTTGCCATTTGGCGAGGTTCAACACCTTCACAGTTTACTTTGAAAACAAAGCTATTTTTCTCCTCGCTCCATTCTTTTGAAAAATTCACTTTTATCATTTTGATTCTCCTACAGTAAAATATAGCTAAAATTGCTTTTCAGTCTCTGAACTATATTTAAAAGAAGAGGAGAAAAATGCAGATTTACGATAAAGTTATTTTGGATGCATCCAACTTTTTCTATAGAGTCGCGGCGTTTTATTTGAAAAATCTTTCTGAGCAAGACGCAGCTCTTTATATAAAAAATAATACAATCTTTAATAATTACAGACAAACCGTTTTGAATTTAGCCAATCAAACAATGGGTACACTTTATATACTTTTTGACCCTTTAAGATCTGACGGTCAAAAATCTGAAAGACAAAAACTTTTGGAAACTTATAAAGGAACACGTGTAAAAAATGATGCGACTTCCGAATTGAAAATTGACACTTTACAAAAACTATACTCTCATTTTATTTTGAATGAAAGTAAAAAAGTCAAAGTTTTACATTCTTTGGAATATGAAGCTGATGATTACGCAGAAAAATTAACGGAAGATGGAAAATGTTTGTTGATTACTTCTGATGAAGATTTTACGCGTTACTTGGTAAAAGATAGAGTTGAAATGCTTATTCAGGGGGTTTCAATAAAGGATGATGGTGTTTTTACTTTTGATGATTTTGTAAAGAAACACGGATTCAAACCTTCTATTTCTTCAGTAACTTTCTGGAAAGTTTTTTGGGGAGATAAAAGCGATAATATCCCAGGCATTTTCTTGGATAGCCGAACAAAGATTTTAAGATCTGCAAATGATTTGGCAAAAGAATTGGTAAAAGAAATGGGTGAAGAAAACGTAAATTATTTTGAAGAGAAAAGAAACTTCTTTAGCGGAACTGGCAGATTCGCAAAATTAAAGGAATTGCTTGAGCTTTCAAATACCTCGAAATCTTATAAAAAATTACTGGATTTGGCAGATGAAAATTTCCAAATAATTGAAAGTAGATTACCTCGCGAATCAGATATTCCAATTGAAAAGTTTATAACAAAAGTGGATGTAACTGTAAAAAGTATTAAAAAATCAAAGTTTACATTAAACGGGGTAAAGAAGTGATAAAAGTTTTAGGTAGCATTGGAGATATCCATTTAAGAAAAAAGAATTTTTTTGAAGTAGGATTTAAAAAGTTTACAAATTGGCTTGATGAAACTTTTCCTGATGAAATGAGGGAAAATACAGAAATATTTTTAGCGGGAGATGTTTTTGATAAAACAACCTTGTTACCTGATGTAGCTGCAATGGCGGTTGAATTGTCAAATTTATTATTCAAAAAAGCCAAAACTGTTTATGTAATTTTGGGCAATCACGATTATGGATTGCATAAATATAAAATTGTAAACACCAAAAAGTTTTTACAGGAACTGCATTTTACTGTAATTGATGATTTGAGTGTAATTACAACTAACCTCGGATTTAAAGTTTTATGTTTGCCGTGGGTTTATGGAGCTACATTCAAAAAGATAAATGAATTTATTTCAACTGTTGAAGATCAGCAATTTGACGCGGTTTTGTCACATTGGGAATTGGAATCAATGTTTGGAAATAACGAATTCGTAGATGTAAGTAAAATAAATGCAACTTCGTTTATGGCGGGTCATATTCATTCGCATAACCAAAACCCTATGTACCTCGGTTCGATTTTGCCGAATAGTATTGCAGAGGGAAAAGAATTTAATAATTCGGTTGTAAAAATGTTGTGCAAAGATTTTGAAAAAGGAAAAGCGAAAGAAAGGCAAGTTGCAATCCCTTCATTTGTTTCAATAAAAGAAGTACATATAAAAAACATTGAAGAGTTGGATTTACTGGAAAAAGATCCTGCTATATTTTATAAAATAATGTACAGGGGAGAAATACTGGAGAAATCAATAAAAACAAAAGCAGATCTTTTAGGGATTAATATTTATTCTACTGAAAAATTAAGAGAGGAAGGTGAAATGGGCAATGTTCAAAAGATTGAGGTAGAAGAATATAAAGTTACAACTTCAGAGGATTTGATAAAATTATACAAAGAAACTCTGAATATTTCAGATGAAGAAATGTCTGCGTGCATTCAGGTTGTAAAATCTACTCAGGTTGCTTAAATTCAGGTTCAAAACTTCCGACCCAGCTAAAGTATTCAAAAAGAGTGTTTTTCAAGATTTGGGCAATTTGATCATCAAGCCCAAATCTTTCTTTTTGCCCTTCAATTATTCGAATTGCATCTCCTGGGTGCATATTCTCTAAATAAGAAGTGATATCAGCAATAAATTCAACCAAATCAACTATGCTGAAACCTTGAATACCATCTGCAAAATGATCAGGGTGATGCCTGTTTTCTTTATAATGATGTTCAAAAAACTTTTCCCATTTTTTCATTTTTTCATAATATTGGGGAGAACCATAAGGAAAAGAAGGTTCTTTATCCATTTGTATAAGCCATTCAATTTCAGGTTGTTTTAATTTTGACATATCATGATCATTTGCGCGTTCCTGTAATTTCTTGATAAAAAATTCTATTTTATCTTTTACGTTTTTTCTATGTTTGTTTATGTTTTCTATTGTTTGAAAAGCAGATGGATCCTTTATCTCGCCTGTATCATAAATTAAACCAGGCTCTGATTTAGTTTTGTATTTTTCTAAAACATCTGCATTTTCCATGTTTTAAATTAGGTTAAAAAAAATAAGGATTGGCTAAAATACCAATCCTTTTTTAATTCCTATACCTTATTCAAAGTAAACTTTTTAGGTTGAATTTCTATCTCTTTTTCTTTTGTCATACCCCTAACTCTGCTTTTGTAATATTCTTCAACTAAAGTTTTATCGTAATTATGAATCCAATTATTTGCTTTTGCAAACATTTCTTTATCCAACTCACAGCCAACCCAGTTTCTTCCACAACAATCCGCAGCTATGCCTGAAACACCTGAGCCTGCAAAAGGATCAAAAACCGTTTCACCCGGTTTTGTTGAAAGCATAATCAACTCTGTAAAAAGCAAAAAAGGTTTTTGAGTTGAGTGTATTTGAGGTTCAAATTTGTTTTTGAAGAAAGGGGAAGTAAAACACAATATGTTGCCTACCCCACTCCATCTTTTTCTTATACCATCAGTCTGATCCAAAAACCATCCTCTGGGTTTTCCATCTTTGACATAAGGTACTACACACTCTCTCAAATACTCTATAGCATTCCATTCATAAGATTTACCTTTTGTTATATGAAAAATCTCTTCTGCTTGAGACTTAAACTTTTTTGAAGCTCCTCTACCTTTTTGTCTTGCATAGGTTAGCCAATTTTCTAAATTAACCTGCAGCCTATCTTTTTCAACTCTTTTGTCTTTATCAAAATCATTTAATGCTTGAAAAACAGTTTGTATTTTTGTACGTCCAAAACACATCCAAAGCGTACCTCCTGTTTTCAATACCCTTTGACACTCTGAGAAAAAGGCGCATAAGAGTTTGTAATAATCTTTATCACTCAAGTTGTCCCAATTAGTGTTAGACGTTTTTCCTGAAAATGCAATACCATACGGAGGGTCAGTGACTATTGCATCAACTGACCCTTTTTCAAGTTTAGAGAATCTTTTAAAGCAATCCTCGTTGTAAAATTCTACCAAACTCTTTTACCTCCTTTTTAATTAATTTTTGTTTTCTCCATATACCTCAATCAACTCTGTATGTAACTCTGACAACATTTGTTCAAAATCTTTTAGAGTAAAATCAGGACGAGAACATTGATTACATCTTCCGAGGTGCATACCTTTATACCAAACAATTAAAACACCTGTACTCAGGTCAAGTATATGATAATCTTCCTCAATGCAAAAACACTTAAAATTCCAAGTCTGATAATCGAAACCTGATTCATGTTTTCCAAACGTTCCACTTATGAAATCGATTGTATCATCTTCTCCAAAAACGCGATTAAATACTTCACGAAATTTATCTCTTTCAAAATGATATTGTTTCATTGGTTCGATCATTTTTCACCTCCCAGTTAGTTTTTACCGCTTGACCCAAAACCTTCTGTGCCTCGGTTTGTTTCATCCAACTCTTCTTTTTCTTCCCACATTACTTCAAAAGATTTATTTGTAAGATTATCCAAATCAATGCCTAAAATTGGGCGAATTGCAAGCTGGCAAATTCTATCACCTTTCTTTACATTATAAGCCTTTGATGTAGTGTTACAAACAATTGCACAAACTTCACCTCTGTAATTCTCGTCAATAGTTCCAGGTGTATTAAGAATTGTCAACCCTTCTTTTAGTGCAAGGCCTGAACGTGGACGTACCAAAGCTTCCCAACCTTTTGGCAATGCAATTGCAAATCCAAGAGGTACAGATGCTCTGCCCAATCCCTTTTCCAAATCAAAACCAGGAATTGTTACATCTTTATCTGCATAACAATCCATACAAGCATCTCCGCTTCTTGAGTAAGCCGGTAGTTTTGCATCTTCGTTCAATCTCTTTACAGCAATTTTTGCATATAAAACTGCCTTCGGTTTAAATAAAAATTTCGTTAAAAACATTTTTAGTAAATTCCTTTTGTGAAAAAAATATAGATTGAGGGTTGATGAAAAAAAAATAAAAGCTGTACCTTTTTAATACAGCCTCTTTTAATACAAATCCAAAAAAAAGCGAGTTGTAATTTGCTGCGTGTTACCATTACACCACTCCTCCGTAATTGAGGAGCTAGGAATCGAACCTAGTACTCAGGGTTATGATCCAATAGGAACAACTTTTGCTTCTTTTTTAAGAAACCCTGGTTGGACTCGAACCAACTCTTACCAGTCAAATGACCGTTGTGCTTTCCCATTACACCACAGGGCTATTCCACACTCAAATTGCAGTTCAAGTGGAGGATACGGCACACCCTCATTCAAATTTTCATCTGCAAATTCCAATTTGATTTGTAAAGTATCATTTCCCCTTTATCTTAGGAGCGATTTTCTTACTTAGCCGTTGTTAATTTAATTATAGGAAATAGTTTTGTAAAATGGAAAGTTTTTATCTAAATCCCAATCAGAACTTTCAAAACCGCAAAGTTCTCTAAAGCGTGGCAAATTAAAACAAAAGTCAATAAATGCACCCCAGTCTTCCTGATTCTTGTGCTTTGACCTCTGAATTACAATTGTTTTAAGTTGCAAATAATTTGAAGTGGCAGTTGCCCAAAGTTCAAGGCCTCTCGGCAAATTGTGCACAAGTCTCTCAAAAGATTCATACACATCAAGTCTCAAATTTTCAATTGTTTTTGTTTCGTTTGGGTTTTCTTTTGAAAAGTTTGCAAGATTTTCTTTTGCAGCGTTCCATTGGTTGTAAAGTACTTTAATGTGCTCTTTTGTAACATCATCCACATACTTTGTAAAAGGATCGTAATCAGAGCTCATAAACTTTTCCATTGAATGCATTGTACTCTGCGACATTATGAGACAACAATTTGATCTTTTTTCATAACGCTGAAATTCAGGCATGAAAACACCGTTTCCTTTTATATCAAAAGTTACAGAAATATTCTGAAGAAAATCATCTCTATTTTCAAAATCATCTTCTTTCAAGTTTTTTGGAAAATGCGTTTCGATATTCTTTACTTCGACCATTTTAACTCCTTCTTTAAAATTATAGAAGGAGTTTTTGAAAAAAGTTTAATAAATTGTTTTCAAGAAATTATAATGAGTTAGAGGTTTTTCTAATTTTAGAGAAGCCTTCAACTTTGTCGTTTCAGCATCTGCAACTGAATGAAACGGGCCGTAAAACCCATCTGTTGTTTTCACGTAAAAATTGTTTCTACTTTTTATAATTTGCATCATACTTTTAATTAGTTTTTTTGGAAGAATTTGCTCAAGAAAACCCTATATTATAAGCATAAATTAAATTAAAAGAGGTACGAAAAGATGGGTGCAGAATTTATTTCAAGGACAGTGGAAGCTCCAAAAGATTCAATCACAGGATCAGTAATTGATAGCTGGTCAGAAAGCAGAGCTTCTTATAGTGGAGATTGGAATACTTGCAGCAAAGTTGGCAAAAGAATCAAATTCCAGGAAAAGTACAGCGAATCTCTTAAAAAGGCAGACAAAAAGAAACTTGACGAGATTGTTGACAACGAAACAAGAAAATGGGAATCAACAGTAATCGACATGGGTATCGTAGGCTACGATGTTATTACTGTAAAGAAAGCCGCAAAAAAGTCAAACGCAAAATTTGAGAAAAGATACATTGTAAAGAACGAAGGTTCAGACAATGTAAAAGATTTCAAGACTGCAAAAGAAGCTAAAATCTTTGCAGAAGAAAGAAGCCTTAAAACAGGTATTTCACATTGGATTTCAATTGAGTACGTGAAGTCAGGAAGCAGTGTTGTTTGTGAATGCAATGTAACAAAGAAAAGAGTTGCAAGAAAGCCAACAAAAGCAAATGTACATTTCCAGGAAATTCACATGTATTACATAACAGCTTTGGCATCAATCTAAAAAAGACATATAAAAAACGGAAGAAAAAAATCTTCCGTTTTTATTTTTGGGTTTAATTGATTCCAGTGAGTTCAGAAAACTTTTCAAAAGTTTTGCAAATACTCAAAAACTCTTTTTCTTCAGGGTACTTTAGGTTGAAATGCTTCAAGGCTCTGAAATTCGTATTTACGTGAAAGCCCCCTGCTTTAAGAGAACTTACAGTAAAATACTTATTCTGCAAAAGCTTTTTATAAAGACCCTCTTCGCAATTTACCAAATCAAAATCTACAATAACCCCTGCAAGCCAGGCATCATGGCTTTGATAGGGCTGCTTATTTGAACCTAAACTCTTTGCGAGCTTTTCTTTTACATTCCCTTTTGTAGTGTTGATACTTCCAACGTTAAAGGAATTTTCAATAGCCCTTGCAGCTCTTTCCAAATTAGATACTTCAACATTTTTTACAATCATTTTTTACTCCTTGTACTGAGATTCTGTGGAATCCGTATGATTGTAATGTCCATCATAAGTTGATGCGGAATCAGCTTCAAAAAAGATCATCTGCGCGATTCTCTCATTTACAGGGATTTCAATAGGTTTATCTGAAAGGTTGTACAAAGTCAAACCGCAAGTTCCGTGAAAACCTGGGTCATAAATTCCGGAGCTCTGGAAAATACCTTTTCTACTCCAGCTTGAACGAATTGCCAGTTCTGCATAAACATTGCTTGGCAAATCAACTCCTTCATTGATTTCTACATTATAGCTGCAACCCGGGAAAAGTTTTAGTACTTTCTTTTCAATCAAAGAACCTGTTTTTAGACTTACATCAATTCCAATCTGCTGTACTTTTGAATATTCAGTTGGCTTAAACCATCCGTTCTGAATTGCTTTATTTGGATTTATCTGTGACATTCTTACTCCTTTTTTGAAAAAATATAGGAAGTGTTTCTCACTCTCCTACTACAGGATTAGTCCAATAATTTACATTCTCAAAATCTTTCCAGTCTCTTGACATTTGATCGTGATGGGTTACATCCAAAATCATTTTTGAGCCTTTTATTACACTTTTATTGAAATCATTTACAACTCTTTTATACAATTCGCGTATATCCAAATTGCCGTATTCAAAATTCCCTTGAAATTCCCCTCCTTTATTTATTTCTCTGTCATTTGTAAAATCAATTCCAATATTTTCAAGTTTTGTTTTACCCAAAAAATCTCTGCTTTTTGCACCGTGACGGGTAATATATGGGCGAGTTATATAATGAATATTTGGATTTTGCAAATTATAAGTCAAACAAAAATCGTTTATAATATCCATTCCTGTTTTGCTTGGGGTTGCATCTTTATCATCTTTGCCTTCGTCATTTAAAAGCAAACCCTGTCCATTTTCCAAAATAACATGATCAAAAGAATGCATTTCTTTTAGGCTCAAACCAAACCTGCATTTCAAGCTCATTGTTTTGCAATCTTCAATAAAATGTATAATTATCCCATCGGAATGCCAGGCTTCAAAGTAATCTTTTGGAATTGTCAAATCTTTCTCATACCAGTCTCGAATGCCTTTCAAAAGTTGGATTTTTTCAAAAGTTTTGCTTTCAATAAAATGTTTGAATGTTGTTGAAAACGGACATTCTTTATAACGAGTAATTGTTTGCCAAATACCCATTCCGCAAGTTCCTGCATTTCTTTTTCTTTCAATAATTTGATTTGCCATTATATCAAAAGGTGTTGTAAAAATACAGTCAGGGTGAATAAAACACTGAGATGTCCCTACTTCTTTGACAAATTGCATCGGGTTGAGAATGAAAGTTTTATAAAAGTAATTGTCAGCTCCAAAGTATGTACCTGAGCCGAAATGTTTGTTTATAATTTGAGTTCCGTTTGCAAGAGTAACGGAATGACCTCTTTGTGGACCTCCGTTTGTAAGTACATTGAGAACTCTTTTATCTTCTTTTTTACTTTCAAAAGCAAGACGAGCTGTTATAGTACCCTTTCCTTCATCCCCAAATGAACTTCCAATAACTGCATCTACTTTCATGCATTAAAATATAGGTCTTTGAAAAAATGCCCCGCCTTTAAAAAACTAATTAAAAAAAGCAAAAAGCGTATAAATAAAAAAGGAGGAAAGCTAATTATGGCTAAAACCACATGGCGTTTTGAATTCATAGATGTAAATAAATCTATTACAATATCGGAAACTACTTCAAAATGGATAGGCTATGCAGTAATCCGTGCTCCAAAAGGAACAACGGAGGCTGTTTATATTCCAAAAAATAACAGGGCTCGAATTGAGAGTATGTTTGGATATGCATCTGCAGACTGGCCGGATATTTTTGAAGTAATCGACTTCAATAATGAGTATGATCTATATATTTCAGCTCCAACTGTAAATACAAAGGAATATCCAAATTATTACGGAGGAGTTTATTTTACAAGAAACGGTGTAATGCCTTTCTATAGATTTACCGATAAAAGAGATCCAAATTATGAAATTGGAATTTGCCCAGGTAAAGAATCTTTGTATTTTAATGCAGCTACAAATTCAGCTGTTGAAATTACTTTGACTGAGCCTGGAAAACAGGATATTGTTCAAATCAAAGGAATTGATGCAAGTGTTGTTAAAAAGCTTAAATATTTGGATTTGGATTTCCCAACTTATAAAGGAACTTATAGGTATAAAGTTGTTGGCAATGTAATTTACCCTGACGATACAATGGTTGAGGATAGCGAACATGCACAGTATGCTGTTGGCGGAATTTTCTTACCGCAGGGTTCAACAAAGTACACATTGCAATTTGGAGCAAAAGATGGTATTTCAAATTTGAATGCAAACATTGCATTTTTACCTGATTCA
>Ga0247608_10008536_pt1 | contig 10335 bp, 8 predicted proteins | sample 176DNAGHGlowgp2_FD_193490 | JGI IMG/M metagenome (GOLD analysis project Ga0247608, IMG submission 193490) | Sheep rumen microbial communities from Palmerston North, Manawatu-Wanganui, New Zealand - 1766 DNA GHGlow gp2 | ecosystem: Host-associated > Mammals > Digestive system > Stomach > Rumen ... | reverse complement strand
AGACCTGCAGGCGCGACAGGCCCAACAGCCGACGGGTGGCCATCTCCTTCGACCGCTCGGTGGTGAGCGACACGCTCAGGTTCACGTAGTTGAAGATGGCGAACACCAGTACCAGTAGGGCAACAACTACATAGAGGTGTGCCATCTCCCGACTGCCGTGATTGATGTCTTCCTGCCCTAACGAACACTCCATCGCGTCATAGTAAATGGTGGAGAACGGCGTGAGCGTCAGTTCCTTTGCAGCCTCCATCTGATAAATCCAGAAGAAAGTCTTCAGATAGTCGCGCATATCGCCAGTTTTGCTTCGCAGTTCGCAGCCCTCGCGCTGCATCAGGAAGAGGACGCAGCACGACGCGTTGTTCATCTGCTCGCTCCAGGCCGAATAGTGGAAGTGGCGAAGGTTCTCTACGTTGAACACACATTCGTAGCCGTCGGGAATGATGGAGCGGTCGAAGTCGTCCATGATGCCGCTGACGGTGTAAGTGATATGACCTTTCCCGCCGTTCGCATCACCTAACTCCATTTCGTCATCGCCTAGCACCATCTCCTTGCCGATAGGACTTTCGTCGGGCCAATAGCGCTGTGCGAACGACTTACTCACCACAATCTGGTTGGGCGCACTGAGCACCTTCCGACGGTCGCCCGTCAGCAGACGGTAGTCGAAGAAAGTGAAGAAGTTCTGACCCGTCACCAGCACCTTCGTGTCGGCCTTCTGCCCACCAATGTTGAACGTCATGCCGTAGCCAGCCATCGAGCACCAGTCTTCCACCTCAGGGAAACGCTCTTTCAGCCGCTCGCCCACACGGAAGTTCGACATCATGCACATCTCGTTGCCTACGACGAACGTGCGGTCGGCGCGTGTCTGGTAGTTCTCCACCGTCATCTGGCGGTAGATGAGGTCGCCCAACAGCAGCAGGAATGCCATCGAGAGGCACAGTCCCACAATATTAATGACGGTAAACAGCCTGTGACGGCTCAGGAATCTGAAATAACTCTTCATATTGGTATTGTTTACTTGATTACTAACACCTCGTTGTCCTTGAATGCCTCATAGCCGCTGGTGACGACACGTTCGCCAGGCTCCAGGCCTTCGAGCACCTCGTAGTGCTGCGGGTTCTGGCGACCTATGCGGATGGGGCGGCGATAGGCTTTGCTGCCATCAGAGGAGAGTACGAAGATCCATTGGCCGCCTGTGGTCTGGAAGAATGTGCCGCGAGGGATGATGATGGCCTGTTCAGGCTGACCCAGTTCGAGGTCGATGTAATAGGTCTGACCTGTACGGATATTCTCTGGGCGCTCACCTCGGAAGATGAAGTCGCAACGGAACTTGCCCTCGCGCACCTCTGGGTAAACCTTACGAACCTGAAGTTGGTATTCTTTATCGCCACGCTTAAAGGTTGCTGTCAGCCCTTGACGGACGCGATCGATATAGTGCTCGTCGATCTGCGCCTGCACCTTATAATCTGAGAGGTCGTTCAGCTGGCCGATCTTCTGTCCAGGCTGGATGCTCTGGCCCAGTTCCACATCGAGCAGGCCCAGTTCGCCATCGATGGCAGAGCGGATTTCGAGCTTGTCCTTGCGTTGGCGCACCAATACCACATTCTTACGCATATTCTGCAGGTTATCCTCCATCTGGTCCATCTGAACGGTGCGATAGATGGAGTCCTGCTTCAGTCGCTTCGATACCAAAGAACGCTTCTTGGCAGAGAGTTGATAGTCTTCCTGCGATTGCAGATAATCCTCTTTGCTGATGAGATTCTCCTGATAGAGCCGACGGTTCTGCTCGAAGGTGCGCTGTTTTCGATGGGTGTCCATATCCAGCTGTGCCTGCTCCGTCTGGTTATTCAAGCGATCCTGCTGCATCGCTACTTGGGTGTTTCTGAGCAGGTTCTGCTTCTCGGCCAGTTCAGCCTCAGCATTCAGGATCTGAAGGTCGAGGTTGCTGTTCGAGAGGCGGACGATGACATCGCCTTTTTTGACGTAAGTGCCTTCCTCTACCACCTTCTCCATCACGATGCCGCCTTCCTCGGGCGAGATCTGAACAATCTGGATGGGCAACACCTGACCGTTGGTGCGCACATAGTCCTTAAACTCAGCGCGCTGCACGTCGCTGATGGTCAGTTCTTCCTTACTGACCTTGAGCGTTGAGGCGTGATTGCCGAATATCAACCAGCAACCAACAGCCAACACCAGACACCCGACACCCATATACGGCCAATACTTTTTCAGCCGTTGTGCCTTTGTCTTTTCGATTACTCTGTCCATATCTGTTCTCCTTTATAGTATCTCACTAATTGTTCCTTCACCATCGCCATCAGACGGCATTGAAGCAGAGTAGCCTTTGAGTTCAACAGCTGGGCCGAAGTGGTGTGCACATCGATAGCTGTCGAGAGACCTTCTTCAAACTGGCGACGCGTCAGCTGATAGGCCAGCGAATCGGCCTCAACCTTCTTTTCCATCTGAAGGGTCTGCTTCAGATAAGCTTGCCAATCCTGCCAAGCCTCCCGACTCAGTTTCTCCAGTTCCAACTGCTTCTGTTCGTAAGCCTCGCAGGCTATCTGGTAGTTGTTCTTCGCCTTGCGGATATTAGTAATGGTCTGTAGACGATTGAACAACGGGATGCTAAGCGTAGCCCCAACATATTCGCCCATGTTGTTCTTAAACTGGTTGCTAAATGAGGCTGCAGTTTCCGAATGGAGGGTTTTGTAGTAAGTGGTGTTCAGGCCCGCACTCAAAGAGAGAGACGGAAAAAGGGATGCACGGGCCTGATGCCACTCATGTTTCGATGCTACCATGTGATGACGGGCCACTTGTAGTTCTGAGTGGACAGTGGAGAGTGGAAAGTTATGATTACTATGCACGCCATTATTATCTGTGCTTAGTTGGTAATCATAACTGTCCACTTTCCACTGTCCACTTTCCACTCTAAACTCCATACTATCTGGCATTGCCATCGTCTTCTTCAGCTCCAGCAATGCAGAGGCATAGAGGTTTTGCTGACGGGTCAGTTCGTAGTCGGCTTCTGCCTGCTGCGACTCCACCTGAGCCACATCGGCAGCACTCTTGCGCCCGACCTCTTCAAGCAAGCGCGTCTGTTTCAACAGTAAAGCTGTCTCCTGCACCTTTTCTTCTGCCATCTTGACCAAGCCCTCGTAATAAGCCACGTTGGCATAAGCCTGAAGAGCATTGAGTGCCGTCTGGTCCTGATGTTGTCTGAGACTGGCCCTGCCCATCAGTTCGCTGGCCTTAGCAGCTCGCAGGGCATGAAGCCGACTGAATCCGTCGAACACAGGCAGCGAAGCCGATAGTTGATAACCATTATAAAAGGTACTCACATCAGTATAACCGTTGGTCTCAGGGTCGATGGCGCGTCCGAAGTTATACTGGGCCCCGATGCCAGCATCCACCGCAGGCAGGAAACTACCGACAGCCTTTGTTTTCTGCGCCTTATAGTTGTCGAGTTCCAGCGCAGCCTGTTTCACCTCATGGTTATGTTCCACAGCATACTGCATACACTGTTGCATTGTCCACGTCTGAGCCGAGGAAGTGAAAAGCAATAGGTGCAAAATGAAAAGTATAAAACCCGTTCGTCTCATATTCTTATGTACTTTTGTTCTTTTTGTCTTTCGACGATGCAAAGTTAGGAGCATTTCCCGTTCTTTGCAAGCATTTGGATCCTCAGGGATGCAGATTGTCTAAAAATTATACACTTGTTTGTATGAGAATTAGACAGAAAGTCGTAACTTTGCAGCATGAACAACTACGGAACCATATTGATTGTTGACGACAATGCTTCCATCCTGACAGCGATGCACTACCTGCTGGATGATACTTTTGAGCATGTGCTGACCACGACTCAGCCCGATGACATCCTGAAGCTAATGGCCCAGCATCCTATCGACATAGTGCTGCTCGACATGAATTTCACCCTCGGTGTCAATAGCGGCAACGAAGGACTGTTCTGGCTTCGGACCATCCGTAAGCAGCATCCGCAGACACCGGTCGTGCTGTTGACAGCTTATGCCGACGTCAACCTGGCGGTCAAGGGACTGAAGAACGGTGCTGCCGACTTCATCACCAAGCCCTGGGATAACGACGACCTGGTGCGTAAGCTGAAGGATGTACTCGACATGAAGAATGAGATCGTCAGTCTTGACGAGGTGGAGAAAGATCATATCCGTCGTACCATCGACCACTGTCACGGCAATCTCTCTCAGGCGGCAGAACTGTTGGGAATCACACGACAGACACTCTATAACAAGATGAAACGATTATAGTGGAGAGTGGACAGTTATGATTACTCTGTGTATTATAATAGGTGTAGGGTTGGCGGCGATGGTGATTTGGTTGCACCATCAGCGAAAGCTGCGCCTACGTGCCCATCTGATGCAGGAGGCCTTACGCAATCGTGATTTCACCTTCCGCCTGTCTACCAACGGACTGCTGTCTGGTGAAAGGGCCATGCAGGAAACGCTCAACCAGATGGGCGAGACCATCCGCCAGCAGATGAACCAGAATGAGTTGGAATCGTGGGAGCGGCTTACTCGTGTACTGACCCACGAGATCATGAACGCCACAGCCCCCATCACCAGCATCAGCCAGTCGATGCTCAACCGACCGGACGTAAAGGGAACGCCACTGGAAAACGGCATTCAGGCCATCTATGAGACATCACGCCATCTGAATGAGTTCGTTGTCAATTATCGCAAGATGTCGGAATTAGAAAAACCCGTTATGAAATCTGTGGGGCTGCGAGCCATCATCGACGATATCAGCAAAGCATATCCCCAACTGACTTGGGAGATTAAGGTCGCTGAGCAACTGATGGTATGGGCCGATGCCGGCATGCTGCGACAGGTGCTGATGAACCTGGTAAAGAATGCGATAGAGGCCAAGGCCAAGAAGATGGTAATAGAAGAGGACAACTATTCACTCTATATCGGCAACGACGGTCTTCCCATCCCTGCAGAAAACCGCCAGTCGCTCTTCGTGCCTTTCTTCACCACCAAGCGTAGTGGGAGCGGCATAGGTCTTTCCTTAAGTCGAAGGATGATGATTCTACAAGGCGGCATGCTCGATCTGGCAGAAACGCCCCGTCTGGGCTGTCATGTGGGATTCATCCTGACGTTACCTACAGATATTCCTTCGCTTGACGCTTGCCACGAAGGACGGCGAGGGCATTGAGGGCGAGGGCTTCCATCTCGTCTTCACCTGGGAAACAACGGATGGGCGCCAGGAAGCCGATACGCTCACGCAGACGACTCACGATATATTCCGAACGCGCCAAGCCCCCCGTCAGCAGGATAGCATCGATATGACCACAGAGCACAGCACTCTCTGAAGCAATATTCTTCGCCACATGATAGATCATCGCATCGAGGATCAATCGGGCATGCTTGTCGCCATAGTCCTCTATACGACGGATGATCTCCCGCACATCGTTCGTACCAAGATGGGCATTCAGACCGGCCTTGCCAGCGATACGCTTCAATAACTGCTTCTCATTATACTTGCCGCTGAAACAGAGACGGATAAGGTCGGAGGCAGGTAAGGAACCAGCCCGCTCTGGCGAGAACGGTCCTTCGCCGTCGAGGGCATTGTTGGCATCCACCGCCCTGCCCTTCTCATGAGCAGCCACAGAGATTCCACCTCCCATGTGACAGATAATCAGATTCAGGTCTTCGTACTCCTTACCGATCTCAGCCGCATAGCGACGGGCGATGGCCCGCTGATTCAGGGCATGCCAAATGCAGATGCGGTTCATCAAAGGAGAACCTGAGATACGGGCATAGTCGTTGAGTTCGTCGACGACACCAGGATCGGCGATAAACGAACGGCAACGAGGAATAGAGGCCGCTATCTCATGGGCGATGAGACAGCCGAGATTGCAAGCGTGATTATGGAGGGCAATACCACTATGAGTGTCCTGAATCATCAGGTCGTTGATCTCGTAGACACCACCTTCGAGAGGCTTCACCAGTCCACCACGTCCGATGACGGCATCAAACGCCACTGGGATATCAGCCTGTCGCAACTCATCAAGAACCAACTGTCTGCGAAAGTCCTGCTGCTCTATCACATCGTCGAAATGGGAGAGTTCCTCAGCACTGTGAACGATATTACGGACGAGCACAGGTGTCTCGTCCTCGAAGACAGCCATCTTCGTCGACGTAGAGCCTGGATTGATGACGAGAATCTTCATATAGCTGCTAAAGCGAGGGAGTAATACTTGGATTCCGGACTATCGGCTCGCGAGGGCAGCACACAACAGCACTGGGTGCCCTGCAACACACCTGCCGTCTTGGCATAACCAAAGAGGGTGATGGTCTTGTAAAACACATTACCAGCCACGATATCAGGGAATATCAGCGCATCGGCCTGACCGTCGATGACGGAATGGATACCCTTCTCCCGCAGACTCACGGAATCGAGCGACGTCTTCAGGTCAAGAGGTCCATCGATGATACAACGTCCGAACTTGCCCGTCTGCGCCTCTGCGATAATCTCCAGATAGTCGACGGTATAGGGGAAGGTCTTGGCACTCACTTTCTCCGCACAATGGATGAGCGAGATGCGAGGCTCCTCGATACCCAAGGCATGACAGACATAATTCATATAATGAATCTGCTGACGACGCTGACCTTCAGTAGGCACAGGAATCACAGCCGCATCGGTAAAGAAGAGCAGTTTCTCGTACTTGGGAATCTCAGCCATCGCCACATGAGTGAGCACATGCCCGGGACGGATGATGCCGTTCTCCTTATCCAATATAGCACGCAGAATCACGTCGGTATTGATGAGTCCCTTCATCAGGATGTCGGCCTCACCGTTCTTACACATTGCCACAGCCCTGCGGGCACACTCTTCTTTGTCGCCGCCGTCGACATAGATAGGTTCGATGAATCCCATTTCCACTCCTTTTTCCACTGCATAACGGGTGCTGGCATCGTTGGCACATACAACGGCGACACGCTTTTTATCTCCCCGCTGCTGGAGGAAGATAATCATATCGTTTAATGTTTTAATAGGTTGCATAGGTTCCTTATTTTAAGTTTTATGCTGCAAATATACAAAAAAATGTTCAATGTTCAATCGTCAATGGTCAAATTTTTTGTATCTTTGCAAGCGAAACTCTAAAAAACAATGAATATGAGGAAATATCTGTTCATTTCCGCCCTTTTCTACCTGTCGGCAACGGCACAAACCACCCAAGCACCGATGGTGCTGCAGTACGACCAACCTGCCACCTATTTCGAAGAATCGCTGCCGATTGGTAATGGCAAGCTCGGTGCCCTCGTCTATGGCGGTACCGACGACAATATCATCTACCTGAACGACATCACCCTTTGGACTGGCAAGCCCGTAGACAGAAACCTCGATGCCGATGCACACAAATGGATACCAGAGATCCGCAAGGCGCTCTTTAATGAAGACTATGCCCTGGCCGACTCTTTACAGTTACATGTACAGGGGCCTAACTCACAGCATTTTCAGCCTCTCGGCACTTTGCATATCAAGGATCTGGGCTTGGGTGAGGTCAGCAACTATCATCGCAGCCTCAACCTCGACAGCGCAATTATTAAAGACTGCTATATGCGTGACGGTGCTACTATCACAAGAGAATACTTCGCCTCGAACCCCGACAAGCTCATCGCCATCCGACTGCGAGGCAATATCAACTGTCGCATTGCGCTGACGGCCCAAGTGCCTCATAAGGTGAAGGCCATCCCCACCCAACTCACGATGACGGGGCATGCTACAGGCCATCCGCAGGAAAGTATCCATTTCTGTACGATGCTTCATGTGAAGACTGATGGAGAAATGACCGCCGCTGACTCCTCGCTGACCATCACCAATGCCAAGGAAGCGATTATCTATATCGTCAACGAGACCAGTTTCAACGGCTTCGACAAGCATCCCGTCAAAGAGGGAGCGCCCTATCTGGAGAATGTCGCCAACGACATCTGGCACACGCAGAACTTCAGTTTCGACGAGTTCTATGCCCGCCACCTCGCAGACTATAAGCCTATCTACGACCGTGTAAAAATCAGATTATCTAGTGATTCTAGTATCCCTGGTGAATCTAGCAAATCTAGTGCATCAAGCACCACCACCGACGCCCTTCTCAAAACCTACACCGATGGCGGAGGCCAAAGCCGCTACCTCGAAGAACTCTACTTCCAATTCGGGCGCTATCTGCTGATCTCCTCTTCCAGAACAGAGGGCGTGCCTGCCAACCTGCAGGGCCTTTGGACTCCTCACCTCTGGTCACCCTGGCGAGGCAACTATACAGTGAACATCAATCTCGAAGAAAATTACTGGCCTGCCTTTGTGGCCAATATGGCAGAGATGGCCCAGCCGCTCGACGGTTTTGTGAAAGCACTAGCCACCAACGGCCAATACACCGCCAAGAACTACTATGATATCCACGAAGGCTGGTGCTCAAGCCACAACTCTGATATCTGGGCGATGACCAATCCTGTGGGCGAGAAAAACGAGAAACCCGAGTGGGCCAACTGGAACTTAGGTGGCGCCTGGCTCGTGCATACCCTTTGGGAGCGCTATCAGTTTACACAGGATAAGGACTATTTGCGCATGGTGGCCTATCCGCTGATGAAGGGCGCAGCCCAATTCTGTCTACGATGGCTCATCGAGAATCCCAAAGTACCTGGCGAACTGATCACTGCCCCCAGCACATCCCCTGAGAATGAATACAAGACAGACAAAGGCTATCACGGCATGACCTGTTATGGAGGCACTGCTGATCTGGCCATTATCCGTGAACTCTTCATCAATACCATCGCTGCAGGCAAGATTCTGGGCGAGAAGAATAAGGAGATGGAAAAAGCCCTTGCCCGTCTGCATCCCTATACCATCGGCCACATGGGCGACATCAACGAGTGGTACTACGACTGGGACGACTGGGACTTCCAGCATCGCCACCAGAGTCACCTTATCGGTCTCTATCCAGGTAATCATCTTATGAACGAAGAGCTAAGAACTAAGAGTTCTTCACTCTTCACTCTTAATTCTCAACTCTTAAAAGCCTGTGAACGATCCCTCGAAATCAAGGGCGACAAGACCACAGGCTGGAGTACAGGTTGGCGCATCAATCTCTGGGCCCGTCTGCACAAGGCAGAACAGGCTTATCATATCTACCAGAAACTGCTGACCTATGTGTCGCCAGATAATTATCGCGGTCCAGACCGTCGTCGTAGTGGAGGCACCTACCCCAACCTCATGGATGCCCATCCGCCTTTCCAGATTGATGGTAACTTCGGAGGAACGGCTGGTGTCTGCGAGATGCTGATGCAAAGTGGTGATGGAAAGATTGAGTTGTTGCCTGCTCTTCCTGAACAATGGAAGGATGGTGCCATTAGCGGAGTCTGTGCCCGTGGCGGTTTCGAAGTGTCATTTGAGTGGAAGGATGGCAAAGTACGCCAATGCCAGATCAAGTCCCAGAAGGACAGTACCGTCACCTTATTATACAATGGTCAGCAGAAGACCGTCAAACTGAAAGCCGGCCAGACCACACCCGTAAAAACGTGGTAAAACTTAGTGCTGGGGTCAGGCCCCGATACTAAGTTTATAGGTAATGCTGAGCTTTGAGTTCTGCAACGGTATCGAGCAATTCCTGATACCAGTCTTCGCCAAAGCGTCGGATAAGCGGGTCACGCAGAAACTCGTACAACGGCAGATTCTCTCCGATCCCTTTGACGACGGCCATTTTACAAACAGCCCAACGGTTGTAGTTCAGGCCAACCATTCCGCCACCGAGTCGCTTCTCACGTATGGGATAAAGCGCACAACTAACAGGCTTGCAGAAACGGGTCTTACCTGCTCTGTAAGCCTTTTCCAAGGCACAGAGGCAACAGTTCTCGATGCCAAACAATTCACCATAATAAGTGAACACACAATCTTTTCCTCCTACGATGCTCGTCACGAGATCTCCCTCCTGGTCAGTATAAGCCACACCTTGTTTGTCAATGACAGATTGCGCTGAAGCCGAAAGGTCATTCCAAATCTCATCGACACAGTCTTCTATTTCTGCGATCTCATCAAGTGTTACAGGAGCCCCCGCATCACCCTCCACACAGCATTGGCCTTTACAGGCACTAAGGTCACAACAAAACTTCTCAGTCAGGATCTCTGACGAGAGCAGCACATCGCCAACTTGGATGATGGGAGGAAGTTGCACTTTTTAGTTTAGAGTTTAGAGTTTAAAGTTTATAGTTTATAGATGATTACCAGGCTATGGGAGTCTGGCCGTTTTGTTCAAGATAGGCATTGCAACGCGAGAACTGATGCTGACCGAACCAGCCACCACGATTCGCA
>Ga0247608_10008535_pt1 | contig 10336 bp, 3 predicted proteins | sample 176DNAGHGlowgp2_FD_193490 | JGI IMG/M metagenome (GOLD analysis project Ga0247608, IMG submission 193490) | Sheep rumen microbial communities from Palmerston North, Manawatu-Wanganui, New Zealand - 1766 DNA GHGlow gp2 | ecosystem: Host-associated > Mammals > Digestive system > Stomach > Rumen ... | reverse complement strand
GAATACACCTTACCGTCACTAATCGTCGGATTAGGCGAAGTAGAATAGCAGACACCACGATAGGTGATGTGCGAACCCGTAGCCGTTGCTGTCACAATGGCTGAGTTTCCAGAAACGGAAGATACTGTAGGAGTGGTAATCGTCAATGGATTATTCACCTCACTAACGTCGTTGCTACAGGCTGTTGCCATCATTCCGATGGCAAACAGCGCTAATAGTTTAGATATATATTTCATAATACAATTCATTTAAATTATTATTCGAATACCAAGTGACAATGGTCAACGGTAAAGTGGAAATAGAATTCATCAGGATTGGATACAGTATTCAAACCCTTGTATTCTTGCGTATAGGTCTTTCCATCGTTACCAACCATAACAGCCTTGACGTTAGCGGTTCCATCACCAACATTAGTAACACTAACTGTTACAACGGCTTCGTCCATAGCAGCAAGCCATGTGGCCCAGTCACGACCATCCTCCATGACTTTTGTGACATGAGCGTCTTGCTCTTCAGCGGTGAATTTAGTACCCCAGCACCAGTTGTCGGCACGCAGTACACCATATTCTTCTGAACCATCTGCATTGGTGAGCACAGCAAGGAAGTTCGCATAGTTGCCAGCACCTGAAGTGTAGTTCTTGAAACGTGTTACGTAGGTTTCACCCTTTGGTACTTGGATCATTGAAGAATGCTCACCCCAGAATGCAGTAGAATTATCATCTGCACCAATAGCATCATCAAACTCAATGTGGCTATGGTCAATAGTGAAATGAACATAGAAGTTGCTAGGATCTGTAACTGTATTCAGACCTTTATATTCCTGTGTATAGGTCTTTCCATCGTTACCTATCATCACAGCCTTAACGTCAGCAGTTCCATCACCCTTGTTGGTAACATATACAGTAACCTTAGCACCATCCATAGCAGCGAGCCATGTTGCCCAGTCACGACCATCCTCCATGACTTTTGTGACATGAGCGTCTTGCTCTTCAGCGGTGAATTTAGTACCCCAGCACCAGTTGTCGGCACGCAGTACACCATATTCTTCTGAACCATCTGCATTGGTGAGCACAGCAAGGAAGTTCGCATAGTTGCCAGCACCTGAAGTGTAGTTTGTGAAGGAAACAACATAAGTTGAACCAGCATCTACTTTCATATATTCAGAGTGAGCACCCCAGAAGGCCGTAGAATTGTCGGTAGCACCAATGCAAGTGTACATCTTATCAACAACATCGAACTGTACAGAGGCGATAACTGGGGCTGTAGCACCCTCACCCTTGTAAGTCTTGCTGTAGGCTGCTACCAAGGTCTTGGTTCCGAGACTATTCATGTCTGGAACAGCCTGGAATGTGAGGTCTGCAGCAGTTACATTCGCTGTAACACCCTGCTCAAACTCAACAGTAGCGGTAACATTGGCAAACGCCTCCTCCATAGTTGTACCCAAAAGCACCTTCTTAGGAGCGCCATTCAATGTCATCTTCAACGGTTGCTTGTCACCAGCCTCCGTGCATCCGCCAATTGGCTCGATATTCGTAGAGATCCAGTCGATATAACTGCCCTCAGGAACAAGGAATACACGAATATTGGTGTTGGAAGCATCTGCGTTCAGGTTAGCGAGTTCAGTAGTCTGGGTATAGGTCTTAGTGATAGTACCATTCGTCATCTTGACAACCAAACCACCTTCTGTACGGTCGAGAGTCAGTGTCACCTTACCACCGAGTTTATCAACACCAGCGTCAGTGTCGGTCTCGAAGGTTAGGTTACTCTCCACCAAACTACGGTCGATATAATCACCCCACTCAGAGTTACCACTGGGCTGATTATCGAAACGGATAGCGCCATACTCCTTATAATTAGCAGCACCACGATCCTCATCATTAGAGATAATCATCGCATAGTTCTTGTAGGTATTTGGAGCCTCAGGATTGATATGCAGATTAAACTCGGCAATCCATTTCGTAGCCTCAGGAATCACATAGTATTTTGTGAACTGTGCCCACCAGCCAGTAGAGAAGTCTGTAGCACCGATGGTGTATACATCCTCCATCTGACCAGAAAGGTCTTCACCCTCTCCACCTTCTTCTTCCTCGCTGCCTCCCATCTCTGAGAGCCAGTCTGGAGCATTCACGTTGAAAAGTTCACTGCCTTCACAACTCGTCAACGTCATCACACCAAGGGCAGCAATGAAAAAGACGGATGCTAATTTATTTAGATATTTCATAACTTTATCTTTTTTGTTATATTACTCAACTTCATTATTTAACTACAGGATGAACTGTCCAACCTTTCTGTGTAAAGTATTTGGAATTATCCGTATTATTATTAGCAGAGTTACCCACCAGGTTCGCATTGTCATTCAATGTATTCTGATAGATGGGGAAGAACTCATGACCAGGCTGGTAAGTATCAAATGAACTCTGCACACCTGTGCCAGGATAGGAAACTGGATCCTTTACAGTAGCCTTGTCAAGTTTATAAGCACCATGTTCCTTCAACTGCGTCAAACGGTCACTGTTATAGAAGAAGCCCCAACGGAGCAAGTCTACACCACGACCGTACTCACAACCGAACTCCTTAGGACGCTCTACGTTGGCAATCTGCTCGAAGAGTTTATCCTTGGTATTAAAGTCTGAAAGTTGCAAGTTCTTCAGTTTAGCACGAGTACGAACTTGGTTAATCCAGTCGATAGCCTGCTGTGTAGGACCATTCACCTCGTTCTCACACTCTGCGGCACGAAGCAATACGTCAGAGTAACGCATCAGTCGGAGATTGATACCGCACTTCAAACCAGTAACCACTGAAGTATAAAGACCAGTACGGAAGTTAGTCCACTTAGCAATAGGCAGACCACCATTTCCTGTATTAGTAACAACAATATTGTCGGGTGTCATTGCTGAGCCATAACACATATTTCCATACTCGAAGCCTTCCCATTCTGTCTCATAGGTTCCTATTGTCCAATAGAGACGTGGGTCAAGAGAACCATCTGTAGTACGCTCTGCCTTGAAGAGTTGGTAAAGCCAAGGAGAAGCAGAAAGGTCTGCCCAGCCACCGTAGTCACCAGGACCATAGTTAGACTCTACAGCATGACCCTGAGAAGCATCTTTGCTGACATTAACTGGAGTCCACTCGTCAGTAGAGCCCTGAGTTCCATAATCCATAAACTGTACCTCGAACAGACTCTCGTCATTGTTCTCATAGGCACTACCCTCACGGAAGTTGTCACCATAGTTAGCCATCAACTTATAAGTACCGTATGTACCACCGATGATTGCCTTCAGAACGGTAAGAGCCTCACTATACTTATGACGCTGCATCAAAACACGTGCATAATAACCTGCGGCGGCACCGCTGGTAGCACGTCCTTTAGCCCACTCACCACCTTGGTCACGAGAAGGGAGCAAAGTCATTGCCTCAGAGAAGTCAATCTCCACCTGATCCATCACACGGTCGTACTGAGCCCAGCCGTCAGCATCACCCTCTGTCACATTCGAGGCATAGAGACCGTCCAGTGAAGAGTACTGATCGTAACTCAGAATCAGCGCAGGATTCTGGAAATAGACTGCAAGGTTATAGTAAGCAAGTCCACGAACAAAGAGAGCCTGTCCCTTAATACGCTTCATTCTTTCAGAAAGAGCAGTATCATCTTCTCCACTCTTAGAAATCACATAGTTACAGATATTGATGACATAATACCAGTCACGCCAAGGCCACTGACCAATCTCATCAGTAGTAGGCTCGTTCAAGTTATCAAAAGGAAGATACCATACCTGAGAGGAGTTCCACACCTCATCACCACGGCACACGTCAATTGTGTAACCAACACGGGCGTATGTTCCCTCCATACGAATATGGTGATAACATGCTATCACAGCCTCCTCCAAATCATCGGCAGTATTGCCGAAAGTTCCTGTTGTCGGTGAGTTGGGGTTGGTCAACTCCAACTTGTCGCCACACGAGGTCAGCGTACCGATGCCCAGCATCAGGGCGAGTGCAATTCTATATAGTTTCATAATCAAACTTCAATTTTTTAGTTTTTAAATCTTTCAATTCTTTAGAACGAGAAAAGAACACCTGCCATGAAACTACGTGCGCTTGGGTAAGAACAGAAGTTGTAACCCGGAGTGAACGTTCCACCAGCAAAATCCACATTGTATCCTTTATACTTTGTAAAGGTATAGAGGTTCTGAACAGAAGCATAGATGCGTGCACCAGAAATCACGCCCTTGAACCATTTGTCGGGGAAGTTATAACCCAACTCGATATTGGCAATCTTCCAATATGCGGCATTCTGGATATGACGCTCGCTGAAATAGTCGTTCCAATGCTCACCATCAGCCTGATAGTAAGTACGAGGAACAGAGGAGATATAAGTTAATCCGTCCTCTGAATAGCGGTTGGCATTCAACAGGGCTACGTCTTTATTAGCAGGACCGTAACTGGAGTTCAGACTGTTCCAGATATCATCAGATACATGATAGTTCAAAGCACCGAAGGTAGAGATACTCAGGTCGAAATTCTTATACTCCAAATGAGCACTGAGACCGAAACTTACCTTAGGCAGACCACTGCCGAGAACGACACGGTCGTCAGCATTGATGATACCATCCTCATTAACATCCTTGTAGAGACAGTCACCAATCTGTGCGCCAGTCTGTGTGGCATGGTCGTCCAAGTCTGCCTGTGTACGAGCAATACCCTCATATACATAACCATAGAACTGACCCACTTCCTGACCTACGAAGGTAGCGTAAGCACCCGTGATATAAGACTCGTTACCGAAGCCCAGAGAGGTCACCTTATTCTTCAGTGTGCTCAGGTTGGCACTAATCTGATGCTTCAAAGGATGATCGTTGTTACGATAGGTGATTGAGAACTCGAAACCGCTGTTCTCCATCTCGGCAGCGTTCATCGTCACACTGGTATTCTGTACACCAGCATTGGCAGGAACTGGTACGCTGTACAGAAGGTCTGTGGACTTGTTCTTGTACCACTCTGCGGTAAACTCAATACGGTTATTGAACATAGCGAGGTCAAGACCGATATTGGTGGTCTTTTTCTTCTCCCATGCAAGGTTACCGTTTACGAAGGTCTCGATAGAAGAACCAGCAACAGGGCTGTTACCGAAACTATAAGTCATGTAACCACGGCGCATAGTTGCCTGATAAGCGTACTCACCGATATTCTCGTTACCAAGTTCACCATAACTTGCACGGATCTTGAACATGTTAATGATATTACGGTCGATGGGGAAGAACTTTTCCTTATCGAAACGCCAACCAATAGAGATAGATGGGAAGGTACCCCAACGGATATCCTTGGTCAGACGGGAACTACCGTCACGACGGAGAATGAAAGAGAGCAGGTACTTGCCATCGTAGTCATAGTTCAAACGACCGATGAAAGAGGTAAGCGCATGTTTGTACTCATAAGAATCTGCATCACGAGTCTCTGCATTACCAATCTGCAGATAGTAGGGCTCTGGGAAGTTCTTACCCCAGGCATTCAACAGATGGGTATTCTCCTCCTCGTATGTGATACCACCTAAGAGGTTAATATGGTGCAAACCGAAGTTGCCATCCCATGTCAGCGTATTCTCCACCAGGAAGTCTGAATAGGTGCGCTTGTTCTCGGTCAGTGTCTCGTTACTCTTGTCGAGGTAAACACGACGGCTCTGAATCCAAGCACCAATCCAGGTCTTGTCCTGTGCGTGTGTCTTACTATAAGAGAGGTTGAGTTTGTAGTTCAACTTATGGTTCTTAGTATCCAGACCAATCATCTTCAAAAGGTCAACATCTGCAGAACCTGTAGCAACGACACGGTCAACGATGGTGTTACGGGTCAACTTATTGTTCACCAGCAAGGGGTTAGAAGCAGAGATATCACCATGCAACTCATCATAGTAAACACCGTATCCGTAAGCGTCATAACTGTAGTTCTTTGCAGAAGAAACACTCTCGTCCAAATACCATGTTCCCTCATCGTATGCCTTAATGGTTGGCTGCATCAGCAAAGTACCACGCAATACGTTAGTCACATCACCATACAGACCCTGCACGTACTCGGAGGCATTGGAAAGTCCCATACCGTCTTGATTAGAATGAGAGTAAACGAGACTGGTACGGAACTGGATGAACTTCGTCTCCATCGTGTTGTTCACACGAGCAGTGAAACGCTGGTAGTTAGGACCTGCACCCTCTAAGGTACCCTTCTGCTGGAAATAGTCCAGACCTATATTATAAGTATTATGCGCGCCACCACCACTCAGGTTGATGTTGTGGTTCTGACGAGTACCAGTCTTAAACACCTCATCAAACCAGTTGGTATTGGTGTTGTCTATGAACTGATACCTACCAGTCTCAGGATTCATGGCATAACCTCCAGCCAAAGGACTATTAGAATTAGCACATGCCTGTCCCAGATAGTTACTATACTGGTCAGCGTTCATCACATCGTAGGTACTGCTTGGAATCCAGTCAACACCGAAGTAGCCCTTATAGTCCACCTTCAATGGCTGATCTTTCTTACCTCCCTTGGTCGTGATGATTACCACACCGTTGGCAGCACGAGAACCGTAGATAGCACCTGCAGATGCATCCTTCAACACCTGAATGGTCTCAATATCGTTAGGAGAGAAGTCACGGATGGTAGTACCCATGGGCACACCGTCAATCACATACAGAGGAGCGGTACTTCCGAAAGAACCGATACCACGGATACGTACGGCTGGGTCTGCACCAGGCTGACCGTCAGAGGTGATCTGCACACCGGCAACCTTACCTTCCAGCATCGTGGAGATGTTGGAGTTAGAAACGCGCTTCAACTCCTCAGCATTCACGATAGATACGGCACCCGTCAAGTCTGCCTTCTTCTGTGTACCGTAACCCACAACGACTACTTGGTCAAGAATCTGAGAGTCAGACTCCAACGTGACAGCGTCGATAACGGCACGACCACGAACGGCAACCTCACGATCCTTGTAGCCCACATAACTAATCACGAGCGTTGCGTTAGAGGCTGCGTCAATCGTGAAGTTACCGTCAATGTCGGTCACACTTCCCGTCTGAGCGCCCTTTACTCTAACTGTTGCACCAATCAGGGGTTCCCCGTCCTGGTCAACAACCTGACCCTTGACCTTAATGGTCTGCTGAGTCACTGCTGCATTTGCCGAAAGAGGACAGACTGTTAGTCCACCCGTCATTCCCAAAGTCAGCATCAAAGAGAATAATACTTCTTTTCTCATTGCTAATTGTTTTTAGGTTAGAAATTTTGTTAATATTAAAATTATCTAACCGCAAAATTAAAACAATTACGCGCATAAAGGGTGGACAAAACGATATTTAAGGTGGACAAAACGGAATAATAACGCAAAAACTACCCTTTTTCACTATCAACTTCACCAACGAAGGCAGAAGGACTGCAACCATACTGATGAGTGAAGCAACGAGTGAAGTATTTGGGGTCGTTAAAACCAACCTTATAGGCTATCTCGGTAACATTCCGATTAGCATGGTTTTCAAGCAACAGACGCTTGGCGATGGTTAAGCGATAATTACGAATAAACTGCCCGGTACTCACTCCTGCCTCTGCATTAAGCCGTTTAGACAATAATGGTTTACTCATGCCTATCGCCTCCGCAAATTCTGTCACACCAAACTCACTATCCGAATAATGCTGTTCCAAAATCTCCGTGGCAAGATTCATAAAGGGCTTGGCATGCTGCATCACCTCCTGCTTATCAGCCTCCACACTCTTATGGTAACTTTGCTTGAGTTTCTCATGATTATCAAGGATATTCTGAATACGTGACTGCAACTGCTGGGGCTCTTCCGCCTCCTCCAATACTTTGCGGATGGGGGTCAGCAGCTTCTCCGCCTCCTGACGTTTCCACTCCTGTTCCTTATAGCGGTAGAACCACACAACAAAGCCTATCAAAGCCATGATAACCATTAACGTGAACCACCAACTCTTCCAGAAATAAGGGGCGACATGCACCTGTACATAGATCTTATGTTCCTCATCACTGCTGAGATCAGTGCTATATTTCACCTCAAAAGTATAGTTGCCGGGCTTCAGACTGGTATAACGAACTGAATGCTCACCATGTTTCAGACTAATCCAATCGTCCTCAAAACCTTTTAAGCGATAACTGTAGTGCCCTGTCGCCTCTCCTGCGTATGTCAGGGCTGAGAACTCAATAGTAAATGACTTGGTCGACTCATGTAAATGTATGACATCTGCACTCGAGATATCAGCATCTATGAAGTCGCTGTTTTTAGATGCTGTCACCACTTGATTATCTACCATCAAACGGGTAAAAGTGAGGTGGACAGGATAAACAGCCTCCTTATTTTCGTCCACCACCTCAATCAGACCTTTCATACTACCTAAATAGATTGTACCATCGGAATCCTTGACGGCTGAGTTCCAATAAAAACGCTGACAAAGAAGCCCGTCTCGCTCTCCATAATTAATAAAGGTACACGCATGAGGGTCATAGACAGACAGTCCGTTAGCGGTAGTAATCAACAAACGTCCCTGGACATCCTCAACGATTCCTTTCACAGAATTATTAGCAAGTCCGTCGTCTGTAGTCAGTGCGTGGAAGGTCTCTTTTCCTTTTTCATCGACCATACGCCGATAGAGCCCATAGCCGTTGGAACCTAACCATAAAGTACCATCCTTCGCCTCATAAAAACAACTGATTTTATCAACAATACCTGACTCTGGATGGTCAAGTTTTGTATAAAGACTTCTCACACGGAACTTACCCCTCCCAGTTTGACGAGAGCGCAGGTCGATAACCCTGACACCTGTCATACATCCCATCCATAGCATACCTTGTTTATCAACGATAGAACCGATACAGCCACGGACATTACGATTATCCTCAAAGGGATCCTCCAGACTGCCCGTCTTTAAATCATAGTAAAAGACACCATCATTTGAACCTATCCACAGGGCATCATTATACTTATCATAGGCAAGAGAACCAATATAGTTTGTCTGTGCTACCATAGCAGCAGGCATATCAACATGAACGACCCTCTGATGGTCGGACAGTGAAATCATATTCAGTCCACCACCCCATGTACCAATCCACAACTGCCCATGGGCATCTGCCTCTAACACAGAGACGGAATTATGCGATAAACCAGAGTTCTGTGTCGTCCAGTGAACAAAGCCCTTGTCTCCTGCACCTCTCCGGTTCAGTCCTCCCTCTACCGTTCCTGCCCATAATGTACCGTCAGCCTCCACATATATCGCATTGACAGGACGGGGAGATAATGAGCCTGCATCAGCAGGATGATAAGCATGGTTATGAAGCAGCAGCGGACGAGGTGACAGTTTCACAATACCTGCCGTCTCTGTTCCTATCCATATCTGTCCGTCACGCACCATCAGACAATGCACAAAATCGCTGGGCAAGGGAGTGACCGCCGTGGAGTTGTCCCAATGGGAAAATGTTCCCTGTTGCTCGTCAAGGATATTAATACCACGCAGACTACCGATCATCAGTCTGCCATCAGGAGTCTCCGCCAAAGAGGTCGTGAAATCATGGGCTATCGTTGTGGCATCGGCAGTATGGCGAAACGACTGCATGGTACGGGCATACTGGTCATAGGCATAAAGTCCTTGATTGGTGGTAATCCATATTTTACTACCTCGTTTCAGGATGTCCGTCACATAAAGTCCTCGCAACTGACTCATCACAGGGGCAATATCCTCACGTACTAGTTTTCCGCCACGCTCAGCAAGACGATAGAGTCCGCCATCCACACATGCCCATACCGTTCCGTTGTCCTCAATATCCTTGATACAGATATCTGGCACATTACCAATATAATGTAATCTTCCTATATGCGTAATGTCTCCGTTATCACCAAAGGTATAACGGAAAATGGTGTCTCCCGCTACTTGCCAAAGAGCCCCTTTACTGTCGCTATAGACCTTGACAGACAATCTGTCCAGCATACTGCTGATGTCACCGCCCGGGCTTTTCGGGGTGGTGCGACTCATGGTTCGCATGTCAATCACATCCGTCCGCTCATCGTAAGCAATCCATAACCGCTGATGACTATCCTCTGCAATACTCTTACAGGAATTACTGCTCCACCCCTGCGGATTCGCCAAGGCGGTCGTCATAAACGAGAAGCCATCATAACGCACGGCTCCACCTCCATAGGTGGATATCCATACGAAACCCTTACTATCAACAAAGAACTGGCTGACATGGTTATGCGGAAGTCCTGCCGACAGGTCGAGCGTAGTCATCTGATAGTACTCTGTCAGCACATTCTGCGCTGACAGCCGTCCGACAACCATCGTCAATACC
>Ga0247608_10008534_pt1 | contig 10337 bp, 6 predicted proteins | sample 176DNAGHGlowgp2_FD_193490 | JGI IMG/M metagenome (GOLD analysis project Ga0247608, IMG submission 193490) | Sheep rumen microbial communities from Palmerston North, Manawatu-Wanganui, New Zealand - 1766 DNA GHGlow gp2 | ecosystem: Host-associated > Mammals > Digestive system > Stomach > Rumen ... | reverse complement strand
TTCAATCAACAAATTCTTTTTTGACTTGTTTGGCAGCAAATTCAACGAGCCACCATATATTGTTTCAACAATTGTAGCTTATTCTGCATTTGGCGTTATCGGATTTTTTGGTCTGTTCGGTCTTTATCAGCTGATAAAGAGAAAGAGTTTGTTAAAAGTAGATAAAGAACTGATTGCATTAGGTATTCTTTATTTGGTAGTACTCGGAACATATGCGTTGTTCAATGTAGTCGAACTCAACTACAGGCCGGTAATATTTGACGGAAAACTCGAGGCGTCATTCCCATCATCTCATACGCTTATTGCAATAGTTGTCTTTGAGTCCGCTTCATTGCTTATCAGTCGCTACATAAAGAACAGAAAGTTGGCAATAGCACTTAAAATATCATTCTCCGCTATTTCTCTGACAATAGAGATTACACGTATAATTGCCAATGTTCACTGGATTACGGATATTGTCGGAGGTGTTTTATTCGCTGCAACATATTTAACACTTTTCTGGTGCGTAATAACTGATATAAGGGTCGATGAAGATAGTTCAAACGGAGACGAAGTTCAGTAGAATTTCAAAAAGGGGTTATATGGATAATAATTCGAAATTGGTAATAAAAAAATTAACTTCTTGTGCGAAAGTTTTTCCGGATAAGATATATGGAAAAGGTTTCAGGGAAGTTAATGTAGCAAAAGGACAGGAATTTTCATTTCAGATTGCATATAAACTAAGAGAATACGACAATCAGGATTATTCTGTAAAGGTAGAATCACAACTTAAGGAACACATAAAAACATATCGTGTCGGATTGGTAGGATCTTTGATGCCTGCGTATCCACAATCACATGATAATGATTATTTAAGAACAAAGCCGGGTTTGTTCCCTGATGTTTTGTATCCTGATGATTCTATGCGTATAAGGGCAAACGATTTATTCTGGCAATCTTTATGGATAACTATTAATATTCCGCAAGCAATTGAAACATCAAAACAAAAAATTACAATAAAGTTTTGCAATAAAAATGAAACAGTCAGCGTAGTTACTTTCAATCTAATTATTCATGACTGCATTCTTCCAAAGCAAGACTTGATTTTTACACAATGGTTTCACATTGATTCGATTGCATCGGTACATGGTGTCAGAATATTTTCCAAGAAGCACTGGGAACTAATAAAGAAATATATGCTATGTGCAACGGAACATGGCATGAATATGGTTTTAACTCCTATATTGACACCTCCTCTGGATACAGAAATAAACGGGGAAAGGCCAACAGTTCAACTGGTCGATATTGAAAAGAAAGGTGAAAAGTATCATTTTTCTTTCGACAAATTGGAAAAGTTTATTGAAATAGCTAAAGAATCAGGGATAGAGTATTATGAAATAAATCATTTCTTTACTCAATGGGGATGCGTTGCAACTCCTAAAGTTATAGCAACAGTTGACGGCAGAAAAAAGAAAATATTCGGTTGGAATGTAAGTTCGGGATCAGATGAATATAAAAGATTTTTGGAAGAATTGATACCGTATGTCATTGATGTTTTTGCAAAAAACGGCATTTCGAAAGATAAACTGTTTTTTCATGTTTCGGATGAGCCTTCAGACAGCAATATTGATAATTATAAATATTGCAGTACTGTTCTCAGAGATATAATAGGGAAAGACGCCAATCAGATTGATGCTTTATCTCATTTTGATTTTTATCTTAAGAAAATAGTAAAGACTCCTGTTGTAGGAATTGATGCTATAGATACATTTATTGAAGCAGGTGTTGATAACTTGTGGGGATATTATTGTTGCGCTCAGACTAAAAATGTTTCGAATAGATTTATTGGTATGCCATCGTACAGAAACAGAGTAATAGGCCTTCTTATTTACAAATATGGCCTTAAAGGTTTTCTGCATTGGGGTTACAATTATTATTATTCAAGATTGTCTGTAAGAGACATTAATCCATACATTGAAACATCATCGGATATTTCTTTCCCGTCAGGGGATGCTTTCAGCGTTTATCCATACAAAGACGGAGTGATTCCGTCACTAAGGCAAAAAGTATTTGCATATGCACTGGAAGATGTAAGGTTGCTCAATCTTGCAGAAAAGAAGATAGGAAAAGTAAAGACAATAGAGCTTATAGAAAAAGTATTCGGCCAGGAAATAAGATTCAAAAACTATCCAAAAGCGGATGCATATGAAAAAATGTATAAAGAGATTTTCAAAGTGCTCGATGGCAAGGAATAGTATCAGCACGGGGAGATATTTGTGATAATAAAAGAAAAGAATCAAGGAATAAGTGAAGAAGACAAAAGCAAATTAGAAGAAATCTATCACTATTACTTGAATAACGAGTTAGTATTAAAAATGAAGGAAATAACAATACACAGAGGTACTAATTGTTATGTTCATTCGTTCAAAGTTGCCAAAGAAGCCATCAAAATAGCCCTAAAAAGGAAACACAGGGTTGATTTGGAAGCAATTTTAGTTGCGGCAATTTTACATGATTATTATCTATATAGCTGGCGTAAGGACAGGTCACTTCTTAAAAAGCACGGATCCAGACATCCTAAGGTAGCTAATGAGAATGCAAAGAGAGATTTTAATATTTCCGATTCAGTCTCTGAAATAATTTTATCTCATATGTGGCCGTACAGCATAAAGCCGTTTCCCAAAAAGCGAGAAGCGAAAATAGTATCTTTTGCTGATAAAATTGTAGCTTTAAGGGATGCTTTCACAAGCAAAAAACACAAAGAAGAAAGAGCAAAAAATGAAGATGACTTCATTAAAACGCTATTCGATAATAAATGATATGGTATTGTCGTTTTAATTATAATGGTATATTCAAAAAATGAAAAAAGTATGAGTGAAAAAAGTTCGTTTACTCATACTTTTTTGATATATCATCAACATTTTAACATTCTTCAACTTCTTGCAGATACTTTTTGTATTTCTTTATATATGCAATACAGATTACAGCTCCGAACAATGCAACTCCTACCCATGAAAAAATAGTAATTTTCCATCCGAATTTGTCAGATACAATAGCTATGCCGTACATAGAAGCTGCGGCACCGATATATGTGCAGGCATTGCAAAGACCACTTACAGTAGATGTTCTTCCTGTTTTTTTGAAACGCCCCGGCAGACAAGAGATAAGCATAAAGTTGCAGGAGTGCATGGAAGCACACGCAAAAGCAGCGAATACCAGGCACACCGTTCTGAAGAACAGATGATTTTTGCCTATTATCAGTCCGGATACTGTGCAGATCAGGCTACAAAAGATGAAGAGAATTAAAGCTCCTGCAATTTCATTCTTGAATACTTTGGTTTTCTTTCTAAGAACAGTTATTACACTAAGACTTAAAATGGAGAATATCGGCATTATCACGGAAACCAAAATTGATTCGGCACTGTCTCTTTCAAATGCTTCCGAATAAAGGGTCGGTAACCAGGATTCTATGCCATCTCTTAAAAATCCCATGGCAATGATTGCCAAAAATGCAAAAACAATTCCGCCTTTTGTAAATGCATCTTTTAAAGACTGAGTCATAACAGTGTTTTCCGTTTGTTTTGGTTCATCATTAGTTGTTGGTGAAGATGGTAAAATGAAAATCATAGCAATGATAAACAATACAAATGTTACCATACATAGGATGAACGAAGAGATGAAAACACTTTCCCAACTCATATATTTTAAGCAGATCGGCACATACAGATACAAGAAAATTGTTGATAAATGTGCCGCTGAAGTTACAACAAAATTAGCAGTAACATAATCTTCGTTGTTCAAATTTTCAGCAAGGAGTTTTAATATAGGAGGCCAGAAAAGCGCCTGAGCAAGACCATTGAAGCCCCATACCAATATCATAAATGAAGAAGGGACAAATGCCATCAGCAAATTGCATGAACCACTGACGAACAAGCCGATTGCAAGTAACAATTTCGGATTGACTTTGTCGCCGAGATAACCACTTATCAATTGGCCGAATCCATAGCAAATGAAAAGAGACATACCAATAAAGCCGGCAGTTGATTTATCTAATATATTATCATTCAACATTCCGACCATGATTGCAGCAAAGTTTTTTCTGGAAAAATAGCTGGCAAAATATGTAATGGCACATAATGAGATCAGTTTGTACTTTGAATATTTCGTAATAGTCATGTCTCTCTCCTTTCCTCAAAAAACATAGCAAATTATATCAAAAGCACACCATGTTTTCAAGCATTAAAATACAAAAATTAGCAAGATTTTTCTTGCTAATTTGCATTATTAGTCCGGGATTTCAATGTTCAGTATAAATTTGTTGATTCCTTTCGGGAGCACATATTCGATACAATAGCAAATCTGGTTATAGTTTCCGTCTATCGGAACCTGTGCCACATAATCCTTTTCAACTATACGCGGTTTGATATCTGAGAGCAATTTTACATCATCAATAATGATGGAATTATCAGACACATCCGGCTTAATTACTGAAATGAATCTTTCCGTTATTTCATAAGAAGGATCTATATCAAACGAATCAGTGAGTATTATAGAATTGTTGTTTAATTTAAACAATCTTTCCGCTTTTCTCAATTCTTTGATTCCATATCCTCCGGTAAAATTCATGTATACAGTTGAATCCTTTTCGTTATACACAGCAAAAACATCATCACGTCTGATACCATCCTGAGGAATCCCATTGAAATATGGTAAATTATGAGAGAATGATTGTGTATTGAAATATTCATACCTTCTGCTGCCATGATAACCATCGGATTTACAAGGACCGATATATCCGAGATCACAAAGAATTTCTTTGTTATGTCTTGCAAGAATAAATGATCCTACATCATTATGATTATGGCTTTCTCCGTTATTTCCGCCCTTTGCGGTGAATCCGTAACCTGGTGCTCTTTTTGTAAAATAGCAACAACCAGGTTCTGAATAAACGACATTGTTATCGATATCTGTTGCAACGAATTCAGGGTTGTAATAGACCAGACTACGAAGTGAAAAAGCCAGATGTGTATAAGTAACAACGCCACCTCGTTTAATTGGTAATTTTTCAATTTCGTTTCCGTAAATTGAGCGGAGTATATGCGGCAAGCCAACCCAGAATCCTTCAAGATTATTACAGTCACCATATGATGCGATTACATCACGTTGCAAAAACATTTTTTGAAGGAATTTAGAAATAGCTTTTACTTTTTCAAGCTTGAAGTAATCATATTTTCCTTGTGAAAACTCTCTTAATTCAAGAGCATATACGGTAAAGAAGCCAAAGCCGAATCCCCAATAGCCGATGCCTTCAACACACATGCCATCATCTTTGTAACTATTAAGATAGCATTCCATTGATTTATCAAGACGTTCTTTTTGTTGCCAAAAAATATCAGGAGCTTCGTACATGAGAACACATCCGACAGCACCTGTACAAACAGCGGTCCAGTTGTTATCATGGTGTTCCCAGAAGAATCTTCTGCTTACATATGAATCAATTACACGTCTCTTTATTTCAGCTGTTATTCTGTCAATGAGTAGTTTAGGGAATCTGTCTTTGAAAAGATATTTTATTTCAGCAAGTGACAAAGCATTCGATGCTGCAAATATATCAATAAGAGTAGGGTCATAATCCATGGGTGTTCTGTCATAATATTCGTTATAATGTCCAAGCGGAGCCCACGAATAATCATTCAGATATGCCCATACTATATCAACGAGATTGTCGTAATATATTTCATCATTTTGGTATATTAAAGCCATTAAGGCAGCTGTTTGCAGTTGCCTTAACGATCTAAAATATATTGCATGATCATTGTTTTCGAGTATTTCTTTAGCACTTCTTGGTCTGGGCTTTTCTTCAGAAAAAACCTCATCATATTTTTTCCTTATCTCATCCCTGAACCTGGAATAATCATCGTCGGTTCTTACTTTTTCCCAAAAAGCACCATCTTTTGCAATATCAATAATCATATTTTACCAATTATACTTTTGGAATATTAACTTCTATTTCTTTTCCGAGTTCGGCTGATTTGATTATTCCATCAATGATAGCTTGGTTAATAATGATTTGTTCACTTGGAACAGGAGCTTTACCGCCTGTAATGATAGCATCAAGGAATGAACGAATCTTGTCATAGAACAAGTCAGGTGATTGAAGAATCGGAATTTCTGTGCATACCTGAGATCCGGCCATTTCGCTGTAAACCTTCATCGGTCCGCCAACTGATCCGTTCCAGCATTCTGTTGAAGGAACACGAAGAGAACCTTTTGTTCCCATTATGATTGTGTCACCAGGAGTATCAAGGTTCATAGCCCATGCTATACGGAAATCAAGAATAATATCTCCTTCAAGACGGATAAATCCAGCTGCAAAATCTTCTACTCCGAAAACATCTGCGTATTCTGGATGTGTCGGATAATAGTGAGGATCTTTTCCGAAGAATGCTGATTTATATCCTGTAACTGTAAGTGGTTTCGGATAACCGATTGCATTGAGTACCATATCGAGAGAATAACAACCGATGTCACCCATAGCTCCGATACCAGCTGTTTCATTTGCAATAAAGCTTGTTCCGAATGGTGTCGGAATACCACGACGACGTCCGCCACCTGTCTGAATGTAATAAATCTTACCTAATATACCGGATTCAACGATTTCTTTGATTTTTTTCATGTTCGGATCCATTCTTGGTTGGAAACCGATTGATAAGATTTTGCCACTCTTCTTTTCGGCTTTGCGCATTTCAACAGCTTCTTCAAGAGTAACTGACATTGGCTTTTCGCAAAGAACGTTAACACCTTTTTTCAAAGCGTAGATTGTACATTCTGCGTGGGTTCTGTTGTATGTGCAAACAGAAACTGCATCAAGTCCTTTTTCAGCATCGAGAAGTTCTTTGTGAGAAAGGTAGCATTTAACATTTTTGAGATTCCATTTTTCAGCAAATTTTTGAGCTTTACCTGGAACGAGATCTGCAAGAGCTACAACTTCAACATCGTCCATTCTTAAATAGTTGTTAATATGTGCATCAGCTATCCATCCTGTTCCGATGATACCTACTTTGAGTTTTCTTGAAGATTTTACAACTTCTTTAGCAGGTGCGTTTTTGAACTCATCCATGATACTCATGTTATCTTTTTTTGGCATAATTATGTTCTCCTAACAATAAATTTTGTTAATTAAATTATACAACTAGGGAATTATAAAATCAATCATATTATTATTTTTTAATTCTTTTTTTCTGTGATTGACATATCGGCTCATTAATTGTAAAATAGACAAAAAAGAGTGGGGGGTTTGTGTGCCCTTATATAGTTTTGAAACTAGTCGGGCTCACTATGTATTTTATGTTGGAAATAAGAAAAGACGATTCATGTGATTTTGTGATATTGAACCTGACAGACATTCACGCATCAGATTCGGATTGTAATGAGAAAAACGGAAATTACAGGATAACAAAATACACTATAGATAAACTGTACGAAAGAGTCAACCCTGATTTGGTAACAATAAGCGGGGATTTAGCATGGTCAAATAACTTTGTGGCATACAAAGAGCTCGCCATGTGGCTGGATAGTTACAAAAAGCCCTGGTCCGTTGTCTGGGGAAATCATGATAATGAAAGAGGAAGAGAATCTCTTGACAAAGTAATCGAAATTTACACACAGCAACAATATTTTTTCTATGAAAATGGTCCTGATTCTTTAGGCAGAGGCAATTACGTAATCAACATTAAAAACAACGAACAAATATGCGAAAGTCTCATAATGATGGATACACATGACAGAGAAAAATATGTTGACAGCGAAGGCAAAGAAAAAGATGGATGGGGAAAACTGTCCGGCGAGCAAATAAAGTGGTATGAAGAGCAAATAAAAGAATTGAAAAAAGCGGGCTCAAAAGAGTCGATAATCATTACACATATTCCGATATATGCATACAAAACCGCATTCAAAGAAGCAATAAATGACGACATAAACGATACGAGAAGTGTGTTGATTGAAGATAGTTACTCAGGAAAATGTTGGAAAGACGGATACAAGGATTCATTCGGAGTAAAAAGAGAAGATGTTTGCTGTTTCCCGATAGATGATGGATTTTTTGACGTAATAACAAAGAACGACCACACAAAGAATATCATAGCAGGTCACGATCATGTTTCAAATTACTCGATAAGATACAAAGGTGTAAGGTTAACATATGGTCTGAAAACAGGCTCGTGGGGTTATTGGGAACCAAACACAAAGCCGGCTCTGAACGGTGGCACAGTAATGATGATTAATAATGGCGGAGTCTTCGATGTTCACCATGAATATGTAGATGTAAGTAATATAATTTAAAAATTTACAATTCGTTCACAATTTGTGCAAAATGTATAAAAAGGTACTTATATAAAAATAAAGGCTCTTGGGAAAGGGCCTTTTTAGCGTTTTTAAGGAACAAATACCGGGCAAAAAAATTTCACATATACAAATTGCACAATTTTGGGAAAAAATCCAATGATTATTCACGATTCTGGCGTTTGCAAATTAAATTAAATAATATTATAATGTATGCAACAGTTTTATGGAGGTGAAACGTATGACAAAAAACATCAAAAAAGCGATTATTTTCATCGTTGTTGCTGTTTCTCTTTGCGTACTACTGGCTATGATGGTTTCTGCCGAAACATATCAGCTTCAGTATAAGGACGTTAAATTTAACAACAAAACAAAAGTAGCAACCGATGAAAATGGACAAATTACACTTTTGGATACTAAGTTTACCGCTGACGATGGCAAACGAGTATTCTACGGCTGGGTTGATGATACTAATGGTAATGTTTATGCCCCTGGCGCAACAATTACTTTGACAGAGAATATGGTTCTCAGAGAAGCATTTGCTTTTGAAGTAGCATCTGCTGAAGAATTCAACAATGTAATCAAAGCGTCAGCTATGAAAGACAATAACATTTACAAACTCACAGCCGACATTGAAAGCAACGCTCGTTTTGGACTTATCGAGTGGAGCACACAAGCAATTGACCTTAATGGCCATACGCTTACAATAACCATTACTGGTAATGACGATGCTTTTTCAATGAAACGTGGTAAAGTAATGATCTTTAACTCATCCGAAAATGAAGGTAAGATTGTTGCCACATTGAAAGACTCGACTTATGGAGTTGTCGGACTTGAAGGACATGGTTATGGTGATGGTGACCATGGAGTAGCATTAGTTGTTGGTAAGGGAGTATCAATCGAAACAAATGGTAGTTTGGTACGTCAAAAGAACAGCATGCTTAATTCCAACCAGACTAACTGCCCGAAAGTTGATATCTTCGGAAAAGTATCAGCCGACTACATCATTTATCAAGGTGGTAGCCAAGCTAATGCCGCAACTATTACAATTCATGATGGCGCAGACGTAACAGTTTCTGGTACAACATGGTTCAAGAGCACTAATACTCTCCAAACTTGTCAGGGAGTTTTAGCAATTGAAGGCGGAAAAGTAAAATTCGAAAATGAAGATTTTGAATGGTATGACAATGCTGTAAAATACCAATTCAATTTAAAAGGCGGACACTTAAACATTCAACCAGCAGACGGTATCTTGAAAGAAGGTTATAAGGCTGTTCCGGTTGATGTTGACGACTACGAAATCAAATTTGTAGGATGTACAGTTCCGGGTTCAAATGGCGTTCATGAATATGTACAAAGCGAAGCTTTCAATAACGAAGTAGCTACTTGTACACAATCAGGAACTTATTACTTCAGATGTCAATGTGGAGACTTCTACACCAAAGCAGTTCCTGCACTCGGACATGATTATTCTATCGTAACTATAGACAGAACTGCAGAATACGGTGCACCTGGTCTTAAGACTCGTTCTTGTAGCAGATGTAACAGCAGCACAACATATGAGTATCAATGTGATCCTTCTGATGTAATGACAAAAGTTGTTGTTTCAACAGGAGAAGGAACAAAAGAAATCTCAGTTAAAGCTTCTGATTTGTTCACTTTCACAGTAGTTGAAGCAAATGGTTCATATACTGCTAAAGTTACAGCAATTAAGAACTTCGCTGATCCTGATGATGCCGGAGTAACATACAAGATTGCTGATATCAAAGAACTTTATGTTCCAGCCGGATTCACAGGAATCGTTGTTAAAAACGCAACAATTCTTGAAAAGGTTGTATTTGCAAACGGAGTTAGCATGTTCATTGACAAAGCAGCCTTTGATAACTGCCCGAAACTCAAATCAATTGAATTCGGAACAGGTAAATTAACATTTGATCAGTACGTTTTGAATAAATGTACAAAATTTGAAACATTGGACGTATCAAAAGCAAGCGTAGAATTCAAGAATTATGCTTTCA
>Ga0247608_10008533_pt1 | contig 10337 bp, 11 predicted proteins | sample 176DNAGHGlowgp2_FD_193490 | JGI IMG/M metagenome (GOLD analysis project Ga0247608, IMG submission 193490) | Sheep rumen microbial communities from Palmerston North, Manawatu-Wanganui, New Zealand - 1766 DNA GHGlow gp2 | ecosystem: Host-associated > Mammals > Digestive system > Stomach > Rumen ... | reverse complement strand
CAGCGGGCAATGCGAAGCAGAACGCTATCGATTATTCCGCGACATTGAGTTTGACACGGAAGAATTCCACGCTTTGGTGAGACACTGTAACAAAACTATAACAACATCCCACGATACAGCGACGGCGACTCTTTCTTCCGAAGCAGTACACACAAATGGTCCTCATCCCCGTACCGCGGCCGCATCAGGAAAAACCCATCGGCATCCGGTTCCCGGACAATCGTCCCCAAAGACGTGGTAGATTCTTTCCACAAAGAGGAAGACGTTGATGTCATCGAATGCTGACAAACATACTCAAACTCCTCATCCAGAAGATCTTCTGCGTCTTTTTTCCCATCTTCGGACTTCCACTTGCCCAGCCATTCTAACAAGGAGGAGAACCCACTCTCCGCCAACTGCTCCTTTACAAACTGCAGAACCCCATCTTTGTCTTCATACTTTTCCAGGTGATAGAACTCCAGAATCTCATACGCGAACTTGGCTACCGGGATATTCAGGCACGGAGTTTCCGGTAAATGCCCATGGATATTCACCTCATCCACCAACGCCTTCAGAATGTCGATGGTAGAAATCTCCAGCAGGTCAATCTGCTCCAAAATCTTTGCCCGCTGCCCCAGCAAATCGGGCCGCAGATTATCATCCAGGTACGCTTCAATGGCCTGCGGCAGCAGATTAGAAAACTCGAAACGATAGCGAATCCGCCCCGGCCGCCCAAGCAAGTTGTCATTCAGCGTCAGCTGATTAGTAGTAAGCACGTAAAGTCGCCGGCAAGCGTTATAGACGCCATCGATCAGCCGCAGCAGGATATCGTCATCCTCCCCCTTCTTAAAGGTCTTCTCCGCCTCGTCGATAAAGACCACACACTCAAAATTGAGCGACTGCAGGAAAGGCAGCAGCCCGTCGCTGCTGTTCTGCACAATCACCACCGGAAGGCCGATGGCATTGCACAGGAGCTTGGCCGAGAGCGTCTTTCCCGTCCCCTTGATACCATTAAAGATCACGCCCAGATTCTTGTTCCCCTCCACAAAAGTGCGTGACTCCCAGGTCTTCTTCACCAGGCGGATAATCGGGTCCGTCCCCAGCTCGTAAAGCTTGAAATCAAAGTCGAACCTGTCTCCAATCCGGTTTAGGCCAATCCGCTTCATCATGGGCGTTGCCGATTCCACCACCACAAACACCCCGTCCCCCGGCGATGCCAGAAGGCGCGTATCCCCGTTCACCGGATAGAAAGTCCCGGCTTCATTGATCCACTGCTGACTCATTGCGTTCATACGAATAGTTTTCCGCAAAGTTACGCCTCCGCCATACACCCTGCAAATCTTTGCAAGGTTTGCAAAGATTTGGAAATCAGCAGAAAAAGATTATTGAGGACCGTAACCGGGGCTTTATTCTTGCCAATACCACTAATTCCGGCTATCTTTGCATAATGTGAACACAGAAAAGCATCCATTTGAGCCGTTCCTGCCTTCTGGCGCCCACATCCTATTCCTGGGGAGCTTCCCGCCCCAGCAGCATCGCTGGTGCATGCCGTTCTACTACCCTAACTGGATCAACGACTTCTGGCGCATCATGGGACTAATTCACTTTGGGGACAAGTTGCATTTCTGCGTGCCGGGGGAGAAGCGGTTTGACGAGGCTGCGATTCGGCAATTCTGCACCGAGGCCGGCCTGGCCTTCTACGACACTGCCACCGAAGTCCGCCGCCTCCGCGACAATGCATCCGATGCCTTCCTGGAAGTCGTCACCCCCACCGACATCCCCGCCCTCCTCGCCCGCATCCCGAAGTGCCGCACCCTTGTCACCACAGGCGAAAAAGCCTCGCAAATTGTGGCCGATTCCTTCCGCTGCCCCGTCCCGCCCGTGGGTGGATATGTTGACATCGTCATGCCCGGCTTCGACCGGGAATCTCTCCGTTTCTGGCGCATGCCATCCACCTCACGCGCCTATCCCCTGCCGCTTGAGAAAAAGGCCGAGGCCTATCGGCAACTGTTCTGACTATAACTCATAGTACGCCTTTCCGTCAAAGTCCAGGTGCTCGGTATTATCATCAGCAATTACTTAACTTCTCCCCTATAGTTATTCTTTGCATATTCCGCAAACGAGTTACACTTGTACTGCGTAATCTTCTCCGTTGCAGCGTTATAGATATCCTCCAGCGTCAAAAAACGCAGATTGGCCAGTTCTCCGTCGATGCCCACATCGAACCGAAGGTCCATCGACTGAGCGTTATACTCGTCCAGTTTGCCGTGGCTATGCCCATGTAACATCACCGAACCATTGGGTTTATGATTCCACGTCACCATCGGATAGTGGCACATCACCACACTGAAGTCCTCCTTCAGGAATGGCGCCACCGTCGGCTTGAACCGCATCTCCTTAATCAGATAGACCTCCTTGAAATAGTTATGATACGCGCGTATTGACCCATCGTGATTCCCTTCTATCAGGAACTTCTTTCCCGGCAACTTCTCCAGCAGCCGACGCGCTTCTTCACTCTTCAAAAACGTCAAATCACCAAGGATATAGACAGTATCCCGCTTGTCCACCGTACTGCACCACAGGTCCAGCAGCCATGCATCATGCGCCACGATATCCACCGTGTCCGAAAACGGCCGCTTGGGCGAATGCTTTAAGATATTTGGATGGCCGAAATGCAGGTCGGCCGTGAAGTAGATTTGGTCCATCGTTCCATTTTTCGGCAAAGTTACTTGGCCTCTTCTCCCCCTGCAAATCTTTGCAAGGTTTGCAAAGATTTGCAGATCTCAATTCTTTTTCTAATAGACTTATCTTCCTCATTTCCAAATTCTTGCAAACCTTGCAAAGATTTGTTCAGCACTTGGAACTGCCCTAACTTTGCCGAAAACGAAAAGAACTGATTTAAAAACCATGGCACACAGGATCACCCTTCCCATCCTCGACAGCATCCTTCATTGTACCCTTGAGGATGACACCTACTTAGATAAAAAGTCGTTCGCCCTTCTGCTCGACATCCAGAATACCCTCTCGGTTTTCGAACCCATAGACGATGACGAGGCACGAAAAATCTGGCTGGAGATCCCGCGAGGCACGGCGGAAGGGTGGAAGGCTTTTGATGACGAACGCAGTTGGTATCATAACCCCGAAGAGGACAACCTGGCCAGTTATCAAGAGGCGCTGGCGAGTGAGTTCCCCTATGAAAAGGAATGGTTCTTCCTGGTCACATCGACCTATCGGGAGAATACCTTCCTGAAGATATCGGACCGGGACCACCGCTATGTCATCCTCACCAACAGGCATTTCCACGACAACTCAGAGCCCACGGATATGTGCTGGTTCCTGGAACCGCTGCTCCAACAGGTGAAGGAGCGGGTGGCCGACATCGTCAAAGACCCGGATGCCTACAATCAATATATCGAAGAGAATCTGCCCTATCGCCAGCGCTCGGGCGTCATCAAGAGCAAGGACCTCAACCGGATTATTCCCAAGCGCAAACTGAAGGTCAAAAACCGGGCGTATTGCATCAAGGCTATGAAAGAGCTGATTCGAAGAGAAGAGGTATACGAGTCCGGGAATACCGACTGGGAGGGACAGAATGTCCCCGCTCCTTTTGAAACGATGAGCATCCGCCAGTTCTGCAAATACTATCGGATTGCCGACACTGCCTGGTTGTCCAAGCCGGGGAAGAAGCGCGCGCAAAAGGTATCTGACGATAGAGACGATGTGGAATGCTACCGCTACCGCAACAGCCTTCACGGGCCACTGGACCAATTTGACCTCGACAGTGAAAAGGACTACCTCGAATTCGCCCAAGACCACTACGGTGAACTCGGCCTGTCCCGGATGAACGTTGGCGCCACCCGCCACTACGCGGGAGGCAAATGGCTCATCACCTTCGGCATCAGCTATTCCGCCCACGATGAAGCCGGCTTGAGAATAGCCCTGGCGCTGTATGAGACCGGTGCCCCCTTCATCTTCTACGATGCCGAAAACCTCCTACACATCCTCGAAGAGACAGGCACCGTCCGCATCTCCCCCTTCACCTTCCACGACTACCTGAAGGGTGGCGACGACGAAGGAATCATCGATCTGCCGCATATACAAGACTGCGACAAGCCAGGCGAACTCACCCGTGCCCAATACGATGAAATCGTAAGCCTGGCCAAATGGGAACCTGACGTGAAGCTGAAGCTGGACCATAGCTTCCCTCTTGAGGATCCCGTCTATGACCTGATCCGTGAGGAAGCCGATGCCCCCATGACCCTCAGCGAAATCCGTCATCGCATTGAAAAGAAGTTCGACACCTCTCTTTCTGTATACGAAGAGGATCGCGATTCAGGCTACTATTATATCTCTTATGAAAGTGATAACCGCCTGTCCTCTCACAAGAGCGAGCAATACTACCCTACATTCAACGAAGCGATGAAAGCGTTAATACTGAGCATGAAAGGAATCAAAAAAAGCAAATAATATGACATTCAACGAGCTAGACGCAAAGATGCGCGTCTACGAGCAGTCGCTCGACCAGATCATCCCGCCGGAGAACTACCTGCTGGCCCGCATTGACGGGCGAAGTTTCACCCGCCTCACCAAAGAAATCTGCCAGTTTGAAGCGCCATTCGATGAGCGCTTCAACCGGATGATGGTGGAAACCGTCAAAGCCCTGGTGGCAGACACCGGCATGGAAATCACCTACGGCTACACCCAGAGCGACGAAATCTCCCTCCTCTTCGCCAAAGACGCCCAGGTCTTCGGGCGCAAAGTCCGCAAACTCAACTCCGTCCTCGCCGGCACTGCCAGCGCGCGCTTCTCGCTGCTCATTGGCCTGCCCGCCGTCTTCGACTGCCGCATCATCCCCCTCCCCAACCAGGAACTGGTGGCCGATTACTTCCGCTGGCGCATGGAAGACGCCCATCGCAACTGCCTCAACTCCTGGTGCTACTGGACCCTCCGCAAAGAAGGTCTGAGCGCCTCAAAAGCAAGCAAGGAGCTCAAAGGCAAAAGCATCGCCTTCAAGAACGAACTTCTCTTCCAACGAGGCATCAACTTCAACGACCTCCCCGTCTGGCAACGTCGGGGTGTGGGCGTGTATTGGCGAGAGTTTCAGAAGATGGGGCATAATCCCATCACCGGGGAGGACATCCCTACCACAAGGCGGGAAGTCTTTGCCGATTACGATTTGCCGAAAGGATTCGTGCCGATTGCATAATAGGTCAATCTCGACGACGAATTAGAAAAATATAATTACAACACTTTGTGTTATTCAGAATATTTGCTATCTTTGCAGTGGAATAGTAACACTTAATGTTAGATATATTGTGATAGATGGATGTTACCTACAAAAATAAAAAGCTCCAAAAGTACGCTGAAGATGAAAGATACAGCGTACAGAAGTTAGGGCCAATGCGCTCTGAATTATACTTAAAACGGGTCGGCGATCTCATCGGTGCAGAAACGCTGGAAGATGTCAGATATTTGCCCGGCAATTATCATGATCTATAACATAATAGGAAAGGACAATGGGCATGTGATCTCGACCAGCCATACAGACTAATTTTTGAGCCGCATGAGAATCCTATCCCGACCAACCCTGACGGGCAATATATATGGCTGGAGATAAAAGGCGTTGAAATACTAGAAATAGAAAACTACCACGGAGAATAAAACCCAAGACACAAGCATAACGCTCCATTTCATCATTTGATATGGGGTAATAACAACACCACTATGAGTATCAAAGCAAATGCATCCAAACTGATCACCGTTTACCATCCCGGCGTAACACTCGCAGAGAAGCTGAAGGAGATGGAAATGAGTGTGAAGGAGTTTGCAGTACGGGTCTCCAAACCCGAAAAAACCATTTTTGCCGTCATTAGCGGCAACAGCTCAATCACCACTGAAATGGCTGTCTCTTTCGAGGCTGTCACAAAGATTCCTGCATCCTTTTGGTTAAGGAAGCAGCAAATGTACGATGAATTTTTAGTTAGGAAGAAAAGAGAAGAAGAGGCAAAGGCATCCATTGCCTGGATGAAACTCTTCCCCTATTTGGAAATGGCAAAACGAGGCTGGATCGCCGCCGTCAAAACACCCGAAGAAAAAGTCCGCAACCTATTTGAGTACTTTGGCGTCAGCACGGAGAAAGCCTGGGCAAACTATTATTTGAACCAGCAACTCAAGATTGCTTTTCGTATTTCATTGTCATCCGCTAAAGATCCCCACGCCATGTCCGTATGGCTCAGGCAAGGGGAACTTCAGGCACAGGCAGAACAACTGAACACTCCTTTTGATGAGAAGAAACTGAAATCTTCCCTGATAGCGATGAAACAACTCATGGTCGCAGAACCGGATGATTTCTTCAGCCAACTTCAGGAGCTTTGCCGTTCCTGCGGTTTGATTCTGGTAGCCACCCCCACTTTGCCCAAGGCTCCAATCAACGGAGCAACCAGATGGATCAGAGACACGCCAGTGATTCAACTGTCCGGACGATATAAAGGATATGACAACCTGTGGTTCAACTTCTTCCACGAGGTTGGGCACATCCTCCTCCATGGGAAAAAAGACATTTTCCTCGAGAACGCAGGAGTGACCGGTTTGGATGAAGCGAAAGAGAAAGAGGCCAATGACTTCGCTTCCGAAATCCTTCTCTCCAGCCATGATGAGCATGAGTTTCTCCGCAACTCTTCATTCTCCGAGGCGGACGTCCTCGAAGCCGCCAAGAAATACAATACCCACCCCACAATTCTTGTCGGGCGACTCAAGCACCTCAAGGTAATGGAGTACTGGCAAGGACAAAGCTTTAACAAACACGTCGAGATTTGCTCATGAGCACAAAGAAAGGAAAACGATTGCGAATCACCGAGCGTGATTTCCTCCTCGCGAACAGGAAAGCCGCACGCGAGGAAGAGATTCTCGCGCACGGCAAGCCCATCACATTCCGAAGTCACCTGCAAACCTCCAAGAAACAATACAATCGCAAGCAAATAAAGAAAGCCATCACCCAATCGGATGATGGCTTATTATTTTCGCGATAGCCTTGACCACGGTCGTCTCACTCAGGGTGATGGGACCTTCGTAGAGGGTGCTCTCAGCGGTGGGTAAGCATCCGAGCAACTGCATATTGTAGCCGGGAGAGATCCTGGCTACATTTGCAAAAAGTTCATGAGATATGCTTACAAGAGAACAGGTTCTAGAGATCCAAACGTATTGTGCAGAACATATTCCGGAGCATACCCACCCAAGAAGAGTTTCATACATTCTTAGTCGCAGGTTCGTATACTGCCCAATTGGCCGGAAAACTAACATCTATGAGAGATGAGCCTCCTCACCACTTGAAATCGTATGGATACATCTTCTTCATATCCTTCAACCACCGACCGATCCTGGGACAACAATAGTCCTGAAACGCTTCCGTCTCAGAAAGATCAATCAGCCCCTCCTCCAATTCATCAAACAACTCCTCCGGAAACTTATCCAGACAGCCACGAACCTGTTTCCAGCATCGATCTGCGCCATATTCGGGAGAATAGAAGTCATCGAAATAGTTCCAATGTTCGTCCGCAACAAAGTGATAGCACATGGAATCAACTAACTGCAGGAACATTTCTACGGCACCCGCGTAATCACCATCAAACAGATACAGCTCGATGGCATTCTCAACCGGCAGCATCAGACGAGAAATAGTATCACAATCCGTGTCTATATTCTTCGGCGAGAATATAGACTCAATAGCCTGATTGACAGGGAAGAGATGGGGGGTGGGCAGACTATGTAGCGGCATAGTACAAAGATAGACATAATACCGCCAAAAACCAACAAGGGCCGACGCCGATGCAAAGGGGGACACACAGCCCAGGCGTTTATTGCTCCTCCCTTGGGAGGCTGGCACAGTTTCTTGACCGCTCCCCCCTATGGGCGCGGGAAGGGAGCATCAGCGACCGGGTGGGGATAAATCCGGCCGAAGGCCGACCGCATTTATTTGCTCTTCTGCCAAGAAGTTGCTATCTTTGCTTCTGACAAACAAATGGAACGGACGATATGCCTGAAATCAGCACATTCTACGGAATCATCATCTCGATGTTCTTCAGCGACCACAACCCACCGCACTTCCACGTGAAGTATCAAGGGTTCGAGGCCACAATTGACATCGCAACCGGTACCGTGAAGGGACAACTTCCCCGCAGGGCCCTCAATATGGTTATGAATGGCTGGACCAGCACAAAGACGAGCTGATGGCCAACTGGGAGAAAATGAAAAAATCTGAGCCGTTTGACAAGATTAAGCCCCTGGAGTAAACGAATGAATGCGGAATTCTTACACGTCACCGCCGCCGAGTATATCTCCGGCTACCTGCTGAAGCTCACCTTCAGCAACGGCGACGTGCGTACTTTCGACTTCTCCAGCATCTACAACAAAGGCATTTTCACAAAGCTCCAGAACCCAGAGTACTTCCGAAACTACACCCTCGACGGCTGGACCGTCGATTGGAATAACGAGATTGGATTTGCGCCCGAATACCTCTACGAACACGGGGTGCCGGCAGCGTAACAGGGTTTTCATCCTCCGGGCGACAAAACCAATCCATCTACAAACCGCGAGGCCCTACTGAAGGATACAGCGCCTAAGGGATATTCCTCCCGGGCAACTTTAAGACTACATATTCCTGCGGAATCTTCTCCTGTTCCAAGCGATAATTGGCTTCCTTCAAGAAGTCACACATTTCTTTCTCTTCCGGAGTAAGGCACAGATTCATTTCCACATTGGTTTCCGTGCCAAAACCACTTTCATAAAACTGGTCAAACGTCTCTCTATCCATCAGGAAGCTCTCAACTTGCGGAAAGTGAGTCCTTATCTCAGACAATATCTGGAACCCCTGTGCATCCAAATCTCCCCAATAGAAAATTTTTTTCGACTTCAGCCACGCAACATCCTTGAGAACATCAACTCCAAATCCATGTCCCCACACCACGATGCTCTTTTGTATAGGAGGAAACGTAAGCATATTCATCTTGTTCTCAACTATATATATCGCCTCTATAGGAATCTCAACTTCCCTGAATTGGCTGATTGGAACACTCAAATCGTCAATACCCGAGAATAGCACTTGACTCATTGCCTTATCCAAAACTCTGAACCGGACCACAGGCTCGTCAAACCGTAGATTGAAACGCGTCTCAAAGCGCGTCTCGTCAGCATTTGCGAATTCAGCGATGATGATATCTAAAAGCTCCTTGATAATCCCCTTGTTCCTCTCTATGAATTTGGTGTCCACCTGAATCGGCAACTCACGAATGTATAACTGTGGCTTGGGATTTCCCTTGAAATAACTGCACACCTTGAGCAAGTCACCCCAAACCTTGTGATTATCCATAACTTTGTTGGGGTATCTGCAAACCCATTCATATAGTTCAGGGAACGAGGATAGAATTCTCTTGACATCCTTTCTGAAATCTGCAGTAGCCTGCTCCTTGCCGATAAACTTCAAATAATCAGGCTCAGTCAAAAAACTGATTAACACGGGAATATCTTGCTCCCCATGTTTTCGTGTCTTAACCTTTTGATAATCTATCGAATACCCATATCCTTTCTTCTCTTTGGAATACGAAATCAACTCCGTCAACTCACTTTCAAACCGGGCGGTATCATCATTGGGTTTTTTATCGCCCACAATGACGATAGGCTCAAAGTCCAGCCTCTCAACGACTGAACGCAAATAAGCCAAATACTTATTCTCCGCCTTCTTTCGTATTTCAGTTGGTGTTATCATGGGATTGATACTTTTCTCTTTCTTGTCTGAAAATCTCTATCGGCATATCGTATAGGCGTGATTCATTGCCGTTTCGCTCCACATAATGGACAAAGGAGATATCGTTCTCCACAATATGAATATTGTCGCTAGGAGTAACCACCAACAGCTGAAGGTTCAACTGCTTGCAGAGCGAAATCAAGTATCTTGCTTTGTCTTCATCTTGCGCCTTGAACGCTTCATCAATTGCAATAAACCGCAAGGATTTGGCCTGCAAGCCATCTTTCGTCAATCCAAACTGATAAGCAATGGCGGAGCCCAAGATGGTATAGGTCAACTGAGCCTTCTCGCCACCGGAGAGTTGCCCCATACTTTCGTAGGTCTTGAACTTCTGACCGGTTTCCTTGTAGAATTCCTCCGCCCTGTAAGAATACCAGCTCCTGACATCCATCACCTTCCTGCGCCATTGTTCGTTCTTGAGCTGTTCCATCAACGGCTGAATCTTTTTCTCAAAATGGGTCCGCTTGCCGTCAATTGTAGCATTCATTTCGTGAAAGTTAGGGGTCGCATTCTCCAGCATTTGCCTGAAATCAGCCACATCCGAATTGAACCTTTTCGA
>Ga0247608_10008532_pt1 | contig 10340 bp, 10 predicted proteins | sample 176DNAGHGlowgp2_FD_193490 | JGI IMG/M metagenome (GOLD analysis project Ga0247608, IMG submission 193490) | Sheep rumen microbial communities from Palmerston North, Manawatu-Wanganui, New Zealand - 1766 DNA GHGlow gp2 | ecosystem: Host-associated > Mammals > Digestive system > Stomach > Rumen ... | reverse complement strand
TGAAGATTGTGCTAAGTCAGCAGTTAAAATGTTTTCATTTAGAAAGATAGATGCAGCATTTTCATTAGGATATGTATCAGATAATGAAATACATATTTCGGCTAGAGGAAATGGTAGAGTTGATGTTTCAAAAGTTATGATGGAACTTGGTGGTGGCGGAAATGAAACATGTGCTGGTTGTAAAGTTGAATCAGAAGATATATTTGAAGTAGAAAAGAAATTAATGGATAGTGTTAAAATGGGAGTTGATCCTAGTGAAAAATTATATAAAACACCAAAATTACTAAGAAAAAAACAAGTAAAAAGATAAAAAATATTAAAGAAAAGTTGGAAAACTTTTCTTTTTTTTCGAATAATATAGTAGGAGGTGTTATTATTACATTTAAATATCGTTATAGAAAACAAATTATTATAGGGATAATTATATTTATTATTATAGGAGGAACAGTTGGGTTTTTAATTTATAAGTTTAAAGATAAGTTTAAAAATAAAGATGATGATATTGTTGTTGAAAAAAGTATTACTAAAAAGAAAAATATATCTGCAGATAAGTATCAAGTAGATATTAAAGGCGAAATAAATTATCCAGGTATTTATAAAGTAGATAGTGATTTACGAGTGATGGATGTTATAAAATTAGCTGGTAATTTAACAGAAAATGCTGATACTTCAGTAATTAATCTGAGTAAAAGAATTAGTGATGAGATGGTAATTATTATTTATAGTAAATCTCAAGTAGAGGAGTTTAAAAAGACTAAAGAAATAGAAAAACAAGTAGAAGAAAAATGTGTTCAGCCATCGGAAGATTCTTTAAAAAATGATGCTTGTATTAATCCTTCTTCAGGAAATGGGAAAATAAATATTAATAATGCATCTATTGATGATTTGAAAAATTTAACTGGTATAGGTGAAAAGAAGGCTAAAGATATAGTTAATTATCGTGAAAAGAATGGGTTGTTTAAGTCGGTAGAAGATATTATGAAAGTAAATGGAATAGGTGAGAGTAATTTTGCTCAGATTAAGGAAAATATTACTGTGTGATTATCTGTATTATATTATTCTAATGATTGTAATAATTATTACTATATTTAGATTAAATATTAAAAGTACTTATAGTAATCCATATACTGGTGTAGTTACTAAGGTAGTTAAAATTAGTGACAAAACTACTATTTATTTAGATAATAAAGTAATAGGTAATGTTTATAAAAAAATAGATGTTACATTAGGAGATAAAGTAAAAGTATATGGTGAGTTTAATAATAGATATATAGCTATTAATAAATATAAAATATTAAGTAAAAATAAAAATATATATTATTTTATTAAAAGTATTATTACTAAATCGTTTAATAATAATCCATATTTATATACATTTATATTAGGTGATAAATCTTATGTAAGTAAAAAAGTGGTTAGATCTTATCAAGAAAATGGAATAAGTCATTTATTTGCGATTAGTGGAATGCATATTAGTTTATTAGTTTTAATTATAAATAAGTTATTAAAAAAAATTAATGAATATAAAAAATTTAAAATTACTAGTATTATTTTATTTATATATTTATTATTAGTGGGATTTTCTCCTTCTATATTAAGAGGTGTCTTATTTTATTTTTTATTTACCATTAATAATTTATATTATTTTTATGTCAAAAAGATTAATTTATTTATATTAATTCTTTCTATTGCTTTATTAATAAATCCTAATTATGTATATGATGTAGGATTTTTATATTCTTATAGTATTAGTTTATCTTTACTTATATTTTCTAATTATTTAAAAGGTAATTATTTTATTAGTCTTTTAAAAGTATCAATTATTTCTAGTTTGGTAAGTATTCCTATTACTCTTTATAATTTTTATCAAATTAATTTATTAAGCATTATCTATAATTTGTTTTTTGTTCCATTTGTTAGTTTTATAATATTTCCTTTTACTTTAATAGTATTAATTATTAAGCCAGTAGAACCTATTTATAATTTATTAATTAAAGTATTAGAAGATAGTTCGTTATTTCTTAGTAATATAGATTTATTTAAATTTAGTTTTAGAAAACTAAATATTTTCTTTTATATTTTTTATTTTATTTTAATTATGTTTTTTTTATTTAAAAATAAGAAAATTTATTTATATATATTTTTATTTTTATTAATAATTCATTTCTTTTTACCTAGTAATAATTATGTTGAATTTATAGATGTTGGGCAGGGTGATTCTAGTCTAGTTCATTTGAATAATAAAAATATAATGATTGATACTGGAGGTAATAGAAATAGAGAAATATATTTTTATAATATACAACCAGTGCTTAGAAGTAATGGAATTAATCATTTAGATTATTTAATTTTGACTCATGGAGACTTCGACCACATGGGAGAGGCTATTAATTTAGTTAATAATTTTAAAGTAGAAAAAGTAATTTTTAATTGTGGAACTTATAATAATCCAGAAAACAAATTAATAAAAGTATTAGATAAAAAGAAAATTAAATATTATTCATGTATTAAAGAATTAAATATCGATAAGAATAAATTATATTTCTTACAGACAAAAGAATATGATAATGAAAATGATAATTCAAATGTAATTTTTACAGAGGTAAATGGTTATAAATTTATGTTTATGGGAGATGCAAGTATTACTACTGAAAAAGAAATATTGAATACTTATAATCTACCAAATATAGATGTACTTAAAGTAGGACATCATGGAAGTAAGACAAGTAGTAGTAAAGAATTTATAGGTGAGATAAATCCTAAATACTCAGTAATCAGTGCTGGAAAGAATAATCGTTATGGTCATCCGAATAAAGAAGCATTAGCTAATTTACAAAGTTCAATAATATATAGAACAGATCAAGATGGTAGTATTATGTTTAAAATTAAAAAAAATAAATTGAAAATAGAGACTTGTAGCCCATAGGAAAAACTACACCCAGTGGATGCAAAATTATGAGAGAAGTAGATATGATAGAAGAAATAGATAAAACATACGTGCAAATAGAAAATAAAATAGCTAGTATTTATAAAAATAAAAGTAATAGTTTTTTTATATTTGCTTTATTGTTTAATTTAAGTTTAATAATAATAGGATTATTAAATAATTATTTTTCTATTATTTTTATAATATTATTTCAATGTTTTTTTTCAGTAACTAATAATATTTATAATATAATAGTTCAAAATGAGTCTAATGATTCATGTAGACAGACAATTCTTGCGATATTTACTTTTATAATATCACTTTCTGAGATGATTATATGTACAATAACATCAGTGATATTTAAAAATGTTAGTTTAGGATATTCATATATTATATTGGGAATATTTGGTGTAACTTTAGTACTAATTATAGTTTTATTTAATATTTTTCAAAGAAAGTTATTAAGAAGACGATAAGAGAATTATTTGAATCATATGTTGTAGACAATCTGAAATATTATGTTATAATAGAAAACAATTATATATTTTTCGGAGGATTTTATGAGAAGTAGTGAAGAGAGTAAAAAACTAGTTGAAGAGATAAAGGAAGTAATACTTAAATATTGTCCATATTCAGAAGATAGGATTGATCTTTGTTGTTGTGGAATAGGACCTGAGTTTGATGTTGAAATTCATTTAGGACCTACAAAATCAAATATATATTTTCTTTTTGGGAATCATTCAGCAAAATGCATGATTGAAGAACGTATAGAGAATATTGAAAATGTTAGTGTGGAAGAGATTGAGGAACTAATAGATTTTATTAAAAATGATCATGAGGCAATGATTTATAAACGTGACAAACATGAAAATAAAGCAGAATTTAAATTCAATATTAATTGGAGAGAAGAAGCATGTAAAGGAATTAATTGTCAAAAAATGGGATTAAAATTATTCTATGGTGGAAATATGGAATTGGGTAGAAAATATGCATATTTATTAAACAAGAAATATTGTAATTCTAGTGATTTAGCTACTAAGTGGGATTATATTGATAGTGTTATAAAAGATTATATAGATGGTGCAAGTAAAGAGGAAATTATAGAGCTTTTTAGTAGTATGCCTGAGAAAAAATTAAAAGAGATTTTATCTGCAAATTCAAGAGAAATAGTGGAAAATCCTAAAGTAAAAGAAAAATTATAGATAAAATAAATAGAACTATTTATAGTTCTTTTTTCATGGTATAATTAAATTGGTGATATTATGATTTATAAAGTTGGAATGTTATGTAAACATTTTAAAGGTAAAGATTTAATAGAAAAAAACATATATAGAATAGAAAAGTTAGGAGTTAGAGGAATTGATATAGATGAATCAACTGTTACATATACTGGTGAAAAGGATTTAAAAGATGCAACTAATTTAGTTGTTTATAGTAATATTTTTCAAGAAGGAAAATTATTTTGTAGGGAGTATGAAGATATTTCTAGTGAATTATCTGATGATAAAAAAGCAATGTATAATCAAGAAATAAGGGTACAACCTATTACTAGTGAAGAAGAAAGTATTATTAGTGAAGATGATTTTATTGAAAATAAGAAAGAGTATGTGTTAAGAAAATTTTCTAAGAATTAGGAGGGTTATATGAATATTAATGTTAAAAGAGTTAAAATTAGTGTTACAGTTCCTAGAGAAAATACTGATGAAGTAAGAGATGCAATATGTAAGGCTGGGGCTGGAACTTTATCTGATTCAAATTATACATATTGTACAATTTGTATTGATTCTATTGGTACTTTTATACCAAATGAAAATGCTAATCCTTATATAGGAGAGAAAAATAAACTTGAAGTAGTAGCAGAACATAAATTAGAAGTTATTTGTGAAATAGATAAAGTTAAGGGTGTATTGACTGCTTTAAGAAAAGCACATCCTTATGAAGAACCGGCTATTGATATTATTCCTTTAATTGATGAAAGAGATTTATAGCAACAAAATGTTGCTTTTTTCTTTTGAATATTTATTAATATGTTATAATGGTTATAGGTGATAATATGAGTAATTCATTAGATAACATGCAACATTTTTTTGAACAAGATATTAAATTAAAAAAAGAAATATATAATATGTGTCCACCTAGTGATTATATTGATGAAGATTCATTGATGAAATATACTAATAATTTACAAGAAAGCATTAATTATATATTTAATGAATTCAAAAGAATAGCTGCAGATTTTTTTGAAGGTAATAGTAGAAATTTATTAGAAGCAAATATAGACAAATATGAGAAAAAAGTAATAGATGAATTTAATTCGTGTGGCTTAGATATTAATAAATTAAGAAGCTTTTATAAAAACTATATTAGTGACATGAAAGAAGAATTTGTTGATAGTGTTAAGGTTAGCTGCGTAGGTGATAAATTTGTTAATTATTTATATCCAATTAGTAAGGCTAATACTATAAATGAATATATACATTATTTTCATTCTTATATTTTAAATAGTTGTGATGTATTAAGAAAAATACCTATAAATAGTGAAAGATTAAATAGAGAGGGGTATCCAATTAGATTGAGAGGATTTAATTCTAATAGAGCAATTGAAATATTTAAAGCTATTCCATTTGAATTAGAATGTGGTTTTGCAGAAATAATAGCTGTTAATGAAAATAAGATAATAATGATGTTTAGAGATTTGGGGCATGCTACTACCATAGAAGTATCTTTAGATAATGGTAATGCAAAGGTTGAATATTTTGTTCCAAAACTAAATAATATTGAATTAATTAATTATTTACCGGGAGTTAATAAAGTAAATGAAAATAGTGTAGGTGCTACAGGATCATTTGAAGTAAAAGAAGAAAATTTGACTAATAGTATTGTTAATTTTATAAGTAGAGTTCCTACTGACAAAAATAGAAATATGGATAGTGAAAAAAGTACTATTCAAATTATGTAAAATGTATTTACTATTAGTTTTAATTTAGATATAATTTTTTTGTAGGGAAGTGTTGAGATGAAAAAAATAACAGATATATATAAAGTAGATGAAGATAAATTAACTCATAGTTTCCAAGATGCTTGTAGTGATAAAGAATTTTATGATTATGTATATAGTTTAAATGTAAAGGAAGATGTATTAATAAAATATACATCATCACTTGAAGATGCTTTTTTAGAAAATAAAAATTGTAAGAATTGTAAAGGTTTAGATTGCTGTTTAAATAAAGTTTTAGGATATTGTTATAATGCAATTAATGATAGAGGGATGATTACTTTTTCATATGATGCATGTGATTATATGAATAAAAAATTAAAAGAAGATTCATATAAAGAAAATTTAGAGTTATTTGAAATGCCTAAGGAAATAAAAGATGCTTCATTTAAAAATATATATAAAGATGATAAAGCTAGGGTCCCTATAATTAAATATTTTAAAGAATTTATGGATCATTATAATGATAACGAAAAGCCAAAAGGTGTTTATTTGAATGGTTCATTTGGATCAGGTAAAACTTATTTAATAGCTTGTTTATTCAATGAAATGGCTAAACGAGGAGTAAGAAGTGTATTAGTTTATTATCCTGAGTTTTTAGTAAGTTTGAAATCATCGTTTTCAGGAGATTTTGAAGAAAAACGTGATTATGTAAAAAAAATACCATTATTATTACTTGATGATATAGGCGCAGAAAATACAAGTAATTGGTCTAGAGATGAAGTTTTAGGACCAATACTACAATATAGGATGGAAAATCATTTACCAACGTTCTTTACTTCTAATTTAACTATAGAAGAATTAGAAGAAGCTCTTTCTACAACATCAAGTGGGGTTGATAAAGTAAAAGCAAGAAGAATAATTGAAAGAATAAAACAATTAACAAAATCATTTGACCTAATTAGTAAAAACAGGAGAAATTAAAAATGAAGAGTATCGAAAAATCATTGACAAATTATTTAAATGGTACAGCTCCTAGAGTAAGTGAGGAAGTACTTATAAATTACGCTAGTAAAAGTAGCGATAAAGCCAATGAAATTATCGATATTCTTTTTAATGTAATAAATTATGATTTAGATTCTTATAATGGGGAAAAATCATTAGAAAAAATAAGAGATTTAATTAAATGTATTAATACTATTATGTTGAATAATAGTGATGTTGATAGGGGGATTATAGCTAGAAAAACGCGTAGTTTAGATTATAAATTAGAACATCTTACTGATTCAAATAAAGCTAAAATAATAAATTTTGATAAAGCTAATAGAGAAATTGAAGTATCTAGATTAACTTTGGATACTTTGGGTGAGCAAGTAGATACTTCTGAAACTACACAATATGATTTTGTTGATCGATTAATAACTACTATTAAAGATATAGCTTATATAGAATCTGTTATAAGTAAAGATTCGTCTTTACTTAGAGTAAAAGATAAGAAGAAAACTTCTTTATTTGAGAATATTATTATTAAGTATATGAAAAGTATAGGACAAGGAAATGAAGAAGATGCTTATTATTATAGTAATTTATTGAGATTAATAATGCATCATGATGATTTTCATTTATCAGATAAGGATAAGAAAAAATGCTTAGAAATAATTTATAATGAGATAAATCATATGAGTTATAATAAAAAGAAGAAAAAGCAAAATACTGCTTATATAGATTTTTTAAATACTTTATTAGATGGTATTAAAGGAGAGCAGAAAACTGTAAAAATTGATGGTTTAGCTAAGATGCATAATATTTCAATTTCTTTTTCTCCTGAAATAATAATTCAAGCTAATAGTGTTAAAAATAAAGTTGGTACTATGACAGGTAGAGAATTTGTAAGTGATTATGCAATAACTATAGATAAAGAAGATGCAGTGGAAATAGATGATGCTTTAACATGTAAAATTCTTCCTAATGGTAATTATTTGTTGGGTGTACATATTGCATCAGTATTAGGTTATTTTTCATGGGATTCTGATATAGTAAAAGAAGCTATAGATAGAGGAAGATCAATTTATTTACCTAGAAAGTATCAAGAAGTAGAAGATGATTATGAGAGGGTAATTCCTATTTTTCCATATAGTTTTTCAGCACAAACTGCTTCGCTTTTGCCAAATGAAAAAAGACTTGCGAGAAGTTATTTTTATGAAATTGATAAATATGGAAATATTGTTAATGAGGTATTTAAGAAGACTATAGTTATGAGTAACATGAAAACTTCTTATGAACAAATTGATGAGGTACTAAGAAAGGGTTCTAAAAACAAAGAATTAGAGGAACTAGTTAAAAACTTATATGAGGTAACAGAATTGATAAATAAAAAATATCATGTGAAAGAAATGTATGAAAAAATGAAGGCTAATATAGATGATTTCTCGGATTTACCTGTTAAAAATATAGGAGCTCAAAAAATAATAAATATGACTATGTTATTGAATAATCATAGAGCAGGTGGTTTCTTTAAGAAAAATGGATATCCATGTTTATATAGAGTCCAAGATGATATAAAAGAAAGTGATGCTAGAAAGTTACAAGCAATGATTGATAGTTTAAGGACTACTTATGGTGGAGAAGCTTATGAACAGTTATTTAAACAGATTAATCTTAATGGTTTTTATCCTAAAGCTAAATACGATATAGAAGGTTCGCATTATGGATTAGGTCTTGATCATTATGGACATTTTACTTCTCCAATAAGAAGAGGTCCAGATATTGTAAATGAACATGCTTTGGAGGTTTGTTATGATAAGGAACCAACAGATGAAGAAATGCTTCAATTGCAACATGAAATAACAATAATATCTCGTGAAATTAATGCAAAACAAATGCCAATAGATTTGTTTATTAGTGATTATAAATATGCATATCAAAAAAGAAGATAATATAATTAAAAAAGTGTAAAGAGGTTTACATTATGTAGACCTTTTTTTTATTGATAAAATCAGATAATTCGACTATAATAAGTAATATAATAGGGCGAGTTGTATGAAGATAAAGAAGAAAACAATATTTTTATTTATACTGTTAGCTTTTATGATCGTTCTTAATATAGGTTATGCCGATAATGAAGAAGTACTTAGTGGTTGGCAAACTATAGATGGTTTTACGTATTATTACCGAGTTACTGATAATGATGGATCACCTGGGGCAGCTGGCACAATGGTTGTTGGTTTTGCAAGAATAAATGATAAAATATATTATTTTAGAGAAATACCAGATCAAGAAAAAACAGGACCTAAGGGTAGTCTTTTAACTGATGATTGTTTTGGCTTTGGCAATATGAGTTATTGTACTAATGCTAATGGAGAATTAATTAGTGAATTGCAAGTAGTAGAAGCACCTACTACTGATATGTGTGCGGATGTGACATATACAGGAAAATCACAATCTCTTACTAAACCAGCACAATTAGGATATACATGGAATAATAATATGAGAACAGATGCAGAAACACAAACTATTTCCGCTGAATTAACTCCTGGGTATGCTTGGTTAGATGGAACAACTTTACCAAAAGAAATAACTTGTCAAATGAAGAAAAAAGTAATACCTGTTCCTTATTTAGCTCAAATAGAATATGATTATACAGGTAAAGTAATAGATCCAATAGTAGTTGATTATGATGAAAATCTTATGTTGATAACAGGAGAGATAGCGGCTACAGAAGCAGGATACTATCAATTTAATTTAGAAATAAAAGGAACAGCTTCAAAAAATGTAGAGTGGCCTGAAGGTACAAGCAATGTTCTTTTATTTGATTGGCAAGTAAATAAGTTGGATTTACCAGCACCTTCAGTTATTAGTTATACAGGGGAATATGATGGAAAACCTCATACACTTAGTGTTGTTCCACCTACATATGGTGTTGTACAGTATTCGATTGATGGTCAAATATGGGGACAAGAAAAACCGACAAGAACGGAACTTGGTACAAGTGTTGTGTATGTAAGGGTACCTGGTGATCATAATCATAATGCTTCACCGGTTATTACTGGTCGAATAACAATTACATCTATTTCAAATTATATAATTAGAGATTTAGATATTGATCACCAAAATAATTATATTAAAAATATAAATATTAATACTACAGTAGATGATATTAAAAATAAGTTTGTATTGTTAGACGGATATAGTTTGGAAATCGATTATAAAAATGGTACTACGCCAGGTAAAAAATTAGTATATACCGGTGGAAAAATAAAGATAATGCAAGGGCCTGTAGTATATAGGGAATTCACAATTGTAGTATCAGGTGATACTAATGGTGATGGTGAGATAAATTCAGCAGATTTATTAAGAATAAGACAACATTTGTTAGGCACAAGATATATTAATTAGAAAAGAGGAAAAAGGATGAAGAAGATTAGAAAATTAGTAATTACTATAATACTTACATTAATATTTATTGCGACTAAAGATGTT
>Ga0247608_10008527_pt1 | contig 10343 bp, 11 predicted proteins | sample 176DNAGHGlowgp2_FD_193490 | JGI IMG/M metagenome (GOLD analysis project Ga0247608, IMG submission 193490) | Sheep rumen microbial communities from Palmerston North, Manawatu-Wanganui, New Zealand - 1766 DNA GHGlow gp2 | ecosystem: Host-associated > Mammals > Digestive system > Stomach > Rumen ... | reverse complement strand
TGTTGAGACCAACGTCGTTATCGGCAAGACGCTGACCATTGATGAATTATTTGAAGACGGCTATGAAGCCGTATTTGTCGGTTCAGGCGCAGGTTTGCCTCGTTTCATGAACATTCCTGGTGAAGCATACAAGGGCGTTTATTCCGCCAATGAATTCCTGACCAGATCCAATCTGATGAAGGCCTATAAGGAAGATCCGGTGACCCCGATCATGAAGGGTGGAAAAGTAGCTGTCGTCGGCGGCGGTAACGTTGCGATGGATGCGGCAAGAACCGCTCTGCGTCTGGGTGCTGAAAAGGTCTATATCGTCTATAGAAGATCGATGGAAGAACTTCCTGCGAGAAAAGAAGAAGTCGAACATGCGGAAGAAGAAGGCATCGATTTCAGACTGCTGAACAATCCGGTCGAGATCCTCGGCTACAACAATCCTGACGATCCAAGAGATCCGAAGAACGGTTTTGTCACCGGCATCAAGTGCATCAAAATGGAACTTGGTGAACCGGATGCTTCCGGCAGAAGAAGACCGGTTGAAGTTCCGGGATCGGAGTTCGTTCTGGATGTCGATACCGTCATCATGTCGATCGGTACTTCACCGAACCCGCTGATCAAGGATACGACCAAGGGTCTGGAAGTCAATTCCCACGGCGGCATCATCGTCAACGAGGACGGTCTTACTTCCCGTGATGCTGTCTATGCGGGCGGCGATGCGGTTACCGGAGCGGCTACCGTTATCAGTGCCATGGGCGCCGGTAAACTGGCTGCGAAATCGATTGATGAATATCTAAGTAAGAAATAATGAAACTGTATCTCTATTACGGCTCACACATCGCAAAAGAAGATGTGGAAAACATCGGTAATAGACTGAAAGAAGGGGGTCACATGATCTGTAACTCCTTTTCTGATTGTGATCTGATCCTTTCCCTGGGCGGCGACGGCACGCTTCTGAAAGCGGCCCAGCACGCGATCGTCTATGATAAGCCTCTGGCTGGGATCAACTGCGGACGGCTGGGCTATCTATGTCTGTTGAAACAGGAAGAGATCGCCGGTTTTCATGAAGCGATCAAGAAGGCCAAACTGAGTGAAAAGATCCTGCTGAAATGCGAGATGAACGGTGTTGAGCACTATGCCGTGAACGACATTACGGCAGGAAAGATCAGTTTCGGTAAGACGGTGGATCTGAGTCTCTCAGTAAACGAACATTTCCGTTATATGACTCGCTGTGACGGTTTGATCGTATCAACTCCGGTCGGTTCATCGGCCTACAATCTGGCCGCCTTTGGACCGCTGCTGGATGACGATACGAACACGCTGACGATCACGCCGATCTGTTCCCACACCAAGGACATCCATCCTCTGGTCGTCAAGGACGACAAGCCGATCACGATCGCGGTCAATCACGATGAAGCAGGCGTATTTGCCGACGGTGAATACATCGGCAGCGTTTCCGATTCGATCACGATCCGGAAAGCCGAGAAAACACTAAAACTACTAGGTAAGGCACAATAAAAAAACAAAGGATATTTCATATATGGAAAAATGTCTGACCAGCAAAACCGACAACTGTAAAAACTGTTATAAATGCATTCGCAGCTGTCCCATCAAGGCCATATCATTTGAAAACAACCGCGCTTCGATCATTCATGAAGACTGCGTGCTCTGCGGCACCTGTTACAACGTCTGTCCGTCAAAGCTGAAGGTCATCCGTAATGATCTGGGAACAGTGAAAAAGCTGCTGATGAGTGAAAAGGTAATTGCTTCTCTGGCACCGAGCTTCGTTTCTTATTATGAAAACAGTGACATCGAATGTATGTCTCAGACCTTGAAACAGCTCGGTTTTTTTGAAGTGGAAGAAACAGCGGTCGGTGCAACGATCGTCAAAAAAGCATATGACAAACTTCTTAATGAAGGAAGGGATGTAATGATCTCCTCCTGCTGCCACAGCATCAATACGCTGATTATGAAGCATTATCCGGAATGCAGAGAGTATCTTGCGGATGTCCTGTCGCCGATGTGCGCACACGGCCTGAATATCAAGAAGCGTTATCCCGATGCCAAGGTCGTCTTCATCGGTCCGTGCATCGCCAAGAAGGATGAAGGCGATCACAGCGAATACATCGATGCCGTTCTGACTTTTGAAGAACTGGATCAGTGGCTGAACGAAGAAAACGTTTCTCTGATGACGACGGATGATAAAAGAAAACAGGAAAAGTCAAAAGCCCGTCTCTTTCCTACGGACGGGGGCATCATCCGCACAATGGAATGTACAAGCAGGAAACACGACTACATTGTCGTTTCAGGCATGGACAACGCCATCGCCGCTCTCGAGGATCTCAAGGAAGGAAAGATCCACAACTGTTTTATTGAGATGTCGGCCTGCGAGGGAAGCTGCGTCAACGGCCCGGCTGTCAGAACGAAAAAGAGTTCGCCGGCCAGAAACGCCCTGCTGGTGAATGCCTATGCGGGTTGTGAAGACTTCGATTACAGCATGAGTGAAACAGCGGACATTTTCACAAAATACGACCGTTCCCCGATTCATCATCGTCAGCCTTCGGAAGAAGAGGTAGAGCAGATGCTGATCAAGATGGGCAAAGAAGACAAAGCCGACCAGCTCAACTGCGGCTGCTGTGGTTATGATACCTGCCGGGACAAGGCGGTCGCCATTCTGAAGGGTTACGCCAATATCGACATGTGTCTGCCACTGCTGATGGAAAAATCGCAGTCTCTTGCCAACAACATCGTAAACAACACGCCGAATGGCCTGATCGTTCTGGATGAAGAACTCAATATCGGGCTAATTAACAACACAATGTGCAGACTTGTGGGAATCTCTTCTCCGGATCTGCTGATCGGTCAGCATGTTGCTTCGATTCTGGATCCGTCCGATTTCCTAGATGTTCTGGAAGGAAAACAGATTTTTGCCAAAAATGAATATCTGAAAGAATACGAACGAAACGTCGTCAAAACGATTTCCTATGACAAAAAGTTCAAGGTATTGGTATGTGTCTTCCGTGATGTCACGAGCGAAGAAGAAAATAAGCAGAACCATCAGGAACTGGTAAAGAACACGATATCGATTACCGATTCTCTGTTGGAAAAGAACATGCGTTCTGTCCATGAGATCGCATCCTTATTAGGCGAAACGACTGCCGAGACCAAGATCGCACTGGAAAAACTGAAAAGTCTGGTGAAGAGCGATGAATGAACTGTATACGGATTACGGTTATGTTTCATTGAATCATGTCGGTGAATCGCTGTGCGGAGATAATGTTTCAGTAAGAAAGCTTTCCGAAGATTCCTATATCATCGTACTTGCGGACGGACTGGGCAGCGGCATCAAGGCCAACATTCTTTCCACGCTGACTTCGATCATGATGTCGAAGATGGTCGGAAGCGATATCGACATCGAGCAGTGCGTTCAGACGGTCATCGCCACCTTGCCTGTATGCAAGGACAGAGGAGTCGCCTATTCCACCTTCTCCTTGATCAGCGTGAAAGACAACCGCTGGATCACTATATACAACTACGACAATCCTTCTCCTTTCGTGGTGCGTGAAGGAAAAGCCTTTCTGCCGGATTACGTTGTCAGCGAGATCCATGGCAAACGCATCGAAAGGGCGGAATTTGAAGCACAGCCGGGAGACAGTTTCTTCATGATGTCTGACGGTGTCATCAATGCCGGTGCAGGAGAGATACTCAATTACGGTTGGACCTTGCCTGAGGTTATGAAGTACATGGCGGAGACCGTGACGGAACAAAGCTGCGCCAAGGTGCTGGCTACGACACTGACCGATCGCTGCAACGCCCTGTATAACGGAAAACCGGGAGACGACGTCACTGCCGCCTGCGTCAGGATACGGGAAAGACAGCAGGTTTCTTTGATGGTAGGTCCATCGACCAAGGCCGAAGATGACGACTTAATGGTTTCACTCTTTCTTTCCAAGAAAGGAAAACACGCCGTGTGTGGCGGAACGACTGCTTCCATTGTCGCCAGATATCTGAATAAAGACATCACGACCGTTCCTAACGAAATGGAAACTGACATCCCGCCGATCTCTGCCATTGAAGGGATCGATCTGGTCACAGAAGGTATGGTCACGCTCAACAGGGTGCTGGAATATGGCAAGGATTTCGCTTCAGGAAACCAGGACTATTTCAGCTGGAACTACAAGATGGACGGCGCTTCACGTCTGGCGTCGCTTCTGTTTGAGGATGCCAGCGACATCATCATCTTTTCCGGCTGTGCGGTCAATCCGGCTCATCAGCACAACAAAGAATTATCAATTTCTTTGAAGATGAAACTGATTGATGAACTCTGTGAAGTTTTAAGAAATCTGAATAAAAACGTCAAAATCAGCTACTTCTAACATAAGAAAGAACTATAATAATGAATAAATTGTTCAAAACAAAGTGAAAATTAAAGGGGAACATTATGAATCTTGAATCTAGTAAAAAAGTATTACGTTTATCCGGTTTCCTGACAATCGTCGGTGCCGTCCTGTCGATGGCCAGCGGCGTGATGGGACTGTCAGCACGATCGAGTGGGAGTAAACCAGAAACAAACAATAAGCACCAGCACAACGCCGGTGCTTTTTTTATGCCATATGCCACTGCTTTTAATTGAATTCCTGAAGTATACGCTCTATCTTTTTGTTCTCTTTTATTCTTTGTTCAGCTGTCTTTTTGTCATTGATATATCTTTCTGCTTCTTCTCTGGAAGAGAATAATTTGGATTCTCTTAGCCGGATTCCTCCGGCAGATTCAAAGTGATGCTTGCCGCTGTTGACATAGCGTGGATCAACAGCCCCCTATTTTAGAGTTACAACATCGACATTAGCAGAGAAGACTGTCGCTCTGCGGATAGAATTGTTGGTTTCAACAAAATATACCGCATCACCTTTTTTCATCAACAACTATTTTGCTTCTTTTTAGACCCCCTTATGTAGCCCAATGCGAACGATTTGGTGATTGCGTCAAACAGAACATTTCCTAGTTTGTTTGAGCCTTCGCAGGTGCTAGCCATTTGCATCAGCTCACCGATTTCGATTGCGTCCAGTTCATTAGCGTTACTTAAATCGCAGATCATTTCTTTCTCTTTTTCAGTCATATATGTTCTTCCACCTCCTTTTGACTTCGAAAAATATTAACTCCAGTTTTCTGGACTTTCTGCTTCTTAAATAATTGAGTGGATTCGCTCTGCGTAGTTGACAAAGTTGATTTGTTCTTCGATCACGACACAGATAAGCTCCTCTGCCTCTTGTTCCGAATATCCATCCTTCATTAATGCATGAAAAATGGACTCGTAAGGGCTATAGTCTATATACTTCTTCATGTCTTAATTGTTGCATTGAAATAACATCAGTAATTCTCATATTTCTCTCATTTTTATCAGTGGTTTTCAACAAATGTGGAAAAAGGCGATGAAGGAACAATTTTTGCACAAGTGCTTTCATACAATGAAGATGGATAAAAGGAGATCCTGTTATGGATAAAAAGATCTATGTCACAATCAATCATCTCGATGACTTTGAAAGCCAGATGTTCCTCAAAACAGGGGATGTCCTGGTCTTAAAGAAAGACAAAAAGAATACCTATGATGATGAAGCAATCGCCGCATACACGAAAGATAATTACAAATGCGGGTATGTTGCTAATTCGGTGCATTCTGTCGCAAGAGGAACCTACAGCGCCGGCAGGGTGTATGATCAAATTAAGGATGAAGCAAGATGTGCTGTCAGGTTTATTTTGGCTGAAGAAGGATGCCTGATTGCTGAAATAATGGAATAAAAAAGATGATGGTATGCCCGCAGCGCTCTCGCCACGAGAACACCATCCGTCTGTACTTAAATCTTACAGTGAATAACTATCATACACAAATGAAGAAAACATCAAAATGAAGTCAGAATGTACAGATTAAGACTTGAAATTAAAAAGAACCCCTCCTGTTGGTATCCAACATTTGGGGTTCAGTTGGCCACATTTTTGCTGATTCAGAATATCTACGATCACAAATTAAAATATCGATTTATGGTGACCTTCCGAATACTTAGGGAATGAGCTTGGCATCATATTCTGTAATGCCAGTCAGTCCGGTATTCGCAAGCTCAGCTATTACAAACCAGCCCGCCATATCGGAAGTGACCACTTCCGGATGATTTGTCTGGATCACATTGAGACAAAGTTCAGGACCGTTGACTTCGATCTCCTGTATCTCAAAACGATAGGAACCGCTGCCGGCTGTCACATAGGCAAGGATCACGGTGTGGTCTTCAAAGAAAGCATCGTCATACCCAAGTGTCACTTCATCAAAGGAAGGAACTTCATTGTAGCTTTGATCAAGAGAGAGCGTATCTGAAACACTTTCTTTAAACTTCGCAAGATCATCTGTCGTTTTAAATCTGTAAACCGGCAGATGGCGGGCAGAACTGATCGCCAGGGAATACGGATTCAGACATTGCGCAAAGATCCATCCATCCGCAGTATAGTTTGCGTATGCGACCTGTGTTTTTGCACTCAAAGTATTTTCTTTGGCTTCCGTATAGAACATCTCAACAGCTTTTTCATAATCATCGCTCTGTGTCTTATAGAAACGGGCATCATATCCGAACTTCACAATCGCCATTTTTGCATCTTTATATATTGTGATTCTATAATCGTCCCTTATAACGAATTGAATCGACCCTGGCGAAGGAAGATCTTCACTCGGAGCATTTGACTGTTTCCAAGACACGAGGTCAAGATATTGAGCTAATGAACTTCCATCAACGTATCCCGGAACGATCAATCCGTTCTCATCTTTTCCTGCAGGCGGATAGTATATGGTCTGCACATCTGTTGTCTCAGCCACAAGCGGCATTGCGTTTTTATAATTCAGAAAAGAAAGATCAGGTTCACCATTCATAGTATTCACTCCATAATACTCCCTTGCAGCACGCAGACAGTTTTCATGCTGAGCATTTGATCCGGCAATATCCATCGCCTTCCTTCTGATATACCACGGGAACTTCGCTTTAATATCTTCTGCATAATAACTTCCATCCCTTGGCTGCCAATACTCGATTAGATCATAAGTTGATGAATCGCTACTATTGTTGGAAGTGGCAAAGGTGATCGCTGTCGGAATATGAGAGCCGGATTCCAGCTTAACATCCTTACCGTCAAAACTGTATTCTTCATAGAGCACCCAGGCATAGACACTCGTCTTCTTTCCTGATCTTTGGATCAGCAGGACATCATAATCCGTTGCGATGAAATGATCTTCTGAATGAGAAGAACGGTTGTGCTGTGCAACTGCCATATCCATAGAGATGCCAAGTTTCTCAGACAGACTCCTGTTTGAGAACGGATCACTCATCAGACATACTGCAAGAATAACGCATACAACAATTGCTGCCATCATGATCCAGAACGTCGGTCTTTTATAATTCAGAATACCTTTGACTCTTTCTTTCACGCCCACTTCACCAAAGGCAAGCGGACAGGCTGTGATCTTTTTTCTTGAAAAGCTGCAGTCTAAAAGTGCCTGGGAATACGATGCGACTTCTTCTTTCTTCATATTCGCGATGACTTTCTCATCGCAAGCCATCTCGATATCCCGGCACAGCAGGATATAGGCGATCCAGCATAAAGGATGAAACCAATAGACAGACAGCAGTAAAAATCCAAACGGTTTCCACAGGTGATCATAGCGCTTCAAATGTGCATTCTCATGCCGGATCACAAGTTCAAGTGTTTCGCCCTGCATGGATGACGGCACATAGATCTGAGGTCTGAATACACCTAATATGAACGGTGCCTTTACTTCATCGCAGGCAAAGACATTCTCACATATGGCAATGTTTGCGGATACTTCTTTCTTCAGCTTCAGATAACTGATGAGCGCATATCCAAGCATGACCGCAACCCCTGCAAGCCAGATGACCGATATGATCGGAATGTATATCTGAAGCGGATTTGCGCTGTCAGTGACCGCCGGCGTAAATGACTCCGTGATCATCGGATTGATCGTTTCATTGACGATCGGGATCCCGGAATCGATGGCAGGCGAGTGCTGCATCGCAATATCTGCAGGTATCGTTTCGCTGCTCGGGATCAGACTGAAGACACTTTCAAAGGAAAACGGACATACAAGGCGTATGGCAACAAGTCCCCAGAGCAGACATATGATCCATCTCGGTGCTTTATTCAAAAGAGTTCTTGCGAAAATGACCGCAAGGATCAGCCAGCTTGCAGTGATGGCCATGTTCAGTATTTTTAGAAATACAGCAGACATGATCATCCTTCTTTCCTGAACGCATCGATCATCTTCTGTATCTCATCCGCTTCTTCAGCAGAGATCTGCTTTCTGGAAATAAAGGCAGCAACGAAAGCAGGCAGAGAACCTTCATAAGAATCCTCGATGATCTGTTCACTTTTTGCCGAATAGAAATCCTTTTTGGAGATCAGCGATGTGACCACACCGTTTTCGTTTCTGAAAAGTCCCTTCTCACAGAGTTTGCGAAGTACGGTATAGGTCGTCGGTTTTTTCCAGTTGAGCTGCTTTTCGCATATCTTTACAAGATCACCCGATGCGATCGGTTCATTATCCCAGACAATATCTGCAAAGCGTTCCTGTACGGCGCCAAGTTCAATATCGATCATATAGCATACCTCTTTTCAGGTTTACTCGAATAAACCTCACTTTTAGTTTATTCGAATAAACCAAAGATGTCAAGTAGCTGATATCTGACAGAAAAGAAACTTTCACATTGGATTCCAGCTCTGATATACCGATATCGATTGAATCATCTATGAAGAAAGGATCCTGCGGATACTCTGATCATGAAACAGAACCGTTTCCCTTCCCGGCTTTATCAAATCCGGATCCAAGCCAAAAGAAGAAGTCTTCATAGAACTGAGGAAGATGATGAATTAAGCTTATCCCTTCGATAAGACATACATGGGATCATAATGAGATCCCAAAGGCATTGAATGGTCCCCTGTGACTATCTTTCACGAAATACGATTCTGCTGAGTCTGTGAGCGATCCACAGAGTCACGATCTTTTCCGGAGTAAAAGGCAGCCAGAGGAATGTCAGATATGCTGAGGCGATAGCCGTCAGTGGAACGATCTTCCATCTCATCCCGAGAAATACGCAGACATAAGCCCATCCGTTGGTGATGAACCAGGCGACCGCAAAGCACAGAAGGAACTTAACAGCCAGCCTCATGAGAACTTCTGATACCGTGTCGGATCGGAACCCAGGTCACCTTCGCGAAGAGCGCATAGATCGCGATCGGAAGATAGGTCGCCAGAAACAGTGGATAGGTAAAGGTATATAAGATCTTCTGAGAAGAAGAAGCATCGATCCTGTTCCATTCGACGACTGTCGTCAGAAGCCCGGTCAGGTATGTGACCATGTAGGCATTGAGGAGGCCCCACAGGATCAAACGGGTGTAAGGAACGATATCCCTTCCCAAACAGATCAGGGTCAGGAAGGTGATGAGTTTTGTCGCAACAGAGATAATCGACAGTCCGTAGGCAGACAGTATCGTGTTCAACATGTCGTAACAGGAGAAGTCTCCCTCGATGATACCTTTCAGAAGCGACGCTGTATATTTTCCTATGACCTGAAGATAACCCTTCGCCCAACGGACCCTCTGATAGAAGGACTGTTTCAGTGAGACGGGCTGTTCATCATATACGACCGCCTTGTCACAATAGGCGATACGGTGATGGCGACAGGCCTGATCGACACTGAGTTCAATGTCTTCCGTCAGAGTATGGTAGTCCCATTCCGGGATCAGTTTCCGATCGAACAGGAATCCTGTTCCATTGATGGCGCAGCTGAGCCCCAACAGGTAGCGGGCATTGTTCAGGAAACGGTCTTTCTTCAACAGGAACAGCGAATAACCGGCCGAGATCCAGTTTTGAGCGTAGTTCTTGGAAGAGATGTATGATGCGATGATGCGGTTCCCTTCGCAATAGGAACGGTTCATCTGTTCCAGATAATCTTCTTTCAACAGATTGTCCGCATCGATGATGATGCAGGCATCGAAAGCTTTCCCATAGTCCCTGCCGATCCGATACAGGAGTTCTTCCAGAGCATAACCCTTTCCCACGAGATCGGGATCGTATCTTTCATAGACGGTCGCACCGTTTTCTTCGGCGATCCTGGCAGTCATATCGTTACAGTTGTCTGCCATCACGAATGTATGAAAGTGTTCCTTCGGATAGGTCTGAGCGTGTATGCTTTCTAAGAGATCGTCGATGACGTTTTCTTCATTCCTGGCACAGATCAGGATCGCGAGATCGTGATACTTCAGTTCATGTACAGGCTGCTTCTCCTTCAAAAGAAGAGAGGCGA
>Ga0247608_10008524_pt1 | contig 10346 bp, 8 predicted proteins | sample 176DNAGHGlowgp2_FD_193490 | JGI IMG/M metagenome (GOLD analysis project Ga0247608, IMG submission 193490) | Sheep rumen microbial communities from Palmerston North, Manawatu-Wanganui, New Zealand - 1766 DNA GHGlow gp2 | ecosystem: Host-associated > Mammals > Digestive system > Stomach > Rumen ... | reverse complement strand
TCTGTGGATTACAGACATCTCGCGTAACCAGTATGCAGTGCCCAATTATCTGACAGGCCGTCAGATCAATGGCCGTTTCCTGATAGAGTTTTGATTACTTGTGTTCTTTCTTCCACATTCGCCAAGCTTGCCACAGAGAAAGTGGAAGAAGAACTGCTCCGACTGAGTATTTGCCTATTGGCGGCAACATGAGGCAAGCGGCCAAAGCTATTCCGATTACAATGATTTGTACAGCAATGACGGCCCAGGTGGCACTCTCCATACGTGCGTGATAATGTATTCCGTAGCAGATACCTATCAGAAGCAGGTCGAAGAGTGAGGAGGCGGAGAGTCCGATGCCTGCTCCGGTGAGTCCCCAGAGATAATAACCGCCAACGATTAGTCCTACGGAAAACAGATTGCAGATCAGTTCCATGAAGAGGAACAGCAGACTGTCACCGCGTGCCAGGGCGATATAGGCTATAGGCGTGGCGATGGCCTTGAAGAAGATGAAGCCAGCAGCACAGACGGCCATCTCGTTTATGATGAGGAATTCCTCTTTCAGAAGGATCCGGATAATCCATGGCATCATAACCATCATCGCTATGAGCATGGGAGCCACGAACATCAGACAAGCACGTATCTGGATGTTCATCGCCGTGTTGCGGCGTTCGATATCGTTGTTCACGGCAGAGAGGCGCGGGAAATAGTCTGCTTCCATGGATGTGAGAACGAGCCCGGCGTAAGAAACCATGATGGCATAGCCCATCTTGTAGTAGCCCACATCTGCCTGAGAGCCGAGTCGCAGAATTAGGGCCAGCAACACCATAGTGCTGCCTGCTGTGGTCATCGCCGCTATTGCAAAAGGAATTCCGATACGCACCAGAGGCCATCCTTCACGCATTATCTTGAGCGAGAAAGGACTTACACGCCAGGGATAGAGTGGGAGAGTGAAGCAGAAGTGGATGCCCAGAGCAACGATGACAGAGACATTCAGAGCGATAATGATGCCTCGCGTGTGCATCAGGCTGTAGAACGGAAGGGTGGTTATTAGCAATGAAGCAGCCACGACAGCAGAAATGGTGGCCACACGTTTCAGTCTTCTCAAACCTTTAAGGATGGATATCTCGCCGCCAATCAAAGCCATGGAGAAGACCATGGGAGCGAGCAGGGCAACGCTCCAGTCGTCTTGCAGTTTTTCATCGGAAGCGAACAGACTCCCTAAGAGAGGCGCACAGCAGATGCAGAACACAGCTGCCAAGATTGCCGTCCAGAAGCACCATGTGCGAATCACACGTACGGCGTGGCTGACCTCTTCCTCGGTGCCGGTCTCGAACAGCTCGCTCAGGCTGCGGACTGAAGCAAAGGATACACCGAGATTGGTGGAGTTGCTGACAAATTCAGCCACGCTGTTATAAATCACCAGCAATCCCAGTCCGGAGCCTCCAAGGAATATGGAGGTGAACTTGTTGCGGATAATTCCCATCAGGAGATTCAGCCCTTGGATGCCGCCGAATACTCCGATGTATTTAAGCGCGTGGCTTGCTGTAGAATCGTTCTTCAGAATGTAAAATGTTAAATGTTCAATGTTCAATGGCTTTCAGCCTCTCGTCTGTGAAATCGGTGATTACGAGGTCGGCAAGGGTGGTGACCACATCCTCTGGAAGGGTGGTGGCGAGTCCTACCACATAGGCTCCGCTGGCACGTGCGGCGCGAAGCCCGTTGCGGCTGTCCTCGAACACAATGCACTCCTCAGGCTTTGCACCGAAAATGGCAGCTCCGCGCAGATAGCAGTCGGGGGCGGGCTTGCTTGCCTTAAAATCCTCGCTCGTGAGTATGCGGTCGAACATCTGTAGCAGTTCGGGGTGCTCACGATAAGCGTTGGCCATCTTCTCCTTGTTGCTGCTTGTCACCACAGCCGTCTTCATGCCGGCTTGCCGCAGGGATGCGATGAATGTGGTGAAGCCAGGGATATAGGGGAAGACCATCTGCTGTTCGAATTTGTTCAGGCGTATGGTGATCTTTTCCTGCAAAGCAGTCTCGCCCGCAAACCATCCGTCGTAGATCTGCGTGAGCGTCTGTCCCTTGATATCTTTGGCGAAAGTGGGGATGTGTGGCAGGAACTCCTTGCCTACAGATCCCCAGAAATTAGAGTATTGACTTTCCGTGTCCAACACCACTCCGTCGAGGTCGAAGAGGGCTGCTTTCCAAAATTTCTGTGCCATAAATGTAATTTTCGGTGACAAAGGTAGGACTTTTCCAATAAAAAGCAGTAATTTTGCGGCGTTTTTTTACAAGACAATGTAATTATGGCAGGTTATTTAGTAGAAGATACCAGAAAAGTGACCACTCACAGAGTGATGGAAATGAAACAGGCAGGCAAGAAAATTGCCATGCTGACGGCCTACGATTATTCGATGGCAAAGATTGTTGATGACTCCGGAGTTGATATGATTCTTATCGGCGACAGCGCCTCGAACACGATGGCCGGTAACCTCACCACACTCCCCATCACAATAGACCAGATGATCTATCACGCCCGTTCTGTAGTGCGCGGCGTGAAACGTGCGCTGGTGGTCTGCGATATGCCCTTCGGCACATATCAGGTGGATCCCGAAGATGCAGTGCGCAACGCTATCCGCATTATGCAGGAGAGCGGCTGTGATGCCGTGAAGATGGAGGGCGGAGTAGAGATTCTTCCCGCCATTAAGCGCATCCTTGATGCCGGAATACCCGTTTGCGGTCATCTGGGTCTCACCCCTCAGAGCATAAATAAATTCGGTACGTACGCTGTGCGCGCACGCCAAGAGGCTGAGGCCAACAAACTGCGTTCGGATGCCAAGGCTCTGGCTGAGGCCGGTTGTTTCGCTATCGTTTTGGAGAAGATTCCCGCTGCGTTGGCCACCGAGGTGACTCAGTCCATTGATGTCCCTGTTATCGGCATCGGAGCGGGTGGCGGCTGCGACGGGCAGGTGCTCGTGGTTCACGATATGCTCGGAATGAATCAGGATTTCTCACCCAAGTTCCTCCGCCGTTATGCCAATCTCTACGAGATTATGACTGACGCTATCGGCCGTTATGTCGCAGACGTAAAGAGCCGCGACTTCCCCAACAAGGACGAGCAGTATTAATAGGTTTCTAAGCTGTCGCAGACTTCCAAACTGTCGCAGAAGAACTCGATATCCGTCTCATCGTCTTGATGAGGCGGATTACGTTCTCCGAGTTTGCACAGGAGGGCGCAAAATAAGGCGATGGCAAAGGCTACAATCTGTGCGGCTAAAAGGCCGAACAGCCACTTCCATTTGCGTTGGAACAGCGCGGCGAAGAATCCTACGACTGTTACAAATGCGGATGTGAACAGGAAGAAGAGGCCGATATCCTCAATCCAGTCAATCTCTCCGATGACAGAGACGACAAGAGCAATGCCGCTGAGGATTAATACAACGCAAGCGATAAAACCGGCATAAATTAGTTTCATAAGGCAAGATCCATTCTTTTTTCTCTTTTCTCTTTTCTTTTTTCTCTCTTATTTCTTCTCTTTGATTATTCCGTGGCGGTAGGCGTAGAGCAGTTCCTTGAGTTCCTCAATCTGGGATAGGAGTTCGCGCCCCTTGTCTGTGTCGCGTACGAGTATTCTGCGACCGGAGAGCTCTACGATCTGCTTGGATGACACGATGTCTGTGCCTCGGCGTATTGCTTCCTGTGCGCTGTCAAATGGCTCGTGTTGGATGAGCTCGAAGCCGCGGCTGTGGAAGACCAGCGTGTAACCGGCAATACCTGTCTCTCCGTGGTAGGCCTTAGACAGTCCGCCGTCTATCACCATCAGTTTGCCGTCGGCCTTGATGGGACTCTCGCCTCGCGAAGCGTGTACGGGCACGTGTCCGTTGATGATGTGGCGGTGTTTGCCCTGAACTCCGAAGGCATCCAATATGCGTTCGCAGACCACGGCATTGTCGCGCAGCAGATAGTAATAGCCCTTGTCCTCCTGATGAGTCTCTTTATCCTTAAGGAAATAGCGTTCGAAGGTGGCCATCCGAGCCTTGTCAAAGAGCGGCGAATCCTGTCCACACCATAGATACCAGAAATAGTCCTTGGCAAACTGACGTTCTTCACGAGGCGTGTCCTGATTAAAGGCAGAGCGCAGCGTAATGCCGATGTTATGTAGCAGTTCGCGTCCGCTCAGCCGTTTGCCGTTCAGCTCCACTTCCTTCAGGGTGCCGTCGGCATTCAGGGGTACGCTTGCGTGGAAGAGCAGGTTCCCATTGCAGATGGTGTACATGCAACCGTGAGCAAGAATGCATTTGATGTGCTTCTGCAGTTTGTCGCTGACGCGGAACGAGTGGTGCAGCTGGCGAACAAGTTCTGCCTCTTCAGCTGTCAGAGCATTGGGATTTGGGGTCTATGGTAGGCAGGAAGGTGTCTGTCATCTCGTAGGTCTTGCCGTCGCGCTCATATACGCCTCGTTCCTTATTAATATAATTGAGTACGAGGCGATCCTGCATATTCCATTCGGGTCGGCGGGCAACCATCTGTGCTTCGAGCTTGAACTGAATGATACTTATGGCTTTGTGCATCTGGGCTATGAGGCGGCGTGTCTTCTCGTTGTGAGTAGTATCGTCCTTGTCCAGACGTGGGCCGAACAGGTCGCACGGGTCGTTGGCATAGGTCTCCATGGCGAACGTGGCCAGCGGAACGAGGTTTATGCCGTAGCCATCCTCCAATGTGGCGAGGTTCCCATAGCGCAGCGAGAGGCGCAGTACGTTGGCTATGCAGCAGTCGTTGCCAGCGGCGGCTCCCATCCAAAGCGCATCGTGGTTGCCCCACTGGATGTCGAAGTTAGGATGCTGGCACAGACGGTCCATGATGATGTGAGCGCCGGGTCCGCGGTCGAAGATGTCTCCGAGTATGTGCAACTTATCTACTGCCAGCCGCTGAATCACATCGCAGATGGCTATGATGAAGGCGTCGGCACGTCCCGTCTGTACAATGCTATTCACGATGCAGTTGAAATAGGCCGTCTTGTTGTCGTCCGACGGGGATTCGTGAAGCAGTTCCTCAATGATATAAGCGAATTCCGACGGCAGTGCCTTGCGCACCTTGGAACGGGTGTATTTGCTTGACACAGAACGGCACACGCGGGTTAGCTGGCCCAGTGTTAGGGTGTAGAAACGGCTGAGAGTCTCTTCCAGTTCCGAGGCATTTGATGTCTCAGCCTCTGCCTCGTTCTTTATGAGCTCCAGCTTCTGTTCGGGATAATAGATCAGAGTGCAGAGCTCTCGAATCTCGTCCTTGCTCAGTGTGTCGGCATACAGTTCCTTAACCTTCCTCTTTATGCTTCCGGAGGCGTTCTTCAGTATGTGAATGAAAGCCTCGTATTCGCCGTGGATGTCAGCCATAAAGTGTTCCGTACCTTTGGGCAGGTTCAGTATAGCCTCCAGGTTGATTATCTCCGTGGATGCCGATGCCACGTCAGGAAAGGTCTGTGACAGCAGTTGCAGAATGCGTAAGTCCTGTTCTATTTTCTTTATCATGATTCAAAGATGTTTCAAGACCGGGATTCAAGTTTCAGGTTTCAATCAATGTTCAATGTTCAATGTTCAATGACATCCAGCAGCTGCCATTCGTTACGGCTCAGATGGTGGCATACCCTTAGTCCGTAGGTGTTGGCTGCTTCTGTTAGAGTGGGGATATCCTCCTCTAAGAAGCCGCTCAGCAGCAGATGGCCACCCGGAGCGAGATTGGCGGCGAACTGGGCCATGGAGTCCAAAAGCACGTTGCGGTTGATGTTTGCTAGTATAACGTCAGCCTTGTCGCTGTCAGTCAGTACCTCACAGCCTCCAAGACGTATGTCAGCCTGAACGCCGTTGTCTGCGCAGTTGTCCTGGGTGTTCCTCACGCTCCATTCGTCTATGTCGTAGGCTGTCAGAGAGGCGGCTCCCATTTTCAGTGCGGCAATGCCGAGAATGCCTGTGCCGCAACCTGCGTCTATTACCGAAGCTCCGTTCAAAGGCAGTTCGCAGAGGCGCGTGAGCATAAGCTGGGTTGTGGCGTGTGTGCCGCTTCCGAACGCCTGGCGCGGATGGATTCTGATGGCCTCGGTAGTCCGGTCGTCGTAGATCACGAGCCGTTTGCCGATGCAGATAGGCTCGAAACCCTCAGCTTCCCACTGCGCATTCCAATCCTCGTCGGGCAACTCCTGTGCTACAAAGGTGATTTCTGTCGATGGCATCGGGAAATCGCTTACAGCCTGATCTATAGTCTCCTTGCTGTAGGCTGCCGACTGTACGTAGGCAGTAAGTCCCAGGTCTGACGGAACGAATGTCTCGAAGCCAATATCAGACAATACGGCTGCCAACACGTCGGCAGCCGTATCGTTATTTGGTCTGATTGTAAAATCCACCTGATAATAGCGCATATCGGATGAATATAGTGGGTTAGACTTATTTCTCTTTATTCGTCTCAGGCTTTGTCTTGTAGCGCTTGTTCAGACCGGCAACAACCTGATTAGTGATGTCAAACTTGGGGTTTGCCATAAGGATGTTGTCGCCCTGCTTGGTCAGGATGTAGTCGAATTTCTTCGTCTTGTTGAAAGTCTTCAGGAAAGTCTGGATGCTGTCGCGCAGTTCCTCGTTCAGCTTGGCGTTCTCGCTGGCCAGTTCGTTGCCCAGACGCTGCTCCAGCTCGGCGTAGTCCTGCTGCTCCTTCTGGATGGAAGCCTGTGCGCGTTCAAGTTCGTCACGAGTGGTGAAGCCGTTGCTCTCATATTTCTTCTGCAAGGCAGCTGCGTGCTGCTGCAGAGCGCGCTGCTTACTTATAAGTGTATTCTGGATGTTCTCTGCCTTCTTGGTCAGTACAAGGTTGTAGTCCTTGCAGAACTGGTACTGGCTCATGAGCGAATCCACCTCCACGTATGCGATACGCAGACCTGCGGGCTCTTCTGTCTCAGTAGCCTTAGCGTCATTAACTGGTTTCTCTGCCTTCTCGTTCTGGCAGGCGGTGAGTGTCAACATCAGGCTCACCGTGAGGAATAGCATTTTCTTCATTATCTTTTTTATTATAGTTTTTCTATTTAATTATGAAGTATGCATTATGAATTATGAATTATAATATCTTTTTTCTGTTCTGCAGTTGGTGTCTTTCTATTGCATCCATGCTTTCCACGCAGTGGATACCGCGTTCGCGCATCGCTTTCGAGGCTCCTATATGAGTCATCGGGCCACGTGCGTCTCCTTTTACCAGCAATTTCAACGCGAGCAAAAGCACGGCGATTGCAAGAAAAGCGGCTGTTATGAGCAATAATTTTATCACCTTTTGCGTTCTTATATAGTGTTACGGGTGCAAAGATAGCCCAAAGACACGAGGTAATCGTATTTTCACTCATTGATTTAACCTAAATTAGCAATATATGGCCAATTCTAACCAACTTCAGCCGGCATCTGTGTTTGAGATGTTCGCATTGATAAACAAAGTGCCTCGCCCCTCGAAACATGAGGAGCAGATGATTGAATTTCTCGTGGATTTCGCGAAAAAGAACAATCTCCAGTATAAGGTGGACGATACTGGCAATGTCCTCATCAGCAAGCCTGCCACGCTTGGCATGGAGGATCGCCCGACGGTTATCCTCCAGAGCCACATGGATATGGTGTGCGAGAAGAACAACGATGTCCAGATGGATTTCCTCAAAGACCCAATCCAGACATGGATTGACGGCGAATGGATGAAAGCCAAAGGCACAACCCTCGGTGCTGACGACGGTATTGGGTGCGCCATGGAGTTGGCCCTCTTGGTTGACGAATCTGTGAAACACGGTCCCATACAATGCGTCTTCACACGCGACGAGGAGACTGGTCTCACTGGTGCCGAGGGAATGCAGCCCGGATTTATGGATGGAGATATGCTCATCAACCTCGACTCCGAGGATGAGGGACAGATTTTTGTCAGCTGCGCCGGCGGTTGCCGCACGGAGGCTGTCTTCACCTTCACCCCCGAACCGACGCCCGAGGGACTCTTCTTCCTGCGGCTGCAAGTCAAGGGACTTATGGGAGGACACAGCGGCGACGATATAGACAAGAAGCGTGCCAACGCAAACAAGATTCTGGCCCGTTTCCTCTACACCAGCCTGAAGCGCTACGGCCTGCGACTATCTGACATTCAGGCCGGTGGATTGCATAATGCTATTCCGCGCGAGGCCGAGGCTCTGGTGGCTGTTCCCGTGAAGTACAAGGAACAGATACGCATAGACTGGAATCTCTTTGCCGCCGATGTTGAAGAAGAATTCCGCGTGACGGAGCCTTCGATGCAATTCCTACTTGAGAGCGCCGATGCTGCAGATACGGTGCTGCCGACTGATGTCAACTATCGTCTGATATCTGCTTTACAGGCTGTTCACAACGGCATCCTCGCCATGAGCCAGGACATGGAGCTCGTAGAGACTTCCTCCAATCTGGCCAGCATACGTCAGGAAGCGCCCGGTCGCATCCGCATAAACTCTTCACAGCGCAGCAGCTTCATGAGCAACCGGCATAACATGGCAAACACTATCGCCGCCACATTCGAACTGGCTGGCGCAGAGGTGAATATCGGTGAGGGCTATCCCGGCTGGAAGCCAAACCCGGACAGTCGTCTGCTGAAAGTCACTGTTGAGCAATACGAACGTCTGTTTGGCCGTAAGCCCATCGTTCGCGGTATCCACGCAGGACTGGAGTGCGGCCTCTTCTCCGAGAAATATCCAAATCTGGACATGGTGAGCTTTGGACCCACTCTGCGCGGTGTTCATTCGCCCGACGAGCGTCTGGAAATCAAGACCGTAGATCTCGTCTGGAAGCATCTGCTCGCCATCCTTGAGAACATTTAAAGATGAATATTAGACTCATCCTTCCATTGCTGTTCGCTGCGGTATTTGCTGCCTGCGATCGCTACGACGACTTCACTGCAGACCGCGCTGCTACGCTTGCGTTCAGCGCGGACTCAGTGCGTTTTGACACCCTCATCACCACAGTCCCCTCGGCCACAAAGACCCTCATCGTCTATAACCATGGAGACAAGGGCGTCCGGATTAGCGAGGTCGCTCTGGAGAAAGGAGCCGCCAGCAACTTCCGTGTCAATGTAGATGGACAGGATATGAGCCGCTCTGAGGCAAACCGCATATATGATTTTGAGGTGCGCCGTCGCGACAGTATATTTGTGCGCATAGAGGTAACGGTCCCGCAGTTGGAAGCCGACACCATTATGCAATTGGAGGATGCGTTAATCTTCACCCTTGAGAGCGGCATACGTCATCGTGTGGTTATCACTGCTGGCGGACAGAACGCCTATTTCCTGCGTGGCTTTGTTGTTCAGACGGACACCGCGTTCGCCACAAACCGTCCGATTGTGGTATATGACAGCTTGGTGGTGGGGCAGGGCAGTGTCCTAACCCTTCAGGCAGGCACGCAGCTGCTCTTCCACGAGGGAGCTTTTATGCGCGTCCGAGGGCGCCTCGTGGCCTCAGGTACACTTGATGCTCCCGTCGTTTTCCGTGGCGACCGCACTGACCATATGTTTGACTATCTACCTTACGATCGCCTACCGGCAAGATGGGAGGGAATAACAATAGACGAAGGCAGCAAGGACAACATCCTGGAGTATGTAGATATACACAGCGCGAAGTATGGAATAGTCTGCCGAGGCCTTGCTGAGGAAATCTCTACATTCACTTCAACAGACACAATCAAATCACCTCATTTTAGTCTCATTAATTCTCGAGTACATAATATTGGTGGTGCTGGTATAGACGGCTTCGATGCTGTGATGATTGTGCAGAACTCAGAAGTCTCCAATACTCTTGGAAACTGCGTCAATCTGATAGGCGGAGTGGCTCAGTTCACCCATTGCACTTTGGCTCAGTTCTATGCTTTAGATGCCCAGCGAGGTAATGCGCTTTTCTTTACAGACAGCATAGCTTCGAGTCCCATCCGTCTCTGTGATTTCAACAATTGTGTTATTGTTGGTTACGCAGACGACGAGCTTATGGGAGATGTGAAACTCGATGGCCCCACGCCAGCAAACTTCCATTTCCGCAACTGTTATATTGCGACCGTAGAGACCGATATGCCGGAGCGTTTTATCGGCATCGTATATGACAAATACGACAAGAACACCCATCCGCTATCCGGCAGCAGTAATTTCACCCTAATTGACACCCACAATTTTCTTTATGACTTCACGCCTAAGGATAGTTCTCTGATACGTGGAGTTGCCGACCCACTTCTGGCCCGTCCACTTCCTACAGACCGTCTTGGCCGTAACCGATTTGCCGATGGAGCTCCCGATGCAGGCTGTTACGAATATCTCCCCCCGCAAAATTTAATTAACTGCGGAGGGAGATA
>Ga0247608_10008523_pt1 | contig 10346 bp, 7 predicted proteins | sample 176DNAGHGlowgp2_FD_193490 | JGI IMG/M metagenome (GOLD analysis project Ga0247608, IMG submission 193490) | Sheep rumen microbial communities from Palmerston North, Manawatu-Wanganui, New Zealand - 1766 DNA GHGlow gp2 | ecosystem: Host-associated > Mammals > Digestive system > Stomach > Rumen ... | reverse complement strand
CGAAAGTCGTACATGCTGCGGACAACATCATCGACGTAGGTTTTCTCTTTCATTCTGCTTCCTCAATATATTATGTCAGTGACTTATCCGGGAGATGATCTTTCTCCCGACGACATGCCCGGTCATGCCATGTACTTCTCAAATCCGCCTCTGTTGATCTCCTCGACCAGCTCCGCGCCTCCTGTGCGTACGATTCTCCCGTCCACCAGGATATGGGTGTGATCCACGTGCAGGGCATCAAGGATCCTGGTGCTGTGTGTGATGATCAGCAGTGCTCCTTCCTTCTCCTCCTGGAAGGCTCTTACGCCCTCCGATACGGTACGTACCGCATCCACGTCAAGGCCAGAATCGGTCTCATCGAGAATGGCCAGCGAAGGGTTCAGCATCAGCAGCTGAAGTATCTCCGCCTTCTTCTTCTCTCCGCCGGAGAAGCCCACGTTCAGATCCCTGTCCGCATATGAGTTATCCATGGAGAGCAGCTTCATCTTCTTCTCCAGCTCCTTGCGGAAATCCCACAGCCGGACTCTCTTTCCTGTCCGCTGGTCCAGGGAATTCCTGATATAATTCGAAAGCGAGATGCCGGGCACCTCAATCGGATTCTGGAAGGACAGAAAGAGGCCGTCCTTTGCGCGCTCTGTGGCAGACTCCTCCACGATATCCTTACCCTCAAAAATGATAGATCCGCCGGTCACGGTATAGGTCGGATTACCCATCAGCGCATGTCCCAAAGTGGACTTTCCCGCGCCGTTGGGCCCCATGATAACATGGGTCTCCCCTTTATTTACCCTGAGCGAAACCCCGTGCAGGATCTCCTTTTCGCCCGCATTCACCTGCAGATCCTTTACTTCCAGTAATTCAGCCATTTTTTCCTCCCTCGAGAATCTTTCCGCCAGCTTCTCCATTTCCTCCGGAGTCGGCAGAGAAGGCTTGAGTAAATTTATATATTCCATGTTCCCTCCGGATTAGCAAACCCCCGTCATTTCAGCGGGGGTTTCACCTGTCGTTACTATTCACGCCTGTCACAACTGTACATAATTATACGTCATCTGCTTTGCGTCCAATGCCCTGCGGATATACTTGTTGCCCGTAAGCAGCACGATCTGCTCCTGGTCCATATCACGCAGCACTTCAAGAAATACCCCTGCATCCTCTGCGGATGTAAAATCTATCATATCCTGGATAACCAGCGGAAGCTGTTCATCCGACATGTACTTTGCTATGCTGAGGCGTACTGCCAGATAAACTCTCCTGGCCATCTCCTCGGGAAGCGCGCCTATGGAGCTTCTGCCGTTATAGCCGTCAACACACAGCCCGTCTCTTTCGTCAAATACCACCGCCGCATATTCATTACCCGTCAGCGCCGCAACATATTTGGAAAGATGCGGAACAAAGCTCTTTGCAGCTTTTTCGCGGTACTCTCTGGAAAGACTCTCTATCGTGGAAATGGCAAGATTGATGGCATTTATCTCATCATCGAGCTCTGTCTTCTTCTTAAATACCTGGCTCTGTTCCTTCTTAAGCTTCTCACGGATGCTCTTCTTCTCAAGCAGCTCCTTCTCCTCCGCCTTAAGAAGCTCCTTCTTATCGGAATACTCCCGGGCAAAGGTTATATCAAATTCATCCTCTTCGCGGTGATAGCGCTCCTCTTCCAGCTCAGCAAGTACACGGTTGAAATCCTCTTCATCCGGGACCCTGCCCTCGCCGTCATCAAAATAGCCTTTATCCTTAAAGCCGGTAAGTATGGTGATGACTACAAAGAGCGCCGTGAAAATGATGAAGAGCTTGCGTACCGCGTCCTCAAAGGGGATCAGGTATACAACGCCTGTGATAACCCCCACCACAAAAAGTCCGGTCAGCAGGATCACGAAGAAATTATCCGAAAGCTTCTTCTTCGGTTCTCCGTCTTCCTCCGCCAGCTCGGAAGCGCCATAGTTCTTCTCGGCCTCCTTTAGACGATCCATCTTTCTGTCCAGTTCCTCATCGGACTTGTAGGTGATTGTGCCGTCCTCATTCTCAACGATCTGCCTTGCGACCCTTTTACGCTTTTCGGCCTCAATGGCAAAATCCTCTGTAAGCTGCTGCATCGCCTGCCTGTTCTTCTCGAGAGCCTCATCCACAAAATCATAGGCCTCGATCTGTTCATTCAGACTTTCCAGACGGCGCACCAGGGGCTGCGGATCATTCTTCTCCTTCTCCTTTTCGAGATACTTAAGAGCCTCGCGCTTATTCAGCTCACCGCTTCCCGTTTCGATCTTATTTCCGAGGAAGGCCTTCAGACTGGCCGCAGCGCTCTCTTCAGGCTCCGCGATGATCCTTGTATCCTGATAGGTATATTTATCCGTCTCCATCAGGGTTCCCACAAGGCTGTCCGCATTCTTCAGGATCACCTCCCGGCCGGACTTAACATCCATCACGGATGTTCGCTTCGCGCCGCTGAGAAATGTACGGTCGATCAGATAACTCTTATCGTCCTTCTTCAGATATCCCGTACCGGAATACCTGCTCTGCCCCTCCGGCTTATAACGTTCGTACTCACCCTTTTTCCCGTCCTCCACCGGCTTCTTTCTGATACCGTAGAAGATACCGCTTATAAAGCCTGCGATATCGGACTCTCCCGAATCCTTATCTCCGTCGATAACGTTCATCCCCGGGGAGAGAGACAGCTCATCATTATGAAATTTACCGAAATCCCTTAATAACAGTTTTGAAAGATACATGCTACTCTCCTGCCCGGATCAGTGCTTCTATGCCATAACGTATGGCCTTTTCCCGGATTTTCTTTTCTGAAGACAGGCTGTCCTCAACCTGATGAACAAAACGGCCCATGAGATTCGTTTCATTTTCAACCGTCAGAAGCTCCAGCTCTTTTTCGGATAAGGTCTGATCGGATACGCCGAGTATGGAGAAACGGCGGTTCAGCCTGCTGAAATCCTTTTTCAGTCCCTGCGGAGCAAAACCCCGGAGCACGATACTGTAAATATTGTCGTGGCCCAGCTTCATGATCCTTTCCTCGGCAAGCTGGGGCAGATCTATGTCTGTATATTCCGGTTTCAGGTCAAAGGTTATGCGTATATAGCTTCTCTTCGCCACCGGACACCAGGTGATCTTAGTCCCCTCGTCCGTGATCTCGCCGAGTACATAACCGTGTTTACCCTGATCCTCGGGCCCCAGAGGCTCCGGCGATCCGGAATACGCCATACGGTTCTTAAGGACGTGGGTCGGTTTATGGGATCCGCCCAGTGCCACATAGTCAAAGCCCTTTCCTGCCAGCACATCCTTTCTGAAAGGCATACAGTCCCTGGTTCCGCCGCAGGCAAGAAGGATATTATAGGATCCCGCCCTTCCGGGATTGATGCCCTCAAGTATCCTTCCCGGTTCCGCTGCCCTGCGGTAGCTGTAACCCGTCACACAGGTATTTACGCCTTTAAGATATGCATTTGTCGTCTTTCCCGCAGGAAATACCACTGTTTTGGATTCGAACATGAAACGCTCAAGAGGAGCCTTCGGAGTTATTGGATCCGCATTTCCCGCAAGCAGCAGCGTGCGTGTATGCTGCAGAGTAAGGAGCTGCTGGTCAAGCCATTTCAGATCCTCCTCCGTAGGAGTCGATGCAAAGAGGTTGCCCGCTATAAGCAGCAGCTGAACCTCCTTATCGTTACAATCCTTAAGGATCTGCAGAAATGTCTCCCGTATCTCCTTTGTGCGGTCCTCGCTCCATTCCGTACCCGGATCCGGTGAATAACCGAGATATATATCTGATATGTGAATGAATCTCATTTGAAATACCCTTACGCTCAAATTAAATAGACTATGTATGTCATGACACACATAGTCTATTATAAACCAGATTCACCTGTCATGCAAAGGAAATCTTCATATTATGGCCTAATCCTCAATGAGATAACCCTTGGCGTCAAATCTGCACTTTATACCGTCAATCGTGTAGGTTGCACCCGCCGCATACCAGCCGGTGGTATCGATATATCTCCAGCCTTTGCTGTCCTTCTTCCAGGATGCCTTGTAGATGTAGGTCCATGCGCCGCTTCTGTCGACCCAGTAGCCGTTGCAGAACTCACTTTCCGCCATGTAACCGTCAGCCTTGAAGTAATACCATCTGCCGTTGATCTTCTGCCACCGGTTCTTCGGATACCAGCCCGAGGCATCCTGGAACCACCAGCCCTTGCTGTCCTTCTTCCATTCACCTATCGCCCAATAGGTCTGACGGCCGTTCTTATCGTACCATTTACCCTGTACCCACTCATTGGAGAACTTGTCCCTGTCTCCCATGATCAGCTTATTTATCCTTTCCACCATATCATCATAGATGGCTTTCAGCTTCGCGATATTGTCGGCAAAGGGTTTGGTTACATCATAAACAAATCTTTTGATCCGCGCTTCCGCTTCATCAGCTATTCCCCCGATCAGCTTCCCCGTGTTAGTCTTTAACTGCTGGATCTTCTTGATGATATTATTCCTGTACTCTTCAAAGGATTTCTTTATCTGATCAAGAACAGAGGTTTTCTTTTTCGTATTTGTGGTATTTGCATTTGTCGTATTCGTAGTTGTCCTTACGGGGATAGCCGTTACCGTCCCGGAAACCGCCGTATCGGAATAACTTACGGTTGCAGCCTCCGCGCTGCCCATCCCGGCTGCCGGAGTGCCAACCACTATCGCCGCCGCCAACGCCGTAACGACAAGTCTCGTCATTATGCCTTTTTTCTTCATATCCCTGCTCCTTCCTTTAGTAAACATCTCTTCAGCATCGATTTCCCACTTAGGGCGATTGTAACACATCAACAGTTAATTTGCACTATTATGTATAATTATTTATGATACCGGGGCAAAACCATCTGATCCATGTAAATTGTCTATGATACCGGAGCAAAACCATCTAACCCTTCAGTTTATTGCATATACTTGAATGTGGAATTAACTTCCGCATTCAAGTATTATTATTTGGGTGTTCCATTTTGGAACACTTTTTTGCTTGACTTTTCCTGCATTCCCTGTTTCAAAGTCCCCGGCTATGATTTCACACTTTTTTTCGGCTCTCCTTAGCCATCAGAAAAACAAGGGACCTGTATTACGGTTCGATCACATTAAAGTCTCTGGTAAATGTCTTCATGTATTTTATCAGTCTCAATGGAACGGTGTTGTCTCCCTCGATCACGGCATCCTTCAGGGCGGCGTCTGTCTGACCACCGAGAAGTGCCAGCATCTGCAGCTTTGTAAAGCTGAGGGTGCAGTCTGCATCTTCTGATTGATGATCAGGATAGATAAGGAGTACACCGGATTTCCTGTGTACATGGATTTTGTCACCGGTATCGGTAATTATGAGATTTATGGACAGATCGTCATTTTGGGCCGCTATTGAATCTGTGCAGATATCCATATAATCAAGGATCATTTCAGGAGTCATTGCTGCCCGGACATCCACGCCGGTATTGGTCCGTGCATTTACGGATTGATTTCCAAGTCTCAGCTCAAGTGCGGCAGTAAGATAACAGTTCCTCCAGGTTCCGCTTTCGGATTGATAGCCGAGCTGCTCCAGGGCATCGGCACAGAGATTTCTTGCTTCCTGGTTGGTGGGATCAGCATATACCAGCTCTTTCGTTACCTGTGCAACCCACTGGTACTCTCCTGCTTCATAATCTGCTTTGGCTTTCCTGAGAACCTCATCGGTATCCCCCAGGTATTCAACCCATTTCTTTGCGGTATCCTCTGGACTCAGCGGATTCAGGTTGACGGGATTAGCATCGTACCAGCCGATATATCGCTGGTATACAGCCTTGATATTATGGCTCAGGGTACCGTAATACTGGCGCATGTACCATACCTTATCCAGTTCATCCGGAAGGCTGACCATGTTGGATATCTCTGCAGCGGTATATCCCTGATTTATATAATACAGAGTCTGGTCATTGATGTATTTGTAGACGGCTGCAGTATTTTCCATGTACTCACGAACCTTGTCTCCGTCCCAATGAGGCCAGTTGTGGGACTGGAAAACAACATCTGTCTTATCTCCGAAGAGCTTTTCAGCTTCAAGTATATATTTTGCCCATTCATCAGCTGCGCGTACCTGGGCGCCTCTCAATGTATAGAGATTATGCATGGTACCGGTGCAGTTCTCAGCAAGCCACAATGCACGGTAATCCGGAAAATATGCATTCATTTCGGCCGGAGCTTCAGTTCCGGGTGTCAGCTGAAATTCGATTTTTATTCCGTCAATCTCCAGGGTTTCGTTGCTTTTTACTTCGTAGGTCGGAGCAAGCAGGCCGGTATTTCCTATGGATTGTCCGAGACCGATACCCATGGCCATTTTTCCGTTTTCACCGGGTTTAAGCAGGGTTCCGTACTGATACATGGCACGACGCTCCATGGCCGGTCCGGCATAGATGTTCTCGCTGACTGCATGCTCAAGAAAACCTTCCGGTGCCAGCACGACCACCTTACCGCTTTTAAGCTGTTCATCCAGTGAGAGGGATGGGTCGGCAGCAGCTTCTTTGTCGATAAGACCATATATTCCGCCGTAATGGTCGATATGGCTGTGGCTGTATAGAACTGCCTTGATATTAAGCTCTCCGAAATGTTTCTCCATCAGGGCTTTGGCTGTTTCCATATCCTGACTGCACATAAGTACATCAAATACTATCCATCCGTTTTCGGTACGTATAAATGTGACATTTGCCATGTCATAGCCACGTACCTGATAGATGCCGTCACAGACCTCAAAAAGTCCTGCGTAGCTGTTGTACAGTGTGTTGCGCCAGAGACTGGGGTTCACTGTATCCGGGGCGGTTTCCAGTTCATTAACGAAAGAATAATCCTGTACATTCCATACCACATTGCCTTCATCATCATATATGATCAAAGCTTCAGGAGCTTCTATAAGCCCTCGCAATGCGCATTCCTTCTCTGATTCGTCATTGAAATCCAGCCTGTCGTACCATGCCGTGTTAGCGGCAGCGGTTTTATCCGTTGCCTCCTTAATGTCTCCGGTAGTAAACGGAGCTGAGGTGCTTTCAGCTTCGGTTTCCTTTTCAGTTGCTTCGGTTACTGTCGCCGGCTCTGTATTTACGGTGCTTTCACCGGTTTCGGAAATTGTGGTGGGTGTGCTTTCCGTATTCCCTGTTTCAACGCAGCCTGAGATCAGTGCAGCAGACAGGCATAAGGCAAACAGATGCATAAATCGTCTTTTCTTTAACATAGCAGTTCCTTTCAAAATTATGGGTTCCGAACAGGTATTATATCGTTTCCCTGATCGGAGCGTATGTCCGTACTTCTTGTGCGTAATACAGTATCTATTGTACCATAACCTGAGGTATGAAAAAAGTCCTGCCGCTTTTGTTAAAGTTACGTTTTGTTCCGTCAATTGTGTAGGTCTTCAGAGTCTTTCCTGCGTACCAGTAATTCCATTGAAGGAAGAAATTGACTCCTATCGTTACTAATCGAGAATTGCAACCGGGGCACTATGTGATATTCTAAAGGAATCATAGTGCCCTTAACGGGGTAGCTGGGGGACGTGCTCCTCACCCGATCCGGACTTCGCAGAGGAGGTAAGGCCTATGAGTATTTACGAGATACTGATGGTTATTCTCACAGTCGCAAGACTGGTGTTTTATGCTTTTCGTGTTATCCAGGAGTTCAAGGGTTTAGATCTCATTCCTTTCTTGCTTCGACTTGATCGCATTTTTTCCTAAAAACTACACCTTTAATAGTAAGTTCATTCTTCAGAAAAAACTATATCCATCAGATTTCCGTCGATAGCATTGAAAATGGCAATTCCAAGGAACTTCTGCTGGATGCCGCCATTATTGTTGCTTTGGCCGTTGACGGAGATAACCCATACCGGAATGAATGTATATTCTGAAGGATCATTCCTTGACCGGGATGGATAATAGGCAAAAGTCAGCTGATTTAGAATAATGGATGACATCCCATTTACCATTGACGCAGGCAGCTTATCTTTAAGGCCGATTTCCATAGCGTTCAATATATCCTTGAAGGTGAGGATCGTTGCCTGATCCGTAAGACACTCCTTAAAATCATAGGCGATATAAAGACTTGCTCCGATCACGCCCTTATCTGTCATATAGAGATACCCGGAATTGGCAGGCATCTTTCCATCAACATAAATTGACTGATTGCCAAACTCCCAGTACACATGTGCTGCATATCCATCTACCACGCAGGTTCCTGCATCTCCGTTTTCTTCTATGCCGGGGCTGAAAACAAGCTCGGATGTTTCGCCCTGAGAGTCCCTGACCCTTACCAACGGACCGGGATCGTACCCCAAAGTGTTTTTAATGAAATCGACTGCAGACTGTTTCAGGTTATCTTCATTGCTTTTTGTGCGGTTTCCCTCTTTTGAAAGGGAAGTAAGGCTCACCATTTCCCCCGAATATCCACCATCTGACGAAACAGGCACTTTATTTGCATAGGACATGAGTACAGTATTGCACTGCGGCTCGCCTATAATGCTTCCGGGGTTTTCAGGATACATCACTATTTGAGACTGATGCTTTTCACCCACAAATCCGATCAGAAGCTGTACATCCGTCCCCAAATATGTTCCTTCATAAATGTGCCAGAAAAAGCCATCTCCTTCAAAGCTTGCAGGAACTGACTCCGGTGTCCGGCCGTCGCCGAAACGCACTTCATCCGGGACTTCCTCCACATAGTTGTAGTATAAATCCATCGCCGCGGCCGTAACCGGATTTTCCTGGGACATGCTGACATTCCCGGTTATTCTCTTTCCTGTTTCTCCAAACAGCTTCTTAACAATTTCGTCTTCCTTCAGGCTGTCTTTTGCAACCCCGGATGCCTGCCAGACCGGGAGTTCTTCTGTATCCATGATACAGTTTCCGAAATATCCGGACTCTTCCTTTTCCGTTTTTTCTTTGGCAGAAGAGACTATATATAATTCAAAATCTGTTGTTGCTATCTGATTGCCGATTTCAAAGCTTTCCTGGGCATGAATCTCCTTTCCTCCCAACCACTCGGAAAGTGTATGGCCGACATTTACGCTATGCTCATATGATTCCTCGGTGGATGAACCTTGTTCTATTTCTGAATTGGTTTTTTTAGTTTCTCCATAATCTGTTATGATTTCTGCCTGTGAAGCACAGCCGGTGAGTAGAAATATAAATGCTAAAATCGATGCTATCGTTTTTTTTCTTCTGAAATGTACCATAAGTGAGTTCCTCCTCGTGATGATGAATATCCTTCTCCCTCACAGTACACTTTATTCCATGAATGTATCAGAATTGTATCCAAAGGTAGCAAAATGATAGAGAAATGCCTATGAAAGGCTTCCGCTTCGCTTGATGTCGCGGAATTCGCCATATGGACGAGCGAGCTCGTCCGCATGGCTCATTGCTCGCGCAAATAGAAAAGGCCGTCCTGACTCTGGCAAGTAAGGGAACGGTCTTTCCGAAAAACCATATTCGCCGGGTCGGGTGATGTGCGCTCACCCTCCAGCTACTTCGTTAAGGGCATTATATCATAGAATAGCTTGGGATTCAATGGTGTTTGAATTTTAGTTTTGGTTAAATCGGGCAGCGTGGAAACATACCACTCTGCCCGAAACTAATGCTACTCGATATTTCGTACAATTCCAGAGAACAGAACCGATCCGTCCGGACCGGTAATCATGAACATAAATGGGCGGTCGAGATTGAAATCTATTGTTTCCTTTGGAAGACTTTGCATTTCAACGGTAATAGCCGTGTAAGCTGTACCTGTTACTCCCTGTTCGTCGATTTCTACCATAGCTGCATGGTCAGCTTTACTGAGAAAGAGTTCGTTCAGTTCATCAGTTATGGGCGTGAAGTCGGATACAGTGTAATCAAAGACATCCGTAACGCCCAATTCTTTCATCGTTTCACTGAGATCCTGTGTACCTGAGATTTTGAATTTTGGGATGGACATTTTTATTTCTGCGTATAGAAGGTTTTCATTCCCCGTGACAGCATTTAAAACTTCGGGATCGGAAACTAAGGTGTTTACATCAACCCCAGGCTGCGGCAGATAGAAATGCATGGCGCCGCCGTTTGTTAGTCCCAGGGTGACCTGTGTGAAGTTGTTCGTGACATAGGCAAAAGTATTCTTCTCTTTATGCATCATATTTACTGTGGTTTCTTTTTTTGTTCCGTGAAACACAGATTCGGAAGTTTTTTCGCTTTCAAATGGTTCTGTCCACTGGGCTTTGAAGTATATGGTAGAAACCAGTTGCATGACCATCTCCTCCGGTATGGTCATCTCTTTAGAATAATCACTAAGGAGATTGCCGGTATTATCATCTGTCCATTTCTGCAGTGCTTCATTAAATTCTGTGGAACCGG
>Ga0247608_10008519_pt1 | contig 10347 bp, 1 predicted proteins | sample 176DNAGHGlowgp2_FD_193490 | JGI IMG/M metagenome (GOLD analysis project Ga0247608, IMG submission 193490) | Sheep rumen microbial communities from Palmerston North, Manawatu-Wanganui, New Zealand - 1766 DNA GHGlow gp2 | ecosystem: Host-associated > Mammals > Digestive system > Stomach > Rumen ... | reverse complement strand
GGGGTTTGGGGATTGGGGATTGGGGATTGGGGATTGGGCCCAATCCCCAATCCCCAATCCCCAATCCCCAATCCCCAATCCCCAATCCCCAATTAAAATTTAAAAGAAACTATATGATTTATAATATAAATTTTAAATAAGCAATAGTTCTTAAAAGTTTATTAAAAATATTATAAATGAATTATTGATTTGAACTTTTTTCTTTATTTTTATTTTTAATTTTTTCCAAGATATTTTTTTCATTTAAATTAAAGCAAGTATTTTTAGGTAAATAAGAAGTTTTTCCTTCTAAATGATAATTCCAAATACCTTCTTCAATTATAGGATCTCTATAAGATAGACATTGAACATAAATTAAATAATTAATATAATTTCTAATATGATGACAATAATATGTATGCTTTTTAAAGGCATCTTTTAAATTAAAATATATTTTTTCTAATTGTTCTCTTCCAATTTCACAAATTAAACACATAGATTTAGATTTTTTTGAAAAAGTATTCCTATAACTTCTTGTTGTCATAAAATAATCAATGATAATAGAAGTAAAAATTTGGAAAATAATTAATAAGATTGTTAAATAAAATATTAAGTCAAACCAAAATCTTCCACCTGCATAAGCTTTAGGTGAATATTGTACATAATCTGGATCTAATGATTGATCTAAATAAGTTCCTATACCTCCATCTTGTTTAAATGTTTGATCTAACATTCTCATAAAAGTTTGTAAAAAGTTTTTACTGTCTTTAATATTGGGAAAATGACTAGTAAATATTGATAAGGCAAACAATGAAAAGAAATATTCAAGAATTATGAACATTAATAAATTAATTAAAATATATCTTCCTGGAATATACATTGCTTTCAAAACAGATAACATAACTTCTACTCTATTTACTAATTCCAATAATGAAAAAGCATAAAAGAATGGATGATTAAAATATCCAAGAATAATAAATATAACATATAATATATAATAAATGGATTGAAAATTGATTAATTTTAATATTGTTCCAAAAATAATTTTGAAATTTTCCATACATGAAATTTCAATTCCACTTTTCTGATGAAATAATCTTGCTTTTTTTGCTTTATAATTATTTTTTGATAAAGTCCAATTAATAGCAAAATTTCTTGATAAATAATCTAAAATAACCATTAATTGGAAGATTAATTGTAATAGCCCAAAAGTATTTAATGCTCTTTTAACTTTTATATAATCACTGTTTTCATTGAAAAAAAAATGAGGACAATATAATCTTTTTTTTTCTTCTTGACATATTTCATCACCACAATAGCAATCTTCTGCACTATTAAAATCACTATATGATAATAATATAAGAAAATTAGTAAGAAATCCAAGAATCATTAAAATTAATCCGAATAAATTAATATTTTTAAACATTAAATTCAAAACAGGAATTTCAGCTAATTTATCAAAATAATAATTTTTAGTTACACTGGTATGAATTTTATCATAATTTGTAATTAAATATGATATATATTCTGGTAAATTATCATTACTAACATGCAAATAATATTCTGTCTTTTCTTCTATCTTTTTTGCTTTATTAATTATAGGAAAATATACTTTATATAAAATTAAATTAATTGATATTTCTACACATTTTATCTTTGAACTTAAATCAAGAAACATATCTTTTTCATTAATTAATTGAGAATCAGTATCTATTTGATTTAATTCTTGTAATAATTCTACTTTGGCTTTTGCTTTTTCATTGACTTGTCTATATAAATATCTAATTAAATCATACAAAGAAGTAATTATATCTATTATAAAAAAGAATAATTGCTTGAAAAATAGAATAAAACTCCAAAAGAAGCTATCTGTAGGAGAAATTACCTCAAAATATTCTTCATTAATAATATCTTTATAGTAAAGATTTAATGTATAATAAATTAATATTAAATCAAATTTAATTAGGCAATAATTTGATTTATTTAAATTATAATTGGAATCATTATATAATAAATTTAAATCATTATCTTCATTATCATCAAAATTTTCTATATAATTATCATTTTCATTTAAATTATTATATTTATAATCAGTACCATCAAAATTATTATTTTCATTATTATTATTGTTATTATTTTCAATTAATATTCTATTTAATTTATCTTCCCATGTTGTTTTATTTATTTCATTCTTATTAAAAATTCCAGCTCTTTGAAATAATTCTTCATCAGTGTATGAATCATCTTTTTTTGTATAAATTAAAGCATTATCAATATCAAATTGTCTACTTTCCATCTCAACTTTTGAAAAATAATATAATTTTTTTAGCTTATTTTTAATGTATTCATAATTTTTTTCATACCATTCTCTGATTTTTAAATATTCAGAAATATTTTTATGATTGTTATATGATACATTATAATATACAAAAAATATTTTTAAAATTTTTTGTTCAATTTTAGCATAGCTATCAATAATATCATGCAAATTATTCCTATTTATATTATTAACAAATATTTTATAATAATCTATTTTTGTTATAATAAATGTTATTAAATTGAAAAATTTATAGGTAAATAATGAATTAAGATTATCAATATTTGGTCCTTCTATAAAATAATAAATAAATTCAATCAACATATCTGCTGTCTTCATGCTATCTTCTTTCCCAACTTCTATTAATATTAATATTAATTTTATCATTTGACCAGTTAGATTTTGTATAAATTCAATTATATTCTTAGTCAATAAATTATAATCTCCTGCTTTCTCTATACTAAGTATTGTAGTAATAAATATAATTATTGTTTTTAAATTTGTTTCTTTTTCTCTATATTTATCTTTTAATTTTTGACTTTCAGCTGATTTCATAAAATTAACAATTTTTTCAAAATCTTGGAATAAATGATCGAAAACAAAGTCTAAAACCTTAAATAATTTTTGTATTAATTCACTCCTTTTCATTAGATATATATTATTTTCCTTTATTTCCTTTAAAAATAAGATTAAACTATTAATCATAGGGAAAAAAACTTCATCATTTTGTATAATATTCCTATTTAATTTTCTTGAAAAAATTAAAGTTAATCCTTCAATTATTTGATCTAATTCATATTCTTTTTCTTCTGCAGTCTGAGCTTTAGTATGAGATTTAGTTAATGTATCTCTAGCAGATGCTCTTTGAAATTCAGGATAATTTTGCTCTTGATTATTATTTAATGTCATTGTCTTTTTATTTATTTCATAACTTTTTTGGCTTAATAATTCAAATCCTATTTTATAAAATAAAATGCATGTCTTTTTAGGATATTTTGTATATATATATATCAATGAAGTTAAATATGAATATAAGTCAATATTATTATTATATGCAGAAAATTTCTTATAGGTATTATTTTCTATTAATTTAAATTGTTGTAAAAAAGGTAGCATTTTTTTATTATTATAATAATTAGAATTAAATAAATCATCAGAATATATATCATTTATTTTCTTATATAAAAATTTTTTCATAGAATATATTCTATTAAAATCATTTGTTGTAAACCTTGTCTTTAATAAAAGAATAAATTCTTCCATATCATTATTAATGTATTGATCATGTAATAAATTATATTCTCCTTTGTTATATAAAGACATTAATCTAAATTCTTTTTTCATTAATAATATTTTTTGTAATAAATCTTCATTTTTATTATATTCATTTAAATCAAAATTTTTGTTTGTACAATAATAATTGATATTTTCACTTATATAAATATCATTACATATTTTTTCTAAAAATATAAGGTCAAGAAATTCATTATCATAATAATAAAAATTTATTAAATTATTGGTCCTTAACTTTATTATTTTGTCACTAATTGAAGAAGTTTTATCTTCTCCTGTTGTCTCATTTCTATAAAAGTCATTTGCTTTATGTTTTAATTCTCTATTCTTTACAGATATTTCTATATTTTCTTTTCTTTCTCTATATTTATATCTAATTATTGATTCTAATAATATAGATTCAAATTGATATCTATTTCTATGTTGATGTTTTTTTGAATCTTGATGATTTAAATAAGATATTTTATATGAATTAATATCATTCTTTATTTTATTTAATAAACTATTTGGATTATGGCGAGTCATTCTTTCCATTTTATTTTTTATATTTTCATTTTGAAAATCATTATTACCTAATAATTTTTCTATTTTTGAATATAAATTAGTGAAATCATATTCTATATTTATATTATTTTTAATTGAATTATCCATAATTTTTTTTATTGTAATTCTATCATGAAGATATAATACATATATAGATAAAAAATTTAAATAAAAAGAAAAAATTTTTTTTTCTTCATCATTTTCCCAAATCATTTCATTTATTTTTTCTGGATAAGAATCTTGAGGATATTTTTCTGTTTTTAATTCACTAGTTACATTATTAGAATGTATTTCTTTCAATGTTTTTGTTTTAATATAATTATTATAATATTTATTATTATGATAAAATTCAAAACCAGATTTATTATTTGAAGAATCTGGCAATTCTTTTTCTAAAATATTATTATTTTTATTGATGATTGTTTGACTTATTTTTGATTTTTCATTATTTCTCTCATTTTCATTCTCTGATGTAACATTACTATATAAATCATTATCTTCTTCTTTTTCTTCTTCTAAATTATCTTCTTCTGATTCCTTTTCTATTTCATTTATACAACTTATAATTTGATCGTGCATTTTATCTATAGGATATATAATTTGGAAAAATGAATTATATGAAAAATCATCAAAATATTTTTCTTTGCTTATAAATAATAATACTCTTGAAATATAATATGTATATAATATTTGGAATATAACCCTATTTTTTGGATTTTTTAATTTTGTATATATTTTCAATAATTTTGACAAAATATCAATCATATATGAACTTATCTCTGTAAAAGTTTTTTTACAATTAAATACAATTATAATAAAAGATTCGCAACTATAATAACAGATTTTTAAAATCACTCTTTCTTCTTCATTTTCAATTAGATTCATTTGATATAGTGAAATGGTATGTAATGATTTCATTATCATATTAAAAAACAATTTGAAATACTCAGGAATTAATTCTTTAAAATTTTTATATATGTTTTGAATTTCCATAAAGATTCTCAATATTTCTTGACAATATTTTAATTTCGTCATTGGATTTTTATCAAAATCATAATAACAATCTATTATTTCTATTAAATTTTCTATTGTTTTATCAAAGCCTATTTTCTTATAAAAATTTTCATTTTCTTTATATAGCATTTGATTTATTTTTGAGATATCTTTAAATTTATTTACACTTTTTGAATTAATGTTCAAAAAATTTAAAAAATTTTTTGACATTTTATTAAGGCATTTATTAACTTTTTGAAAATGAATATTATTAAAATTTGAATTATTTGAGTTTATTGGATTCATAATATTATTCTTTTCATTTTTTATTAAATTAAAAATTATATCTCCTCTTCTATCATAATCTATTCTTATTTTATTAATTTCTTTCTCTATATCTTTAAAATTACTTTGAACAAATTTTATATTTTTTAAAATATTATTTTCCAAATAAATTGAATTTTTATTCACATCTAAATATATTAATTTACCAAATAGATTATCAATTTCATATTGCATTAATAATTTAACAATTATATTTATTCGTTTATCGATATTATATCCAAGATTTGTAATATTTTTTGAATTAGTATCTATTTGACTTTTAATAGAACTAGTTAAAATTTTTTTAGTATTATGAACATTAATATAAGCAGATAATATATCTTTCTTTTTGTTATATAACTCTTCTAATATTTCTTTAAATGTTGTGACATAAGCATCATCTTTTTCCATTCTTGAACTTGAAGAATAATTTTGATCATTACTTTTATTCATAATATCAATTTTTGTACTTGTTAATGTCTCTGAAGTTCTTAATAAACTATTCTTTTGATTCTGTGGACTTTTTACTACTAAGTTCTTTATTTTTTTGTAATAATTTATTTTATCTATTATATACTTTATCTTATCATATTTATGACAAAAATAAAATAGAGATTTTATGAGAGTTATTTCTTCTGGACTTAATTCTTTTATTTTCTTTTCTTTATTGTTAATTGAGAAAGCCCCATATGACTCTTCTAATTCATTATTTTCCATATTTTCATTATCAATTGGTGTTGTTTCATAAAAATTCTCAAAATCAAAAACACCATCTAATAAAGTTGGATTTATTTTTGCACCATTATATATTGTTACTAATACTTCATTTTTTATAAATGATACTTTTGAAATTAATGTTTCTCTTATTTTTATCATATTTGCTTTAAAGGTATCCATATCGCAAAAACTTTCATAATTTATAAAGTAATTACTTAATGTTTTCATTACTTTATGCAAAGTTCCATAATATTGATTAATACAAAATTGATATATTATATATAAAGTACAAAGATAATTATTCAATTTATCTATATCTTTTTTTAATTCTTTTTTATCTATTTCTTTCATAACATTTCCATCCATTAAATTATTTTTATTAATATGAGGGTTAAAATCAATTGGATTTGTTTTTGAATGTTTAATATTATAATTATTGTTATTAATATTATATTTATTATTATTATATGGATTATTAAAATTAATTATATTTGCATTATTTTTATTTTTAACAGATAAAAAATCATTTTTCTTATCATTTATTTGATTCATTTTTCTATTTAGAAAATTATTATTATCACTTTTATTATTTATTAGACTATTATTATCTAAATATTCAGGATCTTCTTGTAAGTTCAATACTTCATTTTCGCTATCTTCATCTATTTCATTTATAATATTTATGTGATTATCATTTTTTAATATCTTATTTATATCATCATGACTTAATTTAGGGAAAAATTTATTAAATATATTGAAGGGAATCAATTGCCCTAATTCTGATTCTGAATCTAATTTTATTCCATCCATTAATTTTATACTTTTAGTTTCACCATTTAATATATAATTTAGTTTACTTCTTGAATTTTTAGCATAATCAAGAGAATCAAATATTTCATTGAAGTAATTTTCTTTTATAAATAAAATATTGTTTAAATTAATATTTTCAAAATAAGATAAAAATAATTTAATATTTTCAATACTTTTCTCAGTCCTTGTTTTTTCATCATATTTAACTTCTTTTGGAGAATCTTTTCTCTTTAATTTATTATCATTATTATCATCTTTATTTCTAGTTACGAATAAATTTTTAACCATATTAAATACACCCTTGAATAAATGACTATCATTATCTTCTTCTTTCATCATATTTTTTCTTTTCAAATTATTCTTTTTCAAAACTCCTTCTTTATTTTTAACTGATTTTGTTATTTTATCTTGTTTTTCTTTTTTTAACATTTGTTTTAAATAATTATCCTCTGAATTAAGATTATTATTCAAAAAAAATCCAGATTCTGAATCTAATTTATTATCTTTTATATTTTTATTCTCTATATTATTTCCTTTCTTAACTGGAATAATTGAACTTCTTAAATTTTTCTTTTTTTCTTTTTCAGCTAATAAAGTCATATTTTTTATAATATATACAATCAATGGCCTTTCTATTTTATTCAAAATATTTTTTGCTTTTTGAATTATATTTATTAAATTTCTTTTATAGTTATATTTAATATTATATTCATTTTCTACTTTAATCATATGCATTTGTATTAATTTTTTTATTTCTTCTCTTTTATGTTTTACTTTATTTAATGTTAATAATTTTTTGTAATAATATAAATAATTATGACTTGTTTCAATATATTTTAATATTGTATCAGTTCTAATTAATTTTTTTTCTCTTTCTTTCTCGGCATATTTATTATAATGTCTTGAATTTTTTATTGTAAATATTAAATTTAATCTTCCTCCAGTAATATATTCTTGTATTACTTCTGAATCTTTAATTAATTTAAATAAAAAATTTAATAGAATACTTCTGTCTGTTATAAATATATTTTCTGCTAATCCTAAAATAATATCTAAATCAAGAAACACTTTTTCTTTTATCTCTTCATTATCTTTTGAAAAAAATTTTAAAAATTCTAATATTGTTCTAACTACTTTTTGAATACCTTTTGTAATTGAATTATTTAAATTAAATTTCCCTGACATTGTTTTATATTGATAATCCTTCCCTTTTATGAAATTATTAAAATTGAACATCTCTTTATTTCTTGAATTGATATTCATTTCTTTAATAGATTGATTTAAAATTTCAGCTATTTTTATAATACTATTTAAAATTCCATAATTTTCAAGAATTAATTGACGTTGTTCTATTGGAAGATTAATATCATAATTTTCGTCTCTGAAAATATATTCAATATTTAATAAATAATTCATAAAAAATGAAATATTTAATAAAATAATTTTTATTGCATTATTAATTTCTATCTCTTTATTTTTAAATTTATCCAAAAATAAATTTAAATTTTCAATTATTTTTTTGATATATATTACATGACTTGCTTCAAATATATCAACTTTTTTAAATTCAAAAACATAATCATCTTCATTTTTAATTAATAAAGTATATTTTTTTTCAACATCAATATAAATAGACAAAGGTTGAAAATAATTATTCATTTCTTCAAAATCAAAATTTTCATCATTTTTATTGTTTTCTTTGAAAATACTTCTAAAAGAATATTTCCCTTTAAAATCCATATATTGTGATTCTTCATTCATATTATAATAAAATAAAATAAAATTAGAACAAAAAAAACTATTTTCAATCAATGTTTCACCATCTACCAATTCAAATTCATATTCATTTTCTTCTTCATTTTCTAATTTTTTATCTGAAATAATATTATTATCATTATTTATATTTTTATTATCTTTTATGCTTTCAATTCCTACATCCTTTTTTTTTACTTTTAAATATAAACCTAAAAGAACATTCTTTATTTTTACACGGCAACCTTGGTTACTTTGCTTTAATGGAATCTTTTCTATTTTATTTTTATTATCAGATTCTTCTTCAATTACCCAAAAACAATTTTTCATTACATGCTTATAAAACTCATTTTCATAAGGTATTAATTTAACTTTAATCTGTTGATTCAATTGTTGATTTATTCTATTCTTCTTTTTATTTATTTCATTATTTAAACCTTTATTTTCATCATTATCTTCTTGATTTAAATTATTATTTATATCATTATTTTCTTTTGAGTTATTAATATCAATATTTTGCTCTGAATTTGTATCTTCTGGTCCTTGATTTATATCATTTATTTCTTCTTCATATGTATTATCCAAAAACTCTGCGCTTAGCATTAATTGCTCTTCTTTTTCTTCCATTTGATTTTCTTTATTATTATCTTTATATAAGTTAGAATTAATAAAAACAATATTGACAACTTGACTTGAAAATAATTTTTCCTTTTCATTAACATACCAAGATTGATTTACAAATAAATACTTAGTTTTTGCACTTTTATCTATGCATAATTCTGAATAATCATCGTTATTTATTTTAGTTTCATCTTTTTTTTCATTTTCATTGGAAAATTCATCATCATGATTAACGATATTTTCATTACTGATAAAATTATTAAAGGTTTGCTCTAAAATTGCTGAATCTATATCATAATCAAGTGATTTTTTTTGTTGTTTTTCATCAGCAATATTAATATAATAATATTTATCTTTTTCTTTTATATAAATATTGATATAAAATGATTGTTTAAATGTTAAAAATTCTTGTGATGTTCGGGCTTCTTGTATTCTTTTTAAAGAAAAAGGGACTGCAATATTTCTATCACTTGTTAATTTTAAATTATAATTATTATTAGGTAATTTTTCTATATATATAAATTTTTTACTTATCATATGTTGTAAAATAAAATGCTGGCCATAGTTCACCTTTTTTTCATTCATAATTTCTTCCTTATTATTATTTAAATCTATATCATAATTATAATATTTATTAATTAATTTTCTTTCTTTTTGTAAATATGAAATTTTTTCCTCTTCAATTTCTCTAATAAAAAATAAACTTTCTTTTAAATCAGAAAATTCAGATAAAGGAGAAGAACATGGCTTTAATATTAATGTCTGCTCTATATTTTCCATTCTTACTAAATATTTTGAAGATTTACTATTTCCTGATTCTGGAATTTCACCTATTGAAATTAATGAATTATAATATACATAAGATTTATTTTTTACTAATTTTCTTTTTGACATTTATTATTTAAGGTTAAATTAAATTTAAATCACTAAAATTTATAATTAGTTACTATTTAAATCATGATTTTCTATTGGGGATTGGGGATTGGGGATTGGGGATT
>Ga0247608_10008517_pt1 | contig 10348 bp, 6 predicted proteins | sample 176DNAGHGlowgp2_FD_193490 | JGI IMG/M metagenome (GOLD analysis project Ga0247608, IMG submission 193490) | Sheep rumen microbial communities from Palmerston North, Manawatu-Wanganui, New Zealand - 1766 DNA GHGlow gp2 | ecosystem: Host-associated > Mammals > Digestive system > Stomach > Rumen ... | reverse complement strand
TATTTTCAAAAATAATTTTTTTTATTTTAGAATTAAATTTTTTTGATGAAGTTGAAATAGTATTATAATTATCATAAATATTATTATTTATTAAAGTATTTGTATTATTAGTACTAATTGAATAATTATTATTTTGAAAATTATACATTGAAGTTTTTGCTTTTGTATGACTATTTCTAATATTATTTATTTTTCCAGGAGAATTAAAATTAAATTTTGAAGGAGAAAAATTATTTTTTTTTCTTTCAGTTTTTGAATCAGTATTTAATGTTTCATATTTAGTATTACTAATATTTTCATTATTATTATTTATAGTTTTTAAAAATGAAGAAATATTTAATATTGGTAAATTATTTGAATTATTATTGTTATTATTAAATGAATTTAAAAATAATGATAAACTTTTTTTATGATTTTGATTATTATTAATATTATAATAATAATTATTATTATTTAAATTATTTTTTAAATTTAATCCTTTAAAATTAAATTTTAGTTTTTTCTTATCATTTATATTATTATTGAATAATAAATTTTTTTTAATAAATTCTTTCTTTATTTTTTCCATTAATTTTTTACTAAAAATTAATTTTTAACTAAAAAAATATTAATTTAAATAAAAATATAAAAATAATTTTTTTTTAATTAATTTATTTATGTCACCTTAATTAATATTTAATTAATAAAAATAATAATTATTATTTACAAAAAAATAATTATTAAAAATAAATAATAATAAATTAATATTTGAATAAAAAAAATAAATTTATAAAATATTATTTTATACAATCAAAATGGAATCAAACAATAACAATGAAGAATATGAAGAACAATATATGAACGAAGACAACAACGAAATTCTTGATGATGATTATTTAATTCAACTTCATCGTATTTTACAAGACATGAAAAACAAAAGAAAAGAAGCAGAAAGAGACGCAAACATTTTAGATGGTCGTTTAAAATGTCTTCGAGGTGAAGAAGAAAAAACATTAAAAAAAATAGAAGTTACTCGTCGTAAAACTGAATTAAAAAGAGAAAATGTTGCTCAAAAAGAAGAAAAACAAAAACAAAAATTAGATTTTAAATTAAGAAAACAACAAGAACTTGAATTACGTAAACAGCAAATAAAAGATCAACAAGAAAATAGAAAATTAGAATTAATGATGAAACAAGAAGAAAAAAAAAGACAAATGGATGAAGATTTAAGAAATTTAAGAGAACAAAAGAAAAATAATGAAGAAATGAGAAAATACATTCAAATTGAAGATTTATCTAATAAAAAAACTCAAGCTGATTATATAAAATCTCAACATATTATTGCAGAAGAAAAAAGAAGGGCCATTGAATTAGAAAAGAAAAATAAAATTAAAGCTGAATTAGAAAGAAAAATTGCTGAAGAAGAAGAAAGAATTCAAAAAGCTGAAAATAAAAAAGCAATGTTAGAAGATGAAGAAATTGAAATTATGAAAAAAATTAGAACTACAACACAAATTCATGAACAATTAATTGAAAATTATGAAAAAATTGGGAAAAAAGATTAATTGATATTTTTATTTATTTATTATTAATTTCAATGTTTATTCTTTTTTATTTTTAATTAGTTTAATTAATAAATTTTTATTTAATTTTTTTATTTATTTTTTTAATTATTTTTTGAATATAAAATTATTATTATAAATTTATGGATGAAAAAAATGATTTGAATCAATTTAATAATAATTTTAATATTAATAATAATAATAATTATAATTTTTATCCAAATAGCACATATTATAATTTAAATAGTACTCCTTATTCAATAAATAATAATACTAATAATAACATTTTTATTAATAATAAAGATAATTATAATATTAATTCATCTCCTCCAAATCCAATTGAAATGCAAATATTATCAAATTCAAATAATAATATTAATAATAATTATTCCAAACTTAATAATAATAATAATTTCTTCTTTCACAAAAAAAATAGAATTGATTTTCTTGACACTTCTCGTTTAGAAAGGAAAGGTGAATACAATGAACCTTTATTAAATAATAATAATTTAAATTCAAATCAACTTGATTCTTCTTTAAATAATAATAATAATGAAAATAAATCAACAGCTCAAACTATAAAAGATGGCCTTAAAAAAGGTTTAGATTTTCTTACAAATTTAAAAGATGAAATTTTAGGAGATGATAAATCAAAACAAAAAATAACATCAAACGAAAATTCAGAAAGAAAAATAAATTTTATTGGAAAAAGCGAACCTGAAATTTTTTCACCAAACATAATTAGAAATCAAAAATATAGTACATTTTCATTAGTTCCAATAGTATTATACAACCAATTTAAATTTTTTAGTAATTTATTTTTTTTACTCATAGCAATTAGTCAAGCAATTCCTCAATTGCGAGTAGGTTTTTTATTCACATATGTGAGCCCATTAGCAATAGTTTTATTCATAACAATTTGTAAAGAAGCCGTTGATGATTATCAACGTTATAAAAGAGATAAAGAATTAAATGAAACAGAATTTAATAAAGTAACATACAATGGAATAGTTAAAATAAAATCATGTGATATTAAAACAGGAGATATTATTCAATTAAATAAAAATGAACGTGTTCCAGCTGATATGATTTTTTTACATACAAGTGATAAATCAAAAACTATTTTTTTAAGAACTGATCAATTAGATGGAGAAACTGATTGGAAATTACGTAAACCTATCAATACAACTCAAGAATTAAATGATATAAGAAAATTAGTAAATGAAGATTATTATTTAATTATTGATCCACCTACAAAGCATATTTATCAATTCAAAGGAGTTTTTGTCATGCAAATTGGTACTAATTCACTTAATGTTAAAAAAGAGGGTTTGAGTTTGGAAAATACTTTATGGGCCAATACTGTTATTGCTAGTTCAAATGCAACTGGAATTGTAATTTATACTGGAAAAGAAACTAGAGCTCAAAAAAATAATAGTGAACCTCAACCAAAATTTGGTTCTATTGATTTAGAAATAAATGCTATTTCAAAAGCATTATTTGTTTTTATGTTTTTATGTGCCATTGCTATTGTTGCTTTAAGTGGCTTTCCAGGAACAATAGAAGTTAATATTATAAATATATTTAGATTTTTATTATTATTAAGTTCAATTATTCCAATTTCTTTAAGAGTTAATTTAGATTTTGCAAAAATTGTTTATTCTTATAAAATAAATAAAGATGAAAATATTCCAGGAACAATTGCAAGAAATAGCACAATTCCAGAAGAATTAGGAAGAATTCAATATTTATTTAGTGACAAAACCGGAACTTTAACACAAAATGAAATGATATTTAAACAAATATGTTTTGAAAGTGGAACATTTACTGAAGATTCATTAGATGAATTAACTAATATTGTAGAAGATGAATGTAAAAAAAGTATTGGACCTTTGAAAGATGTTGAAGATAAAATTTTAAATGAAAATAAAATAAATAATAATATAAATAAAAGAAGATTTCGTAGAAATAGAAATAATGTTATTAGAGATACTATAACTGCTTTAAGTTTATGTCATAATGTTACTCCAACAATGGAAGAGGGTATCAAAGGATTTCAAGCAAGTAGTCCTGATGAAATTGCTTTAGTTAAATTTTCTGAAAGAATTAATTTTAATTTAAATAAAAGATCACAAACACAAATTCAAATTATTAATTCTAATAATATTGAAGAAAATTATGAAATTTTGGCTAATTTTCCTTTTAGTAGCGAAACTAAACGAATGGGAATTTTATTAAAAAATTTAGAAACGAATCGAATTATTTTTTATTTAAAAGGAGCTGAAGTTGTTATGAGCGAAAAAGTGCATGAAAATAGTCGTGCGTTTTTAAATGAAACTTGTGAAAATTTAGCTTCAACAGGATTAAGAACATTAGTTATTAGTCAAAAATATTTAACAGAAGATGATTATGAAGAATGGAATAAAAAATATGAAAATGCAAAGACTGAAATGGAAAGTAGAGATGAAAAAATACAAAAAGTAGTTGAAGAATTAGAAGAAAATATGGAATTTTTATGTGTAACTGGAGTTGAAGATAAATTACAAGTTGATGTTACAGATAGTATAGAATCACTAAGAAATGCAGGAATTCAAATTTGGATGTTAACAGGAGACAAAGTTGAAACTGCAACATGTATAGCAATAAGCACAGGATTGAAAGGAAAGAATCAAAAATTATTTTTTATGAAAGAACTTAAATCAAAAGAAGAAATTGAATCACATTTACATAAATTCAATGAAATGAATGATACAGTATTAGTAATAGATGGTAATACTATGAACATTGCATTATTACCTGAAAATGAAGAATTATTTTTTAATATAGCAAGTAAAGCACCTGCAGTTGTTTGTTGTAGATGTAGTCCAACTCAAAAAACATTAATAGTAAGAGGGATGAAAACACATACAACAATGAGAACTGCTGCAATTGGTGATGGAGGAAATGATGTTGGAATGATCCAAGAAGCCCATTTAGGAATTGGAATTGTTGGAAAAGAAGGAAAACAAGCAAGTCTCGCTGCTGATTTTTCTATTATGGAATTTCGAGCTGTAAAATTATTATTATTATGGCATGGTAGATTAAGTTATAAAAGAAGTGCAGTCTTAAGTCAATTTGTTATTCATAGAGGATTAATCATATCTATTATTCAAATTATTTTTAGTATTATGTTTTATTTTACAAGTATTCAAATTTATAATGGATATTTAATGTTAGGATATACGACAATTTACACAAGTTTGCCCGTTTTTTCTATTGTTTTTGATGAAGATGTTGATTTGGCTTCGGTTATTAAATTTCCAGTTTTATATAAAATATTACAAAAAGGAAGAGTTTTAAATGTTAAAACATTTATTTCATGGTGCATTAAAAGTATTTATCAAGGTGCAATAATAATGATTGGAGCAGTTCTTTTATTTGAAGATAATTTTGTTAATATTGTTTCAATAACATTTACAACATTGATTTTTATAGAAATTATAAATGTATATTTAGAGGTACATAAATTACATATAGTAATGGTAATAAGTTTTATATCTACAATTGCAGTATATTTAGCAACAATGGTTTTATTAAGAACAACATTTGATGTTTCCTATATTTTTGCATGGGATTGTATTAAAAAAGTAACAATATTAACTATAGTATGTTGGATACCTTTTTATGTATTAAATATTATATATAAAGTTTATTTCCCTGAAGCTCATGAAAGAGTTGCATAAAAATTTTTAATTATTATATGATATGATTATATAAATTTAAAATTATAAATATAATATATTTGGAAAATAGAATAATATATATTATATATATTATTATAATAATCTAAAATATTGTTATATAAATAATATATTTAAATTAAATTAAATTAAATAATTTTTTTAAATATTATTTATTTCTAATAATTCATTTGAATTATCATTTTGAATACACATTTTATATTTAACATAATCTATTAAATTTAAATTTATTATTAAATATTTATAATTTTCACTTTTTAAATATTCATTAAATGAGTCTTGTAAATTTTCATAAATAAATTTTAATACTCCATCAAACATTTCAAAAGTACAATCTTCTTTATCAATCAAAGATTTACAATCATTTCTAATATTTTCTAAAATATTTTCATCAATAAAGGAATTTTCAACATTTTCAGAAAAATATTTTTCATATAATTCTTTTGCATCTTTTAATACATTATAAAAATTAGATTCTAAAGTATATTTATATTTATATTTCATAATATTAGTATATAAATTTAAATAAAAAATTTGAGCATTTTTTTCTTTTAAATAATTTTTTAAAGAAAAAAAACAAATTTCATCAGTTAAAAATAAATATAAATTTTTTGATAATTTTGGATTAAAAGAATAGTTAATTTTTATTTTATCTTTTAATGATAAATTATAAGGAATGTAACTACTAACAATTAAAAAGAAATAATCAATTAATAAACAAAAATAATGTTTACTAAAAACAAAAAAATCAATTTTTTTATAAATTATTAAAGGATAAATTGATATATATAAAATTATTTGAAATAAATATTCAAATTTTACTTTAAATAATAAATTAGTCATATAAATTGAAGGAATAAATAAACATAAAATTATAATTTGTAAAACATAAGATTTTTTATATAAATCTTCAAAATTATAATTTGAATTTTTATATAAAAATTTAACAAATGAAACTATTAATAAAATAGATAAATGAAAGATTAAAAATATCAATAAATAAAATTTTTCATATAATTTATGTAAATTATTATAAAATTTTGTTGTTTTATTTTCATAATTATTTGTTATTATTATATTAATTTTCTCTATTAAACTAAATCTTCTAATTCTAAAAATTAATGATAAAAATATTCCAAAAATAGAAAAATGAAATAATATCGATAAATTTTTTGATAATTTATCATAATTATTTGTTTCATTTAATAAATAATACTTATTTAATAATAAACTACTTGACATCAAACATAAAAATGAATTTGATAATGTTAATAATATTGGAGATCTAACATAAATTCCTGAATAATTTTTATTTTTTAATATTAAAAATATTATTAAAATATGAATTATTATATTTATTCCAATAAAAATTTTGTTTTCAAATAAGTTCATTATTTTTTTAATTATTTTTAATATTATTATTTAAAATTTTTAATTATATCTAATTCATTATTTATTAAATAATTTTAATTAAATATTAATTTTTTATTAATTTATATTAAAAAAATAATGCTAAAAAAAATTTAAATCAAAATTTTTAATAGATGAATATTTATATATTAAATAATAATTTTTATTATTAATTAATTAAACTAAATTTATTCATCTATTCTAAATATTTTAAAATATTTTTATTTTTTTGTCTCTCCTTCAGTATTTGCCTCTTTTTTCTTTTGCTCTTCAAATTGTTTTCTTTTTTCTTCATTTTCTTTATAGAGTTTATCGAAATCTTTAGTTTTATGAACTGTAATAATTAATCTTGTTTTTCTTCTATTATTATCAATATTAGTTTCAGTTTTAATATTGTCATATGCAATGTAACCTAATTTAGATAGAGTTTCAACTGCTCTTGCACCATTTCCTGCACTGTTAGTATTACAAACAACATTTATTTGATTATTAGGAACAAGGAATTCTTTTAATAAATGCATAATCTTTTTAGTATTATCATAAGGATCAACCCTGAATTCCTTTAGGGATTCGGTCATTTTTGTTTGATATTAAATATAGATATTTTTTTTTTTAATTATTAAAAAAATAAATTACATTTAAATTATTAAAAAAAGAAAAATTAATATTTTTATAAATAATATTTATTAAATATTATTAAATAAATTTAAATTTATTTATTATATATTATTTTTATAAATAAAATTTAAATTTTATTTTAAATATTAATTATAATTAATTTTTTAATATTTTAATATATAAAACATGTCTTCAGTTGAATATCATAAAATTACATTTCCAAAAATTGATTGGGAATTAAATGAAGATGAATCAAATTTTCCTGAGTTAAGCCCAGAAATTGCCGAGATTTTAAAAAATCAATTGGATGAAATTTCAGGAGGTAAAAAAATAAATCCACATGAAATTCAACATGGTTTAAGATATATAGATTTTCATAAACATCATCCAAATATTTATAAAGTAATAGAAGATCTATGTTTAGATTATGATATAAACGGAAAAGAATTAACAAGTGAAGAAATAATTAATTATATTACTAAAAAATTAGGAGATAATAAAAGTAGAGCTGGAATAAATTCAATTTTTGAAAATATGAGTGATCCTAAAGAAAATGCAGTTACTCCTCAAAATTTACATGAAGTAGTTCAAAAAGTTGGAGAATCTTTAACAGAAGAAGATGTTGCATATGTTATGAAAGGTATACATTCTCCTAAAGATACAATAAATTTTCAATCTGATGAATTTTATTATATTATGAGTAAAACACCTTCTGAAGTTTCAAATATTATTAAAAAAAATTAAGAACGAATAATTAAAATAAATAATAATGAATAAAAATTAAGTATGTATAAATATAGATTTATATATACTTATTATTATTTAAATATTTTAAATTAAAATAATATATTTATTTAATAATATTTATTTTTAATATATTATTATAATAATATTTTTTAATAATATATCATCAATTATGTTATCTTTTACTGAAAATAATAAAATTGAAAATAAAAATATTGAACAGTCATATAAAAATGTTTTATCTATTCTAAATAATTTTTTAAAAGAAAGAACAGTATATGAAGCAATACCTGAAAATATGAAAATTTTAGTTTTTAATTCCGAATTAAGTATTAAAGAAAGTATAAAAGCAATGGTAGATCAAGATATTTATTGCGCTTTAATTTATAATTCAATTTTGAATTATTATATAGGTATAATAACAATAAGAGATATATTAAATTTATTAAAATATATAAATGATAAATATAAAACTATTAAAGGTCCTATAATTAATATGAAATATGTAATTCAAGAAATTTTTAAAGAATATTCTGAACCTACATTAGATACAATTAAAGAAACTTCTGAATGTTCTTCAATTTATAGTAATTCTATTATTATTGATAATAATAGTAATAATTATGAACAAATTTCAAATAAATCAAATAGATCTACTAATTCAATTATAGATGAAATAAAAGAAACATTATCAAATAATACTTTAAATCAAGTTTTTCAGGATAGAAATGTTCATTTTAAAGATAATAGTGATTTTTTTAATAGTTTACAATTAATAACAATTAATGATTATTTTATTTTTGTGAAAGGATTGGATATTAATAATATAATATCTTTAAATTTAGTTAAATTAAAAAGTATTAATTTAGATAGTTCATTAATTTCTTGTGTCAAAATAATTAATGAAAATTGTATTCACAGAATCATAACAGAAGAAATTAAAATAAATAATATAGAAAACAAAAATAATAATCATAATTTAAAAAATTATACAGGATTTATAACATATGAAACAATTTTTGAATTTTTTATTGAAAATTTTTATAGTTTTAATAATATGGAAGAATTTAATTTAAATTTAAAAGATATTTTATTTATTAAAAACAATTTTATTTCAAAAATTAATAAAAAATTTGATAAAAAAGATTATATATATAATGTTTTTGAATATTTTAATAGAACAAAATATTCTATTGCTCCTATTTATGATAATGAAAAATTATATGGTTTTGTCTATCTAAAAGATTTAATTTTTTTTTTTAAAAATGGAGGGAAACTTTTTTCATTTAATGAAACAATTGAGAAATTTTTAACTAAATTATATGAAGGAATTGATATTGAAAAACCATTTGGAAAAGAAAGAATTCATTTATTATATTTAAATAATAAAGATTATATATTAAAAAATATTTTAGAAATGATGAGTACTTCTCCTGAAAGAAAAATAATAATTGTATATAATAATGAACTGTTTTTAATAACTTTAAGTAATATTTTCAAATCAGTATTAAATAATAATTAAACTAAATAAATTTTATAAATAAAAATAATAATATTAATTTTTTTATTATAAATAATATAAATATTTTTTAGTTTAAATTTTTAAATGAAAACAAATATCACAAACAACACCAAAAATATTAATTCAATTGATCAACAAATATTAGATCTACGTCAAAAATTAAAAGCATATGGAGCAGATATAAATATACATAATTTTAAATTAAAAAATAATGATTATAGAGAAAAATTTGAAAATAAAAAATTAAAATTTTCTTTAAGTCAAAAATTATCAATAAAAAATAATAAAAAAATTGAAAAAGAAGAGAATACAAATTCTCAAAGTGAAAAAATAACAAATTTTGATTGGGGAGGAGAAGGAAACGCATTTAGTAATAGAATAGTAAATGTTACTAATAAAGGAAATGTTTATGTATTTAATAGCGATAATGGTAAATTAATATATAATACAAATTTCAATTCAGGAATATTAAATGCATGTGCAATTGAAAAAAGTGAAAACCGAATGTTTGCAGTTGGAGGTTTTGATGGATCAATAAATATTAAATATATGAATATTGATACTGGTAATGAAAATGAAATTGGATTAAGAGTATTCACAGGACATAAAGGAGGGGTAAGTGCACTTAAATTTATGAGTACTGAATATATGGTAAGTGCATCTTTTGATAGAAATATAATATTATGGGATATAATTACATATAGAAAGATTGTAAATGTTTATAAAGGACATAAAACTGCAATCACAGGATTAGATGTTAATCAATTAAATAG
>Ga0247608_10008515_pt1 | contig 10350 bp, 10 predicted proteins | sample 176DNAGHGlowgp2_FD_193490 | JGI IMG/M metagenome (GOLD analysis project Ga0247608, IMG submission 193490) | Sheep rumen microbial communities from Palmerston North, Manawatu-Wanganui, New Zealand - 1766 DNA GHGlow gp2 | ecosystem: Host-associated > Mammals > Digestive system > Stomach > Rumen ... | reverse complement strand
CGCTGAAGGCATGCACGTACAGTATAAAGGAATATATGATTCAGTGGCCGCAAGGTGGCTCCAAAACTCCGGAATCAGTGGCTCTCATTCTCCGGAATGGTGGCTCTGGGAGGGCCGGAATAATCACCTAGTTTCTCGAAGAATTGGCTGTTCTCATTATCCTCTATCAAACTGTGCGTAAAATACCGATTTTTCTATAATTTAGTTCATTATTATCTTAATTAAGCACTATGATTATTATATCATAGCTTAACTATCTAATAAAGGAATTACTAATTATTAATTTGACTTAGTATTATAAACAAATCAATTATAACCTCTATCCTAAAATAAATTTACCATTTTATTTCTACTCTATCTCCCTCCATTCATCTCCATCTTCAACCATCACTCCAGCATCCAAAAACTTATCAAATCCTTTTATCTGCCATACAGCTCCGCCATCTGCCAATATATGTTCTGGTTCCTCATAAACCTCCGTATATACAGCTACGGCATATTCTCCATCTCTTCTTACTAACAACGGAACAGATTCCATTAATCTAATCTCAGGAGCATTTTCCTCAATTATACTATCCACACGTGTCAAAATAGGTCTTTCCTCACTAATTTTTTTCCAAGTCATTATCGCAATTACCTCCAAATCTAAATATCTCTGCAATTCTATCATTCAGTAATTACAATATCTAGGTCTAATAATGGGAGCAAATTACTACACCCATTTGGAATATAAAAAAAGTCCGGTCAGTAACCTCCTAGTCACCAACCGAACTTCCATCACCACAAATCTACCACAAGCACCACTCAAACTTATCTACTTTTTCCAGTAGCTACAGGCATATACTGCTCTTTGCCCCTATCATCTTCCGCAACCTTAAGCAACCAATCATCTGGATCAATAATCTCGATATCATCGTAAGTCATCAACTCATTTTCAATCACATCATCAATTGATTTCTCAGTTTTTTCATTAACCTCAGATATCTCATTGTTTTTATAATTGTTCGTATCTCTTTCCTTCTCCTTCATTTCCATTGACAGATTATCAAGTCTGCTAATCATTCCCTTCACATTCTTTGACATTCCCTCATACACTTTTTTCTGCCATTTCCACTGATCAATGATGGACCTTGCAATAAAGCCTTTCTTATCTGGTTCAGTATCTTTTACCTCAGCTTTTCCAGCAAGTAATCTGAATGAATTTGCAAACTTTGCTGTCTGATACAGCTTGTATAAATTCATCTGTCTGATTCTTTCCCTGTCGGGCTTTTCCCTATGTAAAGCACAGGCAGAAAGATAAATCATATCTCTATAATTATGTTCCAATCCACGCACCTCCAAGCTCATCCAATTCTATCTGTAACCGTTTCGGACACCAAAACAGTTACTTCTATCTACCATGCAATCACCGCCAGACACCGGTTACGAAAATGTAATCTTTCTGTCACATACCAAAAGTGCCGCCGGACGATGTGTGACAATAAGCACCGTGTTTGTGTCAAGTAATCATTGGCAAATTTATATTTTCAAAATCCATTATTAGATATTTATTGTTTGCCCTTGTCACAGAATATACCTGCAAACCAGAAAACTGCGCCTGCTACTTGGTTCGTGCGCTGATTTCTGCCATTCGCGATAAACTCATTCTTTTTATGCGGATTTTGCTTTGCAAAATCTATAAAAAGAATTCAAACAACTCGCTCTGTGGCAGAGCTAGCACAAACCTCGTTACGCAGTGCTCGTACTGATTTGCTTGTATATTTCTGTGACTACGGGCATTTACATTTTTCTCTATGTTGTTTTTTGATTTTTATAAAAATGCTCTTTTAAATGCTTTTCTTGATGCTGTCTGCAATGCATCAAATAATGGCATATGCATTGTTATTCTTTCTACATATGGATTTCCTTTTCCATCTTTTTTAGGTGCTTTTGCTGCACTTAATATTTCTATTACTGATTTCATTTTCATTGTAAATATTAAGCCATCTGTATATTTATCTATTGTTTTTATCAAATCTTTATTCTCTTTTTTATATAACACTTTTGCAAGATTGTTTGCTCCTTCTTTTGACCAGCGCATTCTCCTATGTTTCATACGCAGTGTTATTAATGTACAGTTTTGATTTTCCTGTACTCCCATTTGCTTATATATAATTCCTTCTTCTGGTTTTGGTATTTCAATTCCTTGTTTATCATATGGTAATAATCCCGATTTATTGTTTTCTAAATATTTCAATAATTCTCTTGCATGTTCACTTCTTTTATCCTTTTCATCCGGACTTTCAACACTTGTTGCGTATATTTCTATATTCTCTAATAATTCTTCTATTTTTTCTTCTTCTAATAGTTTTCTTAAATCTGCCTGTTCTTTTTTGTCTTTTATTTTTCGTAGAATTTCCTGATATATATGATATCTGTCTAATTGAAAAATTACATCCGGATCATACGGATCCTTTATCCAGCTTCCGCCATCTCCATTTAAAATTCTCTGTTTTATTTCATCTGCATCATATGTTTTCCTTATTAACGCTTCCCTTTTTTCATGGAATTTTTTACTTTCTTCCATCCCTGCAATCACTGTTTTTCCTACTAATGTGCTTCGTTTTTCTGCTTCCTTTTCTGCATCCCATCCTTCATACATGGTTGCCACTTTCATTTCTTGTTTTTTTTGCTTTTTTATGATTCTTATCCTGTATACGTAACCAAACTCCATCCATTTCTTCAAATAATACTGGTATTACTCTTTTTCCTTCGCATTCATCTGCTTCCATTTGTTTTACTGCATATATTTCTTCTTCACTAATTTTATTTCCCAGTTTCTGTATAAAATTCCATACTCCCTGATGACTAATACTTTGTCCACAGGTATTACTAATCATTTCCGCAGTTGTTCTGTAAGGTGATTCTGTAATTGTAAGTGCTATTTTTTCTGCAAGATTTGTTGAAATAAGTCCTATCTTATCCATTTTCATTGCTTCATCAAGCAAATATACATACTTAGTTTGTCCATCTGCATTAACAGTTTTATAAACTCTGCGGCTATAACTTACCTCTCCATAAACTGTTTTAATACTTGTATTTCTGTTTCCTTTATCACGATATTTCTTTTTGTTTCGTCCTTTTGCAAGTTCATCATCATAAGCTTCTAAAAGTGTTTGAGTGATTTCACATGCCAATTCACAAACATATTTATAAATTTTTTTCTCTAACTCCTTGAAAGATATCATTCCTTCGTTTAAAATAGATGTCATCATACAGTCTCCTTTATCTGTTTTTTTCGTCAACTAACATCATAAAGAAAAACTGTATGAATTGGAAGTGGAAATCTGATTTCTGCTTCCTTTTTTTGTACAAACTAAATATCCGATAGAATTCCAATTGAACATAAGCAATGCATTTGTGAGGAGTATGAGAAAAATACAAATCATCTATTCTAACAGAGGGAAATATGACACGGATGTCATATTTAGCGAGTAGCACCTTGGATGGTGCATACGAGCGACCTCGTCACTATATAATAATCTTCTGATGATTTGCATATTTTTCCATACGACGAAACAGCATTGCGGTATTCATTGGATTCTGAGGATTTATACATTATTTAACACAATATGATTTACATAATATATAAATATAAGTATTTTTGCCAATGAAAATTATACACTAACTCCATAAGAACCTTTATTTGCATTAATCAACAAATTAAGATTCTCCCTATAAGTTTCATCTCCAAAAGTATCATCAGCAATAGATGTAACACTCTCAGGAATAATCATATTTACAAGTTTTTCATAGTCGCTTCCACTATTATTCTGTGGAACCTTTCCAGCTTCCATTGCCTTAACACTTTCTGGAACACGAATAGTATTATCGATTTGTCCATACGCAATCAAAACATCTTTATTAATCTTATCTGAAATATTTCCGGTAATACCGCCATACATATCGCTAAAATCTTTTTATATTTATTGAGTTTGATAATAATCGCTCCTCTCTATAAAACTATAATTCTTATCACCCTAAAAACATCTTAAGTATACAATATCGGCATAATTTTGTAAAGTTTGCCTTCAATCCAGCCTCAAAAACGATGCACCATTTTTGGTACATTTAATCATTTAGAATTATATCGAGCTGCAAAATAATCAAACGAAATAACAAAATAAGAAGAAAGAAATCTCCAAGAATCTTGGGAAGTAGATAATGGTACGTATTTGATAAAAGAAGACGGAATTTGTATTAAATCAAATGGTAATACAAATATACTACCTCATACTTACCAAAACGGACAACTAAGAATATATGTAGATGGCATCGAGACTTGGAAAAAACATTAAAAAATCTAACTTGCATACTTATTAAATTACAAAATCCAATTTTTAAAACAAACCGTGAAATGTTTTCTGTAAATCCAGATTTTATATGATAATTCAAAGGACAGAATAACCAGAAATGTTTACTCTGCCCTTGATTTGTTAATAACAAATTTTTTATTGCACGTCAATAAAACTCTAAATTTTTAGGACTGTCAGTTGATTTAAGCCAGCATACAATCTAGGTACATAATGGTTAAATCTCCACGAACCTTCCCACAGTTTCTGATTAACATAGTCCATTTTTTTGTTATATGTTGCATTTTGGGATTCGATGGATTAGCTGTTATAAAAACTATTCTAACAGCTTTTATAACAGCTAATCCATCGAAACATAATATCAGAAATTATTTTAACCATTTCTTTTCCCATATAGAATTTGTATATTCGAGTGATTCAGCGGTAACATTTTCTAATACGGAAACATATTCTTTAGTAATATCATTAAGGTTTACATCTTCATTGCATATCCAACCAAACAAAAATACATCATTAAAATCAGCTATTGGAATTGAAATCATATTTGAGTCAGTAAAATTTTCTACTACCAATCCAGTACCAGTTGAAATGGCATTCGTTTCTACAATAAAATTTGTCATAACAGATCTACTATCAGTTGTAATATACTTACGATGATTATTCAATGCTAATTCCTTTACTCCTTCAATAAAATCAACAGGAATTCCTTCATTGATTCCAAATGTAGCATATGGATATTCTTCAATTTCCTTTAATGAAACACTTGATTTCTTTGCCAAAGGATGCGTCTTGGAACAAAAGATGCATCCTTTTATCTTAGTAAGCAAATGAAATTTAATATTTTTTTTGGTTAAATGCTTAAATACAAACTGCTTACAACTTTCAGAGATTACAACTATACCAATATCAGCCTTTCTATTTTCGACATCATCAATTATAGCATCTAATCCTTTTTCATTAAAAGAAAACTCATAATCACTATAACTATCTTTCTTGATTATTTTAGAAAAAGCTGCGCAACTACACTGATGATGTTGTGATGATATACTCAGTTTGTGTGAAAGTATCTTGCTTTTTTCCATTTTTAATACATCTTCTAAACAAGACATTCTTTCTAATACTGAGGTAGCATATAAAATAAATTTTGAACCTGCATCAGTAAGAGTTACACCGTTTGTATGTCGCTTAAACAAACGAATGCCAATTTCGTTTTCAAGTTGAGTTAATGAAGCGCTAACACTTGATTGAGATGTAAACAAACTCGCAGAAGCCCTATTAATGGACTTATATTTAGCTATTTCAACTACATATTTTAATTGCTGGAGTGTCATAATAATAGCTCCTTCTTTCTATAATATATAATAAGCGTTTACTATTTCATCCAGACATCATTGTTGAAAAGAATTTAAATGTAAAGCTCAAAAATTTTAATCATCGTTTATAATAAAATTGGAAAAGCAAGAGTCAAAAATTTCACTAATATTACAACTGCAACTATAGCTACAGTCATTGCTCCTGTATTTCCAACAACAGGATGCCAATGTGAAGGAAGTTTTGATGTAAATCTATCTGCAATAGCAGGTGTAATAATTGCTCCAAGAACAACACCAATGATAATAATTGCAATATTAGCTCCGTACATAACAGCCATAGTTGGACCAACTGAAACAACCGGAGCAAATGTTGGATAATAACCTCTTTCTTTCCATTTATCCCAATAGAAATAAATAGCAATAGCTCCTGTAAGTAATTCACTCATTATTAATTCTGGAAGAATTCCACCACCATAACAAGTATGTTGTGGATTTAAGAACCAAGAGAAGAGAGTTCCCAAAATAATTGCAATCCCAACAAATTCATTTCCAATATACATCGGCTCAGAAAATGCAACAAAAAGTCTACGAATAAAAAATCTTCCAGGATATTTGTCCATATATTCTTGTGTAGAGAGTTCTTCTTTTTCACTTGTTGTTTCATATTCTGCCTGTGTTTTTTTGATTTCTGTTTTTTCATGCATCCATGGTAATGCTGGACATATTTCAAAGCAAATAATACTTCCCAAACACATACTGGCTACAATACCAACAACTCCAGGGAAACCACAAACAGGTAAAATTACATTCGAGATAAATAAACAAATAGGTGTAGTAAATATTGTTCCGAGAATTGTTGCAGTTATAAGTTTTTTCCATCCAGGTCTATAAAGTATCATTATAGCTGATGGTGCTGAAAGAAATGGAACAAAAGTTGCAATCCAAGTTGTACCACCAGTCTCATATGCCGTTCCAAACAATACATTGGATAAACATAAAGATAAAAATCCTGAAGCAAATATCCATGGCCAAATAGCATGGTCACCATAGCACATGGCAGTTAAATTACAATGGCTTTTTTTTGCTTCCAAAACATATACTACTATGCATACAACAACAAAGAATAGACCACCAATAACGCTTTTGTAAAAAAGTGGTTCTGTAATATCGCCCAAAATCCAACTAATAAAATATAAAACATTAGAGTCTTTTTTCGAAAACCATTCTGCATATCCAAAAATATATGCATTTCCCATTAAAATAGGTTGCAAAAATTTCATCAGTATGTATAATGCAATGATTACTAAAACGGTAATTAAAAACACCAAATTAGGATGTTTAACTCTTTTCTTATTACTCAAAATTCGTACCTCACTTCATAAATATTAAAAGACAGACAACTCCTTTTCATGTGGACCTCTCTGTCTTCACTCATTTCAAATATTTTAATTGACAATACTCCAAGTAATCTGAAAAGGTTTTGGCATCCTTTTCTAAAAAAATTATATCAAACTATATTTAATATTTCAACAAATCTAAGCTAGTTTGTTATTTTTAATTTAGCTAATCAGTTATTAAAAATTTAGCTAACCCAAACTATCAATCATTGCCAAAAAAATATCAATTTGATGGCATCAGATTTACATATGTTGTATAGAAAGATAGTAGTTTATAAAAAAACACAGCCAAGCTTTTCACAGCCTGACTGTTGTTGTATTATATTGGGTTAGCAAAGGATAGTAAAAAGTGAGGCTACACTTTAACACTTTTCATTAAAGTGGTAGCCCCATTTCTTTACAAAACAATAATATTATTCAAGACCTATTTCCTTTGCAAATTCACTATTGATTTTATCTATAATTTCTGTCGAATTACTTTCATTAGTCACTTTTGTATGAGGATTAGGATTTTTATTAATATTCAAGCAAAAAATGTCTGGACGTGAATACTGCCCAACAGGATCTAAATATGCCTTTGCAGAATAAATGTTTTTCAAATCGATATCAGCATATACAATACCTTCTTCATCTTCAGGTAATGGCTCACATAAATAATCACCAAATGGACTAATAATCTGAGCTTCACCGCCACCAATCTTAAAAGCATTTCTTACAGACTCTCCAAAGAATTCCATACCTGCTTCACCCAAAACAATCGAACTCATAATAGTATATGACTGTGTCTGCATTGCATATACTCTTGTAAAATACTTTGATGCTTCATAACAGTTGAAAACGAAAGCCGGTAAGTTATTGTGGCATCCAGGCCAACTAGCTACATGTATCTGCTCATACATAGAGTTCATTGCATATGTAATAAGTGGCTGTGTATGTTCAAAACAATCTGTTGTACCAATAATTCCGATTGGTGTTTCAACAACTTTTAAATCAGCACCACTACCATCACCACAATAGAATCTCTCAGCATCAGTTGGTTTTAATTTACGACGATTTAAAATGATTTTTCCGTTATTATCAATAATAACGTTACTCATATATTTGCTTCCACCTTCACGCTCCACAAATCCAGTAACTACATAAATATTATTATCTAAAGCTGCCTTCATAAGACGCTTCATTTCAGAATCACCTAATTCAAGACAATTTTCAGTTAATAAAATATCATGTTTAGCATGGCAAGTAAGCGGAGCTTCTGTCCAAATATTAAAGAAATAACCTGGTACTGCACATTCAGGAAAACCTATGAGCTTAGCACCATTTTCAGCCGCTTCCTCAATAAGTTTAATCATTTTTGTTATTGTTTCATGAGCATTGTACCATACTGGTTCAAACTGAACAGCAGCTACCTTTAATTGAATATCATAATTAATCATAAAAAAACCTCCATTTTCCAAATAAAAAAGAGCCTATCATGATTTTGATAGACCCCTTTGTCTCTAAGTTCATTATAAAATATTTGCGTCGACGCTAATGCCAAAATAATTGATTACTTGGTAACTTCAATTACAGTTTGTAATATAACACACATGTTATTAAACCGCAATATCTTATTCCAAAATCGTTTTCTTTATTTCCAATAATGCATTATCGAAATTTATTATAATCTATTGGATTATTTTAAACAATTAGTAAAATTTATTGAAACATCTGTGACAAGTTATTAAATGTCAATTATTTTTATTATAGATAAATATGAGAAACCTTACTAAACTTTTAAAAAGGACTTTTTGAAAAACAGATATTTTTTATTGCTGGTTGCCATAATTAATTCTCTCCTATCTGTCACTCCCCATACTTCGCAACCATATTCTTCGCAGCTTCTTTAATTCGATTTCTTACCTTCTTCGGCGTTATCACTTCTACATATTCTCCATACTGCATCGCCCAGTAAAACAATGCGTTTTCATTTACCGTCAGTGAAATTACACATTTCTCGCCATTGTCAGATATAATCTGAAAATCTTTACTAAACCAATCTATTAACTGACCGATAAGAAATGTATTGATTTCTAACCGAGCTTGTACCGTTTCACCACCAAACATGTAAATATGCTCTTTCATGTATTCTGACAGTTGAAATCCATTTTGGCAACCATCAAGTTTACGAATAGATTTTGCAGAACTATCACATATTTCAATTTCCTTGATTTTATCAATTCGAAAATTTGCAAGATTATCATATTTGTCTACATTTCCAATAAGAAAATGTCACTTGCTTATGCTCTTTAATTGCGTGATTCAAAACTTCAAGCGTATAGAAAATCTGCGGATTTTCTGTATGGCCTAAAAATTCATAATTAATAGAATTTTTCAATAAATTTGTTGTAAAAGGACTTGCCTGTGACTCTATTTTTTCAATAAGCTGTTTTGTTTTTCGAGCAGAAATATATTTAGAAAAAAGCAAACTGTCACTAATAAGTTTCACTTCGCTTGTAAATCAATTCGTAAATCTGTTGTTATCACTTGGGTGATTTTGCACCTATTGGTAGCAACATTTTTATTGGTTATTAAACCCAAAAAATATAGGGTGCCCAAAGTAGACACCCTATACTAGGAATAGCTTTATTTCAAGCTTTTATCTTTTACTGACGTGACTCGGCGATAGCTGCCTGAGCTGCAGCAAGTCTTGCTACAGGTACACGGAATGGTGAACATGAAACATAATCAAGACCAATCTTGTGGCAGAACTCAACTGATGAAGGATCTCCACCGTGCTCGCCGCAGATACCTACGTGAAGCTTTGGATTAACTGGCTTACCAAGATCGATAGCCATCTTCATAAGCTTACCTACACCATTCTGGTCAAGCTTAGCAAATGGATCATTCTCGAAGATCTTTGTATCATAGTAAGCATTAAGGAACTTACCAGCATCATCTCTTGAGAAACCAAATGTCATCTGTGTAAGATCGTTTGTACCGAAGCAGAAGAAGTCTGCCTCTGCTGCGATCTCATCAGCTGTAAGAGCAGCTCTAGGGATCTCGATCATTGTACCTACTTCGTAATCAAGCTTAACGCCTGCAGCAGCGATCTCAGCATCAGCTGTCTCAACTACTACCTTCTTAACGAACTTAAGCTCCTTAACCTCACATGTAAGTGGGATCATGATCTCAGGCTTAACTGTCCAGTCAGCGTGTTCCTTCTGAACTTCGATAGCTGCACGGATAACTGCCTTAGTCTGCATCTTAGCAATTTCAGGGTATGTAACTGCAAGACGGCATCCTCTG
>Ga0247608_10008513_pt1 | contig 10350 bp, 10 predicted proteins | sample 176DNAGHGlowgp2_FD_193490 | JGI IMG/M metagenome (GOLD analysis project Ga0247608, IMG submission 193490) | Sheep rumen microbial communities from Palmerston North, Manawatu-Wanganui, New Zealand - 1766 DNA GHGlow gp2 | ecosystem: Host-associated > Mammals > Digestive system > Stomach > Rumen ... | reverse complement strand
GCCTATGCGGTTAGGGTCAACGTTATCCTGAACGGACAGGAAATCAACCGCAGCCAGAAAATCCTCGGTGTTGATATCGGGCGATGCCATACGACGGGGTTCGCCGCCGCTCTCACCGGTAAACGAGGGGTCAAAGGCAATAGTCAGGAATCCGCGCTCGGCCATGTGCTGTGCGTAAAGTCCGCTTGACTGCTCCTTAACGGCGCCGAACGGGCCGGTCACGGCAATCGCTGCCAGCTTACCCTTGGCATTCCTGGGTGTGTACATATCGGCCGCCAGCTCAATACCGTAGCGGTTGCGGAAAGTAACCTTCCTGTGGTCAACCTTATCACTCTTAGGGAACGTCTTGTCCCACTCCTGTGTCAATTGCAGTGTAGTCATATTATTGTCAGTTTTTGTTTGTCCGTTACCAGTGCAGCCCGTGAGCATTACGCCTGTCAGTGCTGCTAAAAAAATCTTTTTCATACCTTCTTGCCTAATTCAAAAGCCTCATCAAGTTTGGGATTACCTTCAATATCGCGTGCGTCGTTAACATCACCGCAGAAAAGTGTTCCGGCCAGACGGCTTTTGGGGTAGCACTCTATCCAGCCCGTCAGGCCTGATTCGGCCCGCTTGGGAGTCTGCTCCTCATTCTCGGCTGCAGTTGTGAGCAGATAGACATCGCGGAACTGATATTCAAGAGAGTACATGGCGTTCATGCGGTCAATGAGGGTCTTCATCTGGCCGCTCATCTCATAATAGTAGATGGGGGTGGCCCAGCAGATGACATCGGCCTTGAGTACCTTGGCCATGATGTCGTTAACATCGTCCTTGATCACGCATCGGCCCAACTTCTGGCAGCCCAGGCAGCCCTTGCAGAACTGGATGTTCTTGCCTGCCAGAGAGATTTTCTCTACATCGTTTCCGGCGGCCTTTGCGCCATCAATAAACCTTTCGGCCAGCATATCGCTGTTGGAGCCGTTACGCAGGCTCGTGGAGATTACTATTACCTTTTTCATAATGCTACTTTTTTACCGTTCCTTATATAAATACCATTGGATGGGTTATCAATCTTCTGTCCGTTGAGAGAGTAGTATTCAGTATTATCCGTCCCATTGCTTATTTCATTAACTGCCGTTACGTCCGATGTAAGCGAGAGCGTGACGCTGATATTGCTCTGGCCTGCCTTGAGGAACGTGCTTAGTTCATTCCCTGTAAGACCGTCAATCTTACCAAGGCGGGTATAGCTCCATGAGTTGGAGCCGTAGAATATGCAGATGTTACTGCCGTTGTAGAGTATTACATCGCCGGGCTGGGCTGTAATCTGCTGGTTGCTGGTGGGTAGTGAGAAACCTAAAGCGCCCCATATCTCAAAACCGCCGCTGCTGTTCAGAGTCACGGTTACAGGTCCCTGCTGCAGTTTCTCAACCAGTGACTTTGCTGCGTTATTACCGGCAAGAGTAACGCTCTTAGTCTGTCCGTCAATAGTTATATTCATTTTATAGTCCAATGTATCTTGTGCAGATATTTTGTTCTCCTTAGAGCAACAAGCCATAAGCATTGCGGCCATGATGATAAGTATCTGTCTCATACGTTTGTCTGTTTTTATTACCAATGCAAAGGTAGTTGGCAATAAGGATAGTAAAATACCGATTTTTGCCATGTTTCTACCAATTTCGCATATTATTGCGTATTTTGCACAAAATTTCTACCTTTACGGGCATTATGAAGAATATCCTGCAGGTCTCAGATCCAAATGTTTACGGCCGATATGTGAACGCTCCGGTATTGCATCCGCTGGTAAGCATCGTGCATTATGACGAGGTGTCGCCCATACACTCCAGCCTTAACCGGTATGGTGTTTACGGGCTCTTTATCCAGCGCAGTTTCCCAAAGAACCTTACCTACGGCATGAAGATGTTTGATGCGCCTGACGGCTCCATCATTGCCGTGGAGCCCGGCCAGATAGGCGGCCGTGAGGATGATGGCGAGGAACTCTACCTGAGCGGGTGGGCATTGCTGTTCTCGCCCCAACTCATTCACGGTACGGACCTTGAGCCCAGGATGAAGGATTACCGTTTCTTCTCATATTTTGCCACCGAGACGCTGGTGATGGAGACATCGGAGTGGGGCAGGATTACCCAGTTGCTTACACAATTGCGGCACGAGTTGCAGGAGAATGCGGATTCGCCTGCGCTGCGTACGGTGGTGCTGGGATACATACGTCTTGTATTGGAATACTGCAACAGGATATACCTGCGCCAGCTTTCCAAGGAGGACAAGAGCTCATCGGACCTGCTTAAAAGGTTCAACAGCCTGCTCCGGGAATACTACTTTGAGCAGCGACAATTGGATCTGGGAGTGCCATCGGTACAGTACTGTGCCGACCAGTTGGCGTATTCGGCCCGATACTTAGGCGATGTGGTACACAAGGCTACAGGCGGCACGGCCATAGGCTACATACATTCATTCGTGATTGAGCAGGGCAAGAACCTACTTATGAACGGCCACAACATCAATGAGACCGCCCACCTGTTAGGGTTTGACTACCCCCAGCATTTTACACGCCTGTTCAGGAAAATGACAGGGCTCACTCCCCGTGAGTACACAAAGTGACGTATTGGGGTCACATTCCCGTATTATGCATTATGAAAGCATAGATATCGGCCTGTTCCTCAAGCACTTTCTCCAGCGGTTTACCGCCGCCGTGACCTGCCTTGGAGTCGATGCGTATCAGCTGCGGATTAGGGCCGGCATTGCAATTCTGCAGTGTGGCCGCGAACTTGAATGAGTGGGCCGGAACCACGCGGTCGTCATGGTCGGCCGTAGTTACAAGTGTGGCAGGGTAGGAGGTGCCGGGCTTGAGGTTATGCAGCGGAGAGTAGCCGTACAGATACCGGAACATCTCCTTTGAGTCCTCGGAGGTACCGTAGTCAGGTGCCCAGTTCCAACCTATGGTAAACTTGTGGTAACGGAGCATATCCATCACACCTACCTGGGGTATTGCTACTGCAAACAGGTCAGGACGCTGCGTCATGCAGGCTCCCACCAGCAGACCTCCGTTGGAGCCGCCCACAATGGCTAGCTTGCTGCTTGATGTATATCCTTGGGCGATAAGCCATTCGGCTGCACCTATAAAGTCATCGAACACGTTCTGCTTCTGCATCTTGGTGCCGGCCAGATGCCATGCCTCGCCGTACTCGCCGCCGCCTCTAAGGTTAACCTGGGCATATATGCCGCCGGCCTCAAGATACGGAATGCGGCTGGATGAGAATGACGGAGGCAATGATATGTTAAACCCGCCGTAACCATACAGATAGATAGGATTGCTGCCGTCCAGCTTTATGCCCTTCCTGTAGGTAAGGAACATAGGTATGCGGGTGCCGTCCTTGGAATTGAAGAACACCTGTTTAGTCTCATAGTCCGACAGGTCAAAGTTGGTCTTGGGCTGTTTATAGACTTCACTGTTGCCTGTCTCTATGTTCCAGAAATAGATTGTTCCGGGGGTGGTGAAACTGGAGTATGAGTAAAAACACCAGGGTTCATGAATCTTTGATGAGAAACTGGCACTGCCAACGCCGGGAAGATGCAGCTCCTCAACCTTGCGGCCGTCATTTCTGTCATACAGGTATGCATGCGTGGAGGCATCCTCGGAGTAGAGTGCTATGATGAAACCGTCGGTTATGAAATTGACATCATCCAGAACGCTCTCACCTTCAGGTATAAGGTCTTTCCATACGTTTGGGTTATTGATGTCGGTGACTACCAGCTTGTTCAAGGGGGCATCGACATTTGTGTAGAGATATATCTTGTCTCCGTCAGTCTCAACCTGATAGCAGGTGTTTTTCATGTCATTAGTGATCTGTACAAACTCCTTGTTCTTAGCTCCCGGACGCAGATCCATTACGTAAAGGTTGTTGCCGATGTCGGCTCCGTCCTCATAGAGGAACAGCATGGTCTCCTCTTCATTGACCGATGCCTGGTAGAAACGCAACGGCTCTTTCTCATTCTGATAGAACAGCTTGTCTTGTGACTGTGGTGTGCCTATCTTGTGATAGTAGATCTTGTGGCCCTCATTCTTGCCGCTGTAGGCGTGCTCATCGGTAGGCTTGTCATAAGCGCTGTAGTAGAATCCGTCCCTATACCAGGCGGCTCCGGTGAACTTGGCCCATTCTATGTGGTCATCGAGCAGTTTATGGTTAGCCACATCCATCAGGAAGATCTCCTCCCAGTCACTGCCGCTGCGGGATATGGTGTATGCCATGTACTTGCCGTCATTTGAGAAATAGGTGCCTTTAAGGGCTACCGTTCCGTCATCACTCAGGGTGTTTGGGTCAAGGAACACATGTGGCTCTGATTCGGGGGAATCCATCTCATACATCACGCTTTGGTTCTGCAGACCGTCATTGCGGAAGTAGTACCACTTGCCGTTATTCTTGCGTGCGGGCAGACCCACCTTTTCATAGTTGGCCACCTCCTTGAGCCGCTCCAGCAGTCTCTTGCGCTGCGGAAGTTTTTTAAGGTAATGGTCCGTAACCTTGTTCTGGGCTATGACCCACCGGGCGGTTTCATCGGACGCATCGTCCTCAAGCCAGCGGTAGGGGTCGGCCACCTCTGTGCCGAAATAGTTGTCAACTGTGTTGTCTTGGCGCGTTACAGGAACCTTGGGCGCGCAGGCGTCAAGCAGCATTGATCCCATAATGATTGAGGGTATGATTAATTTCTTCATTTACTTGGATAGCTTGTTTTGTTTTCTGCAAACTTACATAAAATTTGGTAATTTTGCAGAGTTATGAATGAGGTTGAACTGATGTCGGCGGACCTTACGCACACGCTGAGTCTCCCGTTTGCCAACGGGGGTATCAAAGCGGGATTTCCCAGCCCTGCGCAGGACTATCTGGAGGAGGCTCTTGATCTTAATCAGGAGCTGATATCCAATCCTATGGCCACGTTTTACGGGCGTGTAAAAGGTGATTCCATGATCGATGCAGGCGTGGAGGATGGCGACATACTGGTGATAGACCGCTCTATCGAGGCTCAGAGCGGTGATATGGTGGTGGGCTATCTGGACGGAGAGTTCACGCTCAAATATGTGGACCTGTCACTCAAGGATACCGGAGTGATCTGGCTGGTTCCCGCCAACAAGAGCTATCCCCGCATCAAGATTACCCCCGAGACCGATTTCCGTATCTGGGGTGTGGTTAGTTACACCATCAAGAAGAGGGTCAATCATATCTGACCTCTATAATTATAAAAGGAGTTTCCCATGTACGCCCTTATTGACTGCGACAACTGTTTTGTAAGCTGCGAGCGCGTGTTCCGGCCTGACCTTGAGGGCAAGCCGGTAGTGGTGCTGAGCAACAACGACGGTTGTGTGGTGGCCCGCAGCAACGAGGCCAAGCAGTTGGGCATAAAGGAGGGTACTCCGTTCTTTAAACTGGCCGATGAGTTCCCGGGCGTAAAGATTGAGGCGCTCTCAAGCAACTACACACTGTACGGCGATATGTCGGCCCGCATAATGGCGATAGTACGTATGTACGCCCCTAAGGTGGAGGTCTATTCCATAGATGAGTGTTTCTGTGACCTTACCGGAATGGAGCAGACCTTTGACCTAAAGCAGTGGGGCGAGGACCTGGCCGCCCGCATAAAGAAGTGGGTGGGCATGCCCGTAAGTATAGGAATAGGACCCACCAGGACCCTGGCCAAGGTTGCCAGCCGATATGCCAAGACATACGCCGGCTACAACAAATGCTGTGTTATTGATACCGACGGCAAACGCCGCAAGGCGCTCTCCGCTTTCCCGATAGGCAAGGTGTGGGGCATAGGGCGCGCATATGTATCCAAACTGGAGTCATACCGCTGCCGCACCGCCCTTGATGTGGCCGACAAGCCGCAGGGGTGGATACGCATGCTCTTTCCGCTGCCGTTTGAGAACACCTGGCGTGAACTTAACGGAATAAGCTGCATAGATACCGCCGAGGTCCGTGACAAGAAGAGCATCTGTACCAGCCGCAGTTTTCCGGGTATGATAACCGACCGCGAGGCACTGCGCACGCACATATCCAACTACGCCAGCCGCTGTGCCGAGAAACTGCGCCGTCAGCACAGCGTGTGCAACATAATGACGGTATTCATTGCCACCAACTGGTTCCGCAAGGATCTGGAGTGGTATCAGGGCATGATGAACGTAACGTTGCGTACCGCATCAAGCAACACTACCGAACTTGTGGCGGCGGCATCGGGCGCATTGGACCGATTGTACCATCAGGGACTCAGCTACAAGCGTGCCGGCGTGATTGTATCGGGCATAACCCCGGACAATGCCGTACAACTGGATATCTTTGAGTCTGATGTGGAGCGACGCAAGCGTCTGGACAGCATATCACGCACGGCCGACAGCATAAACCGCCGTATGGGAACCGAGACCGTTGTGCTGGCCGCCCAGCAGTATCCTGCCGATCCCAAGACAGGAAAGGCGCCCCATTTCAAGGACGCCATCCTGCATAATCTGCGTACACCCTGCTACACCACCAATCTGCACGACATCATCACCGTAGAATAGAGCGGATTTCGTCGTTGGAGACGGACAGAGTCGTAATACCCGTAGAGTAGGGGGCAATATCGTACTGGTTGTAGATGAAATCAATAGTGTCCTTGCGGATCTCAAAGTTATCTGACACAAACATGGGCTCATTGCTGAAATATCCGTGCTCATCAAGCTCTTCCCGGCTGCTGCACTCAGCATACTCCAAAAGTTTCTTCTCCAGAACCGGAATCAGAACCTCTTCATACCCGGGCTTGAAGTAGTTGTCAAGCGTTACAACGCTGCCGTCCTCCAAACGGTAGTTACGGCATGTTATGAATGTGCCGCCGTGCGCACCGCCGGTATATTGGTACATGTTTATGAAATGGCCGATGATATCGCGGTTGTTACCATAATGCACCTCAGTATTTATTACGTATTCATAGTCTATGTCACGCGGCTCGAAACCCTCTTCCTGGGCATACCTGATCTGTTCCCTGTTCTCCTCTTTGAAAATATTCAGCACTGAATCAATGAAATGTATCATTGCACCGCGTACATCGGTAGTACGTTTGTTAAAAAGGAAGTAGGATATATCCACGTTGAAGGCATCGGCAAACACGGTGTCAGTACCGTGAGCCTTGAGTACGTTCAGGTCAAATGAACATGACGGATGCTCCTGTCCCTGCTTGTAGGGAATGCTTTCCTTGAATGTCACATACTGGAACGCATACTTATCACCTTTCTCTGTGCAGGCGGTAACTGCAATTATCGCAATCAGAGCTGTTAATATCTTACATCTTTTCATTTTAACTTGTTTTCTGCGAAAATACACAAGAAAAATGGATTCTGAGTGTTGTTTTGTCGCAAAATGTTCCTATCTTTGCACCGCTTTAACAGAAAAGCGGTATATGGTGCCCGTAGTTCAGTTGGTTAGAGCGTCAGATTGTGGTTCTGAATGTCGTGGGTTCGAGTCCCACCGGGCACCCAAAAAGAGAGGTCGATTTTTTCGACCTCTCTTTTTGGATGCCCGGGGGACTCGGGACATCTTTTTATTTTGCTAACGCAAAAGCGCTCCATTTCATTCCGCTTGGCGGCCCTCCGGGACCGCTCTCGCTCGCATACTCGCTTCGCCCCAATACGCTTGCACATGCGTGGAAAAATATAATAGCACAAAATAGCACATGAAAATATTAGGGAATATTTTACTTTTGCAATAATAATTCAAGATGCGTTTATAAAAATATGAAGATAAAGGTTTTAAATAAATTCTTGCTCTATAGTTGTGCTTCTGTTGTGTTGGTCTCTTGCATACCTACGTATTATTACGATTTGCAACCGTGTGAAGTCTATGTGGATTCAAATGAAGAAGGACTTCTTCCTCAACATGGTACTGAGATTACGATTGACATAAAACTCATTCTCGAAAAAAAGACCACAAAAACCATGCCTGGTTATTCTGCCAAATTTTTCAGATATAGGGTTTTACTTGACGGCGAATTATATAGTTATGGTATTGAAGGAACCGAAGAGGGAGCGGGAGATGTAGTAATTCCCTTGATTGCCAATGACTCTTATACCACAAAGAGTGTAGTAATTGAAGGCTCAGGTTCAACAGAATACTCCACTGAAGGTAGTTGGAAAAATTGGGAAGTTCTTTTTGAAGGAACCCAAGATTGTCTGAAAGAAAACGAACCATTACGTTATTCCGGACTGGAGAACAAAAAATTACGCGTTGATATTGACAGTACCATTTTGTATTATGACTTTATACCGGGATACTCTGCCGAAGCATTCAAGCGGTTTCTTTATGACAATGATACCATAACTGGTGAATGTGATATGAGTGGTAATGAGATTAGAATATGGTTTGGATATACTTCACCTAGTCTATCCAATAAAATCCCCAGAAACTCAGTTTCGGGAGATATCAAAAAGGGGTCTATCGGGATTGATGGTTATTATTCTTATTTATTGATGGATAATAAAAAATGGTATTATAGTGAGTTTACATCTATTGGGACTATTGAAGAAAATAGCTATAGAAACCTTCAACGCCTGAAAAAAGAAGATAATAACTCAAAGAAAATACTACATAAGAGTATTGCATTTAGTTTGGTTGATTGAGGGGCACCTTATCAGTGACACAATAGGATCGGTTCCCTGTGTCATGAATTTTTTGGAAATTCCGTTTTTATATGCCGGTATTTTTTTATTTGCTGAAATGGAAGGTGCTGCCGGAGTGCTCCTTTCCGTTCAGTTTCCAGGAGCGTTTTACGGAGAGTTTACGTTCGTTGTGATCTGAGCAGTGGTAGTGGATCACATCGGTAGAGCCGTTGGGCCAGTTCAGGGTGATGTCCTCGTCCATATCGGCGGCTCCGTCTATCTCACCGAAACAGAGGCGGTATTCCTTGGGATTGGCTGTGGTGTCAACTGCCTCGGCATACAGACCGTACATGAAAGGCATGTATGCTCTGGTATGGATGCTGTCATAAGGGGCCCTGGTATCCTTGACAGAATAAGTCTCACCTTTGAAAGTCAGGGTCATGCCGGGCATATCGGGCTGGATGATTGACTGTCCTGCTGAGTCTGTAGCGTAGATATAGATATTTACGGGTGCCCAGTCAACGATACGATCGTCTTCGATTATCTCACAACCGCTAAAAAAGGCACACACCAATGTGGCAATTGCAAATAAGGTCTTGTTCTTGGACATATGGATAAAAAATAAAAAGAATAATGTACTTTACAGGCGTTCGCCGCAGTGTTTGCAGTAGTTGGCGTTCAGGTCCGTCTTCTCGTTGCAGCGGGGGCATCGGCCGTCCTTGCCTTTTTTCTTGGTGGTATCTATCATGGTGGCCGATACGATACCGGTGGGTACGGCTATGATGGTGTAACCTAAGATCATCACTATTCCTGACAGAAACTTGCCCAGTGCCGTTACGGGCGTTATGTCGCCGTAACCTACGGTGGTAAGCGTCACAATGGCCCAGTAGATGCTGGTGGGGATGCTGGTGAACATCGTTCCCGGAGTTCCGCTCTCAACTATATACATTATGGTGCCTAATATGCATACCAGCACAACCACGAACATGAAATAGACCAGGATCTTGGTGAGGCTCTTGCGTATGCTCTCCAGCAGCAGGTATCCCTCGTTAATGAATGAGAACAGCTTAAGGACCCTGAATATGCGGAACAGGCGGAAAGTTCGCATCAGCGACAGGTATCTTAAAGGCGGGAAGAATACGCTGAGCAGCTGAGGCAGGGTGGCCAGAAGGTCTATGATACCAAAGAAACTTAGTACATACTCGCGCTTGACCGGTGAGCAATAGACTCTAAGTACGTACTCAATGGCAAAGAGTATACTCAATACATATTCAAGGACAATTATAGCGGCTTTTAGGATACCTGCACCGTTCAACTCCAGATGGATTAGCGCCTGGAATGAAAAGTCGTCAACTTTTACAACACTTTCCAATGATGCCATTACAATGCATAGTGCAATGGCAATCATTATGGTTATGTCAACCGGCTTGGAAAGCGGATCTGTTCCTTCAAACAGTATCCTGTGAAGCCTTTCCTTGTCCTTGATTATGGATATGAGTCTTTTCATTTATTTGTACGGGTCTTTTGAACCGGGTTTCCATGTGCAGCCGCCTGCAAGAATTGGGTAGACTACAGACGGGAAACAGAGACTCTGGTAGATTGTGTATTCGTTGTTCTGATAGTTGTCAAGAATGTCTATGTAAGCGCGCTCACGCGGAGTGGTGTTACGGCTGATGGCCGGATAGCTGGGATAGTTGCGTACATAGTTGCCGGCACCGAACACCAGGATGCCCGGACGCGGA
>Ga0247608_10008511_pt1 | contig 10350 bp, 8 predicted proteins | sample 176DNAGHGlowgp2_FD_193490 | JGI IMG/M metagenome (GOLD analysis project Ga0247608, IMG submission 193490) | Sheep rumen microbial communities from Palmerston North, Manawatu-Wanganui, New Zealand - 1766 DNA GHGlow gp2 | ecosystem: Host-associated > Mammals > Digestive system > Stomach > Rumen ... | reverse complement strand
ATTATACGCCTATCAGAGTGGGAATCATTGGCGAGGAGGTGAGACTACTCAGCGTCAAACAGCAAAGCAGTTGGAGCAATTGCGGATCTGTCGCCAGCGAAGTCGGGGCCTTTGATCCTGAAGAAATCCGTGATAACTTTACCTTCAAGGCTTATTCCATCCAATACGGAACAGTGTATTTCTAATAATGGGCAGCAGGGTCCTGATCATGTCGGATATGGCACTCAATCATTCAGGCATCGAAGGTGCTGAAGCCTACTTTTTCTGTTGTTGCTGTGAGGGATTATGGGAGTGTTGACATGAGGGGTATATGAAGGATGATGTGAGGGATGATGTGAGGGATGAATCTCTCGAAACCCCTTTAAACAAAGGATTCTTGCTCAAAAATGTGAGGGATGAGCGATTTTCAGATGTTTCATCCAATGGTCTGTATCGCCTGTGTAACTAAAAAGATAATGAAATATTTGGCCATTCGGGAAATAGTTCGTAACTTTGCACGTTAATGGAAGGACAGTATTTGAAACAAAAACCACAAAATACCCCTTCCGCGTGCTTGACGATTACATTAACAGATATACAATTATGTTCATGAAAAAAGTTGTAATAGTCTCAATGGCATTGTGCGCATGGATAGGTGCTATGGCACAGACAGAGAAAACAAGAGGGTTCGACGACCTGTATCACTACATCGAGAACCTCGACGTGTTCGAATACGGACAGGAGGAAAGTCGCGCCTACTACATCCCAGGGCACAGCCTACTACTCAATGGCAAGTGGAAGTTCTGTTACGCCGACACACCGCAGGAGATACCGGCCAACTTCTACGAAGAGAAATACGCCGACGCGAAGTGGGCCACCATCGACGTGCCGTCGAACTGGGAGATGAGAGGCTACGGCGACCCGTTGTTCCGCAACGTGTCAGCGCCGTTCAAGGCTGACCCGCCCAAGACACCGCGAGACTACAACCCGACAGGAGCCTACCGCACTACGTTCACCGTTCCTGCCGACTGGAGCGGCGAGGAGGTATTCTTGCGCTTCGAGAAGGTGGCGTCGGCATCGTTCCTTTGGGTCAACGGTCAGGAGGTGGGCTACAACGAGGGTGCCCAAGAGCCTGCCGAGTACAATATTACGAAGTATCTGAAGAAAGGTCGCAACACGCTGGCCATGAAGGTCGTCAAATACAGCGATGGCTTCTACCTCGAAGGTCAGGATTACTGGCGACTGGCCGGCATCTTCGACGATGTATGGCTCTATGCCACGCCCAAGACCCGTCTGTTCGACTGGTACGTGACCACCGACCTGGATAAGAATTACCGCGATGCAGACCTGAACATCGAGGTGACCGTGAGAAGCTATGACGCGCAGCCCGTCACGACACCCCTCAAGGTGCAGGCCGTACTGACTGGTGCCGACGGACGAGAGACGGCGCGACTGGAGAGCCAAGCGGCAACATTCGCCAAAGGCAGCACCACACTCACGCTAAACATGGGCAAACACATCAGCAACCCCTTGAAATGGACGGCCGAGACGCCGAATCTGTATAACCTCAAGATGTATCTCGTGGATGCCACAACGGGCAAGCGATTATCTGAAAGCACACCCGAGGATGCCCGTCAGGACGTGGGCTTCAAGGAGACAGAGATGCGCGACAACGTGTTCTACCTGAACGGCAAGCCGCTGAAGGTGAATGCCCAGTGCTCGCACATGCAGGATCCCGACAACGGCCACGCCGTGAACGACGAACTGGTGAAGAAGGACATGACCATCCTGAAGCAGTTTGGATTCAACGGCGTGCGCACCAGCCACTATCCGCCCGTGCCGCGCTATCTGGAGTATGCCGCCCGCTACGGACTCTACATCATCGACGAGGCCGGCGTGGAGGCGCATGCCACCGAATGGGTGTCGAACGACAAGCGCTTCATACCGATGTACCGTGAGCGTGTGCGCCGCATGGTGCTGCGCGACCGCAACCAGCCGGCAGTGCTCTTCTGGAGTGCCGGCAACGAGAGCGGCGAGGGTCCTAACATCGGCGAGGTGATAGCCGAAGGACGCAAATATGACCACACCCGCTGGTGGATGTACGGTGGCAATGCCTACAGCCATCCCGCCGAAGACATCATCGGTCCGCGCTACCCCACAGCACTGGCCCTCGACCTTAGGGTAGGCCGTCACGGTGATGGCGACGTACGCCCCTCGTTCATGGATGAGTATATATCAGTGGCCGGCAACAGTGGCGGCATGTTCGACGAGATGTGGCGCGCCATTTATACCCATAAGCGCTGCATCGGTGGTGCCGTCTGGGACTTCGTGTCGCCGGGTCTTACCCAGCCCGCACGCCGTCTCACAGACAAATCGGGCCACGACGTGATGGCGCATATCATGGGCAATGCCAAACTGGTAGCCGACAGCCGTAACCGCAAGAACCATGTGATTGACCTGAGCGGCCACGACGAGTGGGTGGAGGTCTATCGCGACGACTGTCTGGAACTGACTGGTAGCGCCCTGACCATCGGCTTCGATGTCTGTCCCCGCAAACTCATCAGTTCCTGCGGCTCGTTCGTCACCAAGGGTGAATGGCAGTTCGGCGTGCAGCAGAACGGCAAGGAACAACTGGTGTTCTACATCAACACCGACAAGGCTCCGGCTGGGACACAGGACGAAGCCCGTCCCTTCGGCAGAAGGTCTGCGCCCACGAACCACAAGTACGAGCTGATGGCTCCGCTGCCCACCGACTGGGAGAACAAGTGGCACCATGTGAAGGCCTGCTACGACGGCAAACAGATGACGGTGAGCATCGACAACGCGGAGGTGGCACGGATGGAGGCACAGGGCAACATCATCAACGCACCCTTCCCCGTGAACATCGGACGCAACGAGCAGACCCACGGACAGGATACCCATGTGTATATCTGCGATGCACTGATGGACAATGTAGTAATTAGCGACAACTCGGGCCAGTTGCTCAATCTCGACTTCGAGAGCGAGCAGGAGGAGGGCACCTATTTCAGTTATGGCATCGGTGCCCGCACCTACGGTACGATATGGCCCGACCGCACCATACAGCCGGAAATCTGGCAGATGAAGAAGGCAGCCCAGCCCATATCATGCCGGCTACTGAGCGCCGACAACGGGACGGTGGAGATATGGAACAGGAACCACTTCCTCAACACCTCTTACTATAATATGAAATGGGAACTCTACGAGGACGGCACCTGCCTGCAGCAGGGCACGATCAAGCCTGACGTGGAGCCGCTCGGCAAGAAAGTCATCACCCTACCCTACAGCCGACCAACCGTCAAGCCGGGATGCGAATACCGCCTCATGATTACCAGCGCACTGAAGGCCGACGAGATCTGGGCGCAGAAGGGACACGTCGCTGCTTGGGATCAGTTGGAACTGCCCTGGCAACAGTTGGCCGTACCTTCTGATAAGACCATTGGGAAGGCGGTGCTGAGCCAGTCGGACGATGCCATCACCGTGAGCGGCGAGGGATTCGCCTATACCTTCACACCCGACGGTCAGCTCTTCAGCATCCGACAGGGCGGACAGGAACTGCTCAAGTCGCCGCTCCAGTTGAACGTCTGGCGCGCGCCGCTGGCACTCGAAGTGGACGGTTGGGACCAATGGAACATCACCTACAACAACCGCAAGGCTTGGAACGGCTCGCAGATAGCCAACGAGTTCTACAGCAACAACCTAGATGCCATCACCCGCATCCCCATCTCCTGCCAGGCCTTCGAGGCCGACGGACAGGTGTATGTCAACGTGCGCTGCTTCTCACAGTTCGGCGCTCCCGTCAACACGTCGCTCGACGCCTATATCACCGGCCTGCGCTATTCGGGCTTCTCCGAGGTCTATGAGTACCGTATCAACGGCGACGGCACCATCGCCCTCCATCACATCCTTGAGCCCGAAGGCCCGATGCCCGCACTCCTGCCTCGCATCGGACTCACCATGACGCTCATCGACCCAATGCAGAAGGTGAAGTGGTACGGCCGCGGACCCGAGGAGAACTATCCCGACCGCAAGACCGGCTACGCCATCGGCATCTATGAACGCACGGTGGACGATATGTTCGAACCCTACCTCATACCGCAGGACTGCGGTCTGCGCTGCGACAACCGCTGGCTCGCCATCAGCAGCGGCAAAGGCCAGGGACTGCGCTTCGCGATGGACGAGCCATTCAACTTCAACGCCTACCACTACAGCACCGACAACCTGACGAAGGCGGTATATACCTACCAGCTACGCCAGCAGGACGGCATCACCCTGAATCTGGATTACAACACCACAGGCGTAGGCTGCACGGCCTGCTACGTGCTGCCCGGCTATCAGGTCAAGCCCACCCGCTACGAGCGTCGTCTGACAATCAAACCAATATTACTTGAATGATAACGTGATTACCGCGTAAGAACGGCAATACGGCACAGCTGCTGAAGCGTGCCATGGACGGCCATCCAAGTAGCTTCTAATCTGAACATATTATTATAAATGTCGGTTTCTGAGTGCAAATATACAAAGAAAATGCGAGTTATTTCCGTTTCAATCAATTTTTCTTCCTTTTAGGTTTACAATTGTATGAGTAATTATATGTAACTTTGCCCCCAAATGATGATTAAACATTAATATTCACCTATAATTGAAACAAAATGATGAAAGAGAAAGTATTACAGGCCATGCGCGAGTTCGGTGCTCCCGTCGGCGCTGGCAAGATTGCGGAAATCACAGGTATCGACCGCAAGGAGGTAGATAAGGCTTTTGCCGAGTTGAAGAAGGAGGGGGCTATTGTGTCGCCCGTCCGCTGCAAGTGGCAACCTGCTTGAAATCATAACTATAGAGGAATAAATAATCATAATATGGAAATCAAAGCAGTAAAATTCAGAAAAGACGGATTCTATTCTCAGCCATTCGTATTTGGTGGCGAGGAAGGACAAGAGAAGTTTGACAAGAACATCCGCTATCGTGGCAGTCTGCAGAACTATCTGATAGACACTGGCGACGAAGTCATCTTGGTAGATACCGGCCTGCCTGCAGGCTTCCCTGATGGTGCACCAGAGGAGACGGCACCCATCTATATCGGTAAGAGCATCTGCGAATATATGGATGCTCTGGCAGCATTGGGATACCGGCCAGAGCGGGTGACAAAGATATTGCTGACCCACAAGCATGCCGACCATTCTGGAGAGTTGCGTTCCTTTCCCAATGCAAAGATTTATGTGAATGCAGAAGAGATTGGAGCAGACGAGCTCAAGGACATCCCAAACATTGTGCCTGTAGAGTTTACTGACGGCGCTTATTACAACTTCCCTGAGAGTCAGAAGATTGCCGATGGCGTTTACTTTATCAAGGCCAAGGGACATACTAACGGTAACAGCCTTATTATTGCAGAGAACGAGGGATTGCACTATATGTTCGAGGGTGATATCACATACGTTGACGAGGCACTATATGCGAACAAGCTTTCTGTTGTCTTCGACGACCTGCCTGCAGCTCGCGAAACAATGGACCGCGTACGTGAGTTCCTTCGCCATCAGCCTACCGTATATTGTGGTACCCACACGCCACAGGGTTATGAGAACCTAGAGGCCAAGCGTGTGATGGATCTCGACAATCCCGTGCCAACGGTATTAGCAGAGATAGATTTCTCCCAGAAGGAGGATTCCGGCAAGTATGTTTGCTCTGTCTGTGGCTATTTGTACGATCCGGCTGAACACGATGGTGTGGCTTTCGAGGATCTGCCTGACGACTGGCGTTGTCCGCGCTGCAAGCAACCGAAGACGAAGTTCAATAAAGCATAAAAAGCATTCGCAACTTTTTATGGACAGAAGTCAGGAAATCATCCGTACCAGTTGGATTGGTATTATAGCTAATGTGCTGTTGGCAGGCTTCAAGGCCGCAGTAGGTATCCTGGCCAGTAGTGTGGCCATCGTGATGGACGCCGTCAACAACCTGAGCGACGCACTGTCGAGTGTCATCACCATCGTAGGCACAAAACTCTCGCAGCGTCCAGCCGACAGGAAACATCCTTTCGGTTTCGGACGCATCGAGTACTTCAGCGCCATCATCATCGCTGTCATCGTTCTCTCGGCAGGCATCACCTCGCTCATCGAGTCGGTGAAGAAAATCTTCGACCCTACGGAGCCTTCATACACCACAACCACACTCGTGGTTATCGTGGTGGCTATCGTGGTAAAGCTCATCCTCGGACAGTATGTGAAGCGCAAGGGCGAGCAATTGAAGAGTGACGCGCTGATTGCTTCCGGCTCTGATGCGCTGTTTGATGCCGTCATCACATTGGCAACGCTCATCTCTGCTGGCGTCATGCTGCTGTGGGGCGTGTCGCTCGATGGTATTCTTGGTGCACTGATTTCCATTGTGATCATCAAGGCAGGTATCGAGATGCTGGCATCGCCTGTCAATGAGCTGCTGGGTACGAGTATTTCGGCTGAGCTTACGAAACAGATTATCAAAGAGGTCTCCGACTTCGAGGGCGTTCATGGTGTGTTCGACCTGATACTGCATAACTATGGTCCAGATATAAAGATCGGTTCGCTGCACATCAACGTCTATGACACCATGTCGGCTCACGAAATTCATGGTCTGACGCGCAAAATCACCATGCAGATGATAGAGCGTCACGGCATCATTATGACTGTGGGCGTCTATGCGGTGGCAACAGGCGAGAACCGTCATGCTGAGTTACAGACAAAGGTGATGCAGACCCTCGCAGCCCATCAGGATATTGTACAGGTACATGGATTCTACTATTCAGAGAAGGAGAATATGCTTTCTGTCGATGTTGTCCCTGATATTTCCATCCACGATGATACAGCCTTTGTCAGTCAACTCACAAATGAGATACAACCCTTAGTACCAGACACGCAAGTTGTCATTGTTGTGGATCACAATTACAGCGAGTAACCTACTGCTGACAATCGTAAGTGAAGAGTGAAGAGCGGAAATCGGAGGGGGTCATGCCAAAATGCTTCTTGAACTGTCGTGTGAAGTGCTGTGGATAGTCGAATCCGAGACTTTCGGCAGTCTCTGAGATAGTGGCTCCACTCATCAGGAGCTGCTGGGCTCGTTGCATGACGAAGCGGCGGATATGGGAGGTGGCGGAGTCGCCCGTCAGTTCACGGATCAGGTCACCGAAATAGTTGGGCGACAGGAACAACTGCTGGGCACAGTATTTCACGGTAGGCAGTCCCATTTTCCGCTGCGTGCCGTCGTCATAGTATTTTCTTAACAGATGCTCGAAGCGAGGCAGCAGGTCTGAGTTTGTCGAAGTGGCCGACGTGGAGAGTTGGAGAGCGTAATAGCGGGCCACGAGTTCCAGCACCTGTTCTATCTGCGAGGTAACGATGCGGAGGGTGTGGCTGTCCTCATCGCGAAGCAGTTCCTTACGAATCTCATCGAGCAACGTAACGATGCTTTGTCGCTGTTCTGGTGTCAACAACAGAGCCTCGCTGGTGGTATAGGAAAAGAAATGATAGTCGGCCATGCGACGGCCAAGCTCGGTGTTGCGCAGCAATTCGGTATCAAATAGCAGTGCCCAGCCTTTGGTGTGTATTTCCTCACCCATGTCGGTCTTGCCACCTATCTGGCCTGGGGATACACACATCAGCGCATGGCGGTGCAGGACGTATTGCTGCTGTCCGTACGACAGATCTTCAAGTTCCTCATCACCAATGAACATGCCATACACATCGTAGTTGTTGAGCGAGTGGCGGCAGTGCTCCAGCTCGTCGTAGTGGATGACTGAGACGAGCGGATGCAACTCCGGCGCACCGATGTATCGGGCATAGTCGTTGACGCGGTGAACTCTTAATATCTTCTCCATAACGGGTGCGAAATTACACATTTTTACCGACATAAAAGCGAAAAATCTGATAAATCCGTAAAATGGGTTGATATATCAGTAAATCGGTTAGGCTATGTATGACGGATTCGTCGTACCTTTGCAGCTGGGTGCAGGAGCCTACATGATGCTGTGGCGGTTGGGAACACAGTATGGAATGATTTTTATAGGAACAGAAATATGAGAGTTAGCTTAATAATATTTGCCACCTTCATGGCAATGAATTGTTTCGCACAGGGCGCGATAGATGTGCACTCACACATCATTACTCCTGAGTTTGTCTCGTCGCTCGAAAATGAGGGACGACTGATGGACGAGGGATTTCCCTTGCCGAAATACAATGTGGAGAGCCATCTGAAGTGGATGGATGAGGCTGGTGTGCAGACATCGGTCCTGACATTAGCGGCTCCTCAGCCGACATCAGCCGACATAGTGAGACAGACGAACGAAGCAGCAGCCCGCATCAAGAAGGAGTATCCTGGTAGATTTAAGTTCTGTGCAGCACTGCCCCTGCCCGATGTGAATGCCGCTATCCGCGAAGCCATCTATGCCCTCGACACGCTGAAAGCCGATGGCATCAAACTGGCCACGAACGTCCGGAACAGTGAGAGCCATCAAGCTTGCTTGAATGGCCGAGTCGTGACGGACGAAGACGAAGTCAACGTCAGTGGACAATATCTCGGTACGCCTGAACTCGATACGCTTTTCTCCGTCTTGAACGAGCGACGGGCAGTCATCATCCTGCATCCCCATCGGCCAGAACCCGTCAATCGCCAGGTGATGCAGCAGACGCCGCTTGCCATGCAGGAATACCTCTCGGAGACTACCCGCACCGTAACGAACATGATTTCACGAAATGTACTGGCCCGCTATAATAATATTAAGGTGGTGGTGCCTCATTGCGGAGCCTATCTGCCACTGGCCATACCTCGCATGAAGTCGCTGACACCCGTGATGCAGGCCAACAAGATGGTAGGTGCCCCACAGGTGCTCACGCAGAGTCTTGCAAGGATGAAGAAGTATCTAAGTGACGAGACAGACCTCGCACCATTTCGCGAGATGATTCTCTACCAGAATGCCAATGAATTATTCAAATAACAGATGTATATGAAAAAATTATTGTTTTTCGTTTGTACCATGCTTACATGGCTGTGTACAGACGCAACGGCAAAAACGCTTGTGGTTTACTATAGTTATACAGGCAACTGCCATGAGATTGTAACCACGCTGACCAGCCAAATTCAGGCTGACGTGCAGGAGATTCAGCCAGCCGAGAAGGGACAGAAGTACGAGGCCAACAATTACGCATTGGGTACACAGTTGCTCAATGCCATCAAGGCCAACCCCAACGATGCCGGCAGCTATCCTGCCATCGATCCCGTGGCGACATCGCTGGACGATTACGAAACCATCATCGTCGTCACACCACTCTGGTGGAGCCAGATGGCGGCCAACATGCAGACCTACCTGTTCAACTATGGTCCACAGATGGCTGGCAAAAATGTCGGATTGATAGTATCAAGTGCCAGCAGCGGCATCAGTGGCGTGGTCACCGACTGCAAGCGTCTTGTACCTGGAGGCAAATACTTCAGCGAGAACCTTTGGATCAACCATTCCAATCACTCAAATCGGACAACATTGATCCAGGACTGGCTCACTGCCATTAACTATAATACCGTTACCGGCATCAGCGAAACCAAAACTACAGCAACAGCACCCACCCGCATCTACGACTTGGGCGGTCGGTTGTTGGTGGAGGAGCCATCAAAGGGTGTATTTATTAAAAACGGCAAGAAGGTCGTGATTAAGTAAGAGAAATGGAAACTCGCTTACATTTCCGAACGTGAACGAGCTCGAACAAAGTTCATAGTTATAAGATGATATGGGTAAGAATCCAAGTGAACATAAAGGTAGCAGTCTGCCTGTTGAGAATGTGACATGGTATGATGCCATCGCCTACTGCAATGCGCTGAGCCAGCAAGAAGGACTGACACCCTGTTACATCGTCTGCGGCACCACCGTCACTTGGAACCTTAGTGCCAACGGCTACCGTCTGCCCACGGAGGAAGAATGGGAATATGCAGCGCGTGGTGGGAAACAGACACCTTTTAACTTCGGCGACTACGTACACGACTCGGAGGCCAACTGCTACAATGCCTATGGCTATAACAACGATGCCAGCGGACACTGGGTGAACGACTACCTGCAACATACGGTGGAGGTGTAACAGAGCCACGTAAGGGGATCTATGTCGTTGACGGAGAGAAGCGAATCTTAGAATAATTGAATCGATTTAGTAGGAGGAATACCATGGGCGAAGATGGCAAATTGGCGTATCTTCGCCAGCTTTTTGCATCTTTAACGAGGAAAGCGGACAATAATTGAAAAAGAATTCGTAACTTTGCGGCGTAATGTCTAATTGAAACGCTTATGAGCACCCAGATGAATCAGCAAATTGCCGACTATTTCAAGACCCAGCCCGTTGTGCGGGC
>Ga0247608_10008510_pt1 | contig 10351 bp, 6 predicted proteins | sample 176DNAGHGlowgp2_FD_193490 | JGI IMG/M metagenome (GOLD analysis project Ga0247608, IMG submission 193490) | Sheep rumen microbial communities from Palmerston North, Manawatu-Wanganui, New Zealand - 1766 DNA GHGlow gp2 | ecosystem: Host-associated > Mammals > Digestive system > Stomach > Rumen ... | reverse complement strand
TGAAAAGGATGATAAAGATTGAAAATCTGTCTACCTCGTACAAGACGATCGATGGAGACATACATGTATTAAACGATCTCAATTTTACTATCAACGACAATGAGATCTTTGGAATAGCAGGAGAGTCAGGATGCGGCAAAACCACACTCCTTAAGACACTCTACGACATTATTGAATGGCCCCTTGAAATTGACAAAGGTCAGATCACATTATCGGGAACAAAGGACGGAAAAGATTTTTCCTATTCATCGGGAAATATCAGAAAAACCTGGTGGAACAACATAGCATACGTTCCGCAGGCAGCTCAGTCTGTTCTTGACCCTATTACAAGACTTAAAAAGCAGTTTCTTGATTCTATTCCCGCAGAGGACAGGAAAAAAGAAACCAAGGAAGAGACTTTAAAAAGAGTAGCTGATTATCTTGAAGAGCTCAGCTTATCACCCGATATACTTGAGGCATTCCCTTTTCAGTTATCAGGTGGTATGAGACAGAGAGTAATAATCGCACTTGCTACATTCATGTCACCCAATGTGGTGCTTGCCGATGAGCCTACAACAGCTCTTGACGTAGTTGTTCAGCGCGGAATCCTGATGATGCTCACAAGACTTCAGAAACAGCTGAAAAACACTATGGTTATCGTAAGCCATGACATGGGCGTACATTATCAGATCACAGACAGAATGGGAATCATGTATTCCGGAAGCATGATAGAACTTGGACCTACGGAGGGAATCTTCGAAGACCCGATCCATCCGTATACAACAATGCTTGTAAATGCACTTCCCAAGGTTGGCGATAAGAGTGCAAAAGTCGGAATTCCGGGAAGACCTCCGGCACTTAAGAATCCTCCGCCGGGATGCAGATTCGCTCCCAGGTGTCCTTATGCAACGGACCGGTGCAGAAGCAGTGTTCCACAGTTCCGTGAAATCAAGCCGGGCAGATTTGCTGCATGCCATCTGCTGAAAGAGGGAGGTGGAATGATAAGTGGCTGAGAAATATTTATTAGAAGTAAAAGGTGTAACAAAGAACTTTCGCATAGGTGGTATGCTTCGCGGTAAAAAAATGACTGCGGTAGATCAGGTTTCACTTGCAATAGATGCTGATAAGCCTGTGATCCTGTCAGTTGTTGGCGAGTCGGGATGCGGTAAATCCACTCTGTGCAAGATGATACTTAGACTGCACACCCCTGATGGCGGGGACATACTGTTAAACGGAAGATCATACGCAGACAAAAAAGGCTACGATCCAAAGCAGTTCAAGCTGGATGTTCAGCCGATCTTCCAGAATCCGTATGAATCATTTTCTCCAAGAAAAGCTGTTGATACATATCTGTACAATACAGCGCTTAAACTTGGAATAGCCAAAAATCAGAAGGAAGCTGAAGAGAAGGCAGATGAAGCATTAAAGAGCGTGGGAATGTCACTTGCCGTTGTAAAGGGCAAGTATACTGCTCAGTTTTCCGGAGGAGAACTTCAGAGAGTATCTATAGCAAGAGCACTTATCACAAGACCAAAGCTCATAATTGCAGACGAACCCGTAGCAGCTATCGATGCTTCAATGAAGATGAATATAGTCAATCTTTTCAAGGAATTAAAAGATAAGTATGGCATTTCATTCATCTACATAACGCATGACTTATCAACTGCTTATTATGTTTCCGACTATATTGCAACATTGTACCGCGGAGGTCTCATCGAATACGGACCTGCCAAGGAACTAATGGATGCACCGGCACATCCTTATACAGAACTTTTGATGGAGGCTGTTCCGAGAGTCGGAGATAAGTGGAATCAGGAATTTGTGATGCCTGATATGGAAAGTAAGGAATACGCCCTGACCTGTTGTAAATTTGCACCCAGATGCCCTTATGCAACTGACGAGTGCAGGCAGGGAAAACCCGACAAGACCGATCTTGGTGGAGGCAGAAGTGTGTACTGTTTCCATCCTTTAATACAAAATGCATGACGAAATAGGAGGAGTAATGAAAATGGCAGCAACATGGTTAAAAGATGCGGTATTCTATGAGATTTATCCCCAGTCTTTTTATGACACAAACGGGGACGGAATTGGTGATTTCAACGGAATCATCGAGAAACTTGATTACATTAAGTCACTTGGCTGCAATGCTCTGTGGATCAATCCCTGCTTTGATTCACCATTTAAGGATGCAGGTTATGACGTAAGGGATTATAAGAAGGTTGCTCCAAGATATGGCTGCAATAACGACCTTTACAGACTGTTTGGCGAAGCTCATAAAAGAGGCATCAAGGTGCTTCTTGACCTGGTTCCCGGACATACCTCCGAGGAGCATGAGTGGTTTAAGCAGAGCCAGAAGGCTGAAAAGAACGAGTACACCAATCGTTTTATATGGACAGATTTCTGCTTCCAGCCTGCAGGAAATCTAAACTATGTAGGCGGCGAAAGTGAGAGAAGCGCGACCTATGTCCTCAATTTCTTCAAGTGCCAGCCTGCACTTAACTACGGATTTTTAAATCCAACAGAACCCTGGCAGCTTCCGATCGATCATCCGGATGTTATCGCCACAAGAGAAGCGCTTAAGGACATCATGCGTTTCTGGCTGCAGCACGGATGCGATGGATTCCGCGTAGATATGGCAGCATCACTTGTAAAAAATGATGATGAGAAAAAGACCGGAACCAGCAAGGTATGGCTTGACGTACGCAAGATGCTGGATGAGGAGTTCCCTGAGGCTGCAATGGTCGCAGAGTGGAGCAATCCTCCGCAGGCACTACGAGCCGGCTATGATATGGACTTTTATCTTAATCATCCCGGAAACGGCTACTCAACGCTCATGCGCGACTACTTCTTATTTGGTCAGACCGGAAAAGACAATTCATTCTTTAAGAAGGACAGCGATCGCGATATCAACAGATTCCTTGATGAGTATGTAAAGTGGTATGAGGATACAAAGGATCTGGGTTACATTTCAATGCTTACATGTAACCATGATACCAATCGTCCAAGGTATACTCTTGAGCCTGATGAACTTAAGCTCGCATACGCATTTATATTTACAATGCCCGGCGTTCCGTTCCTGTATTACGGCGACGAGATCGGCATGAGATATCTTGAGATTCCCACTAAGGAAGGAGGCTACTTCAGAACAGGTTCCCGTACTCCTATGCAGTGGAACAAGGGTAAAAACCTCGGATTCTCAGAAGGTTGCGAAGACAGTCTCTATCTTCCTGTTGACAGTGCTGATGATGCACCTACTGTTGAAGAGCAGGAAAAGGATCCTTCATCACTTTTAAATACTGTAAAAGAGCTTCTTTCTCTTCGCCATAAGGAAGAAGATCTTCAGGCAGATGCAGAGTTCAAGGTTCTTTACGCAGAAAAAGGCAAGCCTTTTGTCTATAAGCGCGGCAACCTTACAATAGCAGTAAATCCTTCAGAGAAGGAACAAACATGTGACCTCCAAGTACAAGGCGAAGTAGTGTATGCCATCGGCAACGCTACCCTTGGAAACCAGCTTAAGCTGGCTCCTCAGTCCTTCGTTATTGTACGATAATACCTTTTTATTCTTTCCTTTTTGCCCCGGTAGTTCACGCTACCGGGGTTGTGCTTTTTACATCACAGGAAAATGATTCCGTATTGATATAAAAAACACTCCGCTAAGGATGGGAATTAAGGTATACTGAAACAATGGAGGAATTAGTAGTGTGAAGCGTAATTCTATTTTTTATATTTTCGGGATATCATGGATCATTCCGATAGTGGTACTTTTATCTTTTATATTTAATCAGTACCAGAATGCTTATATAGATCGAACTGAGAGCGAAGTTATGAACGCGGTAAATATATCGGGCGTATTGGTGAAATCCGGGATAGATACTGCGATTTCCAAGATAAATCGTCAGACTTCGACCGAAGAGTGGCGAGGGCAGTACAGAAAAGTTCAGACAGGGGAACTGTCTATGGATGATTTTCTCATATGGATAAAGCTGCAGCTGATCAGCAGATTTCGTCTGGATGAGCAATTTTCCTGCACTGCGTTTTATTTAAATGGGCAGGATGATCCCAAAGAATATGTTGGAAAATCAGGATTTGATTCCGAATATTACATGAAAAATGTGAATGACTCTATAAAGAGTCTGATACAAAACAAGGAAAAGAAAACGCAGGTAGTTATTGTAGGTAATCAGATTTATATTTTGCAGAATCTGTTTTTCTCTATATATGACATAAGCTACGGTACGCTTGTAGTTGGGCTGGAGGGAGATTCTGTATTAAAGGATGTCCCGATCCGGGAACTTGAAAACGTGTTTATCGAAATTGATAAAACCGGTTATTTTTTAAGATATGAAAACGATAAGACGATCTCTGATATAAAGCTCACCGCATTGTCTGAACTAAGAAATGGTACCAGCAGCAATAAGGATACCAAAGGTCTTATCAGAACTTTGCAGACCGGGTTTGCAGGATACAGATACCATTCGGAGGAAGAGGATTATATCCTTGATTTTTACTATCTAAAGGATATGGGAGATATGTATTATGAGATTTCCCGTCTTAATCTGATAGTTATATTCACGGTTGTAGGTATGATCCCAATCATGTTTTTGTGCTTCTATTACATGAAGAAAAACACAGAATATGTTCAGCACATGGCAATAAAAGATGCCCAGATCGCAGCGCTGCAGGCGCAGATCAACCCGCACTTTTTGAATAATACTCTGGAAATGATGAACTGGCAGGCCAGAATGAACGGCGATTCCGAGATAAGTAAGATGATAGAAGCGCTCGGAACCGTGCTCGATTCGGGAATTAATCGCAATCAAGACAAGCTAGTCAGATTGTCCGATGAAGTGCGCTGCGCTGATGCGTTTTTATATATAATGTCAATGCGCTTTGGATCAAGGCTTCAGGTAGAAAAGCTCATAGATACCAACCTCACGCAGGCAATGGTACCACAGCTTATCCTTCAGCCAATCCTTGAAAATGCCATAAAGCATGGCGTTGAAAGCGTGAGCGAAGGCGCTATATGGCTTAATATTTTTGAGGAAAACAAAGAGCTGATAATTGACGTCATAAACAGTGGCAAAAAGATGACTCAAAGCGATATCGAGAGAATCAGCAGGATCATCTCAGGAGAAGAGCAGCTAAACAGGAGTGTTCCGGGGGTACATACCTCGATCGGAATATATAATGTAAATAAACGTATCGAGCTGATATTTGGTGAAAAATACGGATTAAGCGTGCACCTTGTTGATGAGGATAAGCTGCAGTTCCGCATGATAATGCCGCTTTCATGATTTACGAAGCATATAAGAAGAGGATTAGAAGGTTTACGGTATAGGGGGATCCGTTTTTAAGAGGGATATGGGATATGTATAAGGTTATGATTATTGATGATGAGCCTATTATAGTTGAAGGGCTCTCAAGAAGCGTAAATTGGGCTAAGTTTGGATGCGAGGTAGTAGGTACTGCAAACAATGGAAAGGAAGGAAAAAGGCTGATTGAGGAAAAGAAGCCTGATATGATCTTCCTTGACATCTGTATGCCGGAAATGGATGGACTGACAATGGTCGCAGCTATTAAATCCGAATACAAAAATCTCCAGATCACGATCCTTACAGGATTCAGAGATTTTGAGTATGCAAAGACAGCGCTTAATCTGGGCGTCAGCAGGTTCCTGCTTAAGCCTTCCAATATGGATGAAATCGAAGAGGCGATTGCCTTCATGGCGAAAAATGTGAGCGAAAGCGACTCTTATGAGCCTGAGAAAGAGGAAGATAATGCCAATGGCTTTATAGTTAAAAATGCAATGAACTATATGGAAGAGCATTACAAGGAAAAGCTTATGCTCGCTGATGTTGCAGAAAAAGTATATGTAAGCCAGTGGCACCTTAGCAAACTCCTTAACAAGGAAACGGGGCAGAATTTCTCAGAGCTTCTTAATAAGATAAGAATAAAAAAGGCGGAAGAACTGCTTCAGAATTCTTCGCTTCGAGTTGCAGATATAGCAGAAGAGGTGGGATTTGCCGAGGTTGCACATTTTTCAAGAGTATTTAAGAAGATAAGCGGTAGCTCGCCCAATGAATACAGGAATCATGTTGGACATTTGTTGGACAGCTGAGAGTATTATTTTGTAGTGAGATATGCTTTAATATAAGTGTTTTATGATTTTCTTATGACGGAGGGAAAAAATGAAAGATAATAGTGCGAGAAAGGTGATGCAGGTAGTACTTTTTGTTATATGTCTGGTCCTTACATTGATCGGACTTGTCTATCTGCTTAACACTTCGAAGACAGCAACAACGAAAACGACAGGAGAACTTGGCCATTGGACAGATAGTGCCAGGGCAAAGCAGGAGCTTGTTTCTTTTATGGAAGCAATTACTGATGAAAACAGCGCAGATTATATACCGGTTGAGAGACGTATAGCTGTTTTTGATCTGGATGGAACACTTTTTAGTGAGACCAATCCTATTTATTTTGATCACAGCCTTCTGCTTCACAGAGTGCTGGAAGATCCTGATTATACACCTTCTGAGAAGGAACTTGATTGTGCAGCCAAGATCCTGCAGTGGGTTCAGGATGGTCACTATCCCGAGGGAATGGATACTGAGCACGGTCAGGCGATAGCTTCTTCTTTTGCAGGCATGACAGTTGAAGAATTTGAGAATTATGTAGCAGAGTACGGCAAAGAGCAGGCTCCCGGATATGACGGAATGACAAGAGCAGAATCTCTTTACGTACCGATGATGGAGGTTCTAGACTACCTTGCGGACAACGGTTTTACATCGTATGTTGTCAGCGGAACGGACAGACTTATCGTAAGGGGCGGACTAAGTGATACACTCGGGCTTCCCGCTAACCAGATAATAGGCTCTGATGAAGCAATTGTTGCTTACGGCCAGGGCGACAATGATGGTCTGTCATATCAGTTTACACATGATGATAAATTGATCCTGAGCGGTCAGTTCATCACCAAGAACCTGAAGATGAATAAGGTTGCTGTAATTGCGCAGGAAATAGGTGTTCAGCCTGTTCTTTCATTTGGAAACAGCACCGGTGACTCCAGTATGGCTAATTACGTTATTACAGATAATCCATACAGAAGTCTGGCATTTATGCTTTGCTGCGACGATCTGGATCGCGAGTACGGCAATATAGAGAAGGCAGATAAGATGAAGTCTCTTTGTGAGGAAGAGGGTTGGATCCCGATTTCCATGAAGGATGACTGGACAACAATCTATGGCGACGGAGTTATTAAGAATCCTTCATTTGGTCTTGATGTCTATGACCGTGAGTATGAAGATATAAAGGACAGACTTGAGGCACTTGATGATGCAGCCTGATCAGCAATAAATAGAAAGCACATTTTCGACGGATAATCTTGTTGGAGATGTGCTTTTTACATATTTACTAGAACCTGAAGGTGTGATAAACTCGTATGGGAAAACGTTTTCCAACTAGTATTTTTGCAAGGGAGGTTATAGAGTGAAACAAGGGGAAAAGTTTAAACGGATCCTGACATTTTTCATGTCAGTGGTTCTGGTCCTTACGATGTTTTTATCTGACTTAGGGGTGCAGATAGTAAGGGCTGATGAGGGGGTTACGATAAGACTTCACTATCACAGAGAAGATGGTGACTATGCGCCATGGGATGTGTGGAGCTGGTCTGATGGCGGGGAAGGAGCAGGATATCCGTTCGAAGAAGATAACGGAGAGATGGTTGCTACGATCCCGGTACCTGCCGGAGTTACCAAAATCGGATACATCATCCGTACAGAGGATTGGACCAAGGATGTTGATATGGACCAGTTCATCGATGTATCGGAAGTAATTTCGGGAACCGTGGATGTCTACGTGGAATCTGGCGTAGAAGGCGAAGAAAAAGAATATGGAGATGATGTTGTGACAGGTACAAAGTTGAAAAATGCTGCCTATGACGGGGCAAATACAGTTACGGTTCTGTTTACCGGAGAGCTTGACGCAGAGCAGGAAAAATCCTTCTATGTGACAGGAAGACAAGGCGACGTGGAAGTTACAGAGGTAACACTATCAGAGAAAGCATCCGATACGGAATATTACTACGATCTTACTATTAAAGAGGAGCTTGATCCTTTCAGAAATTACAGACTTGGCTTTGAGGATCAGGAATACGCTATAAATATGCCGATCATTTATTCAACAGATGAATTTGAAGATAAATATACTTACACAGGAGATGACCTCGGAGCTACCTATACCAAGGAAAAGACAACTTTTCGTGTGTGGGCACCCACTGCAGAAGAGGTAAATTTAAATCTCTATGAATCAGGTAAGGACTGGGAAGACGATCTGATCGAGAAGATTCCGATGACAGCAGATGAAAACGGCACCTGGGTAACTGCTGTTGATGGAGATATGGCAGGAACTTACTACACATATACTGCCGTAATAGATGGTTTAAACATTGAGGCCTGCGATCCTTATGCGAGAACTACCGGCGTAAACGGCAAGAGAGCAATGGTTATCGATCTGCCCTCTACCAATCCCGAAGGATGGGATAATGATGCTAATCCTCATGCAAATGAGCCGGTCAATGATGCTGTTATATATGAGATTCACGTAAGAGATTTTTCTGTATCGGAAGCAGGTAATATAGCTGATGCCGGAAAATATACCGCTTTTACTCATACAGGCACTAAGACAGAGGGCGGAAATGCTACGGGAATGGATTACATCAAGGATTTGGGTGTTACTCACGTTCATCTTCTTCCATTCTATGATTTTGGCTCTGTTGATGAGAATTCGCCTACTTCTGAGCAGTTTAACTGGGGCTACGATCCTGTAAACTACAACGTTCCCGAAGGGTCATATTCTACAGATCCTTATAACGGACAGGTCAGAGTATCTGAGGTAAAGCAGATGGTAAAAGCTTTCCACGATAATGGTCTATCAGTTGTAATGGACGTTGTATATAACCATGTTTACAGCGGCAAGGATTTCTGCATAAACAGACTGGTTCCCGGTTATTTTTCAAGGATCAATGCTGACGGAACATATTCAAACGGTTCAGGATGCGGCAATGATACCGCTTCAGAGCGTTCGATGGTAAGAAAATATATTGTGGACTCTGTTTGCTACTGGGCAGATGAGTACCATATTGACGGATTCAGATTTGACCTTGTGGGACTTCTTGATGTGGACACTATTAACGAGATAGTTACTGAAGTACACAAGAATCACCCGGACGTTATTTTCTACGGTGAGGGCTGGAGCATGAACACAGATCTGACCAAGGAAAATGTGACACTTGCAACTCAGCAGTCATCAGCAAAGACACCGGGATTTGCATATTTTAATGACAATATCAGAGACGGTCTAAAGGGCAGCGTATTTAATACAGCTGAAACCGGCTGGGTGTCAGGTTCAAAGGGAAAAGAGAGACAGCTGCAGGCATCCTTTATGGCAAATGAGAGCTGGAGCAAGGACCCCACCCAGATTGTTCAGTATGCATCCTGCCATGACAATAACACACTCTTTGACAGAATAGCTACAGCCAGACAGGATCTGGACGAAGATACCAGAATTAAGATGAGCAATCTTGCAGCTTCTTATTACCTTATGGCAGAGGGAATTCCTTTCATGCAGGCAGGTGAAGAGATCCTTAGGACCAAAGTAAAAGAAGACGGAAGCTATGACTCAAACAGCTTCAGCTCAGGAGATGAGATAAACTGCATCAAATGGGAGACCCTTGATGATCCTAAGTATCAGGCAAATCTTGAGTATTATAAGAAGCTCATCGCATTCAGAAAAGAGCATGGTCTTTTAAGGCTTAATTCTGAAGATGAAGTGACAAAGAGAGTAACACCAATAGACGGACTCGATGCTAATGTAATAGCATTTCACCTTGATAACTCTGACAGAGGAGTCGAAGCAGAAAGTGCTGAAGGAATCTTCCTTGCCTATAATCCCAATATGGAAGAAACTACAGTAAATCTTCCTGAAGGAAACTGGAAGATATGCATTGATAGTGATGACTCATCAAAAACAGTATCAGGAACAATTAAGCTTTCACCGGTATCATCAGCTATTCTGGTAAAGGTAGATGGAAGTGCTGTAACGGGAAATATCAGTAAAAAAGGTCTGGCTCTCTGCATTGCGGCAGGTGCTGTGATCCTTGCAGGCGTGTGTGCTTTCATTATGAAGAAGAAATAAGAAATAAGTAAGCAAAAGAAAAACGAGTGCATGTTGTTTTAGTGAACATGCACTCGTTTTTTTATTTGATAGATTCCTATCAAATAAAAAGCGCTCCGCTAAGGATGCGACTGGTGCGCAGATGAATTTTGCAAGCTAAAGCTTGCGCGCACCAGCGCGCAAAGAGTCGCGAGCGACTCTT
>Ga0247608_10008506_pt1 | contig 10351 bp, 5 predicted proteins | sample 176DNAGHGlowgp2_FD_193490 | JGI IMG/M metagenome (GOLD analysis project Ga0247608, IMG submission 193490) | Sheep rumen microbial communities from Palmerston North, Manawatu-Wanganui, New Zealand - 1766 DNA GHGlow gp2 | ecosystem: Host-associated > Mammals > Digestive system > Stomach > Rumen ... | reverse complement strand
TTAAACTTATGTATCCGGATTGGAAACCAAGGGAAAAACCGGTCCATCCGGGCAAGGTACAGTTTATTGATCCACCGGATGAACCCAGACTTCGTGAAGAACCACAGGAACCGCAAAGACCCGGATTCTTCAGGAGGTTATTAAGCTCTGCAGCCAATCGCCAGTATGAGGAAAGACACCGTGAATGGGAAATAGACCACAGTAGCTGGGTTCAGCAACGCGATGAAATGCCTCAAAGAATGAATGAGTACAGGGCCAGAGTCAGCGAAGTAGAGCGCCTGAATACTGTCGCCATAAATGATTACATTGCAAAGGTGCAGGCATATACCGCCGAATTAGAGTTATATAACGCGGAAATGAAGGAATACGAGCACCAGCTACAAGATTTAGAGCCGGAAAATCAGGTTATTTATGACCGGTTTATGGAAGACCTTAAGGAATACAAGGAGGCCAGAGCAAAACTCGGTGATCAGTATGATCTGGATTATCAGGATTTCTTAACCGAACATAAGCTTTGGGAGGAGCAGAATAAAGAAGATATCGAAAAGAATAAGAAGATAAAAGAAGATTATGAGAATTCTCCTGAGTATAAGAAGTATGAGGAAGAAAAGAACTGGTATGATGTGAATGTGAAGCCGTTTGTTTTCCAGTATGACAAGATCCAGGGAATAAAGGATAATCTTACGAAAGAATACGAAGAGAATCTTGCAAAATATAATGCATATCTCAAGGACGAGGAGGCATATCAGAAAGCTCTTGAGCCGGTTAAAGAGTGGATTGAGGAAGATGACAGGGTAAAGAACGGTGGTAAAGAGGATTATGAAGAAAAGAAGGAATCACACTTAAGCGAAAGACTCGCCGCAAACGAAAAGGCCAACCTGGATTATGACAAAGAACTCGAAGATTACAAGAATAAGATGGAGAGTCTCTATGATGTTCACAAAGACCTGATCAATAAACCGGAGCATATTCAGTACGTTAAGGATAAAAAAGAATACGACCGGAACGAGGAACTTAAGACAAAGAAAGTTGTTGTTAAGAAGCAGGTTCCCGATGATTTGGGATTTGACTTAAATGTTAATTACGATGAATTAACCGACGAAGAGAAAAAGAAACTCGGCGAAAAGATTGATCCGATTCTTACATCCGACAAACAGCCGCTTCTTTCCGAGAAAGTTGTCGAAGATGAGAATAACGAGAAGGTAATAGAAAATGACAATTTCGATGCTTTGAATTATTCCGTTGTGGAAGATGAGTTATTTGACGGCATGGACGAAGAGGGACTGCAGCAGGAGGGTAATCAGGAAGAGAAACAGCAGGAACTCGGAGAGGATCAGGAGGAGATTACATTATATGAATATGAACTCCGCAGATTCGAGGCATCTCAAAAAGATCAGAAATATTATGATCTGATGAAGAAACGATATGATGATAAGGTAAAGGAGTTTGAACAGAAGAAGGAAGAAACCGAAGAATGGAACGTCATGCTTGATTTTAAGGTTACTGAGTATGACAACCGTATTCAGGAACTTCAAATGACCGCCCAGAATAATGTGAGCCAGAAACTCAGAACCTATGATGAGAACCAGGTTCGGTATGAAAAGGATCATGAAAAGTGGAAGGAGGAAGAAAAAGAATACAAAGAGGATAAGGCGGATGCAGAGCGCGACTATTCTCTGGCTATGTTCAATTGGAATAACGAAAAAGAGGCATTTGATAATAAAAAAGCCGAATACGAACAAGAGGTAAAAGACTATGAAAACTATGTGAATGTCTATAATACCAGAGTCAAAGAATATAAGGCCGCGTATGAGGATTACTCCAAGAAACTGATCCAGTATAACAATGATGTTAAAATGAACAAAATCATTGAGGAGAAGAATGAGAAATACGAAGAAGAGTATCAGAAACTCGTCGAAGAAAATACGCAAAAGAAAATAGCGAAAGACCCGGAATTATTGGACTATAAACGAAGCCAGCAGGAGTATTTGAACGGAAGTCTTCAGTGGGGATTGGAACTGAATAAAAATGCCACGGTTTCCGAATGGAAGAACGATATGAAGTCCGAGCAGGTATTGGACCAATACTTCGACAATCATCAAAGAAAGATCAATGAGTACAACAACTTTAAGATCAAATGCAAGAATATTAAGGAAGTAGATCCCATTCAGCAGAAGAATTACGAGGAAATGATCAAATACGGAAAATATCCGGAAAAAGCAAGACCGTTCTTCAAACTGCTGGATTTGGAAGAAGAGAAGCTTGATAAAGTGATTGATCATATGGGCCAAAAGGATTTTGAATCTGCCGATAACTTCAGGGATGCTGCGACTTTGAAGATGTACAATAAGGTCGTTCGTAATGAACTGGAGTCGACTTACAAAAATCCCGATTTTGATCCGAACAAATTTGCGCAGTATCTGGATCCGAAATACAGGAGTGATGCGCTGAAGTCCATGCGTAGCGATAAGACTTTGGTAACGTCTCTGAAAGCAATGCACAAACAAGAGCTTAACATGGCTAAAAGCATTAAACAGGATGTTCCCGAAAGATTCAGAGGCCTGTTTAAAGCAGATTCCTGGAAAGTGACCGATCTTTATTCGAAACGCTATGAGAATCTTAAGAAGGATGCCATCGATCCGATAACGAAGAAGACTCATAAGGCGAAAGCAGCCGAGAACAATAAGAATAAACCGGAGAAGAAACCGGTTAAAATGTTCAGCTAGGCGGCAGCTATTTTACCCGGAAGGTTTTCGGACCGAATTTGCGGATTAAAAGACGGGAAACAAGAACATACGGTACGGTAATGACAAGCAGAATCACGGTCAGAATCAGTGCATTCATCGGGATGAAAATCAGCGCGAAATAAAAAAATCCGCTGAGTACATTGAAAAACGTGTAGACATGGTTTTTCACCATATAATCGCCGTTGTAGGGCTGCATTAAATAGTAAAGCGTCATATGACGTACCGAAAACAGAATAACAGAAATAAATATTACGAGTGCGGTAAACAGACACTGCAAAAGGAAATCTTCCCCGCCGGTCAGAAGAATCGTGACCAGTGCGAAGACGGCCATCATAACGGCCGGTATGCAGTTGAGTTTTACCGCACTTTTGCATCGTATCGTAAACATGCGAAGAAGCGCCTTGGGCGTTTTGTAAAATCCATAATTCAAAAGTGCCGAGTCGCAGTTTGCAAACATCGCATGGGCAAAGGATTCCGTGGAATTAAGCGTAAACAAAAGGAAAACAAAAATGCCCGGATGCCGGGTAAATGCATAGCGCAAGGTCGATTCCGTCGGAAGTACAAACCGGCGCAGTTCAAAGTGTAAATATATGCTAAGAAGTGTTATCGTTATAACCGTACCGATGCAGGCTCCGATGAGTCTTCCGAAGAGGACTTTCTTGTGGCGCTTGATAAAAAGGTCATTTAAAAACTCAAAGCCGCGCTTATCGCTTTTGGCCTCTGCGTTTCCGAAACGTAACTCTTTGGAGTGGCTGAGTTCGTTTTTCTGTTTGGTTTCGGCAACTTTCCGCTTCTCATCCTCCGCAAAAAGGGCTGTACGATAGAGTCCGTAAGGAAATTTCCGGATCAAGAGAATTCCGGGAATCAGTAAAAGTGCAAAGAGGACAATACCGATTTCGCCGATAAGGTGCAGGTTCAGACTGATCACCCAGAAAGCACCCGCAATTCCTCCGAAGAACAAAAGAAAATCAAAAAGCGCGATCAGCCAGGTGTTTCCGGCGATGGAGGCGGGAATCCCTTTTTTGGAAGCAAGCCTTCCGGCTTTCTGTTTTAAGGAGTAGGTAAGCATCATAAAGCCGCATCTTCCGAGGAGAAGTCCCACTCCGGCCAAAGGGATGACAGGCACAAAGAACCAGGGCACTTTCAGAAGCAGTGCCGCGGGAATTCCGAAGAAAGTATAGCCGATCAATGTGTTGACTGACTGGTAGGTAAGAATGGCAAGGATGTATTTCTTGGCATCCATTCCCAAGTAGAATACGGCGTATTTTGCCTCGGCCGTAACAGCAAAGACATTGCCAAACATTGCAATGAAAAGGGACAGGATTACAAGGCCGTACAGAAATGCCGTGGAAGAGGCGCCTTCAAAATAGTTGCCGATCGGAAATGAAATCAGCGCAAGAAGGGCAAACATACCGAGTTTGCCGAAAAATGCTTTGATAATCTCGATTTGCAGCGAAAAAATCAGGGTGATGATTTTGATCGCCCTGACACCGTAAATCCTTTCGGAAATGTGTTTTCCGATAATGGGAAGATGGCGGATTCCGTTTAGGATGGAATTGATATTGATTGTATTCCGGATGCTGAGGATAATCCTTAGCGAGTCAAGTATCGTCCGCATCTTTGAGTGCCTCTATGATTCTTTCTTTAAAATCGCTGTTATCCAGATTTTCGCGGCTTACCGGTTCCAATTTGCCGTGATTTAAAAGGACAATTTCGTCGCAGAGATCGACAGCGATATCGAGAAGGTGCGTGGAGAAGATCAGTACGCGGCCTTCTTTTTGCTTTCTTAAGATATCTTTCATTTCCTCGGCCACAACCACATCCAGGGAAGTGAGCGGCTCATCGAGCAGCATCAGTTTCGGAGTGGAAATGATGTTTAAAAGCATCTGCATTTTATTTTTGGTGCCGTGCGAGTAATCCTTCATCAGGCGGTCTCTCGTATCCTCGGGAATGCGGACATAGTCCATGTATTCGTCGATGGTTTTGGATTCCGTTAATTCGTCCTTGTGGATGTCCATGAAAAAGCGCAGAAATTCACGGCCGGTTAAGAAGTCCGGAACCGTAGGGGTCGAAAGGACATAACCGATGTCGCCGGCTTTAACCTCGGACTTCGTTTCTCCGTCCATAAAATAAAAAGAACCGTTTTCAAATTCGATGTCGCTGTTCAGGCAGTTAAAGAGCGTTGTTTTACCGGCTCCGTTCCGGCCGAGCAGACCGTAGATCTTTCCTTCTTCGAACGTAAAATCCACATCCGTTAATACCGGATGTTTTCCGTAACTTTTGGCCAGATGTGAGATAACGAATTTCACTGTAGTCCTCCCAGGGAGATTGTAGTCTTAAAGCTTTTAAGAATCGTGTTTTAATCCTTTTGTCAAACCGCCGAATATGGCGAAAACTGTAATGGCGAAGATTCTGCATGTAAACTGCCAGTGCTCTCCCGAATGATTGGAAGTTACGAACCACCAAAGGAAGGGAAGAAGGGCAAGACAGATGACGGGAAGAGCCGTCTTTATTGTCTTAAGATATTCTTTTATTCCCTTTCCGGCAATAAATATAATCAACCCGATGACTGCTGCTGCCATAAACAGCAGAAATGCGCGGTTGGCATACGGTGAAAGATTGTCTTTTACGATATCCAGATAACCTGCAAGGCGTCCTCTTGAGTCCATTGCGGAGGTTCTCTGCGCTATGGTGGAGGTTGCATCCGAAAGCACATCGCCTCCCGCAAAAATAGCTGCAAGAAGCCATTTTGATGCCCACATAAACGCATATCCGATGCCCCAGCATGCGCCCGACAATCCGATCTTTCCGAACTGTTTTGTATTCTTTTCCTTCAACATACAAAGGTAAGCAACAAGCGGAAATCCCAGCGTGATCAGCGGATAGGTCAGGAAATCAAAGTATGCGGTCAGCGCCCCCGAAACCAGGAAAAAGGTTGTTAATACTCCGCTGTTTTCGGTCGGCTTGATCATCGGTAAAACCAATAACTGAAGCAATACCATGTAAAGGCAGATGCTTAAGGAAAGCGATGTAAACGATGAAGTAAACATCAAAAACGGCATTGCGATACCAAGGCTTACCGCGATATTTCCATACCCCTTCCTGGTATATAGAACGATTACAAGACACAAAAGTAGAAGCTGAAATGCCCCGTTTATCATTCGAATCGTATTAAATGATGCAAGCAAAAGAAGCGGTTTTAATATTACCAGGTAACCGTGCCAATATCTTGCATAGGTTACTTCGTGCTGGTTTGGTGATCCGTCCAGGTAATCGACCAGGGACTCTCCGGCTCGCCAACCGCCATCCGTACAGGATTCCGCACGGTACATGTTCATCACCTGCCGAACCGCGGAATGCGGCGTATTGTAGATGGCAAACTCCAGCATCAGGCTGTCGGTAAATCCGCCCGTCAATGTAGCCGGATAACCGTCCACCACAAGCCCGTCATCAAACTCCTTTACAATCGTGTCTTTGGAATTCAGAACATTGGTAAACATTTTCCCTGTGGGAAGAAGGTGCACGAGTAGCATCAACAGAAGTCCCGCAAACGGCAGAACCAGCAGAATGATAATATTCCGAATTATTATTTTTCCTGTTTTTTTCATAAAAAATATTATAACAACTTTCCTTTGGAAACTCAATGAGCCATATGTGCGGGGCCCCGGCCCTAAGATTCAAAAAAGGCATGACCTAAGGTCACGCCTTTTTAGGTATCTTACCTTTTTAATTACTGCTGCGGAGGTTGATACTGCTGTCCGTTCGGAGCCTGAGGCTGCTGATACTGGGGCTGAATGGGAGGCTGATATTGCGGCTGCCCCGGATATAACTGCTGAGCAGGAGTTGCCTGAGGCTGCTGGTACTGAGGCTGAACGGGAGGCTGATATTGAGGCTGCTGATACTGAGGCTGAGCCGGAGCCTGAGGCTGCTGATACTGAGGCTGAGCCGGAGCCTGGGGCTGCTGATACTGAGGTTGAGCCGGAGCCTGAGGCTGCTGGTACTGCGGTTGAACAGGAGCCTGAGGCTGCGGTTGAGGCGCAGCGTAAATCGGCTTTCCGGTTGTAGGATCATATCCTACAATCTGCTTCTTATTCTTGCCTTTTTTTGCATTTACGGCAATGATGATTACAACAACTGCAACAATCACAACCGCTGCGGGTATGATGACAAATAAAGGATTGAATTTTCCTTTGAGTTTTGCCATTTCATAGGGTACATTATTTTTATCCAGCATTTCGATCAATTCGGATACATTAATGGAATAGTTCGTCTGTGTCTGGCTATCGGGAGAATAAAACCATGTGTTGATGCCGATTACGGCGCCATATTGATCGTCCACCAATGGTCCACCGGAGTTGCCGTGTAAGATATTGGCATCTGTTTGAATGGTCTGTACACCGGTTCCCGAAGATGCAGCAAGTCTGGTGATGGAACCTTTTGAAACGGTTACATCCTCCATTCCCCATTTGCTGGCGCTGGTTAAAGCATTATCGGAATTGCCGGGGTAGCCGACCGTATAAACGGTTTTGCCGATATCTTCCGGAGTAGCTACATGAAGTTTTAACGGATGCCTTTTTGTTGTAGGTTTATTTAACTTTAAAATAGCCAAATCACGCTTGGCATTTACCGCGGTATCTGCCGAACCGGCATCAACAACGAAAGCCTCTTCGTAATCGTTTTCGTCGTAATAAACTCGGAGTTCACAGCGAGAGAAATAAAGAATCCATTCACATACTTCCTTTGATCCGTTAACGAAGTTTATCGTTTCTTTTTGCCCAGTGTGAAGAATGCCTTGTTCACCCTGATTTGCTTTCAAAAAATCATCAACAACGTGACAGTTTGTGGCAAGATACTGAGGGGCTTCATTTTCGTTGCCGATGAAGAAGCCGCTTCCGTGTGAATAAACTGTATCGCCAAGGACTCTGACCATATCGACACCATTACTATCTTTTACGATTTTTCCGGTGCTAGGTCTGACCAAATAGTATCTGCCACCTTCAACGTAAAACGCAACAACAACCACACCACCGTTGGTTGCCGTATTGTAATCCGCTTTGGCATAAATCGGAATCCCAATAAAAATAGAAAGAATCAACAAAAATGCCAATCCTTTCATCAACTGCTGCTTTACTACCTTCATTCTTAAATCCCCTCCACTTAATTTAGTATTGTTAGATATGGTGTTTGGCAAGGAAAATCTTGCAGAAAAGTACAAAAATATTATATATATATATATATATAATGTCAATGAACGAACGGAGTAAATATGTTCATCATCGCAGGCCTCGGAAACCCGGGGAAAGAATATCGGAATACAAGACATAACGTGGGCTTTAGCGCCCTAGATGTGTTTGCGTCCAAGTACGGAATCCGTGTCGAAGAAGAGAAGTTTAAGTCCCTTCTCGGCAAGGGAGTCGTAAACGGACAGAAAGTCATCTTAGTCAAGCCGCTTACATATATGAACTTAAGCGGAGAGGCCATTCGCGCCGTTTGTGATTATTATAAAATCGACGTCGAAAGCGAACTCATCGTCCTTTACGATGATATCGATCTTGCGGTCGGTCAGCTTCGCGTGCGTCCAAAGGGAAGTGCCGGAGGTCATAACGGAATCAAGAATATAATCGCACACCTTGGTACGGAAGTCTTTCAGCGGATCCGTGTGGGAATCGGCAAGAAACCACCCAGGATGGATTTGGCGGATTACGTTCTCGGACATTTTTCCAAAGAGGAGGAAACGGCCGAGAAAGAGGCATATGAGAAAGTCTCTGATGCGATTTTAATGCTGATGGACGGACAGATCGAAGAAGCAATGAATCAATATAACCGGAAGGTTGCCCTAACCGAAGAGCCTTCCAAAGAAGAATAATGGAATTATTTGATGCACCACTAAGAGAATTGAAAGAGTTTAACGATGCGAAGAATGCCCTGGATCAGGGTGTTAAAAGCATCGAGCTGACAGGTTGCACGGAAAGCGGAAAATGTCATTTCATCCAGGCTTTCGGTGCTCCTTTTGACGTACGTATTCTGATCACATCCGACGATCTGAAAGCCAAGTCCGTCGCCGAAGAGTATACGATGTATGATCCGGAAGTAAAATATCTTCCGGCGAAGGATCTGATTTTCTATCAGGCGGATATTTATTCCAACCAGATTACGGCGGAAAGACTGAAAGTCCTCCGCGCGATTTTAGAGGGAAAGCCCATTACCGTTGTCACCACGTTTGACTCGCTGACCTGCCCGATGGTGCCGCCCGAAGTGTTAAAAGATTATATCTTAACCGTCCGCACGGGAAGCGTGGTTGAGGAGCAGGCATTAGCGTATAAGCTTAGCCGCATGGGCTACGAGAAGGTCCTGAACGTGGAAGAAAAGGGACAGTTCGCCATCCGCGGAGGCATTGTCGACATCTTCGATCTGACGGAAGAAAACCCCGTGCGTATTGAATTATGGGGGGATGAAGTAGAATCCGTGCGCATTTTTGATGTGCAGACACAGCGCTCGTTAAATAAGGTAAAAGAGGCAGTAATCTATCCCGCGACGGAGCTTCTGTTCTCCAGGGAAACCAGGGAAAAGGGCTTTGCCCTGATCGAAAAAGAGGTCAAAAAGACTGTCAAGGTTTTCCGTGAGAAAGCGGCAAACGAGGAGGCGCATCGCTTAGAGCATGAGTGGAAGGTCTTAAAAGAGCAGGTGGAGGAGTTCAACGCAACCGGCGCTCTTGAAGGCTATATCCGCTATTTCTACCCGCAGGCGGGCTCGCTACTTGACTTGTTTGAAGGCAGAAAACGCATTATTTTCTGGGACGAGCCGTCCAAAATCGACAACCATGTTAAAACCGTGGAAGAGGAGTATAAAGACAGTTTCCTGCACCGCATCGAGAAGGGATATGCAATCCCGGGGCAGGCCAAGCTGATCACGCCTTCTTCCAAAGTATATTCGAGGCTTAAGAACGAGACGGTTGTCGCTTTTACCCAGCTTGACTATGTCTCTTCCAAACTGCCTGTTGAAAAAACATTCGCCGTGGATATGCATCCGATGGCGGCATATAACGGCTCCGTGGAGGAGCTGATGAAAGACCTTTCTGCGTTTCGTAAGAAGGGTTACCGCGTACTGGTGGTTTCCTCTTCAAAGACCAGGGCCAAACGTCTGGCGGAGAGCATTACCGAAGAGGGAGTGAACGCGTTTTATTCGGAGAATACGAACCGGGTACTGAAAAGCGGAGAAGTCATGACCTGTCACGGCCATGTGCGTCAGGGCTATGTTTTTGACGGGATCGGTTTCGTGGTTCTTTCCGATACGGATATCTTCGGAAAAGAGAGAAAACGCAAGGCAAAGAAACAGTACTCCGGTAGCAGGATCCACGATTTCCGTGAATTGAAAGTCGGCGATTATGTTGTGCATGAAAGCTACGGTGTCGGAATATACCGCGGTATCGAAAAGGTTTTAAATGACGGTATTACCAAGGATTACATGAAGGTGGAATATGCCGGCAATTCGAATTTGTATGTGCTTGCAAGTTCCTTTGATGCCATTATGAAATATTCCTCCAAGGAAGGCAAAGCTCCGAAACTCAACAAACTCGGAACACAGGAGTGGCATAAGACCAAGAC
>Ga0247608_10008504_pt1 | contig 10354 bp, 2 predicted proteins | sample 176DNAGHGlowgp2_FD_193490 | JGI IMG/M metagenome (GOLD analysis project Ga0247608, IMG submission 193490) | Sheep rumen microbial communities from Palmerston North, Manawatu-Wanganui, New Zealand - 1766 DNA GHGlow gp2 | ecosystem: Host-associated > Mammals > Digestive system > Stomach > Rumen ... | reverse complement strand
GCCAAGAGGCACGGTTGCAGGCACTTCAGGACTCCAGCCTGTAAACGAATAGCCAGACCTTTCAAAGCCTGTAGGTGCTGTCAGTGCAGAGCCATAGTCCTGCGTCTTAACTACATTAGCCTCACCGTTACCTAATATAAAAGTCATCGCATATTGGTTAGGTGCAAAAGTCGCTGTAAGACTTGCATTAGTCGTAACTTCGAACGTATAGGGATTATCTGTCACATCGTTTGACCATTTAACAAAATGGTAGCCTTCATTTGCTGTTGCTGTCAGCGTTGCATTGGTACCAGACTCGTAGTCTCCACCACCAGTTACACTACCCATCTCACTATTTGCAGAAGAGGCTGTAATGGTAAATATATCAAAAATGGTGATATTGGAAGAAACATCGCCAACTGTATATAAAACCTCATCTTTGGAATAGCGTACAGTACCTAATTTTATCTCGCCTGTTCCTAATGTTGCATTTTCGTCTGCCTTCAAAAGAATATTGAAAAGTGCTCCTTCTCCTGGCTGGATTAATTCACCGTCAAAATTAGCAACGCTAATTTTATAAGAACCATCCGTTTGATTGGCACCACTGATGTTAAAACCTTCTAGCCTATCAGAAGCCTTAACTCTCTTTGCTTTCGTTGTTCCTTGAAAAGAGATTCCGTCTGGCAAGAAAATTTTTAACTCAAATCCTGCGAAAGCTTCACTATTGTCCACTTTCACAGCCAACTCTCTTTCTTGCGAAGGTTTTATTTTCAGAGTATCCATAGAAAATGTTATATCTGCTTTGGATATTAAAGAAAATAAAACCAAAAAAGACATTAAAATAATTTTCTTCATAATAACTTAGTTTTGTAATGTCAAGTTTATAATTTTTATCACATCATTAATGGTTATTTCCCCATCTCCATCTAAATCCGCTGCAGCTGCATTGAAAGCAGCAGAAGGATTACCAAGAGATGCATTTATCGTCATAATAACATCATTTATTGTTATCTCACCGTCACCATCTACATCACCTAAAATATAAGTCACTTCTAAGTTGAATACATGCGGATTGCTTGGCAAGCCCTCCAACCCTAAGTTAACAAATGAAATGACTTGTCCACTGATGGGTTTCTCCTGACCATTTAGATAATACTTGAAAGTAACGGTTTCACCACTTGCCACATTACTATAAACTTTTAAGAATCCATAGGTAAGTGTCGTTCCGTTAGTACCTGTCTGTGTCTCTACCTTTCCTACGCCACGGCAAACATTTCCAACAAAGGCAGCCACCTCATAATCGCTAAGGTTGCCCACAGGAGTTTCACCATTCGACAGAGAATAATAGACGGACATGTCATATTGATAGTCATGTGGATTTACAGACCAGTGTGTCTGAGCACTGAGAGCAGAAGCCCACAGTGCCAAACACATCAGTATAGAATAAAACTTTGTTTTCATACACATCGATTAATTTTTGGATTTCACAATCTTCCGATAGTGAGTCTGACCACCAGCCTGTGCAGTGACAATGTAAACACCTTCGGGTAAAGTTGAGATCGTTACGGTAGCACCAGTACCCAAATCTCTCAGCGAAGTCACGATGCGACCGCTCATATCAGTCAGCGTGAGATAGTTGATGTCGTTTCCACCTGCTGTTACGGTAATATGGTCACGGGCCACAAGCGGTGTAACCGTAAAGTCACCACTTAGATTGCTGACGCTTATACCCGTTGCCTCACTACCTATCGTCAACATGCATGGCTGATGCCAACTGCCTTGATTGTCAGCTGTAAACTTAAAGGTCTCGTTGATATTGAACATTTGTTCTGTTTGCGAATTGTAGGCCATGAAGCTCAACTCCTCGCCGCCAGTACCGTTAATGTTCATCATCAGTCGGTCATCCTTCCACTGACCTACACCACGACATTCCGTTCCAACGAAGGCTCCTACGATATATTCACCGTCTGAAGTCCTGATGCCGTTGTCATACAACTGTGCTGTCATTGGCATAATATTCGGGTAGGTGCGGCTATTGGCTGCCCACGGACTGCCAACAAGCACAGAACGCTTGAACGCTCTGTTGCCCGCTGTCGAGACAATGGTTGTGTTGAATGGAATCTCCGTAGCCGCGCCACTCTTATAGAGGAATCCCTCGCCAGGTTTCATTCCTTCCAAAGTACCCTTCCATTCACCATCAGCATATTCAACGAAGCCATTCTGGCCTACGAGGTAGTCACCTTCTGACGGAGTGAAGAATGCCAAGGCCTCAGCCACAGTCATAATCTGGTTGACAGGATAACCTATCCAGTTCCAGCCTGTTTCTACGGCAACTGCCTGCTTGGTGGCATCCCATTCATATCCGCTCAGGCGCACGTTACCCTCTGTAGCCTGCTTCACCTTATAGCCTACAACAGGCTGGAGTTCTGTCAGGCTGCCAATGAATCCGGCAACGGGGTCATTAATCAGTTCCTGTGTCTGACTGACTATTCGTTCCGCTCCTGTCTGGAATTCCGTTACAGGAACCGCTGTCTCTTCATTATGCGAGATCCATGTCCAACCTATTGGCAGTGTATAGCCGAGTGTCGTGGTCTTCAGCGAGTAGTTAAACTCAGCCACTTCGCTCTCTGCCAAGTCGTGTCCCTGGGCTATCGCCTTGATGGTCACGTTGTCATCGTTGATGACGATAGGAGCATCTGCATCATACTTGATAGCCGTTTCAGAGTTGCATGGGCAAGAACCGTCGAGTGTGTAGTAGATAACAGCACCTTCGGTCTCACTGCTCAGCTGTACCTTCGTACCACGATATACCTCCGTACCAGAAACACGTGATGCTCTTGGAGCAATCGTTACCAGCAAGGCAGCGTCTTTCACATTAACAGTAGTCTGACCCTCGACATCGCTATCCTCCATGGTATAACTCAACACTGTCGAGCCAGGCAGTTCACCACTGACTTTCAGCTCTGCCTGACCGTTCTCGTCAAGTGTCAGTTCCTCATTGTCCACAGCTGCAATCATCGTTGAGAGTGACTTCACATTAACCTTCTTACCCTTTGAGGCATCTGCAGGCAGTGCTGCAACAGTGATGGTGCGCTTCGCACCATAGCCCACATTGATAAGTGAGTCAACAGCTATCAGCCGCACACGAGGCTCTACATCAAACTTCTGCATGTAGTCATCCTGCATCTGCACTCCTGCATAGCTCTTAACGGCTTTCTTCACTGTCAACTGCACCTCATCGGTACTCAGCAGTTCCTCACCTTCAGGCACGTTGAAGCGGACCTTTGAGGCAAACGTCTCCGTCTTACCTTCGTATGCCACCTCTTCATTGAGCAGTTCAATAGTTCCGCTGACAGCATTGCCGTTCTTGGTTACCTTGATGTTGTCTGTGGTCAACGTTTCAGGATCCATGTATTTGTCGAACTCCATTTCCACACCTTCGCTATATGCCTTACCACTCTTCACGGTAGGTTGCAACAGCTGCGTCATCGGGATGTTCACCTCTAACTGTGGGGGAGGCACGGGCAGCCACTCGGAGTAGGTGGTCTGGTAGCCTTCCTTCTCGAACTTCACCTGCCACAGACCCTGCGGCACATCCCACTGGTACATGCCGTATTCATCCGTGAACAGCGGGTTCTCCTGGGCATACTCTTCAGCATTCCACAATACCACGTTTTCATGTAAGTCGCCATACATATCCTCTACCGTCTCCTTATAGTAGGCTGTAGCTGTTACACCCTGCAGGCGATTCGATGCTACACCTTCATAGACATAGCCAGAGGGATCGTGAATTGGCTCAACAGGAGGTAATACAGGAGGAAGTTTCGGATCTTTAGGATCATGGGGCTTATCTGGTTCATTCGGATCGTCTGGCTTCGAATCTTTTTTACATTTCAGATTTCTGTACTCTGCATAACGGACAGGATACCACTGCAAAGAAGCATTACGTGCTTGATAGAACATCGTCTCTGCTGTATTATTGAGGAAATCTGTAATAGCAGAAATCAATATCTTTGCTACAACCTTTGCAGCTTTATTTGTTAGCATATAACCATTTACTATCGTCATCAAACCTGTAATGGTAAATGCTGGATAGTAACCTTTCCTCCAAGCTATATCACTCCAATCATTCTCACACTTTTTCTTTAAGTTTTGCGCTTTAAGAGAATCATTCTCACATGGCAATATCCTATCTATAAGCGAATACCAATGACCATGATCTTGAATTGAAGTATTGATATAAGAAATGGTAGTGAAAATACCCTTACCGACCTCATACAAATCATGCAATTCTCCAAGTACAGCAGCAACAGCTGTTACTTTTGCTGTAAGTTTAGCAGCTTTTTTCTCTAATTGTTTAATTGCTGCTTGATTCTTCTGAATCTTATTAAGGCATTGTGTACGTTCTGCTTTTAATTGCTTAATTAACTCATCGCGTTCTACAACTCCAAAATAATCATCTAAGGATATGACATCCGATGATGTAAGAGCCTTTATCTCCTTTTCTATATCTTTTATTCTAATTGCTTTGCCAGCACTTTCACCAAGAAGCAAAGATTGATCTGCCTTAGCTGCATCTAAAGTTTCCAACAAAGTTTTGCGTATTTCTTCCTGATGGCTTATCCATTCTTTTACTACACTCAGAACAGTATTACCAAGCCACTCTATCTTTTGGCGAGCAGCATTCATTGCTGATACAAACCCTGCCTTACCTGCTCTTTTCGTCAATCTAAGAGCGGATGCCTCAGCAGCAATTTGCTCGTCATGGATATACCACAACTGATTATTCAGACTATCAACAATTAACACCTCATCATCAACAGACATGAAAACATATATCGCAGTAGAATCTGTCATATTCAAACGTATCGTGTCTGCCACTTCAAACTTGATGTTACCATATTTTTCCAAAGTCGTTCTGTATAGAGTAGCAATACCGTTTTCTGTTTCTATAGTAATAGTATCGCTCTGAGCAGACTGTAGAGAAGATATATAATCAAATTTGTCGTTTGTGTCATCAAGTAACTCGTCCATTTGGCCTATTAAGCCATCGACAGAAGGTGTTTGAATATCATCATCACCAGCCAGTAATTCATTGGCTTTGTTGATAAGTGATTGTATATAAGCTTCGTCAACTGTTTCAGGTAGTTCCACCATGAAATCACTAACGCTTGCATCTATCCCTGCACGATTAAGCCATTGTACTAACAAGGCATCCATTTCTGTCCCAGACTCAGTATTCGCAATTTCAGCAGATAATAATTCGTACGACTGTTGATCCTCAGCTATAGATTGTTCTATCGCATTAGCAGACTCTTCCAACTCAGCAACTTCAGCAAGAACTTTCTTTGCGTCATCAGCCTTTTCGTTTACACGATTTGCATAAAGGTCAAATTGCTGTCTGTCTATACGAGTTTTCTCATTAGCAACAAAGGATGTGCTAATATTGATAGGCAAGTTATTGGATTCGAATCGATTAACAGCCACCCACTTGTCTATTCTTTTATCATACAAAGCATTTAATTCACGGATTTCACCTCTGTCTGTATATATATAAAGCGTAACTGCTGAAACAACCGTTGTATCATTATTTGTAAGGTCAGCAACGAAGGTGACATCAGTTCCTGTATAGAACATATAGGATGAGGTACTTGTCCGTCCATTTTCAAAATCGAATACAACACTGATATTTTGTCTAAGCCAACCATTATAAAACGACATTGTTACTGTTTTCATCTCAATAGCATCCTTATTATACTGTACCGTTTGAGTTTCTGTTTGCATGTCAACTCCTGTTGGTGTCTTAATTGCAGCATGTATAGAATGATTAGAGAGATTAAACGGATTATCGAGATCAATGTTAGTCATCCATGATCCATTAGCCAGAGAAGTAGTCTGTCCAACAAGTATGCCATTATCATAAATGAATACAGAGGATTTACCGACTGCTGTTCCGCTAACAGGTATATTTGTTTTTGCTACCGTTGAAGGAACGCTAATTGACAAGTCCTTAGCGGTGAAACTAGTATTTCCTATAGGCTGTGTTATTTCCTTACCATTGATAGTAAATTGAACTGAAGCCGCTGGTGAATACGTGCCACCTACCGTCGGAATGAAACAGAATCGTACGCGATCAGAATAATTGGCCAAAGGTATGGTCAATTTATTATTCTCGTATGTATAACTTGCTGACGACGAGCCCACCATAACAGAATTTTCGACAAACGATGTTTCCTGTGGCAAATCAACAATTAGTTTCACATCACTAACAACATCGGCGTATGCATTCTTAAAGTCCATACGACTATTGAAAGTCAGATAGTTACCGACAGTAATTTGTGACTTATTCACAGAAATCGACGTATTCACACCTGTATAGTACAACTTCGTCTCATCCAAATACGGAATCATCTGGTTGTCAATGGTCGTATATGTACCACTCTTTACTATGACACTGTTCTTCACGTAATCTACACCTTCACGCAACCCAGCCTCAGCAAACTGCGGGATAGAAGCCACACTATTAAAGAACTGACTATTGGCCATAGTCACCAATGTGTATTCACCATCTGACAACTCACTGATAGTTAGCAAAGTACCACTATAGTCGTACTTCTTGATGAGTCGATCATTCTTGTCATACAGGATACCTACAACATTATTATTGTCCGTCTGCTTGAACGTGGCCGTAATACCACCTAACTGCTTGATTGGTAGCGTAACAGAAGCAATATCTTTTTCATCGACGGTAGCGGTAGCGGTAACTGGAACGAACTTCTGATTCTTACTTGTTGCCGTAATAGTCAACTGAGTACCTTCTGCCAATTGCTCCATCAAAACGATTTGCGGGTACTGCACGCTCATCTCAGTAACCTGCTTCTGCATCGTTTCATTAAAGACGGTATAAGCCACATTGGCATAGTCGGTATAGTATTCCTGTGTCTCGCCGCCAGTAGTCGTATAAGTCAGGTTCAACGAGATAGTGGTTCCACTGATATCCTTCAATTCAAAAGCAGGAATTTCAGTAACAGGAGTTTCAAACGACTGCGTCTTGCTGACATAATCCGTCATCGATGCCGTGATGTCTGTCTTGGCCTCATAAACCTGCAGGCTCCACTCTCCCTTATTGTCAGTCTTCGTAGTGAACGACTTGGAATAGAGTCCATTGAGCTTCTGGCTGACGGCCACAGTTGCCCCACTCAGAGGCTGGCCCGTCTTGATGTCCGTCACCTTACCTGAGATGGTAGTCTGCGGAATGGCTTTCAGCGTGATGCTGATGTCATTCTCTGCCAATACCTCATAGACAGAATCTTTTGGCAATAGGTACTGCATACCCAACGTCTGCGGCAATGTAATATGGAACTTGGCGTATGCCCCCTCCATCTGTCCTGTCAGCGTATTGCCTTTGGTCAAATAGGTATCCTTAGCATCCATCCATGTGATGGTGGTCTGACCAGTTACGTCTTCACCACCAGGTATCAGCACCTTAAGCGTCAAGTCACGAGGAACCTTCAGCGACTCAAAAGTCATGCTGACATCATGATCTACAATGTCAATACCATCTATTTCACCCAATACGTCACCTTGCGCATTCTTCAGATACACATTATACGATGTACGGTGTATCAGGCTGTTGAATGTATAGGTCGTACGATTGGTAATGACATAGCGTAATTTCTGTCCGCTCTTGGTATTGAGCAACTCTATATACATATCTTTATATATAGAGGGATCAGTACCATCAGGTAGATTTACTTCGAGCGAACTAACTTCCCTTGCCAAAGGCAGAATGGTAAAGTCTTTCCAACCTTCGGCTTCTTGATAAAGTGCCAAGGCATCGGCTGGCACATAGACGATGGAATCGCCTATGCCTTCGAAAGCCCGATAGCCTATTGTAGGCGGTGTAGCAGCGTAAATGCTGATACTGGAGAGGTTAGAGCAGTTGTGGAAAGCATAGTACTCTATCCGTTCAATACTTGAAGGAAGCGAAACGGTGGTCAGGGTCGTATTATTACTAAAGTTATACGACGGTACATAGGTCATACCGTATGTACGACTCATGTCAAGATAGGTACAATTCGAATAGTTGTTCACTATACCCCAATCGTATTGGCTGACAGGACCTGCTACGGTTATCATCTGAACCTTGTCACGATTGCTGCTACCACCAATGGTATTACTTACTACAGAGGAAAGATTTCCTGCCGTAAAGTCATCAACTATCACTTCACCCGTTTCTGCATTCCAATAGTTTTTGTTGGGGTTTGAAGGATTGGCGGGTGTGTAGTCGTAAACTGCCACCAAACGGATATTTTCCGCTGGCATCTGGAAACGATACCGTCTGTCTGTACCTACAGTTTCGCCGTTCATCTGCCATTCCTTGAAGGTGAAGTCACTGTTAGGATAGGCATATACCTCGCATGAGCTACGTGCTACTGCCTTGGTGGTACTGTTCCAACTGAAAGTACCGGCATTGACAGGCTGTGTTTCAAGCGTTACATTATAATACACTTGTGCCGTGTCAGGATTGGCAGGACTGCTGGGATTATAACTATAGACAGCCGTCAGCTCTGCATCGTGGGCGGGCATGACGAAATTGAAATTACGGTTAGTAGATACTACCGTATCTGCCGATATCCACTTCTCAAACTTAAAACCGTCGTTGTTATATTCATACATATATATGCTTTCACCTGCCTTGAACTGTTCCCCACTGCTGCGGTTGAACGATCCTGCATTGGCTGGCTGAGTGTTCAGCGTCAGTGTATATTTCTTAGTCTGATCTGGCGAATCAGGATTACCAGGGCTGTTAGGATCAAAGCGGAACACGGCTGTCAGTGTCGCATCATGATCAGGCATAGTAAAATAGAAGTAACGGTCACGCGATACAATAGTATCACCAGACATCCAGTAATCGAACACATAATCTGTATTCGCATAACAATACATATACACACTCGCACCGGCAGCAAATGTTTGTCCGCTGCTACGGTTTAACGAGCCCGCATTGGAAGGCTGTGTATTCAGCGTCAGCGTATATTCATCGGCTGCCCAGCCCGCTTGTACAAAGAGTGCAAGCAGGCAGATGCAAGCGATGAATGATTTAAAAAATCTATTCATAGTTCAGATGTTTTACGTTATCATTACTTCACGACAACTTTCTTGCCGTTCTTCACATAGACACCCTTTTGGGTCTTGCTGATTCGGCGACCACTCAGGTCGTAATAAACATCATTAGAAACAGGTGCGTCCTCTATGGCCTTGATACCCGTGGTATCACCACCACCTAAACGGATGGAGAAGCGGGCATCAAAAGTACCCACCTCACTGTGGAAGCTATAGCTGTTGCCGTCAAGACGAGTCTCTTTACCAGTAAGATGGTCAACAATATAAACTTCGTTCTCTACCTTGGTGTCAAGACTTATCGTGTACATGCCCTCTTCGGTAATTTGCATGCCAAGACTGATAACACCTTCACCCAAAGGTCGTTCGTTGATACTATAGCGCACGTTACCTTCTATCGTGTAAAGCTGCATAACAGGATAATCCAATGCCATGAACTTCGAGGCATCACGAGCCGACTCATAGTCCGTCTTGGCACTGCTATTGATGACAAAACGGGTGCGGTCACTCTGTTCGTCGTTGCTGAGAACAACGTTGAACACACTACGCTCTGCTATAGAATTGGCACGTGCAGAGGCCCTGTTATAAGTAACATCACGAACGGTAAGATTCGTCTGACGACCTTCCTTCAAGAAGGTAATGCTTTCTTCATTCACCGGACGCTGCACAAAGAATGCCTGACCAGGGTTCAGAATATAATTATCGTCTTGGGGAGAATAAGCTCGATAGTTATTTTGATAGGTATCCCACACCGTGATAGGTGCTGAAGTTAACATAGCACGGGTATCATAGAAACACGGATAAGGATTTCCTATGAGATTCCATGAACGGTTATGTTCAAACTCACTCTCATAGAAGTTCAAAGGCACTTCAACGTTGTCATTGATAAAGATGTTGTTCTTGTTCACCGTTTGCAATGCATCAAGATAGAAACCTGTATAGTATCGATTACCGTCTGTCGAAGCACTGCGCCAAATATAACCTGTACCTGCATGCAGCGTGCTGTCTGCCGTCATATTTACCCAAGTCTCACTCGTAAGACCGGCAGCACGCTTTTCACCATCATATTTGCGGATGACAAAGGGAGTGTCTTCGAAAGCCAAGCGGATATCACTTACCTTAATGTCATAGGGGAAAGAAAGAAATTCCCATGTGTTGGCATTAAGCCAAAGTTCCATAGTTACGTGGTCAGCACGGATTTTCGCCTCATTTACCAACGATGTATAAGAGTAACGATTGCGATAATACTCTT
>Ga0247608_10008502_pt1 | contig 10356 bp, 14 predicted proteins | sample 176DNAGHGlowgp2_FD_193490 | JGI IMG/M metagenome (GOLD analysis project Ga0247608, IMG submission 193490) | Sheep rumen microbial communities from Palmerston North, Manawatu-Wanganui, New Zealand - 1766 DNA GHGlow gp2 | ecosystem: Host-associated > Mammals > Digestive system > Stomach > Rumen ... | reverse complement strand
TACCGTATATGTCTTTATTGAAATGTATCTGAACCATAACTCTATTGTTCTATGTGCCGGCTACGATAAAGAAAATCCTAATTTCATAACGCATATATCAATAGTCGCTTCTGATAAGGACAGCACTCCGCCGGCTAATACGCCTTCAAGCGATACGATAATCAATGCCGGTTTGGGGGATGTTCTTGACATTTACAGGGAACTTCACGGCTGAGGGTCAAGGACCGGTAATAGCTTTTGTTGAATGCAATTATAGAGACTAACCCCGGAATGGCTTTCTGAGGTTTTAAGTATCTAAGCCATAGAGATCAGTTAATATCCGAGCCCTGATATCCACTCATTGACACTGTATCTCACATCTTCTTGATGTTTTTCATGTATTTTTTCTCCTGTCTCAGGTATCAGTGAGGCAATAATGAATCTGTTCATTTTGAGTCTGCTCATTTGACTTCGAAAGATGGCTTCCATGCTGCGAACTGCGCGAGCTGTTCATCAGTTCTGTGATAATATCTCTGATCCTTATCGAGCTTTGCGATTTCAGCCATCTCTTCGTCTGTAAGAGCAAAGTCCAAGATATTCAGATTGTCCTTTATGTGATCTGTGTTCTTGCTTCCCGGGATTACAACAAAGCCCATCTGGGTGTGCCAGCGGAGGATTATCTGCGCGGGGGTCTTACCGTATTTCTTTCCGAGCTCAGCGAAAACCGGTTCATTGATAAGTGACTTGTCGCCGTGGCCCAACGGATACCAGCTCATGAGTTTGATATCGTACTTATCGAGTGTTTTGCGGAGTTCTTTCTGTGTAAAGTAAGGATGTGCTTCAACCTGAATGAACTGCGGTACTATCTCCCATTTTGTCTGAAGCTCTTCAATGTATTTGCCTTCAAAGTTTGAAATACCGATGCTCTTCGCTTTGCCTTCCTTATATGCTTTTTCGAGCTGGCGGTAACCTGCAAGCCAGTTGCCGACGGGCTGGTGGATATAGAGGAGGTCAACATAGTCGACGCCAAGTCTTTCGAGTGTCTCATCGACCGCATTGGGATTCTCATATTCACTCGGCCAGAGTTTGGTGGAGAGAAAGACTTCATCGCGGTTTAAGCCGCTTGCCTTGATGCCTCTTCCGCAGGCTCTCTCGTTGACATAAGCGTTTGCTGTATCCACGAGTGAGTATCCCATCTTAAGAGCTTCCCTGACGCTCTTCTCAGCGTCAGAAGGTGTCAGCATAAATGTTCCGATTCCTACTGCAGGGCAATTAATACCATTGTTAAGTGTTACATATTCCATTTTGAATTTCTCCTTTATTCCTTCTGCTGTGAAGGATCCTGCATCTTAATGACTTTTGCAGGTACTCCTCCGACTACTGCATATGCAGGTACGTCCTTTGTTACTACAGCGCCGGCTGCAACTACGGCGTATTCTCCGAACTTTACTTTGAATAATCCATTACTTGATCCTCTTAGATTGCTCTGTTAGCCGCAAGCCATTTCTTAACGGCATCTTTTGAGTTTGCTGCTTGGGAGCCCGTGACCGACAGGCCTTTCTTAACATCAGCACCCTTTGCATACTTTTTTATGTCTCGCTCGGATGAACCCATGCCGCTTCCTTCGTTGGTGCAAAGCGGAAGGATGGTCTTGCCTGTGAAATCGTATCTCTCGAGAAAGGTTGCAACAGCCATGGGTATCGTTCCCCAATAGTTCGGATAACCCAGGATGATGGTATCGTAGCCGTCGATGCTGTCGATATAGGATGTGAGCTCAGGACGGGCGTTCTCTCTCAGATCTTTCTTAGCTTCGTCGATGCAGGTCATGTAGACAGGCGAATACGGTTCTTTCATCTCAATCTTGAAAGTGTCAGCACCGGTCAGTTCCTTCATGATCTCTGCCACGATCTCGGTGTTGCCGACCTTTACATATCTCATCGCTCCGCCAAAGTAATTCTCATCTGCTCTCGAGAAGAATGCTATCAATGTCTTTGCCATATATTCCGCCTCCGTTATCGGTTTTCTATGTTTACATTCTCACATTAGACCGATAAAATATCCAATAGAAATACTGAATATCTGATTTAAAAATTAAATAACACGTGGAGCCGTCATGAACACAAAACAGATAGATTACTGCATAGAACTTGCCAGGACGCAGAACTTCAGCAGAGGTGCTGAGAATATGTTCGTAAGCCAGCCCACGTTCTCATACCAGATCAGGTTGTTGGAAGAAGAGGTTGGCTTTACGATCTTCGAGAGGAACGGCAAAGGAGCATCGCTTACGCCTGCAGGACAGCAGTTCGTATCCTATCTGGCTAATATGCGCGAAGAGATGAAGCATGCGATCGAACAAGGTCAGAACTTCAGCGCCAAATATAATGACAACATTTCCATCATAATGTCTGTCCGCCAGGCTTTGTATTTCCTTCCTGAAGCAATACGTATATTCGAGAAAAAGCAGCCTGGTGTGCAGATTACGCCTATGTTCAATTACGTTCACGGTCTTGAGGTTTTCCTGAAAAATGATGCTGACATCTTTCTGGCACTTTCGGAACAGACAAAGCATATTCCGGGAATAAACGTCCACAAGTTGTTTGATTCGCGCATCTATCTGATAGCAGACAAAAACGATCCGCTTGCTGCTAAAAATACTATTACGGAAGAAGATATCTACGGCAGGACGCTGATGGTCGGAGGAGGTTCCCCGGAGGCCTTAAGATCTGTCCAGCAACGTCTTATATCTTCAGGCAAGATCAGTTATTTTAACAGTCCGGATCATGACAGTACTCTCACTAATGTGGCTGCGGGAAAAGGAATATGCCTCGCGCCCGGATTCCTTAATGATCACAGCGGTCAGTTTGCCTGGATTCCGTTTGAGTGTGAGGAATGTTTTCATCTCGTTCTTTGTACACACAAAACAGATAACAGACAGAGCTTGGATATCTTTATAAAGACTCTTCAAAAGCTTTATACTGACGCAGTGGCATTCCCGCTTTAGTGTTCGCCGTTTTCTGCAAACGAGTATCATGAAGATGATAATACAGAGATTCCGGAAAGATGAAAGAGCAGAAAGGTCTTGGAAGACTTGAGGGCGTGAAAAGATGATCATACAGACGGGAATGAGAACTGATATACCTGCCTTTTATTCTGAATGGTTTATCAACAGGATAAAAGAAGGTTTTGTGATGGTCAGAAACCCATACAATCCTTTACAGGTAACGAGATATAGCCTGTCTCCTGATGTGGTTGATCTGATCGCATTCTGCTCGAAAAACCCGTCACCGATGTTCCCTTATATGAATTATCTTGAGCCATACGGTCAGTATTGGTTTGTTACCATTACTCCCTACGGTAAAGATATTGAACCCAATGTTCCCGATTATAAAAAGGTTATGGAAGACTTCAAAAAGCTTTCCGTCATTGTCGGAGTGGACAGCATCGGATGGAGATATGACCCTATCCTTGTTGATTCATATCATTCCGTTGACTGGCATATTGCAAGATTCGAAGAGATGACCAGGGTGCTTGAAGGATATACCGGAACATGTGTTATCAGTTTTATAGATATCTACAAGAAAGTCGAAAAGAATTTTCCTGAAGTAAAAGCCGTTTTAGGAGAAGACCGGCTCAGGATCGGGAAAGCATTTATTGCTATTGCCAAAGAACACGGCATGACGATCAGACCATGTGCGGAAGGCAATTATCTGGCAGAATACGGAGCAGACTGTTCAGGATGCATGACTGTCTCAACATATGAGAAAGCACTCAAGACAAGACTGGATGTCCCTAAGCGCGCTAAGAATCAGCGAAACGGAGAATGTGCCTGTCTGTTGGGAACCGATATCGGAGCATATGATACATGCGGTCATCTCTGCAGGTACTGCTACGCTAATACGAACGCTGAACTGGTTATGGAGAATATGAGAAAGCACGATCCGAAGTCTCCGTTCCTGACCGGCAACAGTGAACCGGGTGATGTGATCCACGAAGCTGACCAGAAAAGCTGGATCGACAACCAGCTTAGGCTGAACATCTGATAGAAGAGATGGATGAAGTAAAGCGCAGTATTTTCGGCATCACATATAAACCCGAAGACGAACAGATCCTCAGAACAGAAGATAAGAAGCACCTTGCTTGGAGTGTATAAGAAGTCACGTTTTTCACCCGGATGATATAATTCTCTTGTCTGAGGGGGTGATCCCTTAGTACAGATAAACAGCAGGAGAGGTGATCAGATCAAAATGAAAGTTTTAATTGTTTATTGTCATCCGAGTAAAAACAGTTTCACATACGAAGTGAAAGAGACTTTTATCAAAGGACTGGAGAGTGCAGGGCATACATATGTAATTTCTGATCTGTATGCAGATGGCTTCAATCCCGTGATGTCGGAAAACGAGTATATAAGAGAAGGATTTTACAATATGGACAGTCCTGTAGCGGAGGACGTTCTTATTGAGCAGAAAAAGATAAATGAAGCAGATGTGATAGCTTTTATTTACCCTGATTTCTGGACTTCGTCTCCCGCTATGTTAGAGGGATGGTTTCAACGGGTATGGACTTACGGATTTGCGTATGGAGATGATCCATCTATGAAGTGTCTTAAAAAAGTTTTGTTTTTGATTACCATGGGCGGTTCATTAAAAGATGAGATAAGAAGAGATCAGTTAGAAGCAATGAAGACGGTTATGGTTGGTGACCGGATCAGAAATAGAGCAACAACATGCGAAGTATATGCTTTTGATGAGATGACCAGAGGACATGGTAATGATGCTAACAGGGATGAAAACGTTGGTAAGCATCTAAGAAAAGTATTTGAAATTGCAGAAAAAATATAAAAGGGAAAAAGACTTAAGGCAACTAACTGAGTTTTAGTTATTAGCTGTGATGATTTTGAATCACACTTCCGGAAGAAGAACCCGGGCGGAAGCGTTACGTTGAAGAGCATGGATATTAACAATCCGTTAAAGAAATCTTGAACAATTTAGAGTAAAATATTGTTACTTAAGGGTTTAAGGAGGATAGATTCATGGCATTCAAAAGAGCACTTTGGCACAGCGGACTTACCTACAAGCAGACATGCAATAAGTGTCAGACTGTTATCCAGTACACAGATGATAAACTGGATTTCAGACCCTGGTATGCAGACGGCTTTGTATACTGTCCCAAGTGCCGCACACCGCTTCGTCACAATGAGTCTTTCGCAATCGATGCGAACGGCAACTACATCAACACAGCACCTGCAGCTGCACCTGCGCCCGCGCCGGCTGCCGCAGCAGCGCCCGTGGCAGCAGCACCTATTGCAGAAGGCTCCACAGCTTACTGCAAGAACTGCGGCCGTCCGTACACTGTAGGAGATTCGCATTTCTGTAATGGCTGCGGCGCAAAGCTCGACTGACAGTAAGCAGATTTTTGATGGATCACAGACCCGGAATGCATCGCATTTCGGGTTTTTGTTACAATGGAAGCCACTATATAAGATTTGCTTTGCCGAAGCGCTCTTTACCCGGATGATATAATTGTATTGTCAGAGGGAGTGCTCCCTTGGTACAGACAATAAACAGTTTTGGCAACTAATCAGACCGTGACTGGGATGTGCGTGCTATCGTACTTATTTGAAGACTAAAAAAGTACGATTTAGTGCTTTGCGAGTTGCAAAGGTGTTTTTTGTACCTTTTCGAGGACTAAAAAAGTACGATTTATTGCTTTCTGATTTCAGTAGTAAAAGCTTTGAAGTCTTGATTCTATATTTACGTACCTAAAGAGCATTTTTCCGAAATAGGTACGTAATTTCAAAGCAAGTATCACAGGATTTACGTACCTGAAAGCTGTTTTTCGTTTTTAGGTACGTAAAATGAAGCTTCAAACACTTCGAAAACGCGTAATCAAGAGAAAATTTTACGTACCTGAGAAGGCTTTTTCGCATATAGGTACGTAATTGCAGAGTGATAGCCCCAATATTTACGTACCTAAAGAGCATTTTTCCGAAATAGGTACGTAATTTCAAAGCGAGAATCACAGGATTTACGTACCTGAAAGCTATTTGCGCGCGAGTTACAAAAGTCATTTATGGTACTATTTTCGAGGGTGAAAAAGTACGATTTGAGGTTTTGCTCTTAGCCGTAATAATAAACAGTTTTCAAGTCTGAAAGGAATAAAAATGAGCATAAGAACAAATTACGAGAAATGGTATGAAGGGGATACTTATTACTGGGGACTGGAGCCTGGGAGATTCCTTGAAGAATTAATAGAACTGTGTCCGCCTTCTGCTGATAAAAGAGTTCTCGACATAGGATGCGGTGAAGGTAAAGATGCAGTGTACATGGCTCAGAAGGGCTACGATGTTACTGCGTTTGATCTGACTGAGAACGGCATCAGGAAGACGGTCTCTTTGTCTGAAAAGAGAAACGTAAATATCAATGCATATGTTGATGACATTAATACATTCCGCACAGATGAACAGTTCGACATAATCTATTCAACTGGAACAGTTCAGTATCTTTTCGAGGAAAACAAAAAAGGTTTCTTTGAAAAGCTTGATAAGATCACAAAGAAGAACGGGATCGTTTATATCAACGTATATGTGTACACAAACACAGGAAGCTTGTCAGGGAGACCCTGAGACCTCATGAAAAGACTTCGGCATGAGCTACTGTGACGATCACATCGTCCATGCAGATATTGATCGTTGATAAGTCTCTATAGATCCGGCCGTCTGGCCATGTAAATTGATGCAATAAAAAAGGCTTTGGAGTGTTAGTCCAAAGCCTATAATAGGAATACTCTCTTATGCTATCACAGCATAGTTACGGCAGCGCCAGCGAATCCACAAAGTTGCGGGTAGTATTCACAGCATTTCATAGCTGCGGCTGGCTTTCCTTGCGTTTGAAGCAATTCTCTCAGTTCTCGAGCATGTCCGTCCGCTTTTATGCGCGTAATCAACTCCTCCAGTTTCCCCGTGCCTCCGGCAACATTTTCTATTTCATCTAAAGATAAGAGTTTACAGGATTTCCCGTCTTCCATAGTAAAAGGCTCCTTTCATATATTCGTATAAATATATTATAAGGATATATCGGTTAACGCACTGTAAATGAATCGAAAACTAATATTTGAGATTAAAGAAAGATTCTCTTACTTGCGGAAGCATCGGGATGAAGCATCTGTCCCCAACCTGGGGACGGATTCAGATTAACAGAATCGCCCACAACTTATGGATGATTTAAATAAAACATTGATTATAAATTTTCCCTCAACTTGGGGGATAATTCTCTCGATATCAGATCAGCTTTTCTAACTGTTCTATAAGAACAGGCAGCTCATCAAAAACAACATCACAGATGATATTCCAGTTCGTTCCTTCATAATCATGAACAAGGCGATGTCTCAAACCGGAGATCATTCCCCACGGAATATCCTTATGTGATTCTTTGAACTCGTCTGATAAGTAATATACGTGTTCACCGATATTGTATAGAGGAGTAGTAACTAACCACTGTAATGAGACTGTATTTATCAATTCTTCGCGGGTCACATTATTATCTGACAGGTAAGTTGTAAGCTCTTTAGCCTTTGCTATGATCTTTGCAAGACGGTCGTTATCAGTATATTTCATGCTACAAGGACCCTCTCGGACATTACGTGATCATAGAAGTCGCTACCGACATTGATCTCGCTAATCTCAAACATGTCAACATCTTTATCAAGAATCTGTCTGATTTCTTCTGCAAGTGCAAAGATATTAGCCGGCTTGAAGTTGCTGCCACCGAATACGAGCAGATCGACATCACTACTGGAAGTTGCTTCACCTCTGGCATACGAACCGAAGACATAGATCTCGTCTACGCCGTATTTCCTTGCAATAGGTGCAATCTTCTGCTTTATATAGTCTAATGTCAGTACATTGCTGTTCATTCGGGCTACCTCCTATACAAATTATAAATCATAACCGTAATATTAGTCGACAATTATTTGATGAGCTCAGAATCTGCCACAACTTGTGGCAGACTCTTAAGCAGTCGAATTTTACCCCAACTTGGGGTAAAATCCTTTGATCTCATACCGAGAACTGGTCCATGAAAGACTGTTTGAAACACCGTCTATAGCGGTATCAGAATGCAGCAGCTTCTCAGTTGAAATGTGCGAGTTGACAGGCATGGCAGTCAAGAAGGCTGTTGAATGTCTTTCTGCTCATAACGAAGAATTGATCAGTGAGATTGCAAAGGCAGAAGGAAGCATTGATCTGTATGAAGACCGGCTGGGATCATATCTCGTGAGATTATCCGGAAAGGGATTGTCAATACGCGAGAACAGAAAAGTCTCCAAAATGCTTCATACTATCGGTAATTTCGAGCGTATAAGTGACCACGCATTAAACCTTACGGAGTCATCCAAAGAGATTTTCGAGAAAAAGATCCAAATGTCCGAACAGGCCTTGTCCGAGATCAAAAGACTTGGTGATGCAGTTCTTGAGATTGTAGATATAACGACTAAAGCTTATATTGATTCTGATACAGCTCTTGCAGAAAAAGTAGAGCCATTGGAACAGGTCATAGATCTTCTTGAGAAAAACATAAGGTTGCATCATGTAGACAGACTTCAAAGCGGTGACTGCACCATTGAACGTGGATTTGTCCTGGCAGATATACTGAATAATTATGAAAACGAATATAAAGATAAGTATCTTTCTCAGGCTTTTTAATCATTTAGAGCAAGAATTGAAAAATATCAGATTTCTTTGTTTGTAATGGTTTTTGAGCGTCCTATAATACAAATGGATGATAGTTAGAAGGGAAGTCATTAGACAATGGCATTTTCTGACGCTTTGCAAGAAAAGATCATGAAGCTCGGATCAAAGCAGAAACTTGGAGCAGTAATAAAACACATAAATAACCCAAATGATGACGTCAGAATGACGGTTGCGATGGCATTGGGCTTGATTCCCACGTACGATTCCGGCATGGCTTTGATAGAGCTTTTACGTGATAAGTCTCCAATAGTAAGAGCTTCAGCCGCAGAAGCTGCAGCTGCTATACATGCCAAAAACTGTGAGGAGTATGTGAAGAAACTGGCATTTCAGGATCCTGATCCTAATGTTAAGCAGGTAGCCAAGAAAGCATTTGATAAACTTAAGGATAGTGTCGTTTGAATCAAGGAATAGTTTTTACAAATATTGCCAAGTTTAGTAAAATCTGATTCTGATATTAATGTGATCTGTAAAGAACCATGGTATTTGTCGTGTCCTTCAAAAGTAATAGGGAAGATAGAAAGGAATTAAGATATGGCAGATACAAAGAAAATCGTTGTAGTTAACGCAGATCCGCGTAAAGGCTGGATACAGATACTCTTCTTACAGAGGCATCTTCGTTAATTCTATGAATACCATGTATGCACGTTCTGTGAATAAGACTCGTAAAGAAGAATGTGCTTCGGATATGGAGAAACTTATCAGATTATCTCAAGATACATCTCTCGAGGTGATTTCCAAACAAAAACTGAGCAGAAATGAAGAACAGGTGGTTTTTATAAAACACTGAAAAGATATATCTTGAATAAGGTTAACAGATTAAGAGGTTAGAATGGAAGAGATCATCAAACTTGATAAATCAGATTTATCTGCAGTAGCCGGCCTATACAGAAAAGCTTTTATGGGTGAACCGTGGAACGATGACTGGAGTGACAGATCTCAGCTCGAAGAATATATAAAAGACGTGTCAGGTGAATTTCAGGGCCTGAATTACGGTCTGTTGATAGACGGTAAACTTGCAGCAGTATCTTTGGGCACAGTCCGTCACTGGTGGGAAGGGACAAACTATAATATTGAAGAGTTATGTGTCGATCCTGATTTCCAAGGCCGGGGAACAGGAACAAGATTTATGGGCATGATCGAAGATGAAATGCGCAGGCTGGGATTTGCCGGGATCTTTCTTCAGACGGATAAAGATAAGCCGTCATACCGTTTCTATCTTAAGAACGGTTACAAAGAACTTGATATGCATGTAAGCATGTATAAAAGTATTGCTTCTAATCCTTTTTGGGAAAAATAATGGTAGGTTATATCAGCAGGATAGTGAAATAAGCAAATCGCCGGATCATAGATGGTTTCAAAACTAATGGAGAACATGTTACTCTGATCACAGAAAGCTATGATGATCCAATTAAGGGAGTTTTGGATTAATAAATATAGTTTGCCGGGATAGCAAGTTATATAAACAGGAAAGGGTAATATCGCAAAATGTGGCAGCAACTATTGGAATTATTTGAAAAAGCTGACCGTCCTATCAAAATATGCGAAGGCGATTATACACGTGGCGTTAATGAAATAAATGAAATAGGTGCCAGCCCGGAATCCGTATTAGGAGCTGTCATTGTAAATTCCTG
>Ga0247608_10008501_pt1 | contig 10357 bp, 15 predicted proteins | sample 176DNAGHGlowgp2_FD_193490 | JGI IMG/M metagenome (GOLD analysis project Ga0247608, IMG submission 193490) | Sheep rumen microbial communities from Palmerston North, Manawatu-Wanganui, New Zealand - 1766 DNA GHGlow gp2 | ecosystem: Host-associated > Mammals > Digestive system > Stomach > Rumen ... | reverse complement strand
TCTTGTGCTCCCCTGGCTTTACCCGATTCTGATATTTCACTATCTACTTTCTTTTGTAGACTTTGTAGAGAAGATACTATACCTTCTACATCTTTCAATGCTTTGGTTACATCACCTACTTTATACATAGGCCTACCATTTCCATCTGTTTTTTCAAGTATTTTTGGATCTTCAAGAAACTTACTGACTGTATCAGCAGCCTTCAAGGAAGAATTAAGCAGTTTTTGCGATGGTGTAACTGTCAATTGCTTAGAAACCTTCATTGCTTCTACAAGCATTTCAGATGGCTTAAAATCTTCAGGTAATCCTTCCTGTTCAACAATGGCCTTACTCCTTTCTTCATAATCAAGTATATAGGAGTAGGAACTTTGTGGACTAACCATAAACCATAAATAAGATAGTTGTTGAAAGAATCTTTCCTTTCTTTCAGAACGATCAGCATTATATAGCCTCCTAATAGGTCGAATTAATAGAGCCTCAGGAGTAACTTGTAATTCATAATTTTCAAAACTTAACAGTTTCATATTAGTATATTTTATTATTTATCTAAACGAGTTACATCTACATTTGGACTATATCCCCATACATAACCTTTTGAAGTATAATTTGCACCAAAGGTTGCGCTCTTATCATCACAATAACTGTACATAATTAAATGTTCCATTAACAAGCTTTTCATAGGCAAATTCCCCTTGACCAAACTTCAGTAGTTTCCATAATGTATTTAGAACCATCATATCATATTTATGAAATTCCTTTTTCTTATCATTCAGTTGCTCTTTATTAATTGTATGATGTACTCTAATTAAAGGATATTTATGGTCTGCATCAATAAAAAAGTATATGATAGTATCCAAAACTACATCTTCACCCTCCCTCATTGTATGACTTTCAAGAGATAAATGACCTCTTGCTTCTAAATTCCTTTGTTTCCTTTCCAACTCAAGATTGGAGTTTATTACTGCTAATATATCACTCAGTGTGTACATAATAAATAACTTTAAATTTAAAAAGCCCAAGCCTGCCAATAAACAGACTCAGGCTCTCTCCTAAAAACAATCTTCTATTCTTAATTTAACAAAACCTTCTTATCTTTCGGCATAATCAACTTAGTCTGAGCCTCCTTAACTTCTTCTCCTTCAAAGACAAACTCAATGTCTCTGTCTACCAATAACAAGCATTCTTGAGGATTTCCTTCTGTATCATCAATAGTTACCCAAGGCATATTGAATCCAATGGTGCTATTCATTCCCATATCTTCCTTTACAGAGTTAGGATCATATCTCTTAACAGCATAGTTCTTAGGATTAATCATCACCTTGTCTCCTATCTTAATATCTCTGACCATAGAGCCAACAGACAACACTGTCTGATATAACTTGAGGTCTCCTTTCTTTGCAATAATAAGACCATTCTGTCTCTCATCCTCTTCATACTTGTCACCAGTAGTAAGAATGTTGGTAAAGAGGGGCTTAATCTGTTTAATATGTAACATATTTTTAACTGGTTAATTTTTGATGTACTTGTTTAACTCTTCTATATCTTTCAGGAGTAACATAAAGCTTACCTATACTAGGAATATTAACATTGGGTTTAAGAGCTAAAAACTCTTCTTCAGTCAAATCTTCTTTTAAAGGCAAAGCTTTAATATGCTCCTTTACTGCTCTCCAAAAAGCTCTGTAGGTTTTGTCTACCAGCTTTTCATTGAGACCAGTAGATTCAGCTACTCTTGTTACTATCTCTTCATAAGTCATTTGATAATATCATCTTTAAAGAGAAGCAGTAACTGACAGTAACCATTATTGTCCTTACTAATGCGAGGTATCAGCTTGGAGTTAATGCCTGCTTCAGTAATAATACCCTTACTCCTCAGATTACTCATTAACACATAAAAATGAGCCAGAGTAATACCACATTCCTCCAATACTTTCTGCCTAGTATCAATACTCATCAGCTGAGAGTCTATTAGAGTAGGGTCAAGGATCTTCTTAGACAGCTCATGTCTTTGCTTCAGCAGACTGGCAACTAAGTCAATCTCTTTAGGAGTAAGTCCAATAAATGGAGTCATAATAATACACCACCACTTAAAGAAGTTCCTTTCAGAATTCCCCTCAATGGTAAACATATTATCTGGCTTATGGTTAAGCCAACTCCATTTCTCTTCCTTGAGTTGAGTGTCCTTCTCCATACTAATTCTTCTTTTCTTCTTCAGAATTCTCTTCTGGAGGAGTCATCAAACCCTCAATCTCCATGATGCAGGCATTGACAAAGTCACGACCAAAGTTATACTTGTCCTCATGATTAGCAACCTCTACAATCTTCAACAGATAATCCAGTCTGTTAATGGTATTGGCAAAGGAAGAAAGCTGCTGATTCTGCTGCCTTAAATATCTGACTTCATTCCACAGCTTGTCTGCCATATCCTTCAGCTGGTCATAAGACAGCTTCTGCTGACCATTCTGAGTGTTACCCTGCTTGCCAATGTTAGGCTGCATCTTAATCTCTTTTACCTTCTGCTCTTCCATAATTTTAAAATTTAATTTGTTATCCTTTAATATAATCCATTAATTTCATTCTTAAATCATCCAACCTGTTATCCTTTACTAGTTTATCAAACAGGAGGACAATAGAATCTGCTTTACCATACCCTCCAGGAAATCTGGGATAAATACTGCGTATGACATCTTTCCATTGTGGGAGGTTGTAAAGTCTATCCATTAGCTCTGACCTTGTGAGCTTGAACACAGGGTTCTTCTTTGGATCAGTACCTTTTACAACATATTTATGACCATACTTTCTTTCATACAGTTTCTCCCACTCATATACCGAAGCTTCTTTAATCTCACAGCAACCACAGTCCTCACAGTAATCCATGTCTAAAGAACTCTCATGCTTGATTTTCGGAGAGAAGCACTTAGCACAATAGGCTATAGGCTCTAAGTCATAGTCATTGATTTTTTCCTGCTGTGACATAGTGAGAGGATTTTAGTTATATACATTATTTATAATATAACAAAATGAACCCACCATTGTTAGGCAGTACCTGCACAATATCTTCTCTCTGGATATTACGGGCATTAACCTGCTCCACAATCTCCCTGAGAGTAGCCGAATAAAAGGCTTCCATCTTCTTGTTATCCTGTTCCATATCAGAGATTATTTCTTACCAGTTCTTGACATTGTCCTTACTTTAGCTGCATTCTGCATAGCACTGGCTCTCTTGTTTAAGTCCTTTGCCTGCTTCTCAGCCTCCTTAATAGCCCTATTCATACGAGCCTTATCACTCATAATCTCCTGATACCTCATCATAGTGTTGGCATCACTCTCTGCCTGCCACTGTAATTCCTGCTTAGATGTCTTTGTTGCCATATCAGTACGTTTTTAGAAGTTAGAATTTTCTTTACAATATCGCTTAAAGTAACACTTTAACCTTTTGTATATAAGTGGTTGTATTAGTGTCAATTATTAGCTTATGGAATTATGGCACAAAGATATACATTTTTATTTAAACTTCCAAAGGATTATCCTTAAATTTTAAAAATTTAACAGTTCCAGCCCTCTTGTTTTAGGTCTGATTCTTTTTGTTTTTGTTTTATTCTTTGTATTTTTGCAACCAGTAAGTAATTAAAAAGAGGCTCAAAAATACCTAAAAGCACATCATTTATTACAAATTTATTACACCTCCTCATGCACCCCATATAACATAATAACACAACTCTCTGACTTTCAGTCATCTATATCTCTTTCTCTTGTCTTGGGTTTGAATCCCAACGGGTTCACAAAAGCAGAAAAGATAGGAGCATAGCTCAGTTGGTTTAGAGCGCTTCAGTCACATTGAAGAGGTCTTGGGTTCGAGTCCCAATGTTCCTACAAGTAAAGGTTTCCATAGATGTAGAAGGTCAGAGCAAGACTTTCTACATTTTGTTTTTGTACACATCGCAAACTAAAAACATTTATTACACATTTATTACAGGTTTGGATTTTATTCTTTACACTTTTCCTAAAAAGAAGCAGCAAATAACCCTTAAACATCTTTTTAATAATGATTAACACTTTACCTCAACTTTCATTCATCTTTGACAGGAGAAAGATAGCAAGTCCTGCAAAGAAGTCATCCTTAGAAATAAGGATTACTCATAACTATAAACAGAAGTATATCAACACAGGAATCAAGTTATATCCTAATCAATGGAAGAATGGTAAGATTGTTAACTGTCCAGATGCCCTACAGATAAGTCAGGCACTTGACAAGCTACTTAAAGATGTCAGACAAGTACTTCTTAATATGATTGAAGAAGGGGAAATAGATATATACTCTATATCAAGCAGACTTGTTAAAATCAAAGAAGGTAAGATATCTTTCTTAGACTTCTGTAAGCAAAGAATTACTATAAGAAAGTATGGTAAGGCATCAGGAAGTCAGAAAAGATATGATATCTTCGTAGAGCACTTCAGTAAATGGAATAAGATAAAAGATTTCTCTGACATCACAGAAGCCAACATCATGGAGTATGACATATACTTAGCTAAGTCAAACATGAAACCTAGTAGCAGATGGAGTAACTATCATAAGTATCTGAATGGTTTTATACTTGATGCTATTAAAGAAGGATATATCTCAAAGAATCCATATAAATGGGTAAGCTTAGACAGGGGAAGAGATAACTTAGGAATCAACAAATACTTGACTCTAGAAGAGTTTCAGAAGATAAGAGATACTGTAATGCCTACACAAAGTCTGGAAAAAATTAGAGATGTGTTTGTTTTTCAAACATACACCTGTTTAAGATACTCAGACCTAAAAGCATTCAATCCTAAAAAGATACAAGAGATTAAGGGAACTCATGTATATATAAATGGTAGTATCAAAACACATATAGACTTTGTAGTACCTCTACTGTCTCCTGCCCTTGAGATACTACATAAGTATAATAACAGACTTCCTGTCATAACTAATATAAAATATAATGAGTATCTTAAGCTAGTTGCCCAAGCAGCTGGTGTAGATAAACCTATCACAAGCCACTGGGCAAGACATACAGGAGCTACCATGTTATTAAACAGTGGAGTTCCTATAGAGATTGTATCAAAGATATGTGGTCATTCATCTATAAAGATAACTGAGCAAATCTATGCTAAGCTTCTTGATGCAACTGTAGTAAATGCTATTAAGAATCTAGATACAAAAACTCTCCTCTAACCCGTAGAGGAGAGAAAAAACATTAAAATAAACCGCAACAAAATCAGTATTAACCCAAGCACTTTACTATTTTAGTATCTCTATATACTTACTGCTCTGCTTATCCACATAAGGATTCCTCTCAACTACATCTACATGAATAATTACATGTTTCCTTTGAAACCAGCGGAAAAGAAAGAACTTCTTAGGAGGATTAACAGTTTCCTTCTTGCTGGAGACTATAATATGTTTCTCACTCTTAAAGTATGGTTTTACAGCAATCATGGAAGGATACTTAAGTCCTAGCCGCAAATTGTACCATTCATCCCCGATGAGTGTATCTATTGCCAGTGATGGCTCTCTGAACAGAGTGTCTACCTGAGTAATGGTAATAGTATCTGTTCTGGTAAAACCAGATTTTACAGCCTGAAGAGCTTTAAGATTCTTGTCTTTAATTCTGAGTTTTTTCCTAGTCTCATCTAATGCCTTTAGAACAGAATCATTAAAATATTCTAACTGGTCAACAGTCAACTGAAGAGCAGTGTTCTTGTTATTAGAATTGCTCAGTTCATTGCTGTATGCCTTCACATTAGCCTCTGCAACTTTCCATTTATTCTGATACTGCTCTGCCTGATACCAAACAGTAGTTAAAGCAATACCAAGAACTATAATTGCCATAAGTAAATATTTGTTCATGTCTCTATATTTTGATGCAAAAATAATATATGCCCAGAATATAGTTCCTTAATAGACAATAGCTCTTAGAATATCTTTCTAAGTTTCTTATATTTTGTATTTATTTTAATGAAAAAAGTACCTTTGTACCGTGTAATACTTAGTTAATTTCTTTTTTTTCATTTGATTATTTTTCATAATAAAATGGGGAAAGGGAGCCTGTGAAGGTTCCCTTTCTATTATATATATTTTATATATATTGTGTAAAGTCAAAATCTATTTCCTTAAAGTCCATTCCTGATACCCAACTTGCAAATATCATCCCATCATATTTACTTAGATCTCCTATGATAGATAGTACATAATTGACACACTCAGGTTTGCTATGTACCTCTTCGGACAGATATCCTGCACCAGCTAGATTTATCATATAGATAATATCTCCTAAAGTAGCACCAGTAACATTAAAGTATACTTTCTTGTCAATAGAGTTCTTTATCTGTTCATTAGTCCATTTATAAATGTTTAAGTCTGAGCAAGCCTTAGCTGCCAGTTTTTCAGTAAAGTGGTTTCCATGAACATTAATGTACTCTTCCAGTCCTTTCATTCTTAGTAGTTTTGATTAATGATGCTGCAAAATTAAAAAGATTTTCTTATACAGCAAAACATTACCTGATAAATTATGTAAAATGTTGTGTTTTAGATAGTTTTAAAAATATATACTATCTGTTTTTAGTTCTACACTTTTGGTGAAAGTACAAAACTAGGAATAAAAACAATCCTGCTATGATGAAATGTAATACTAAATATCCCCTATCTGATACTGGTATACTATAGTTATCATCTACCCAACAGACTACATTATTTACTACAATATACCAAAGAAACATTCTATGATATTCACAGAATCTAAGTGTATAGGAAGCTAGCATAATGAACAGCCAAGGAATCAGTCCTACTCCTGTTAAGTAGGAGATAATACTATAGTCTATACCAAAATATGACAGGACTGTATTCAACAGAAACAATCCTGCCATAACCATAGGAATAACTTTAAGAAAACCTAAAAATAACTTATATAAGGTTCTGTTACTTAAGCTTTCCTCCACATTTGAAGGAGTTGCCTTTCGACACTTTACCTCCATTGTCATACCTTCTTTTCTTCTTTGTTACACCTGCTTTAGGTACAGCAGTCTTTGCTCTCTTTGATGCCATAATTTTCTGCAAATTTAATCATTATTTTTTAATCTACCAAAAAATCTACTGAACACTTTTCCTTTTACAGGTATCTAGTTCATCCTTGTACCAAACCTTCTCCTTGAATCCCACTCTCTTCTTACCTTCAGGAATCTTCTTTTCTCTTACCAAGTCATCAAATCTGCTTCTAGAAAGATTAAGATAGATACAAGCCTGCTCTTTACTCATTGTCTCATGTGCCACTATCCTGAGTATATCCATAGCCTGAGACTCTGATATTTCAGAAGTACCCACTTCTATCTTGTCAGCAACATCTCTCATGTATTTGACAACTAGTTCTTTCAGGCTTATCATTTCTTTGTAGATTGCTTATTTATCTGTTTCTCCTTCAGTCTTGCATCATCCTTCTGCTTCTGCTTGTCAAGAGCTAACCTATCAGTAAACTGCTTTGATTTCTCCTTAAGCTGAGCATCAAACTGTCTAGCCTGTTCAGACATCTTTTCTCTCTCAAGAGCATTTGCCTCCTCATTATCATGGTTCATCATAGCAAATCTTTGTGCCTCTGCTTCAGAATTAATCTGAGCCACAAGGAGATTATTCTCCAGTTTCTCCTGATGCATCTTGTACTGCAACTCCTGCTCCTGCTGGGCAATCATCTGCTGCATCTGAATCTTCTGCTGCTCAAGCTGATTCTGCTGCTCAAGCTGCTGTTGCTGCATCTCCTGCTTCCTCTTTTCATCATTCTCTACAAGTCTAATCTTCTCAGATAGTGACCTTGTAGTGTAGAGCTTCATCACAGTAGCAAAGCTCATACCATTCTGGAGACCTGCCTGTGCCAGCATATCAAGTTTCTGGTTAAGCTCCTGAGCACCATTGCTATTGTCTACTACCAAACCATAGTCACACTCTGCAAACTCATCACCATCAATCTCTTCAAGTAATCTGCTACCATCCTCTAAGATGAACTCAAACTTCTTCTTTCTGCCCTTTAAAGCTATCTTGGCTGTCTCAAGCAGGCACTCAAGCTCTCTCTTCTTTACACTGTCATGAATAGTAAACAGCCACTCTGTACTATGAGAAGACTGAAGAGTGGCTCTCTCAACACCTCCAACAGTTTCTCTATTAGAAATCTGGCCCATTCTCTGAGGAGTCATACCTACCAGATTACCACAATGGTTGTCTATCCAGTCAAGCAGATTAGTATAGTACATAATCTCTCCTGCCTGAGAAGCATCTACTACACCACTGGAAGCATTATTCAGACCACCTGCCAGCTTACCTGTAGCAGCACCATAGTCACCCTCTTTGAAAGAGTTCTCTACAGCAATACCATTAACATTAATATAGTAAAGCCATTTATCTGCATCCCATCCTTTAGGCACCTTGGCAAAGTCTAGCCTGATAACCTTACCTACATTCTTGGCTATAATTTTGTTAAGCCTGTCATGTATAATATCATAGAGATAGGCATAGGGTTTCATGATGTCTACCATGCTGTATGGCTCGTCTCCATTGCTAGTATAGATACTGCCAATAATACCAAAATGACACCTTGAAGGGCTGCTCATTCTATTGTACTGAACAGGTCTTGGCCTCATATTAACATAAGTATCCTTACCAATCTTAGTACCTTCCCATGCCTCATTAACCCAGAATATCTGCTCTTCTTCTCCCTTGTCAGGATCTATGATATAGTTCTCAGGATAGAAATCAATCATCTCCTCTCCTGTCTCAGGGTCAAAACTCTTTACCTTCTTAATCTTTCTCCTTGACTTCCAGAAGACTCTCAGCACTCTGATATTGCCATTGGTGTCATAGGGCAACTTAGTATCATACTCTTGGAACAACTGTCTTGGAACTGCTACTGCATCACCGGCTGTCCAGTCTTCTATATGATACCATTCATACCTTGGGTCAAGATTATCCATTGAATCTGTCCAAGAACTATTGTTGCTTCCTGTGAAAAGAGTTTCTTCAAGAGCCTTTAGTTCTTTGCCTGACAGCTGGTCTCCATAGACATCATGTATCTTACCCAATCCCCAATACTGCTCAATGACTATCATGTCTGCATCCTCAATATGATTGGATACACCTGACCTGATAATCCTGACTTCTCTAGGATCTAGCTTCTCTACATAAGGCTCGCCTCCAACAATATCATTAAGGTACATCTCTTCACCTACAGTATAGCCATCCTTGAATCCTGCATTAAACAATGTAGAAATCTCTAGCTCCTGAGTATAGTGATTAAGTATCCTATTACCTCTAACTTCTCTCTTATCCTGGTACTCAAATGTAAAGTAATCACTCAGCTTTTGAAGTTCCTGTTGAGCTTCATCCTCACTCTGAGAGGTATCCATAACCCATTGCTGAAGTCTCTGATTAACCAAGATATTTTTCTCTTCTTCTATCTCTGAGATAGCATTGGGATTAGTAACTACAAGTCTATAATCAAACAATCTATGACTCTCTTCTCCTTCAAGTACTTTCAGTTTAGCATTAATCATAGAGTAATGCTGTATCTGGTCTGGTATGAAGGAAGCATCAATACCATAAGGATTGACTACTAACTTCATATCTTCCATGTATATCTTACCATTCAGAAGGTCATAGTTAATCTTCATGTCTTCAACTGACTTTCTGGTCACATGATAATGCAAGAAACTGTAGCTGTCAGCAAAGTCAATTACCTGCTTTCTCCACTTCTTATTCTTCTTGCTGAAAGGCAGTTGTTGCGAGGGAAATCCTCCTAGTGCAGTATATGCCATAAAAACAATCTTTTATATTTCTGAATGCAAAAATACAAAGCCTTAGACTTATAGTCTAAGACCTAATGAAAGCCCTTAATTATTCAAACCCCAGCTATTATTTGTGTACAATAGAAATATATGTTTTCTAACTTTGCAGTACTAAAGAAAGAATGTTATGAGCACAAGTGGAATTGAACAAGGCCTTTCACAGAAATGGAAAGATGGTCTCAACTATGGAATGGCTGGGTTTTTGATATTGACGGCAGTTATCCTTGCATTTGTTTCCTTCATTATCACACTGACTGTAGGCACAGGAGTGATAGCATGGGGAGGCTTATCAATGGGAACTGCCTTAACTCTTATTGGTGGTGGCATGTACTTCCATAACCAGTTAGTTACATTTGAGACCAAAGCCAACAGGAAGATAGAGGAAATGTCTGCCCAAGTGGAAAAGGAGTGTAAGAAAATAGACACACACAGAAGCAGGTATGCCAAAGAGAAACTAGTAGAGCCAGAGGTAGAAGATTATTTTAGCACTGACATAGAGGAGGAAGAA